>Ga0307516_10005027_pt1 | contig 16016 bp, 28 predicted proteins | sample 19_EM_MG_FD_203310 | JGI IMG/M metagenome (GOLD analysis project Ga0307516, IMG submission 203310) | Populus trichocarpa ectomycorrhiza microbial communities from riparian zone in the Pacific Northwest, United States - 19_EM | ecosystem: Host-associated > Plants > Roots > Unclassified | place...
CTGCAACGCCGAAGCCTTTGATTGACATGACCGAAACGGAGCCAACCACGGAGCAGATGGAGATGTAAATGACGGGATTTGTGCGTCCATACCGGGGAACGACGGCGAAGATCATAAACGTGCTGAACACAGCAACCGTGAAACAGTACAACATAAACCCTAGGTCAAGTAACGTCGAGGGGGCTGAACTTCATCGAGGGCGAGCTGTGCTCACCTGGTTGGAGGGCGAAATGCAGAATTTCATCAACAGTGGAGATGTCCTTATCTTCTGGGGCGTGGAGAACGATGATCAACGATCCGAGCAGACATAGCGTGCATCCAACCCTTCCGATGTGACCAAGCTCTTCTTTCAGCAAGAACGAGGCCAAGACCGCACTGGTTGATAAGATGTAAGGTGGGGATTCGCGGTGGGGCGTTTCGAGTTCGATGCGTACCCGATGAGTACACTGAGCGCACCCAGTGGTGTAACCAATATTGGTGGCGCAAACGTGTACGCAGCGAAGTTGGCGACTGGGGGAATGGTCAGCGTTTTGAGCTCGGTTCGGTTCGGGTATCGTACTTTCGCCAATGACCACTGCATATAACCGTCAATTGAACGGTTCAGAGACACGAAAGGGCGGTCGCTCACTTGTTATTATTCCCGCCCACCAGATTGGATTCTTGAGGTACGAGTAATCGTCACTCGCGCTCGCGTATGCGACGTTCCTCTCCGCAGCATCGTTCAATCCCTGGCGAGGGTGAGGCGAAGAACTTCGGGTAAACTTTAGTCGAACGATTGCACCTTTTTTGTTATGATAAAGCTGGTCCCAATGGCGACAGAACTTGACACCGCAAGGGCGAGACCGATATACTTGTCTTCAACCATCTCGCTGGATTTTCATGCGATACCCGTTCGACTGACGGACCGCTGTTTTTGGTCGGGTCGGAGGAGGGAAGGATTGAGGTGTCGGTCGAGGTTGTTGGCCGGTCCAGGCGCCGTTTCACCATTGTCCCCGTCGGCCAACTCCGCGCCTATCGCACTTACGCGTACCTCATCTCCATCTCGAGCCAACAATGTCCGTCGCCACACAGTCTCAGCCTGGCGCGCCAGCTGGCATTAAATCCTACTATCAGGCCAAGATAGAGACTGCGGAAATCGAAATCAACCAAAAGACTCAAAATTTGCGCCGATTGGAGGCTCAACGAAACGCCCTAAATGCCCGAGGTGCGTAAACCAAATCGCGTGTCCTCAATGCTTTGCTCTGATACCTCGCCCAGTCAGGCTCCTTCGTGAGGAGCTCCAGCTACTGCATGAACCTGGTAGCTACGTCGGCGAAGTCGTAAAGGTCATGGGCAAGAGCAAAGTCTTGGTCAAGGTTCAGCCAGAGGGAAAATACAGTTTGTGTTCATCTCCTCCCAACCCCGCGGTCTCGCTCACCATCTCATGAAGTTGTTGACTGCGACGGAGAGATCGATATCAACACCCTCACACCGAGTTTGCGTGTTGCACTCCGTTCCGATTCGTACACCATCCACAAGATCCTCCGCAACAAGGTCGATCCACTCGTATCACTGATGATGGTCGAAAAGGTTCCCGACAGCACCTACGAGATGGTCGGCGGTCTCGACAAACAGATTAAAGAGATCAAGGAGGTTATCGAGCTGCCGGTCAAACATCCAGAACTTTTCGAAGCCCTCGGGATCGCCCAACCAAAGGGTGTTTTGCTCTATGGTCCCCCCGGAACCGGAAAGACCCTCCTTGCTCGTGCCGTCGCCCACCACACTGATTGCAAGTTCATCCGTGTATCCGGTTCCGAACTGGTCCAGAAATACATTGGAGAGGGCAGTCGAATGGTTCGAGAACTCTTCGTCATGGCGCGTGAACACGCGCCGAGTATCATCTTCATGGACGAGATCGATTCTATTGGAAGCTCGAGGGGCGAGAGTGGGTCGGGAGGTGGAGACTCGGAAGTGCAACGAACGATGTTGGAGTTGCTGAACCAACTGGACGGTTTCGAATCGACGAAGAACATTAAGGTCATCATGGCCACCAACCGTATCGATATCCTGGACCCAGCTCTCCTTCGGCCGGGCCGGATAGACCGAAAAATCGAGTTCCCGCCTCCTGGACCGGAAGCCCGCGTCGCGATCCTGCGGATCCACTCGCGTAAGGTGCGCGGTATCGGACCCCCTTCCTCGTCCAATGCTGATCGAGGGATGTACTCAGATGTCCCTCCAACGTGGAATTAACCTTCGATCGCTCGCCGAAAAGATGGGTCAATGTTCCGGTGCCGAGGTCCGGGGTATCTGTACAGAAGCTGGCATGTACGCCCTGAGAGAGAGGCGGCAGCATGTGACCCAGGAAGATTTCGAGTTTGCCATCGCGAAGGTACGTTGTCTTGCCCTCCACAATGAACATCACGCTGACACCTCCGATCTCCTTCTAGGTGCTGAAGAAGAACCAGGAAGGAAATACGTCCGTCAGCAAGTTGTTCTCGTAGTCAGACCCATCGTATATCCTGTACTTTATTATCCTGCCACTCGCTCCTATGAATCGCCGGCGAAAGACCTTTGTCCTGGTCAAGACGTTGAAGCCCAGTCCCACGTGACTGCTACTGCTCCTGACCAGTGATCACCCCGCCACACTTCACCACAATCTCCGTAACCGCAGTACGAAAAATGGTGCAGGTGTGCTCTTCGCTATTGGCCACCGGGGCATGCCAGGCAAGAAACTGCACCGGGAACCATCTGGTGATGTTCTGCCAGAGCTGCCGATTGACCTGTCAGGATGCCACCTCCTATGCCTCCCATCTTAGAGGGCGTGTACACGCTTCGAAACTCAAAAGTACATCGGTCAATGTCTACTGTCCCACATGTGACAAGAACCTTGCTGCCAACTCGTGGGACTCGCACGTCCAAGGCCAAAAGCACCTCAATGCCTCACAGAAGGTTGGCCAGCCGCCGCACATCCAACCACAGGAAGGGCGTCCGCCTCCTGGAAACCTTCGTTGCAGGTTTTGTAACAGAAACGTGAGGGCCGATGTGTGGGGGGCGCACCAATCGGACCCAATGCACCGAAAGAATGAACAATACTTCCTCCTAAAGGCTATCTCCGACATTGCGACGAATGATAAAGGGAGCGTGGTTATCCTTCCCGCAGAGGAACTGGACTTCGAAACTGTGGAACCAACCCATGCTCGGCGAGGGATCGCGAAGGAACTTGTGATCCATGTCACCGACCCCACAACAACTTACAAGATAGTGCAGGCCACAGTTGCAGATTCTACGAGCAAGAAAAACACTGCGTGAGTTAGAATCACACTTCGTATGTGTTTCGTGCGCTCACGGGTTTGCGCGCAGGTTTACGGCCCAGCGCCTTACTAGAAATCAAGTCGTGGGCTATGGGGTCGACGCTACGCTCGGTGTAACTTGTACTCAGTCGAACTGGGGGCGATTTGAAGCCAGAGTCGAATTACTATTCGAGGACGCTCGAACCGGGGAACGATTCGTGATTGCCCGCCCGGTACTGGCGGCAATCGGGAATGTAGAGGAGCATAGGGCTCTCCAGCCCATCTCTCCGTACGTTGTCCCAAAACGGCCAAGGGAACAACGACAAGTGACCGAAATTGAGGGCGGCGTCGTAAGTTGGTCCCCAAAACCTCGCTGTCGTCAACGCTGCTTCAACTATTGTCAGATGCCGCCTTTTGAGACCTCCATCCCGTGGAAATCGCGCATCCCATTCTACTACATCCCAGGGGATCTTTTCGCCTTCCTCAACAAAAGGCAACCAAATATGGTGGTGGAAACCGGGAGGAAGTTCTTACCTCAACAGTTGACACCTGGAACATATACGCAAATGTTCCAAGTGTTACTTTGGTGCGAGGAGTTCAAAATCTCGTACGCGTCCCCGGTCAATACTTCACGGCACTGTCGAATTGACGTGTATATAGGCGAGATCTCGAGAAGTTCGACATTCCGAATGCCAGGATCGAATATCGGCGGGGTCTCCATTTGTGTGTGCTCCCACCTTTCGTGAGGCAACAAACTAATGTGTTTGGTAGCCTTCCTGTCCCTGGTCTGGCGGAGAAGCGCCCCAGTGTGTTAATTGGTGATGAAATCCTCGTTCAGCCCGCGGGAACGACTCAAGGAGGGAAGTGGTTCTCCGGGTTTGTCCATACTATTGAGCGGGACGAAGTCGGTCTCCGTTTCGGGAGAGGGTTCCAAGCCGTCAACCCGCACGAACGGTTCTACGTTCGGTTCAGATATAATCGCATCGTCTCCCGCCGGCAACACCGGGCCGTGGAGGCTACTCCCCCGGTTCCCCGTCTCCAGTTCCCGCTCTTGGCCCACGTAAAACGTCAGACAGGACTGGGGGGAGCGATTGCGACCTATAATCCGGACATTGAAACAAACCCCGCGCAGAAACGGGCAGTGTCGTCGATCGTGAGGCTCCCCCCTGGGTCTCCTCCCTTCGTTGTCTTTGGACCGTAAGTACACTTCGTTGACCGCGAGACCTGAGGTGTCTGATATTGGAGTGTTGTTTAAGCCCTGGAACGGGAAAAACGGTCACGATCATTGAAGCCATGCGACAATTACTGCGAAACCCCAACACCATCATTTTGGCCAGTGCCCCCAGCAACGCGGCAGCAGACATCATTGCATCTCGCCTGAGGGACCACCTAACGCCAGACCAGCTCTTCCGGTTTTATGCACCCTCATACAAGGGGATTGTGCCACCCGGGTTGATACCGTACACTTTCAAGAAGGGTAACTTTCATTCGGTCCACGAAGTGAACAAGTTGGCCAGCTTCCGTGTAATCGTCACGACATGCCTTTCCGGTTGCGTCCCACCAGGCACCGGCCTACCACGTGACCACTTCACCCACATTTTCGTTGATGAAGCGGGGCAAGCTTCCGAACCGGAGTGCCTTGTACCAATCACAGGCATTTTGGGCGACAGGGCAAATGTGATCTTGTCCGGAGATCCGCGCCAGCTCGGGCCTATCATTCATTCACCGGTTGCGATGGAATATGGGCTGGAGGTCAGCTTCTTGGAAAGGTTGATGGAGGGTAGGATGTATAATGAACGCGAGCAAGACGGGAACACGTACTTCCAACCTCTCCTGCGTTGCCCACCAAACTGACATCCTGATTTAGCATCGTGAAGTTGGTGAAGAATTTCCGCTCCCATGCCTCGATATTGCAGTACCCAAACGACTGCTTCTACAACAACGATCTCGAGGCGTGCGGTAACCAGGACGTTGATGCGTTCATCGGCTCGACCCTTCTCCCAAACCCAAACTACTCGATCATCTTCCACGCTATCTCTGGTTTGGATCAGCGAGAGGCGAATTCCCCCTCATTCTTTAATGTCGACGAAGTTTTGCAAGTCAAGGCTTACATGGAAGAGCTTCATCGGCGCGGTGCAGGTGAGGACTGCCTTACCGGGCCAACCGCCTTGAGTTGTACCTCAACGACTTGACAGTCCCCGACGATGTTGGCATCATCACTCCATACCACGGCCAGGTACTCAAGATACGAAAGGCTTTGGCCAATAGTGCGATGAGTAGGGCGAAAGTTGCCAGCGTCGAGGAATTCCAAGGCCAGGTGAGGGAAGCACATGTCGCAGCTCACAACAATGCTCATCCCGGTCTGTAGGAACGGAAAGTTATCATAATCTCGACCGTGCGGAGTAGCAGAAGCCGCATCGAGACGGACCTCCGGCACGCTCTCGGCTTCATCTCTAACCCTCGTCGGTTCAATGGTATGGCTCGTTCTTCGTATGTCACGGAATGTGCTAAACTTGTACAGTTGCTGTCACTCGTGCGAAAGCTCTCCTCATCGTCGTCGGAGACCCAGCAACCCTGGCGATGGACCCCCTATGGAGGAGGTTCCTAGCCCTGATCCACAGGAATGGAGGTTGGGCCGGGGACGAGATTCCATGGGACCCGGAGCAAGATGTTGAGGACGACCAACTCGAAGAAGCAACGCGCATCGGGATCTTGGACAATATGCAACGATTGGCAGAACGAGTGGAGGCTTTGACTTTGGACGCGGTGTTCGTAGAACCAGACGACGGCGATGACGATCTTTGAATGGTGAAAGGTGAATATTCACGCAGACAATGTATTTGACCACAAGCTTCGAATTTAGAATGTTTCGCGTCCTTGTCGCGTTGGCCTCAGTCTATCCTACTGAGTTGGGTCTGAGATTCGGTTCGTTTGTTCCCCTGAGACTCGAATGCCTGGTCCAGATCGCAGCCGTTGGTCTTTGGGTACTGGGCACGGATCTAGCGCCGGGTTTCCGATCCACCTGGGGGGCGTTCAGCGTGAGTATGGAACGGATACCCGCATCTGACCCCGGGCACCCTCGTCGATTTCCCTTATCGCTTCCATTGCTCGAAATGGAGCGTAAGGCCTACCATTTCCAATGTCGTCGTACGCGCCGAAGGTGGTCCCGTGCTCTTGTTCCGGATGTCCGACTGTTGCCGATCATCGGACTGGGCATATCGATGAATCCGCCAGCGTCATGAATGTACCTCGTCCGAAGTCCGAACTTCCATGTCGAACACCCAACGGAGGCCGGTCGTGCTGTGGTGGATCCCGGGAAGCACAGTTGAACAATCAGTGGTGAATGGGATAAACACCCTCTGCCCTGGTATGGGATTCTGTTGCCGGCATACGCTTACACCCCTCCACGACTGTGCGGCGTTCACCCTGGTTACGAAGTCCCGAACTCTCCTTTTTACTTGTCTGATCCGATTCCGGACATGAACGACCACCCGGAGTCGCGAACGTTCGATTCGGCCAGCTGTAACTGGCTGTTTCGCCCTGACGAAAGCGACGGGAGCAGGTGGGGTGGGCTGGATATGTAGTAATCGCCGTTGGTTTGTTACAAATAACCCCCAATCGTTGTACGACAAGAACGTCATTCAATTACCGGAACTCAACCGGTCCATCGTCGCCCTGGGGCTGGGAACCCCAGGCGCTACGGAGGACGAGATCTTGTATGTGGGAAACAACCCGCTGCCCAAGCTGTGCGCCCAACCGCTGTGTTATCTACCATTATCTGGTGCTAACTTGACACGCGGCTTGAGCCCATGACTTGAGAACTAAATTAGATCAAAGCGAGACGGAGGTGACAAGATGTATCCTTTGCGTCACCGCGGGTGTTTCTCGACGTCAGCCCTCCCTTGCATGGCAGCTGCGATATGCAGTTTCACGCATATGGGTATTAGTGGGCGAACACCATTTAGCCTTTCAGATCAAGCGATGATGTAGCCAGATACATCATATGTGGGCACCGTGTATGTAATGGACACGCCGCGTCAGCAGCGCGGCTAATGATTAGGTCGTGGAGGATCATTGTTATCTTGGCCGAGACCGGCAATGTCCACCGGGAGCTGATGCGCGGTATGGGGGATGTAAATCCAGGGGAACAGATAACGTCCAATCCCGGGGTTGTAATAGAATTGTCGATTGGACCCAGATCAGGCTGACCTGCACGCCGAGTACACGTTAGAGTAGGAAGTGTGCATTCAAAACCTTACGTTTGTCAAACAACTAATAAGATGCTGGGGATACATGTGACGACGCCTATTGGCGAGAATGAAGCCCCCAGATGATAAGGTCGCCTTTTGGGGTTGTACAAGAATGTGCTACAAGTCCATGATGAGGCTGTGTATATCCGTGTGTTCACATACCATACTTCTTCTGCAACGAAGACCATGCGCGAGAGGCATCGGGGGTGGCGGAAGCAAAGTCGTTCATGTCGTGTTCTGGTATTCGATTAATGTCGACCTTGTCCCAATATCGATTCAAGAGGTAGGTTATTTCCCTGGCGTCTGGCTCAGACTGCCGACTGCGAGCGGAAATTAAGTTGCGTGTGTCAAGTGAGTTTGTGAGGGGGTGGGGGGGACTCACATGGCCCAGGATTTGAGTTTCGCTCGAATGTATTCGGAGATGGATAGGAATGGGAGACCCTTAATGTTCATTATCGTGTTCGCGTCGAGGCGGCGCGGGCCTTCCTCCCCCGCAGAAAGGATCTCGATCTCATCATCAAACCGGGGTATGAATGCGTGCGTGTGGGGTAATGGACATCACCAGACCTACTTCTACTGGGGGAATGGATCCGTGATATTTCACGTGTAGGCTGCGAAGGGAAGCAGTGGTGAGGGCGGAGAAGGACAAGTAGTAGTCGCTTCGTACCGATCAGACCAAGGCGACGAGGTGGTCGAGAAATCTTCCGCAGAACGGAGAGCATCGCGAACGAGGCGGAACGGATGTGGGGTCCCGCCTTGTACGATGCACGAGATTCGCTGAGGGACGGAAGGTTAGGAATGTTCGACGTCACGCGACAAACAAGCATACAGCGGCGAGGGGTTGGTTGGCGAGCAGGGATATTAGGGCGTCACCGTAGAAGGCATGGGGGACTCCCCGACTCTGGAGGAAAGCAGAGAGAGAGGAGGCAGCTTCCACAAGTCGGCGTGTTTCGAACATTGGAGACGGGGGACATGGGATGTGCCGGGGAAACTAACGAGAGGTAGATATAGAGAACAAGTCATAATAGACTGAGCGAGAGATGGGATTGGGGACGGATTGGGCCGTGCTGGGTGATGGGTTTGTCTCCGGGGGCCCGAATACGATATGAGAAAATTAGGGATGTGGGAGAGGAATTAACGTTCGGCAATCGGGGTTAAGTCCGGGCGTGTGAGCCTCTGCAAAGGACTAACTCTAGAACGGATACATAGAACGCCTCATCATCTGTGAGCGGTTGCCAGAGGTCACATGTGCCACGGAACCTCGTGCGGAGGCAGTAGTGAGCCTGGCACCGCCACAGCGAGCGCGTTATCACGCACGGACGACCGGGAGTGTCCTATCGAGGCATGGGTAGATCTGGCTGCTGTAATCCACCCGAAAGAAGTTCATGTGGGTAGTGCTTACCCTCCATCCACCCAGACTCGGCACGGCGCTTCGGAAGAGGGTGCTCGATTGCAGATTAGTCAGCCCACTGATTTACGTAACCACATTTCGACTCTCTTCCGTCTCCCACGACGAATACAGTCTCCCATTGCTTGCCCGGCTCCGTCTCTCCCGGCAGTCGACGTCGAGCGGATACCACCGTCTGCTCTAACCCCCCCCTGCTTGTTCTTGAGCACGTCGCCCGACGCGCATGCATGCATCCTTCACCCAAATCTTCTCCAACCATGTGATGGGACGTGTACCATTGGTTCGCCTTTCTAGATCATCTGCAGCCAGGGTCAATCCCTTCCGGGGTCATCTATCGTCCACCCAATCAACTCGTATCCTTTCTACTCGGATGGCCCGCCGCACCCCGGTCAATTTGTCACATCTCCCCCACCCGGTCCGACACTTTTGGGGCTCGCAGCAGCCTCAGGCCCGTGCCCCCCTCCAGGTTCTCACGAATGCGCAGGAGGAAGCCATCAAAGCAAGCCTCTTGGAAACTGCGTACAAGGGAAGGCAGCCTGGTGACATGATGCTCCGATGTAACATCTCTCCTCACGCCACGTCTCCTACAGACCTTTATAATTGATCACAAACTTTGATAATAGGCACGATTCTTGACGTAGGAGGTACATACTCCCGCCCTTTATCCTGCGACCCGAATCGTCCGTCGTTGAATGGTTTTACGTTTCTTCGCCAGGAAATGTGAAGACGACCTCTGGGCAGTTCAAAAAGTCGGATCTGTGTACGGAACATCGATTGAACGTAAGCGAACCCCCAGTCTCTAATTTCCCATACGTGCTACCCTCCTCGTCACGAGCTAGCCCCGTGATTTGCGAAAGTTCGATTCTCGCACCCCCAGTCTTGTACCCACGTTGTTTGTACGTCAAGAGGCCATTCTGGTTCGTGCCTTCAGAATCAAGATCCGCTCCAGTTCTGCCGTTTAACTTTTACCCGCAATAGGTTAATATGCTCCATATACGTGCACTCGTAAAATCCGACGCTGTGCTGCTTTTCGATACCTATGGCCCCGTTAACTCAAAGTTACAGTCTTCCTTCCTCTATCACCTTGAGGTGAGACATTCGCGTGTCTCATATTGACCAGCGCTAAAGACCCCGGATCGGCATCAGCATAATCTGAAAGCCAAAGGAACGGGGCTGCCGTACGAGTTCCGGTGCGGGATCCAGAATGTTCCATCGCGAACCCGAAGACCGTCCACTCAACATGTCTAGTGCTTCCCAGGGCGCTGGATTCCATCCTCTTATCCGTACTAAGCGCACTCGACACCGAGATGGTGTTTCTTCGGCAGCTTGTTGGGAACCTCCTGGCTGAATTGGATGATGATATCGATCGGGACAAATTTATGCGCCTCCTCCACAGATCCCGAAAGCTGACTAGCTTTCAAAATAGGGCCAAGCTTGTAAGTGCCTCGTGTCCTGTGCACCCTAAACCCTTCAAACCGGAAAGGAGGCGAATGTGTTGATCGTCCCGACTCTATCTTTATTTGCGTTATAGGTGCAGGAGTCCCTTGAGGAAGTTTTAAAGCAGGGTGAATTTCACCATGGCACTCGATCGTGAATCACAACGGTTTGACTGATTAGACGTTATCTCGTAAAAACAGATGAAGATCTTGTGGCGATGTATCTAACGGACAAGAGGAACGGCATACAACGGGAGCCAAGCGATCATCAAGAACTGGAGGTCCTTCTAGAGTCGTTCGCTAAGCAGGTCGAGGAGATCGTCAACGAAACTGAGACAACTCAGGTTCGTTTAGCGAAACAAACTTACAACATGCACTAACGGGGTCGGTTCCTGTAGAGCAACATACAATCCACCCAAGAAATCGTGGAACTCATTCTTGACTCCAACCGAAATGCACTCCTCGCGCTAGATCTTAAGGTGGGTGCCGCCCTCTTTGGTCCAACTTTAAGGTTGCCGTGTGACTGACCGACTACATCGTGCAGATCTCTATCATAACAATGGGATTAGGGGTTGGAACCCTCCTCGCCGGCTTGTTCGGAATGAACGTACGTGACCACCGGGCGTTCTTATAAATGGCCTTAATATTGGTTTGCTGAGGAAACTCTTCGCCTAATTTGTAGTTGAAATCACACCTAGAAGAGAATACCCACGCGTTTTTCATCATGAGTGGCCTGTCCATCGTGTTCGCCGGGGTCTTTTCCATGTACGCTATTCGAAGGTCTGGACTCTATGACGCCCGTTCCCGTTTTCGTGAACACTTCACTAACCTCATGATCACTCCCAGGCTACACCAGATTCGCAAAGTGGGACCACTATCCGATGGGAACCAACCACCTGCTCAGAGACTATGGATACCCCTTCCTTTACGTCGTCGGCCACCAAATAATTGGCTGTAACACGTCTATGACTTGATAATTGCTATTGTACACACCCCGTTACGTCTCAGCTGTAATTGATCTCCCGCCTCCGCCTCTCCAACAGAATGCGCACAAAAGAAATGGACCTGCTCCCGGTGGGAAAAACAGAGGTTAAGAATATTGGGGTAAAATGGGTGGGAACCAGGGAGTAAAGTGGAAAGGTGATTACGATGACGTCAAGATATCAGAGCTTCGTAAGGTAGTTCGTTTCGTCAGTGGTGACCTCGTCAGTGGCAGATGCGGCGAGCCCCATACAACCAGAATCCATCATAAAAAGCCTCTAGGTGGATTTGGCCGGTGTCGCCTCCAGGGGGTGTGGGGAACCCTCAGCGAGTTCCTCCTCAACGGCCTTCCAACCCTTCGCGGTCAACTGGGGGGCTCCATCGTCGATGTCTTTATCAAAATGAACGGGTATGAATCTATTAAGCGATCGTAGGATCTGGTGAGCCAACTCCGGGGGGGATATGACGAAATGGACGCACTCTACTCCTTTATTCGTCCTCTCTGCGGCGTCGTCTCTCTGCTTCTGTTCAATCGCCTGCTTGAACTTCGTGGCTTCGTTATACTCCTTCTTCAACAGCCTGCTAGTCACCGGATCCCACAGCTTTCTACTCTCGGTAGGTGACTGGCTCTCCAAGGCTCTTACTGTCTTGGGTACCGGGTGAAGGGTCGAGATGTCGATCAGCGTAGCCCACTCTTCTTCGGCTCCCATTGTCAGGTCCGAGCGCGAATTGGCAGCAGATTGGGCAGGGGAGTTCGTCTCGGATGCCAATGTCGACCCGTTCGCGAGCCTGTAGCGGATACGACCTTTCCACGAACCATCGAAGTAGGCAACGACCCGATCTGCCGGGACGTGTTTGGCCTTTACCCATTCCTCGTGTTCTGTTTCGCCCTCCTCGTACGTGTGGATGACTCCTTCTAGTGCGAACATCGCCCTTCCAATCCAGGACTGCGAAAAGGATTATCAGCAAAGGAGCCACGAAACCAAACCCTCCATCCTACCTCTTCCTTGTATTCGATGACGGCACGATGATTAACTCCGCCCTTGGATCCCTTGACAGTGATGATGGTCGAGTCCGCGACGGTGATATAAAAGTTCCCCCTCAGGATACCGTTGACGGAAGCGGTCGGGTGGGTGATGTGATACTCCTCTCCTTCGCCAGGTCCACCGGTGATGTTAACGAAGATACCCTTGTTGTAAGACCCCGGGCTGACCCTTAAGGTAGTTCCAGACACCTTGGCGGATATCTGGTCCACACCCCTCAGCTCGATCTGCCTCGCGGGACAAGAGGCGTAATAAGACGAGACCGGAGGGTGGTGAGACACTTGTTCCGTGACGTAAATGACCCGTATCCTCTTGGCCTTGTCGTCAGAATCCGCCTCCAGGAGTTCAGTCGCTCCCGCGCCAAGGCTGAGGCTGGATATCTGAGCGTCGATGTTGCTCTCTACAGGTTCAGGGGAGGTTGCTGGCGAGCTCTTGGCAGTGCGTCCGAAGGACATGTAACTGAATGCGCTCCGGCTGCTCTTGACACTTTCGGTTTCCATACTTACGCGGCCGGCGGACGAGGATGAGGTAGACGCGGGGTTGGTGATGTACAAGTGTTGGAGTGGCGGTTCCCGAGGGTCAGCGGGGTACGAGACGGGGATCACATCCCAATGGGCCTGGAAATGCTCCCCGAGAACTGAATTGTATGGTTTGCAGACTTTCCCGCGCTGGACGTCAAGGCGGGTTAACGCTGATAGCCACATGAGATTGACCGGCTGCGCTTACAATGAACTTGAGATCTTTCGAAAAGGTAAACCTCAGAGCGGCGAGCATACGCTCAAACAGATCCTCAGAGTCGTTGATGCTGTTTTACAAGATCCTATCAGTTTTTGATCCCTCCCAAAGACAAACCGGTTTCGAAAGATGGCCGAGTGTGGGACTCACGCTGCGAAGAGGTCTGGGCGATCTAAATAATGCCAATACTCCTGATGACGGCGCACGCGAGAACTTCGTTCGGAGAATTTCGTGGCAAAGTGAGAACAGGGGACGCACCAGGTTTGGGACGGGTTCCAATAAAGATGCTGGCAGGGATAACCTCCTGTAAACCAATCGGTGTCAAACTCAAACATCGAACTCCCGGTTGCATGGTGAAAACCCACATCGAAGCGATGTCCTTTATTCCCATGCATTTGCGGACAAGCTGGACAATCATCTTGAGCTTCCCGCTCTCTCCGGTGTCTCCACAATCGGGAACGGAGACAGGAGGACCATCGTCAACGGTGTCGGAGGTAACTGGCTGCTTGGTCGTCATTACGGAGATATCGTGAAGAGAGAGCCGTTGGGCGGTGAAGTGAAAAGAGAAAAGAAAGAGAGGGATGCAACGGCGGGGTGTGCTGGAAGAGCGGACGGGAGGGCGAAGCGGCCGGGTGACGGCTGATCTAGAGGTAACGGGTATAAATACCCCGCCCTTGGCGAGCGGTGCGCACATCCCGACCATATGCGATCGTCTATGCCATCACTAACGGCTACGGAGGGCTGTGACACTAAGAGCTCTGTATAGCATTCGATAATATGGGTTATAGTGTTACTGGCTGCGCTACACTCGCTGGTGTACAGGAGGGGGGGAATGGTGGCGTAGGGACATATAAAAGTTCTGGGGAATCAAATGGGGGGCGAACAAGCATAATACAACGAGTGGCGGTGATACCAGTGCACGCGCGCATGACCCGGAGGTAAACCAAGAATGAAAACGAATGAAACCTAAAGCCGGAGGATCGTCAACGCCTCCGGGCGGAAGAGAACCAAGGATGACGCACTTAGTTCCTCCGATCGAGAGGTACATCTGGTGTGATATAATATACTTTCCTCCCAAACTTCGTCTCAGACCGACCGGCGAGAGGTATGTCGTTCGACCCGAAACCGGAGAATTCGCTCTCGTCGTAAGCGGGAACTGCCTTCCGGGAGCCACGCCGAGTGCGGTCGGACGGGTGCCGAGGGCGAGATGGGGATGATGGGCTGGGGGGGAACGTAGCCTTGTCTGGAGGAGTCGCGCCACCATCGAGCGAACGGCGCAGGATGCGGGATTGTCGTGACTGAACCGTTTCGCGGGATTCGAAGGAAGGTTGAACGGTCATTGAGGCGGGTCTCTTGCTCGACGTCGAGGATTTCGAGTATGATCTGATAGGCACGGTTATGGCCAGGTCCGGGCTTGTGTTGTGGTAAGCAACTGCAGATTTTTCATGGTCGAAATCTGACTCCGACAACTGGGGAGAAATCGGTAGGATTGCCCCTGTCGAGTCTGACGAGTTGAACCTCCTGGATCCTTGTCCTCTGGTTCTGGGGGCAAAACCTGGGGGAGTGGCGTTACGGGCTCTTGAGTTCCGGCGGCGGGACACCCACAGAACAAGAAGTGCGATCAGAGCGAGGACACCCACTCCGCCGATAACAGCACCCGCGATCACCCCCTTGTTCACAGATGAGCCACCCGCGACCGGTATTGATGACGAGGCGTTTGTCGAGGGTGTGCTGGAAGGTGTGCTGGAAGGTGGTGTGCTGGAAGGTAGTTGTTGGGTGGAGGACGGCAAGGTGGGGGGTTGTGATACGGCCACTAGACACGACATATCGGGCCCGTTGGTGACGGTAAACACATTAGATGACAGGACCCTGGTCAATGCGTAGAAATCCAGACGATACCGTCCCTGGGGAACATTGACCTGGGTCCAATCGACCCTCTCGAGCCCGGCATTTATGTTGGCCAGTGTCATGTTCACGACTGCCGTGCCCTGCCTGGGGACCAATGGATAATCTCTGCGGCGGAGGCCCCCCTGGTCTACGCCGATGTTCGTAACGACCAACGGGTAGATCATGCGGGGAGGGAAGGGCCAGGAATACGTCCATACGATTGTCGTCCGCGTACAAGTTGTGAGATTTGGAACGGCCGAAAAGATGATTTCGTCCCTTGGAAATGGGATTTCCGTCGTCATCTGTGCGGGGGTCAAGAGGGGGAAAACGAAGGAAAAGCGAGAAAGGTACCTTGACGGCGCAGCTCTCCGCTTGTGTGTTTGGCGGGTGCTTGGACCGTTCCTGGTTCCGAGAGAACAAGGATAAGTCGACCTGGTGGATGAATGGGTGGGTTAGCAGACGACAACCTCAGCGAGAAAGAGAAAGGAGCGGACCTCTTCGCCTGGGACGCTTCCCTCTGGACGACGCGGGGGGCAGAGAAAGAGGGCAGGAGGCGAGATCGTTCCCTGATTATTATATACCACATCTCCCACTGAGGGTTAGGTCGCATGGCCGGTTCCGCCATCAATACCATCCGCACCCGATCCCGTAGTTTGCCCGCGCATCAACATCATCGTCACCTTGGTTGCGGCGGGAGGTGCGCATACAGCCATCTGCGACGCTCTTGGGCGGTTTCTGACGGAGATTAGGCCAGGAAGAACCGCGACCCACGCCCCTCGTCACCATGACTGTGCTCTCTGTTTCCGCAGAGACTCTCATCCTTGGAGCCACCATATGTTTCGCAGCATTCTCTCGCCGAAACTCCTCTTCCACAAAGAACATGCGCCAGCCAAAGCACAGGTCGCTCATCACCGCAATCCTCGCCCTGCATACCCTATACATGATCTACACCCTTTCTTTCAGGAAACCACCAAACCTGTTCACGCGGCTAAACCTTCCTCTCACCA
>Ga0307516_10005028_pt1 | contig 16010 bp, 16 predicted proteins | sample 19_EM_MG_FD_203310 | JGI IMG/M metagenome (GOLD analysis project Ga0307516, IMG submission 203310) | Populus trichocarpa ectomycorrhiza microbial communities from riparian zone in the Pacific Northwest, United States - 19_EM | ecosystem: Host-associated > Plants > Roots > Unclassified | place...
ATGAACCTGGCCAACGCATTGAAGCAACTGGTGGCCGCGGCACGCGGCTGAGCGAACCGGTCAGATCCAGGAAAAGAAGATCAGGTACAGCCCGCCCAGGATCGCCACCCATTTCGACAGGTAGTACAGCGAGCGGTTCGCGGCCTTCAACTTCTTGGTCTGCAGGCGGACCTTGTAGGCCACCTGGAAGAACCGGTTGATGCCGCCCACGCGCTCGCCGGCCTCGTTGGGCGCGGCCGACGCCGCCATGATGTGGTCGGCGAACCAGCGGTTGATCGCGGCCAGCACCCGGCTGCGTATCGGTCGCTCGACGTCGCAGAACAGGATCACGCGCTGCTCGTCCGTCTGGTTCTCGGCATGGTGGATGAAGGTCTCGTCGAACACCACCGCCTCGCCGTCGCGCCAGAAGTAGCGCTGGCCATCCACCTCGATGTAGCACGCCGGCGAGTTGGGGGTGGCCAGGCCCAGGTGATAGCGCAACGAGCCGGCATACGGGTCGCGGTGCCGCACCAGCTTGCCCGCGGGTGGCAGCGACGCGAACATCGCGCCCTTGATCGACGGGATCGTCGACAGCAGCTCGACCGTGCGCGGGCAGGCGGCGCGCGCGGACGCCAGTTCCTCGCCGTACCACTTCAGGTAGAAGCGCTTCCACCCCGACCGGAAGAACGAGTTGAAGCCCAGGTCGTTGTAGCCGGTGGCCACGCCGATGCGCCCGGCCTCGTTCAGGCGCAGCGCCTCGGCCCGGATCTCCTGCCAGTGCGCCTGCAACGGCGCCAGATCGGGGAACGCGGAGACGGGCGCGTACGGGCGCGCGTTCACGCGCGAGAACAGCACCATCAACATGTTGTACGGCGCCAGGAGCACCGTGTAGTCGGTGAGCGCCTTCATCAGGCCGAAGCGCGCGCGTCCGCGCAGGTGCACGAAGAGGGCGGAGCCCATCAACAAGACGAAAAGGCCGAGTCGAAAGAAGATCGCGAGCGGATGAACCATGCTGGGATGCGCCCCGAAGCGCACCATATGGAAAACCCGTATTTTGCCGACGGAACCCGTTTCCCTGCTGGCACCGATGACTTCGAGCTGACGGGTTGCTGACCTGTAGCGTGCCACCGCAGCCAGGAACTCGTCGGTGTCGAACGCACTGCGTGCCCGCGCAGCGTCCCGCTGGGGCATGCCCCTCAGGGCGAATACTGGAACACGTCCTCGAGCGGCTTGCCGAACGCCGCGGCGATTCGGAACGCCAACTCCAGCGACGGCGCGTAGCGCCCGCCTTCCAACGCAATGATGGTCTGGCGCGTGACGCCGACCAGCTCGGCCAGCGCCGCCTGGGTCATCTCACCCTGGTCGAAACGAAGGCGTCGGATCGCGTTGGAGATATGGCCGGCCCGCACGGCGCCCGTCACGCGTCGAGATCCTGCAGACCGGCCACGCTGCGGCGGTAGTCCCAGCACTGGCTCGCATAGCGCACGAGCTCGGCCAGCACCCAGGCGGCCAGCAGCACCTGGATCAACGCGGCCACGCTGATGGTGCGCTCGTAGATCATTGCCAGCGCGAACACCGGCACCAACGACACCATCAGCACGAAGTAGGCGCGCCGCACCGAGGCGGCGGCGATCGCATCGTCGCGTTCGTCGTGCAGGCGGGGATCGGCCTGGCGGGCGATCAGCATGTGAACGGCGATGGAGAAGCCCGACTGCAGCAACACCGCCAGCGTGAGCGATGGCAACAACCGGGCGATCGGCACCGGCCCGACCAGGAACAGCGGCGTCGTCCAGGCGAAATACGGCACTTGCACGAGCAGGATGGAGATCAGGCACATCCAGGCACTTCGTTCGCGAAAACTCATGGCGGCTCCCGGTTCGGTTGGCGGTCGGATCAGGCTTCGTTGTCTGTCAATGTACGCTTCAGATTACATTGAGTCAACCATGAGTTACATATCGACAGCTTGACCAGACATCCTGGACTGGATAATCGAGCCATGAATCCGCTGCTCGGCTCGCTCCACCCCTACCCGTTCGAACGCTGGCGCCTCCTCGCCCAGGGCGTCGTCCCGTCCCCGGCCCATCGTCCCATCAGCCTGGGGCTGGGGGAGCCGCGCCACCCGACGCCGCAACTGATCAAGGACGCGATCACCGGCCACCTCGGCGGCCTGGCCACGTATCCGACCACGCTGGGCGACGCCGGCCTGCGCCAGGCCATGGCCGACTGGGCGCAGGCGCGCTACGGCGTCACGCTGGATCCGGCCAGGCAGTTGCTGCCGGTGATCGGCTCGCGCGAGGCGCTTTTCGCGTTCGCCCAGACAGTCGTCGACCCGACGTGGCGTGGACGCCCGGGCGCGCAGCAACCCGTCGTCCTGTGCCCGAATCCGTTCTACCAGATCTACGAAGGCGCGGCCCTGCTGGCCGGCGCCGCGACGGCGTTCGCCAACAGCGACCCGGCGCGCAACTTCGCGGCCGACTGGGGCGCCGTCGACCCGGCCACCTGGGCCCGCACGGCGCTGATGTTCGTCTGCTCGCCGGGCAATCCCACCGGCGCCGTGATGCCGCTGGAGGAGTGGCGCACCTTGTTCGAGCTGAGCGACCGCCACGGCTTCGTCATCGCCAGCGACGAGTGCTACTCCGAGATCTACTTCGCGCCCGAGGGCCAGGCGCCGCTGGGCGCGCTGGACGCCGCGCGACAGCTCGGACGCACCGATTTCCGCAACCTGATGGTGTTCACGTCGCTGTCCAAGCGCTCCAACGTGCCGGGCCTGCGCTCGGGCTTCGTGGCCGGCGACGCCACGCTGGTGAAGGCGTTCCTGCGCTATCGCACCTACCACGGCAGCGCGATGAGCCCGATGGTGCAGGCCGCCAGCGCGGCGGCGTGGCGCGACGAGGCGCACGTGCGCGACAACCGCGAACAATACCGCCGCAAATTCGCGCGGGTGACGCCAATGCTTGCCGCGAAGCTCGACGTGCGCCTGCCGGATGCCGGTTTCTACCTCTGGGCGGGCATTCCGTCTCATTTGCACGGCGGCGACGACGTCGCATTCGCGTTGGGCCTGCTGGCTCAATACAATGTGACGGTATTGCCCGGCAGCCTGCTCGCCCGCGAAGCACACGGCATCAACCCCGGCGCCGGCCGCATACGCCTGGCGCTGGTGGCCGAGACCGACGAGTGCGTCGAAGCCGCCGAACGCATCCTTGCCTTTATCAAGTGACTCAAGATATTCAATGACCGCCAGCTCGCAATCCATCATCGACGCCGCGTGGGAAGACCGCGCCAAGTTCTCGCCCGCCGACGCCCCGGCCGATGTGCGTGCCGCCGTGTCGTCGGTGATCGAGGACCTGAACGCGGGCCGCCTGCGCGTGGCCAACCGCACCGGCGTGGGCGAATGGACGGTGCACCAGTGGGTGAAGAAGGCCGTGCTGCTGTCGTTCCGCCTGAACGACAACAAGCCGATCCACTCCGGCGGCCTGCAGTACTTCGACAAGGTCGAGCCCAAGTTCGCCCACCTCGACGAGTCCGAGCTGCGCGCCACCGGCGTGCGCATCGTGCCGCCGGCCGTCGCCCGGCACGGCAGCTACATCGCCCGCAACGTGGTGCTGATGCCGTCGTACGTCAACATCGGCGCCTACGTCGACGAAGGCGCGATGGTCGACACCTGGGCCACCGTCGGCTCGTGCGCGCAGATCGGCAAGAACGTGCACCTGTCCGGTGGCGTGGGCATCGGCGGCGTGCTGGAGCCGCTGCAGGCCAACCCGACGATCATCGAGGACAACTGCTTCATCGGCGCGCGCTCCGAGGTCGTCGAGGGTGTGATCGTGGAAGAGAACTCGGTCATCTCGATGGGCGTGTTCATCGGGCAGAGCACCAAGATCTATGACCGTGCCACCGGCGAGGTCACCTACGGCCGCGTGCCGTCCGGCTCCGTCGTCGTCAGCGGCTCGCTGCCCTCGGCCGACGGCAAGTACAGCCTGTATTGCGCGGTCATCGTCAAGCGCGTCGACGCGCAGACGCGCGCGAAGACGAGCATCAACGAACTGCTGCGGGCTTGAAGCAGGTCTTTCCCGGCCGATACTGACTCTGTAGTTCCTTCGCCGCAACCCGCGGCATGTATTTGGACCTCGCGCCTGCACGACAGGCGCCACCAGGAGACGCTCGATGGACGGCGGAAACATGGAACGCGTGCTGCATCTGATGGCCGACAAGGGCGCATCGGATGTCTACCTGACGGCCAACTCGCCGATCCAGCTGAAGATCAACGGGCAACTGGTGCCCGTGTCCGACCAGATCCTCACCCCGGGCCAGCCGCGCGCGCTGCTCGCCGAACTGCTCACGCCGGTGCAGCTCGAGGAGCTCGACCAGACGGGCGAACTGAACCTGGGCATCGGCATCCGGGCCGTCGGCAGCTTCCGCCTGTCCGCGTTCAAGCAGCGCGCGTCGATCGCCGCCGTGATCCGCTGCATCCCGCACAAGATCCCGTCGATGGACACGCTGAACCTGCCTCCGGTGCTGGCATCGCTGGCGCTGGAACGCCGGGGCCTGGTGCTGATGGTGGGCGCCACCGGCAACGGCAAGAGCACGTCGCTGGCATCGATGATCGAGTGGCGCAACACGCAGCTGTCGGGCCACATCCTCACCATCGAGGAGCCGATCGAATTCCTGTTCTCGAACAAGCGCTCGATCATCAACCAGCGCGAGGTGGGACGCGACACCGCCTCGCTGCAGGTCGCGCTGAAGAACGCGCTGCGCCAGGCGCCCGACTGCATCATGATCGGCGAAATCCGCGATCGCGAGACGATGTCGATGGCGATCTCGTACGCGCTGTCGGGCCACCTGGTGCTGGCCACGCTGCACGCCAACAACAGCTCGCATACGCTGGGTCGTATCCTGTCGTTCTACACGCCGGAAGCGCGTCCCGCGCTGCTGGGCGACCTGGCCGCGGCGCTGAAGGCCATCGTGTCGCAGCGCCTGATGCGCTCCACCGCCGGCGGCCGCGTGCCCGCCGTCGAGGTGCTGCTCAACAGCCGATTCATTTCCGAGCTGATCGAGAGCGGCGACATCCAGGGCGTGCGCGAGGCGATGGACAAGTCGCTGGCCGAAGGCTCGCAGATCTTCGAGGCGGACATCGCGCGCCTGATCGGCCTGGGTCTCGTGACCCAGGAGGAAGGCCTGCTGGGCGCCGACTCGCCCACCAACCTGTTGTGGCGCCTGCAGAACGACATGGCCCCGGTCTCGCGCGTGCAAGCCGCGAAGGTCGAGTCCGACGCGCCGTCGTTCACCGAAATCACGCTGGACGTGCTGCCCGAGGCCGCGCCGACGGCGCCGCGCCAGCGCCTGCCGGGCATGGATCTGCATCGATCCAAGCACGGTTGAGCCCCGAATCGTTTTTTCCTCTTTCTCGATGGATGCCTCCCTCCTGCTGCTGGAACAGCTCATCGCCCGCGCGTCGGTGACGCCCGACGACGCCGGTTGCCAGGCACTGATCGCGCAGCGGCTGGAGCCCCTGGGCTTCGCCTGCGAGCACCTGCCGTTCGGCCCGGACGACGGGCGCGTCAGCAACCTGTGGGCCGTGCGCACCGGCGTGCGCCCGGGCCCGACCCTGGTGCTGGCCGGCCACACCGATGTCGTGCCCACCGGCCCGCTCGACCAATGGAGCAGCGCGCCCTTCGTGCCCACGTACCGCAACGGCAAGCTGTACGGTCGCGGTACCGCCGACATGAAGACCTCGCTGGCCGCGATGGTGGTGGCCGCCGAGGAGTTCGTCGCTGCGCAGCCGGACCATGCCGGCCGCCTCGCGTTCCTGCTCACCAGCGACGAGGAAGGCCCGTCGGTCGACGGCACCGTGCGCGTCGTCGACACGCTGCAGGCGCGCGGCGAGCAGCTCGATTGCTGCATCGTCGGCGAGCCGACGTGCGTCGCGACGCTGGGCGACATGATCAAGAACGGCCGCCGCGGCAGCCTGTCGGCGCGCCTCACGGTGATCGGCGTGCAGGGCCACGTCGCCTACCCGCACCTGGCCCGCAACCCGATCCATGTGGCCGCGCCCGTGATCGCCGAGCTCGCCGCCATGCAATGGGATGCCGGCAACGAGCACTTCCCGCCCACCAGCTTCCAGATCTCCAACCTGCACTCGGGCACCGGCGCCACCAACGTGATCCCGGGCGATGCGGTGATCGACCTCAACTTCCGCTTCTCCACCGAGTCCACGCCCGAGTCGCTGAAGGCGCGCGTGGTCGAGATCCTGAGCCGGCACGACGTCGAGCACCGCATCGTCTGGACGCTGGGCGGCGCGCCCTTCCTGACGCGCCCGGGCACGCTCAGCGCGGCGCTCGTCCAGGCGATCCGCGACGAAACGGCGCATGATGTGGGCGGCGCCGTCGAGGCCGAGCTGTCGACCACCGGCGGCACGTCCGACGGCCGTTTCATTTCCCGCATCTGCCCCCAAGTGGTGGAGTTCGGCCCCGTCAACGCCACGATCCACAAGATCGACGAACACGTGGCGGTGGACGCCGTCCCCCGCCTGAAGAACATCTACCGACGTACCATGGAGCGCCTGCTGGTGTCGTAAGTGGGAAATTCGTTGAAAGGTGTGGAGCGAAGAGGCGATGCCGCCGAATCGTGTCCGAAACGGCTGCAGACTAGGCGCGCCCGCGACGCGATGCTGGCCCGCCTCGCTAGCGGGCGCAACGACGGATGCGGGCGTTTCGGACGCGATTCGTCAACGAATTTCTCACTTACGACACCAGGGTCCGAAACGCCATCATGAAGCTCAACGACTATCTCACCCGGGCAAGCGCCCGCCTCGACGAGGCGGGCGTTTCGTTTGGGCACGGCACCACGAATTCGTTCGACGAGGCCGCCTGGCTCGTGATGTGGCGCCTCGGCCTTCCGCTGGACGACCTCGACAGCGTGTCCGACCGCGTGCTCAAGAAGTCGGAAGTCACCACGCTGGACGCGTTGATCGCGCAACGCATCGAGACGCGCAAGCCGGCCGCCTACCTCACCGGCGAGGCCTGGCTGCAGGGCGTGCCCTTCACCGTCGACGAGCGCGTGATCGTGCCGCGCTCGCTCATCGCCGAGGTGCTGGCCGAAGGCGTGATCGACGCCTGGCGGCCGACCGAGATCCACCGCGTGCTGGACCTGTGCACCGGCAACGGCAGCCTGGCCGTGCTGGCCGCGATGGCATGGCCGGACGTGGCCGTCGATGCGGCCGACCTGTCGGCCGACGCGCTCGCCGTGGCCAAGCTCAACGTCGACCGCCACGAACTCGGCAAGCGCATTTCCCTGCTGCAAGGCAACGGCCTGGCGGCGGTGCGACGCGATCGCCGCTACGACGTGATCCTGTGCAACCCGCCGTACGTGAACGCCGCGTCCATGGCGGAGCTGCCGGCCGAGTTCCGCGCCGAGCCCGAGATGGCGCTGGCCGGCGGCGCCGACGGCATGGACTTCATCCGCACGCTGCTCGCGGGCACCGTGGCCCACATGACGCCCGATGCCGTCCTCGTGCTCGAGATCGGCAACGAGCGCGACAACTTCGAGGCCGCGTTCCCCGAGCTCGACGTCGTCTGGCTCCCGACCGAACTGCATGACGACGGCGTGCTGCTCGTCACCCGCGCGATGCTCGCCGCGGGCATTCCCAAATCGTCATCCTGAAATGATCACGCTCCGTAACCTGCAACTGCGCCGCGGCGCCAAGATCGTCCTCGACGGCGTCAACGTCAACGTGAACCCGGGCGAGAAGGTGGGCCTGGTCGGGCGCAACGGCGCCGGCAAGTCCAGCCTGTTCGCCCTGTTGGCCGGACGGCTGCAGGCCGACGCCGGCGACTTCGAGATCCCCGCGCGCTGGCGCCTCGGCGAGGTCGCGCAGCACATGCCCGAGACCGACGATTCGGCCACCGACTTCGTGCTCGAAGGCGACATCCCGCTGATGGAGGCGCAGCGCGAGCTCGCGGCGGCCGAGGCGGCCGAGGACGGCGAGGCGATGGCCCACGCGCACATGACGATCGGCGAGGTCGGCGGCTTCGACGCGCGCGCCCGTGCGCAAGCGCTGCTGATGGGCCTGGGCTTCAAGGTCGACCAGGTCGAGGCGCCCGTCAACAGCTTCTCAGGCGGCTGGCGCATGCGGCTGCAGCTCGCCCGCGCACTGATGTGCCCGGCCGACCTGCTGCTGCTCGACGAACCGACCAACCACTTGGACCTGGACGCACTCGTCTGGCTCGAGGCCTGGCTGCAGCGCTTCACCGGCACGATCGTGATGATCAGCCATGACCGCGAATTCCTCGACGCGATCACCAACGTCACGATCCACCTCGAGGATTCCGCGCTGACGCGTTACGGCGGCAACTACTCGACGTTCGAGGAGATGCGTTCGGAGCGCCTGTCGCAACAGGCCGCCGCGCACGGCCGCCAGCAGGAGCGCGTGGCGCAGCTGCAGCGCTTCATCGACCGCTTCAAGGACAAGGCCAGCAAGGCCAAGCAGGCGCAGAGCCGCGTGAAGGCGCTGGCGCGCATGGAGCGCATCGCGCCGGTGCTCACCGCGTCCGACTTCTCGTTCGAGTTCAAGGAACCGAAGAGCCTGCCCAACCCCATGCTCGCGATGAGCAACATGGAGTGCGGCTACACGGTCTTCGCCGACCCGAACGACCCGGCCGACGCCCACATCCCGCCCGAGGGCGTGAAAAAGGCGATCGTGCGCAACATCAACAAGAGCGTGCTGGCCGGCCAGCGCATCGGCATCCTGGGCGCCAACGGCCAGGGCAAGTCGACGCTCGTGAAGACGATCTCGCGCAGCATGCCCGCGCTCGCAGGCGAGGTCACCGAAGGCAAGGGCCTGTCGATCGGCTACTTCGCACAGCAGGAGATGGACGTCGTGCACGCCGACGACACGCCGCTGCAGCACATGGTTCGCCTCGCGCGCACCGTCGGCCCCGAAGGCCGCGAGCAGGAGCTGCGCGACTTCCTGGGTCAGTTCCGCTTCGTCGGCGACATGGTGCACCAGCTGATCGGCACGTTGTCCGGCGGCGAGAAGGCCCGGCTCGTGCTGGCCTCGCTGGTGTGGCAGCGCCCCAACCTGCTGCTGATGGACGAGCCGACCAACCACCTGGACCTGACCACTCGCGAGGCGCTGTCGATGGCGCTCAACGAGTTCGAAGGCACCGTGATGCTGGTGAGCCACGATCGCGCACTGCTGCGCGAGGTGTGCGACGAGTTCTGGCTGGTCTCGCACGGTGCGGTGTTGCCGTTCGACGGCGACCTGGACGACTACCAGAAGTGGCTGCTCGAGACCTCGCGCGCCATCTCGCGCGGCCTGCCCCCGCCGCCGCTTCCCGGCAACCTGAACGACCTGCTCCCACCGTCGGCGGCCCCGGCCCCGGTCGCAGCCAAGCAAGGCAAGGGCGGCAAGAAGGGTGCGTACATCGACCCGAACGCGGCCGCCACCACGACGGCCGCGCCGGTCGTTGCGCCGCCTCCGGTCGCCAGCAACACCAAGCCGGGCGCGGCCCGCAACGACGACCGCAAGCAGTCGGCCCAGTTGCGCACGCAAGTCGCCGCGCAGACGCGTCCGCTGCGTGTCGAGCTGCAGCAGATCGACTCGCGCATGGAAAAGCTGGCTGCCGAGAAGGCCGAGCTGGAGGCCTCGATGGCCACCGGCGCGCTGAGTGGCGCCGCGATCGCCGACGCGGGCCGCCGACTGGCGCACGTGGGCGCCGAGGTCGCCAAGCTCGAGGAACGCTGGCTGGAATTGACGGAACAGATCGAGGCGCTGCAAGCCGGCAATTGAAGTCGGTGCGGCAGGTTGCGCAACCGTCGAGTTGCGACAACCGGTGACTTTCGTCGCAATCGAGTGACAGGAACGCTATCATTTTGCTATCGCGGAGGTCAACAATGTCGGGTCTGAGTCCCAGGTCCGTGCCCCGTCGATGAAGTCAATGCAACGCGCGCTGCCCCTCCTGTCACTGGCTGCCGTCCTGGGCGCCGGAGCGGCTGTTCCCATTGCTGCGCCGACCTACCGCATCGTGGGCCCGGACGGCAAGGTCACGTTTTCCGACCGCAAGCCCACCGACCCGCAGGCCAGGACCCGGGAACTCGGAAAGCTCGTCGTCGCGCCGCTCCTGGCACCGGGCAACGAACTCTTCGACCTGCGACCGGCGACGACGTTGCCACCGCACAGCCCGGTGAGCACCGAAGGCTTCGCGCCGCCGGCGGACATCAGCGGCCAGCCGTTTCCCGCGGGCCTGCCCGAGGCGATCCTGGACGTGGTGATTCACCAGTTCTTCGTGCAGACACTGGTCGAAAGCTGCTCGCGCATCCGTCCTGCCTTCAGCGACCACTACCAGGCCGTCGTGCGCAACTGGCGCGACCGCAACGCAGACATCCTCTCCAGGAGCAATCGCATCACGTTCACGCGCTTCACGGCCGAACAGCGCGACACGCTGCGCGCCACCGGACGCGCGCGCCTCGCCCAACTGGTGCCGCCGCCCAGTGCCACCGCCGCCGACAAGGATAAGTGGTGCGACCAGATGAGCACCGACCTGGCGCGCCGCCAGTTCGAGCTCGCGGGCGACCTGCGCGTCGCGCCGATCATCGCCTTCCAGGCGCCCTGAGCCGTCCTCAGGCAAGGCTGGCGATGGCCCGCGCGAGGTTGGCGCGAGCCGGCGCATCGAAGCGCGCGGCACAAGCCGGCGTGGCGAACAGCACCGGTCGCTCGAGGAAACCGCGCAGTATCTCCGTCCGCCTGGCCCGGAATCGCGCCTCCGGCACGAAGCCGTACTCGTCGCGGATCTGCCGCTCGAATTCGTCGAAACGCGCCTGCGCAGCGCCGAGGATCGCGAGATCGATGTCCACGAGCAGTTTCGCGTCCGGCGTCGCACCACCCTCGTTGTGGCAAGTGGCCATGATCAACGCGTGCACGCGCCCGGCGACCTCCACGGCGGCGCCGGCCTCGAGCAGCACGCGCCGCGCCCAGTCCGCGCTCATGGCCTCGTTGTCATGTCGACTCGTGTCGTAGACCGCGTCATGGAACCACAGCGCGATCGCAACCTCGCCCGGATGCTCGGCGAAAGAGCGATCACGGTCGAACAGCGCGAGGCACTCGCGCAGGTGCTGCAGCGTGTGGTACTTGCGGTGCGGCTCGGCCCAGCGAGACAGCAGCGATGCCAGCTCGGCATCTTCCGGCTTGCGCAACTGCAGTGCCTGCCAGGCGGCCTGCCATGAAATCTCCAGGTCGTTCATCGTGTCGTCGCCCTCGGCTGATAACGACGTGATCGTACCCAAAGCGGCTACGATCCCCCCATGGCCACCCCGCACATCGCCGACCTTATCGCCCTCGCGATCCGCCTCGTGAACGCGAACCAGCCGCAGCGCGCGCGCATCGTGTGCGAGCAGGCGGTGGCGGCGTGGCCGTCGCATCCGGCGGTGCATCAGTTGCTGGCGGTGCTGGACTTGCAGGCCGGCCAATCGGAGAGCGCGCGTGAGCACGCGGCGCTGAGCCTCAAGCTGCGGCCCGATCACGTGCCGACGCTGCTGGTGCTCGGCGACGCGGCGCTGGCACAGCGCGACCTGGCAGGCGCGTCCGTGGCTCTGGAACGCGCCGTCACGCTCGCGCCTGACCAGGTCGAGGCCTGGTTCAAGGTCTCGCTGGTGCGCCAGGACCTGCGCGACCTCGACGGCGCCATCGCGGCGCTGGAACGGGTGCTCGCCGTGAACCCGCAGCGCGTCGACGCGCTGGTCAACCTGGGCATCGTGCTGCAGGAGGCCGGGCGGATGGACGACGCGATGCGCGCATACGGGCGCGCGTATCGCCTGCGCGAGGAGACGTTCGGCCGCATCGCGCACGCGCTCGCGACGCCCAGCGCCGGCCGCCTGTGGCTGGAGCTGGACGACCTGCGCGCCGAGTTGCGCGAGGCCGGCGCCTGAAGCGCTACGGCGTGGTCTTGCAGCGGAAGTCGACCTCCGCCGACGGCGGCTGGCCGAACGGCGGCGCGGCGGCGACGACCTTGATGACGTCGACGCCGGTGCCGCGCTCCTTGCAGAACGCCGCAGCCTGATCCATCGCCTTGGCACGTTGCTCCGCCACGCGCGCATTGACGTCATTGCTGCGCACGGCGGTCATGAACACGCCGTCGCCGATGGGCGTGACGTTGGACAGCACCGCGCAGCCGCCGAGCGCCAGCATCGATGCAATGAACGGAAGTCTCGTCATTCAGTCTCGTCCCTGCTTGTCCCGGAAGGCTTTGCGATAGACGCCCGGCCCGGCCATGATCTTGTCGGCCAGCGTGTCGTAGCCCGCAATCCGCTCCGCCTGCATCGCCTCGAACACCAGCTCCGGAGCACCGCGCGGCACCGCGCAACACTGCGCGATCGGCGTGCCCCTGGGCAGGACACCACTGAACTGTTCATCCAGCCAGACGGCCGGAAAGTTGATGCCGACGTCGTTGAACCGGTCGGCATCGACGATGCCGGTCACGGTGCGGAACGGCAGGTCATCGCGGTTGATCGGATGCATCGCCAGCAGCGACCAGCCCGGCTCGAGCTCGATGGTCCAGAAACTGTTGAACTTCACGGCCGACTGCCGTCCGTGCGCCAGCGGCGAACCCTCCACCTGCTCGGGCACGTGGAAGCTCAACGGCGCGCGCGGATGGCCCTGCACGGTCAGTTCGGGCAGCGCCCAGTCCCAGCCGAACTTCATGCCCGGCGCCACGGTGACGTCGCACGGCAGCACGAGCATCACGCCGTGGCGCATCGCGTCGACGAAAGGCGGGCACTGCTTGACGGTGCGGATCTCGCGGCCGTGCACCGCCGACGGCACGCGCGGCGCCATCGCGCGCAGCCAGTCGGGCAGCGCAGCGCGGGCGGGGATCGGACGCGGCAGCAGGTCGACCAGCGCGGGGTCGCAGCGGAAGGTGATCTTCATGAACGAAAGCGAATGACGGCGTTGGCATCAACAGTGTCATTCTGCGCGGGGCGAAGCGCAGTCGCAGAATCCACGAACCGCAAAAGCTTCGGCGCTCGTGGATCCTGCGACTGCGCGCAGGATGACAGGCTGTGTTCAGTGTCGTCCAATGAGAATAACGCCCCGGAGGCCTTGCGGCGACCGGGGCGTCCGAGAGTCCGGCCTGCCGACCGGACTGAGGAGACAAGCTTCAGCGAACTTTGCCGGCCTTCCAGGCGTTCAGCAGCGTGTCATAGGCGATCGTCTCGCCCTTCGGCTTCTCGTTGGCCAGCTTGGCCCACGGCGCCCCCTTCGTGCTCAGCCACTTGCTGGCCGGGCCCTTCGGGTTGAGCTTGGGCGCGCAGTGCGCCATGCCGGCGCGCTGCAGGCGCCCCATCACGTCGTCCATCTCGTTGGCCAGGTTGTCCATCGCCTGCTGCGGGGTCTTCTCGCCGGTGACGGCCACGGCGACGTTCTTCCACCAGAGCTGCGCGAGCTTCGGATAGTCGGGCACGTTGTTGCCGGTGGGCGTCCATGCCACGCGCGCGGGGCTGCGGTAGAACTCGATCAGGCCGCCGTACTTCGCCGCGTTCTGCGTGAAGTAGTCGGAATGGATGTCCGAGTCGCGGATGAAGGTCAGGCCGACGATGGACTTCTTCAGCGACGTCGTCTTGGCCGTCACGAACTGCGCGTACAGCCAGGCGGCGGCGGCACGGTTCGGGTCGTTGGACTTCAGGAACGTCCACGCGCCCACGTCCTGGTAGCCGTTCTGCATGCCCTGCTTCCAGTACGGGCCGTTCGGGCCGGGGGCCATGCGCCACTTCGGCGTGCCGTCGGCGTTGACCACCGGCAGGCCCGGCTTGATCATGTCGGCGGTGAAGGCGGTGTACCAGAAGATCTGCTGCGCGATCTGCCCTTGCGCGGGCACCGGACCGGATTCGCCGAAGGTCATGCCCGTGGCCTCCTTGGGCGCGTAGGCCTTCATCCAGTCGATGTACTTGGTCAGCGCGTAGACGGCCGCCGGCGAGTTCGTGCCGCCGCCGCGCTCCACCGACGCCCCCACCGGCGTGCACTTGTCGTCGGCCACGCGGATGCCCCATTCGTCCACCGGCAACCCGTTCGGGTAGCCCAGGTCGGCTTCGCCGGCCATCGACAGCCAGGCGTCGGTGAAACGCCAGCCCAGCGACGGATCCTTCTTGCCGTAGTCCATGTGGCCGTAGATCGGATGGCCGTCCAGCGTCTTCACGTCCTCGGTGAAGAACTTGGCGATGTCCTCGTACGCGCTCCAGTTCAGGGGCACGCCCAGGTCATAGCCGTACTTGGCCTTGAACTTGTCCTTCAGGTCCTGGCGCGCGAACAGGTCGGCGCGGAACCAGTACAGGTTGGCGAACTGCTGGTCGGGCAGCTGGTACATCTTCTTGTCCGGCGCCGTGGTGAAGCTGGTGCCGATGAAGTCCTTCAGGTCCAGGCCCGGGTTGGTGTAGTCCTTCCACGCTCCGGTCATCTGGTCGCTGATCGCCAGGGCGGTGCCGTAGCGGTAGTGCGTGCCGATGTGGTCGGAGTCGTTGATCCAGCCGTCGTAGATCGACTTGCCCGACTGCATCGAGGTCTGCAACTTCTCGACGACGTCGCCTTCCTGGATGATCTCGTGCTTGACCTTGATGCCGGTGATCTCCTCGAACGCCTTGGCGAGGGTCTTGGACTCGTATTCGTGCGTGGTCAGCGTCTCCGAGACGACCGAGATCTGCGTGACCCCCTTGGCCTTGAGCTTCGCCGCGGCTTCGATGAACCATTTCATCTCGGCCATCTGCTGATCCTTGTTCAGCGTCGAGGGCTGGAACTCGGTATCGATCCACTTCTTGGCCTCGGCTTCCCCGGCCCACACGCTCTGGCCGAGGGCCAGGGCGGCGGCGGCGAAGGCCACGGCATGCAAGCGCTGTTTCATCTTTGTCTCCTGTGTGCCTTCCCGTTGAACCTGCGACACCGGCTGGGAAGGAATGGCCGGCGTCCTTTGCTTGAAATCTGTGGGATCAGCCTTTGCGCACGATCAGCGCCAGCAGCAGCATCGACACGACGAGGCTGATCCAGACCGACGGCTCCTGCTCCAGGTTGAACCAGGCCATCGCCTTCTCGCTGAGCCCGACGAAGCCCAGGTTGACCCAGGCCGCGGCCATCAGACCGATGAACAGGCGGTCGCCGCGCGTCGTCGCGATCGGCAGCCAACCGCGCCGCAGCGTCGTCGGCGACTTGATCTCCCAGATCGTCATGACCGCCAGCATCAGCACGATGCTGCAGAAGAACACCGCGACCGGCAGGGTCCATGCCATCCACTCGAACATCTCGAACTCCCTAGACCCGACCCATCGCGAAACCCTTCGCGATGTAGTTGCGAACGAACCAGATCACGATCGCGCCCGGCACGATCGTCAGCACGCCGGCGGCGGCCAGCGTGCCCCAGTCCATGCCCGACGCCGACACCGTGCGCGTCATCACCGCCACGATGGGCAGCGCATTGACGCTGGTCAGCGTGCGCGCCATCAGCAGCTCGACCCAGCTGAACATGAAGCAGAAGAACGCGGCCACGCCGATGCCCGCCTTGATCAACGGCACGAAGATCGTGAGGAAGAAGCGCGGGAACGAGTAGCCGTCGATGTAGGCCGTCTCATCGATCTCGCGCGGGATGCCGCTCATGAAGCCTTCGAGGATCCACACCGCCAGCGGCACGTTGAAGAGCAGGTGCGCCAGCGCCACGGCGATGTGCGTGTCCATCAGTCCCAGCGTCGTGTAGAGCTGGAAGAACGGCAGCAGGAACACGGCCGGCGGCGTCATCCGGTTGGTGAGCAACCAGAAGAACACGTGCTTGTCGCCGAGGAACGAATAGCGCGAGAACGCGTAGGCCGCGGGCAGCGCCACCGTCAGCGAGATCACCGTGTTGATCGCCACGTAGATCAGCGAGTTGATGTAGCCCGAATACCAGGACTCGTCGGTGAAGATCAGCTTGTAGTGGTCGAACGTGAAGTGCTTCGGCCACAGGCTGAACGCCGCCAGGATCTCCTCGTTCGTCTTGAACGACATGTTGATCATCCAGTAGACCGGG
>Ga0307516_10005029_pt1 | contig 16009 bp, 20 predicted proteins | sample 19_EM_MG_FD_203310 | JGI IMG/M metagenome (GOLD analysis project Ga0307516, IMG submission 203310) | Populus trichocarpa ectomycorrhiza microbial communities from riparian zone in the Pacific Northwest, United States - 19_EM | ecosystem: Host-associated > Plants > Roots > Unclassified | place...
CACCCCCCCCCCCCCCGCTCCCCGCCCCCCGCCCCGCCCCCCCCCCCCCCCCCCCCCGCGCCCGCCCCCCCCCCCCCCCCCCCCCTGCCATTGTTTTATTTTTCACTCTCCATCTCTCGAAGTTTTCGATGTCAAATTGGTATTTTTAGCTTTTTAAAAGCAAAATCGAAAGAACTTTGAAAAAAAAATAAAAAAAATATATAGATAGAGTACTTACATGCAGATATGGATTCCATTTCCGCACACGCGTCGGGTTTCAATGTATATATATACAGTACCTAAGTACGTACGCATGCGTCCCACATATGTACTTACCCCGAGACTTGTCTATACTTGCCATCATTGAAGTTTTCGACCGGTTGCATCAGGTTTGTTGCAAAAAGAGCAAGGGGGGGGGGGGGCGGAAAAAGCGTTATCCCGCTGAACGCGTATTACTATCGTATATTGGGACACGAAAAACACGTATTTCGACCGTGTTGGTACCATTTTGTCCAAGATATGATAGCACTACCACAAGTTTTTACCTGCCCCCCTCGTCTATACAGAAAGCACTCTGGCATCGAATATCCTGACGCTATTTCAAAACCCCCATAAGCTATCACCTTTGTATGAGTTCCAACGCAATCAAGCATCGTATGCGATCGTAAAAGCGAAAAAAAAAAAAAGAAATAGCATCCAACCAGGGAGCGGTGTTCCACAAAAAAAGATCCTAAATCCCTCCGTAAACTCCCTAACGGCATCCCATTATTCGGGATCGGGACCGAGTTTGTCCGAATACACCTGGGGTATGAGGAAAAACATAAAAAAAAAAAGATATTCATAGTCCCATTGTTCTATCCCATTGCTTTCGACCTCCAACTCCATCATCCCGTCGTTCTAAATATTTATCGTTTCTCAACCAACAACAGGTGCATAGCAAGGTACGCTAGAATCACGAAACTCGCCGCGAATATTCCGAGGCCCTGGACGTCATTCCAGTACGCTAGACTGTCGAAGCCAAACGTGCTGAGGATCGTGGCACCAGGTACTTCGATGTCCAGTCCGAACCTTTACAACTGCATTAGCACTTTTATTCTATGTTCTACGGAAACAAAGGGGGACCTACTTGTGCTCGATCAAAGTCAGATAGCGCACCTCGTTGACGATCATCGCCTCAAATGCGTAGTGGAAAATCGACAAACTCTGCAGCCATCCTGCTGCTTTGGGGATCGAGTGATGGTTCAACAACAGACCGGCGAATAGTAGCGAGAACAGCATAACTAACGATCCGATGAGGTTGCCTAGGCTGTTGTCTTTGCAGACGATTCCAATGAAAAGACAAATGGCGCTGGCAGCGAGGTTGAACAGGACCAGTACCAGCAAGAATTTGAAGAATTCGGGCCATTGTGCCACGAGACCAACCATCGGGTACAGTATCATTGCCATAATGATCGGAGGGATTATCCGCAGCGGGACGATATCAAACAGAACCTTGGCGGAGAAGTATGTGATGGGAGAGTAGTATCCGTTGGCGCGCTCTCTGAGGAAGAGGGTCCGCTCTGCCGCGAAAACGTTGAGAGAGGTGAGAGTCGAGAAGCCGAACAGAGCAAGGATGAAGAAGAAGAGTCCCAGACGGTTCTGAAAACCCGAAATGTCGTCCCTGACACCGAAGAAGAGATATCCACAAAGACATGCGAGCACAATGGAAATGGCATAGTGGGCAAGCATCAATAATGGGTTCCGGTATAGGTTCTTCCATGTTCGTGCTGAGAGGATCATGAATTGTCCAATCCAACCAACCCGTCGGAAGCCTTTTCCTTCTCCTCCGAGCCCTTGACCGTTGCCATTTGCGTTGCCATCGGGGCTGGGAGAGTTGGCAGTGTCAATTTCCTCTTGAATCTCCTTCGCAATGTCGGAAGCATTGTAAGCATTAATCAACACATCCAGATCAGTCATGTCCTTTTTTACGGAAGGCGGCAAAAGAGCATCGGTTTCAGCGTTGTCATCGAGACTCGGGCGTAGCTCCAGGTCATCGGACATCATCACACCATCCTCATTAAAACCCGGGTCGATACTGTGGTTGGACGGCTTCTTCGTGAAAAATTTCTGAGCCTGCTCCTCCCGAATGGAGGATCCTCTCTTACGGGGGCGAAGCCTGTCAACATTGTTTTTCGGTGCGGCTGACGATGAGCTCGCAGCTTGGGGAACGGCATTGTCATCTTCCGGGAAAGCCCGGCGCTGATCGGCATGGACAGTGAGATCAACTAGATAATCCGCGATGTTGAATCCAGGAGGGCACGGGTAACCCTGCATGTCGAAATACGCCTGGCATCTCTCGAAGGGACCAGAGTAAATGCACCTCCCTTTGGCCAAGAGAACCAGCTGGTCAAACAGGGCCACGATGTTGCTCTTGGGCTGATGAATCGTGAAGATGACCGTGCGGCGGTAGTTTTTTGCCAATTTGACCAAGCATTCGACAACATTGTAGGCGTTGAACGAATCCAATCCGCTGGTGGGCTCGTCCAGGAACAAGATGCTGGGGCTAGTAACGAGCTCGCAAGCAATGCTGACTCTCCGCTTCTCACCACCCGAGATACCACGGATGCCATTGTCTTCCGAAGTGCCGATGAGCTGATCCCTGATACCATTGATCCCAAGCTGTGCCATGACTTCCACAACTCGCTTGTCTTTGGCCTGGAAGTTCATATCCCGGGGAAGTCTGAGAAGTGCAGAGTTCAGGATGGTTTCGTAGACGGTGAGCGTTGACATCATGGTGTCTTCCTGATCGACGAAACCACTGATCTCCTTGTAGTCCTCATCGGTGACCTTAGCACCATTGACCATGAACTTTCCGCTGACATGTCCTCGCTTATTCTTCCTAGCCAGAATATCCAGGAAAGTGGTCTTTCCAGCGCCCGAGGGACCCATGATAGCCATGACCTCTCCAGGACCGACTGCGCCTCGGACACCCTCGAGAATCTGCTTACCATTGAGCTGATAAGAAACCTCGCAGAAATGCAATGCCGCGGGCTTGTGCCCGGTCAGGATTCCAATCGCTTCGTCGTCGTCTTCAGGTAGGTGGATAGCGCCCAGTCCTCGCCTCTGGTTCGCGCGCCTGCCCGCCCACCACAGCCCCAAAACCACCATGACGATGAAAAGCGCGCAGCCAGCGATAACTCCAGCGATCAAAGGTTTGTTGATGATCTTGACGGGACGCGTGTACCCGGGAACTTCGGATTTGTGCAAACACTCGCCGGAATTGCAGTTGAGGAGAATAGTCGGATCGCCAAAGATGTCGGTGATGACCTGGTTCATGTTGACTTCCGAGAAGAGACACTGATCGTTGGACTTTGAAGAATCGCATTGGAAGGTAGCCGGTCCAGTAATCCCCTCCTTGAGAAACTCCGACAGGTCGATGGTGCCGCCTTCACCGCACAGAGTCCGACCAGGGACACACTCGCAGTCAACTTTCTTGCACTGGTAGTCGGTGACGTTCTTGTCATGCTGAGTGTCAAGTGTCCAATCACATTCCTTGAGGTCGCAGTAGAACGATTCGCGTTGGTCGACCCAGACTACACAACAGTCAGCCCACAGCCTGCGAACCGCCGGAAAGGTCTTACATTGGAATGTGCACTTTGCGTCCTCCTTCTCGCAAGCAAACGTGACTTGAGGCTTTTTCTTCAACATCTCGAGGATCTTGCGATCTGCCCTCCCCCCCCCGAATGTCAGTCACCGGCCGCCAGCAACACCCGCATCATAGGGAACACCTACTCGTCACATCACACTGCTGAAAGTTCTCCTTGACCGTGATTCCCTGTTTGTAGCATATGCCGTCCACTCCCTCTGGCATGAGTGGAGTGCACGCATCGTCCGTCTGGCAGACTACACCGAGCGATAAGCACACCCTCAAGCAGGGCGGAACGCTGTAGCACTAACCGTTGCAGTTGATCCCCCCCCACCCTTCATCGCATTCGCATGGCTCATCCCCCTTCAACGGTCGGTGGCTCCCACCGGCCAACGATCCACACACTGTCCGAATGGCAAACCCCTTCCGCATCAGTCATTGTCCTTCCTTCGGTTGGGCTCGGGGAGAGGAAGAGAGAGGAGGAGGAGGAGGAGACGTACATGGTTGCAAGCAGTCATCGCCATCGAATCCTGGAGGACACTGGCACTTTCCGCTATGGTCGCTGCATTCAGCGAACTGCGTGCAGTGGAAGGCCGGGAGGTTGCAATTGAAGCTGATGGAGAAACACAACCTGGCATCAGCACCGCTGCAAAGACCAGACGGGTGGGGGGACCCGAGGACCCGGAGACTTCCAGGCTAGAATACAGCGCGTCGCTGAAGGGAGGAGGACAATCGATGTACATACCAAGGAGGACAGTCTTTAGGCCGGTCGTCCAAACCCCAGACTGCCTGCGACTGTAGGAGGGAGCGGCTAGGAGATATCGATGACGTATTCCGCGCCTCGGTCACTACTGGCGACAGTGACGCCGCGAGGAGCACGAAGGCGACGAAGGAGCGCAACGCCGGCGGCATAGTTTCGGCAACGCCGGAGAGGCCCAACGCGCGTAGGTCTCGCCGACGACGATGTGGGCAACTGGTTACCGGTCGGTCGGACGGCACGCCGCGGGGGAGGGCGCAACGTGGTATGATCGCTTTCCGCGACGGGTGTGAGACGCTTCCGAGCTGGAAAAAGATGAGGTACGAACACTCGAACGAACGAACGATAAGGAGAGCAAGAAGTAACTCCACGAGCAGAGTTGGGACGGGTATTTAGCTTTCTCCAGGGGGGGGGTGCGAGGTTTGATCACGGGTACATAGGCTGAGGTGGCGGACCAGCTCTTGAGCCAAACCCAAGTTGGCTCGAGCTGGGGCGGTGAGCAGGTGAGATGGCCGGAGAAGTCTTGGCACGTGGGTCGGTGGTTGGGTTGAGCACGCCAACGATAAGGCAACCTGCGTTGTCTGTTTGCTCTCAGAAACAGGCGTCTCGACTTCTGGCTGCAGCGACCAGCCAGAGGCGGGTGAATCCAACACATTCAGGTACTTAGCCATGCTCGTAGATATGTAACTCTCCTGCAGAGAGCTAGAGAGCTCTCTACGGAGCAGAGATGACGCGTGTTGCTGCATCTTCGGTCTGATTGGTTTTGGTTGTCCGCAAAGGTCCGTGGCGCCGCATTCCCGATCCGATGTCATCCCGTCGCGATCTGAGCCTAATATCTATGTAGACGAGAGGCTCTACTCTAGAGTACATACATACATACATATCTAGGTGCAAACGTTCTTCTTCCTCGTTGGTGAAAGCTCGGTCGTTGCTTACATATGTACATGGAGTAGATAGATATCTATCTCTCCGGCAAGCAGGGTTCGCCGCACATACATAGGCAGATTATGTAGATATGCGTATATCTATAGTCTACATATCTATATACTCAACTAACAACTAAAAAGAAACTGGAGGGAGAACCGCACGACATCGGCACGCAACCCTAATCTACAATCTACAGACAAGTCATGGCCGTTCTTCCCATCTTTATGAAGGCCTACTGGTCCCTTGCCTTTCTGGGCCTATGCTATTTCTGCTTCTTGGGGCTTTTGACGGTCCCGGTTGTGCAGAAAAAGTCCTTACAATCCCCCATCCCCCCCCCCCCGGGGCAGCCGTCGCCGCCACGAGTCCATTCCGCTGACTTTGTGTGTCTAGTGCCATATATGTGCACCGGCTCCGGCTGACTTGGCTGAGCGATCTGATCCAGCCCGAACAATTCGGCTTCGCGAAGAATCAAGTCACGCCGTTCCGCTACAACACGTCGGACGGCGAGGCGATCTTTGCGTGGCACGTCCTGCCCCTCGGGGCTTACATGATGCACCGTGAAGTCTTGGTGAAGCAGCACGGGCATGGTGTTGTTGCCGCGCCGCTCGAGACCAAGAACTTCCAGTTGCTGAGGGACGACCCTGAAGCTCGACTGATAATCCACTGTCCGTCCCCTCCCCTCCTTCGGTACATTTGGCAAAAATTCCTTTTACTGAACATGCTCCAGTCCACGGCAACGCAGGCACGGTCGGCGCCGGCTACCGGCCCTCCTACCTCCGCTCCCTCTCCGCCGCACACCCAACAAAGATCCATATCCTCGCGGTCGACTACCGTGGCTTCGGACTCTCCACCGGCGACCCGACGGAAGCCGGCCTCATCACGGATGGCGTCTCCGCCGTCCGCTTCGTTGTGGATCAACTCGGTATTCCGCCCTCACGCATCGCGCTCGTCGGACAGTCCCTCGGCGCCGCCGTCACCATCGGCGTTGCCGACAAGCTCGCCGCACAGTCTCCGCCCGTGGAGCTCGCCGCGGTCATCACCATCGCCGGCTTCTCGAGCATGAAGGAGCTGCTCCTCAACTACCGTATCGGCGGATATCTGCCCGTGCTGGCGCCGCTTCGCGGTTACCCCAAGCTCCAGAAGTGGCTCTCCGGGCACCTTCGCGAGACCTGGGACTCGGCGGCGCGCCTTGCGACGCTCGTCAAGAACTCTCCGAACCTTAACTTGGTGCTGATCCACGCGAGGAATGATTACGATATTCCGTGGCAGCACTGCGATTCCCTCTTTGTTCACGCGGCGAACGCGGCGAGGAAAACGATCGAGGGAGAGGACACAAAGATGAAGGTCAGCGATGCGCTGGCCAGCCGCATCATCACGGCGTACGGGAACGAGAGCACGCATGCGATTTGGCCGGAGGAGATGAGTAACGGCAGGAGGATCAGCCAGTGGCTCGTTAAATGGGGTGGCCATAATGCTGTCGTTACCAGCGCTGGCACGTCGGTGATTGTGGCGAAGGCGATTGGCTTGGGTTGTTGTACATGTTTAGAGTAGTGGCGTCAGTCCTAGAATAGATACCCATTACCTCACACATTTACAGAGAGCTAGGACTGAGGGAAGTTTACACTCTCCGGAGGGCCCGAGAAGCCATGAAACTCGCGAAGCTGTAGGTCTAGGGGGTTGATACCCTATACCCTCCCAACTGCGAGAATCTCTTGTTTCATCGAGTTCCGACACGTTGAGAGCAGAGGAGGTTCGTCTGAACCCACCCCCCGGATTGCTGCTTGGACATCAGTATAGATGGTGATGCGCTTGTGGGCGAGAGGCCGGAGGGCAGCATCGCAGGCTTCCTGTTGTGGTCCCTCCACTGCAGTCCCCTCTTCCAGGTGACGGCATAGCCAACCGCGCCCGAATCCGCCCGGGAACCATCCGTAGAGATGGAAATCCCTGGGGGGGCTGTGGCCCTTCTGCTGTACGCTTCGCAGCTTCCTCGTCCTCGATGATGGCAGTCGCTCGGAGCGGTGTTGCCTCCGGTGGAAGGACTGTTGTTTCCAGCCCCCAACCGAGAAGCCCAGAGCCGATGCCACAAACTCCAGCTTCCTTGCCCCGAGAGGCTGCAAAGCCGTAGTCCAAAACGTCTCCTCCGGTTGTCAAGCTGCGCTGCAGCGCCCCACAATCCCCCCCCCCCCCCCGACTCCGATGAGAGACGTCCTTAGTTAGTTATCCGGAAGCCCCCCCCCCCCCCCCCCATAGTTGCCCTAGCCTCCTGGTTAACCAGAACCTGCAGATCTGCTGCCCGCCCAACGGCGCCGTGCTTCTGATTGCCCTTCCACCAGAGCTCCGAGCCAAACATAGCAACTGACCGGACGCAAGTCATCATGACCTTTCGGCAGCCTGGCCGGTGAGCCCTGTGAGCCGGCGAAACCGTTTCGCCGCATTTCTTCCCTTCTTCAACCTCGTGGCATGACGCCCTTTCAGGGGAGCTGGGAACCCGTTAGCCAAACTCCAAGCCAGCGTGTCGCTTCCTTGTTGAGGTGTACGGTGCTGTTCCTCACCTTGGTGGAAGCGGCCAGAGTGTTGCCTAGTTCCCTTCCTGTGGAAGAAGGGGATGCCGCTGCAGCCTCCGACAGCTTGTTGGCTACCGCCCGGTCGTCGACAAAGGCGAGCCCATCGATGCCCGGTACAGCTCTCTCCCCCTCGCCAGAGACACCTGACGGGGTAGGCGGTGGAGAGAACCAGTGCTGCTGGCGAGCCTTGAGGGACTCCAGGATCCATTGGATTTGCTCGGGCCAATTACCTCTGCACATCACATCTACCGACAGCTGGTAGTGGGTGTTCGGTGGGTGATGGGCCATGACGTATGCTGTCGAGCAGTCATGATCAATGCCGTCGAATAAAGTAAACCAATCGATCTTGCGAGCCCAATCGAAGCGCGCCATTCTCTGCCGTAGATCTACCGGCTATCGTGCGGCCCCCGGGACCCGCGTGGTGTGCACAGTCGTCCACGGGCGACCCGTCCCGCACGCTCGCTGGTTCGTGCGAGTGATATTCCGAGTTCGGCACCTGCGCATCCGCTGCATGGACCGTTCTCTTCCACTGCTGGACCTCCCCTTATGAGCACTGCATAGGGGGCTACGTTGAGGCCGGGTAGTCGGCTGGCACAGAGTAGAGACAACGATGCCACAGCGCCGAAATGCGATCCGCAGCACTCCTTGATGGTCCATACACTCTCACACGAGCCCGTCCGCCCTCCATCCGGCGTAATCTCCGACCTTCACTCGACAAGCCAATTTCACAGCCACTCACTCGTGCTCGGGCTCCAGGCCAGCCAGCCAGACTGCCAACCGCCCTCCTCCCATCCCCCTCCCTTCATGCGATTAACGATTCATAATCACCATCGCCATCGCCATCTCCGGCCAAGAGAACGCGCGTGTCCCCCGCCGTCTGTCGGTCGTGTGACAGGGCAGCCACGGGGACTGGTGAGTCAGTCTGTCCGTCGGCCATTCCGGAGTGCCCTCACGCCGGCGAGTGCGGGGTCTGCGTACGTATGCCCTCCCTCCCCCAGTAGACAGCACGCCCCCGGATACGACCACGATCACGATCACGATCACAAGCGCGAGGCCGTTGACGTGGGTATGTATGTACACACGGGCGGCGCCTTCCTCGGCCCCACGCCTGCCTGCCCGCCGTCGTAAGCCACAGCCGGTGAAGGGGATCGCAGTCACTCACCCCCTATGTGCACGCAACGCACACGCAATGTGGCCAGCCGCGTCACGATCGAGTAGGCCGACCGCCGCCAGCATCACCAGCGCCACCACTTTGCGCCCCGTGGGCCCCTCCTCCTCCTCCTCCTCCTCCTCCTCCTCCTCCTCCTTCCTCTCCCCGCAGGTTTCTCCTCGCTGCATGCTCCCGGGTTTATCCTCCCCTCGAACGCCGGCTGGAAGCGCACACGTTGGGGATTGTCCACGGTGTGTATATATGGGCGAGCGGGGGGGAGGGAGCGAGGAAGATAACTAGATGCACTGCGATAGCGCGTGGATGGGTCTCGGGATTCCATCCGCATCGATCTCTCGGGCGGAGGTGAGTTGTGACGACCGGATCCGAGCCATCCCTACTTGGGCATGTGGAGCAGGACAGGAAGCGGGTTCCCAGTAGTAGTAGTGGTGGTGGGCTTCCGGAGCCCGGATCGCTCGCTAGCACGCGCGTTTGATCCCTCTGCCGGCCGTCGTCCGGGGAGGGGAAATCTCAATCTCGATCTCAATCTCTCTCGTCCTGCGATCCGCAGCTGGCCACGAGCGAAGACCGCGTGGGCGTGGGCGTGGACGTGGGTGGCGATGACGTATCGCCGCCCGCCCGCCCCACTCCGGCGGGCCGAGTGACGCCGCATGAACTCCGGCTTTGTCATGCCGACGTACGCACGCCACGCCACAGTACGCGTTTCTCGTGGCGTGGCAGTACATACGCGGAAGCGCCAAACGATCGGGGAACGGGGAAACACTCTAGATAGATACATAGAGTGGAGTGGAGCACCCGTGCATGTAGTGTGAGAGGGCTCGTCATGCCTACCCGTTTTGTGGAGAAGAAAAGGGCGGATGACGCCTCTCCGAACAACCACCACACCGACCTAGCGCAAAAGGACGCAAGTACCAGTCAGTAGAGTGCACACATACATAGATACATAGATACGCACGGGCAAACAGCGTGGTGCGTGGATTCGACGCCGATCATTTCCGCCCACCCGGGACCGAGAGGACGTAGAGTATATACGTGGGTGGTGTAGAGTAGTAGACTGTGTGCGGCAACCGCTCGCTGAATGCGGATCGTTCGCCCATCCACTCACCAGCCCCGTCCGACTTCCCGTCGTCCAGAGCGGACGCTGCTCTTGCACGCTGCTTGGGGACACGGAGTCTCCAATCCGTGCACGTGGGGCTCGCCGGATGGGGAAGAGCGAGACAGCGCTCTCTCTCTCGCTCTCGCTCCAGTCGCTCCAGTCGCTCCACCCATATGTGTCCGGGGACACGCGGTCTGCCGGGGATCAGCGGGGGGTAGATCTCTGGTATCTGCGTATGTATGTATGTATGTATGTGTTCTCCGGCGCCACTCACCAGCGGCCGCGGCCTCTTGTGTCTCTTTCTCTTTTTTTTCTTTTCTTTTTTCTTTTTCTTTTTTTTCTCTCTTTCTTTATTCTTTCCGTTTCTTTTTCCGACCGTTCCCCTGCTTCTGCCCGACATGCTCCCCCCGCCCAGTTTCCGTTCATCTCGTGCACCTCCGTTTCTTTCTCGTCGCCCGCTTCCTCCCGACCCCGGCCGCTCTCTCTCCCCGCGATGGGCTCCTCTCGCCGCCGCTCATTATTGTCCATGTCCGTGTCCGTCTCTTTCGCTTTCGCTCTCGCTCGCTCTCTCCCTCCTCCCTTGGCCGTTCGGTGGAGTACCATATGCGAAGGAGACCCGATTTAGATCTTGCCATCTCGCGGAGGGAGGTGTGGGTGGTGGTGGTGCGAGCCAATGACGCTGCACATGTAGCGGTGCTTGGGCAGGTGCCGCGTAATCCCAAGAATTGCGTACTCCTCCCAAAGCGGAATAGCGCCCGGGCAGGGGTCAGCTCTGCTGGAGAGATACATAGACGATAGAGAGAGAGAGAGAGAGAGAGAGAGAGAGAGCGATGCGGGCGCCGCTGCTGGTGTGGTGGGCGAACGACACTGTGCCCGGTACGCCTTCCGTGCGCCGTTGTTCTCGCGCTTTCGCTCTTCTCGCTCGCTCTCTTTGGGTGCGACGGTCTCTTGCCCTTTGCTGGTGTGCGTGCGTCCGCGTGTGGCAGTGAACGCAGGGCTGTACCTTCTGCGCGTCGACGGCGCTCGGCCGTGGCTCAGCAGCAGCCAAAGGCCCAGAAGCGCTCGACGGGCGGATGCGCAGCCACAACGCAGAGGCTGCGGTGCAATGTTCCGCACCGTTCCACTGTGTATGTATGTAGGCCCCGCAGCGGCGTCTGGATCCTCGCCCAGCGCCGGAATCCGTGCAAGTGGCCCGGACCAGCGCGCGGCGCGGAATGGCTGGCCGCTCCGTCTCGTGTCCGGCCGGAGGCGTCGATACTCTGCATAGATATCTACATGCTTCGGTCTTGCTGGCGCTTGTTCATGTTCCGGTTCCGTCGTCCGCCCTCGTCCCGGCCGCATCCATCCCCGACGCTGGCCGTCGTCGCCTTCGTCGCGCTGGGCCGGCCGCATCGCCGCGACGCATGCGCCCGCCGCCGTCGTCACCAGCTCTCGTATGCAGCGCTCGATGCCGAGGCTCCCACGACGCCCTCGCAGCCTCGCAAACGGCGAACGCTAGCCCGGCTCGGACGCATTGCGAGAGCGCGCGTTCAAACACCCACCCGCGAGAGAGTTGCTCTGCTGCAATTGCCGCACACACATAGCCTTGGAATGGAATCCAGCGTCGATATCCAGGCGGCCAAGACACACACACGTAACTTGGAACCTCGCGAGATATGTATGTACTTCGGGCCTGTGTTGTGCTGCCGTCTCCGCGCGACTCAAGTGGCAGGGAAGGGGCGCTGGCTCGCTGGAAACAGAAGCTCCACTCCAGGGCTGCGTAAGCTCTCTGTCTCTCTCCCCCCCCCCCCCCGGCCTGCACTACCCAGCGACACTCCCACCATCCTTCCACCAGACCCTTCCCACCCAAATCCCTCTTCTCCTCCTCTCCCCTCCGCTACTTACGACATCGCAGGCTAATCCTCTGTCTCGCGCCCGCCGTCGCTGCTGTCTGCGTCGTCGTCCGCCTGCGATCCCCCCCCCCCCCCCAACAAAGACCAACAGACTCAACCTCCTTCGATAACGTCCGCCCCGCTCGAATCGTCGTAACCAAAACACATACCCCCTCCCGGTAACCAATCTCTGACGACGAACGAAAAACTACGACGCCGGCCGGCGGACCTTCCCTACCTACATCAACCATTCCCTATCCCAGGCGATAACTAAAAAAACCTACTCCACACCCTATCCGACAAAACCACATCCATCCCCACCCCTTCAACTGCGCCTCCGACCCTCCGACCCTCCATCGCTCCTCCCTCCTCCCTCCTCCCTCCTCCTCCTCCTCCCCCTACTCTCCTCCTCGACGAGTACCACCAGAACCGCACAGCGCGTCTTCAGACATGTCGAATAACCCTCCACCGATCCCGGATGTCGCTTCGTGGGCGAAGAGTTTGACCGATAAATACACTGATTGCATCAACAGCAAACGGACAGACGCCCTCGCCGCGCGAACACGAAATCTCTCGCTCGACTCTCCCGAACCTTCGTCGTCCTCGCACAACAAGTCCGCCAGCAGCAGACTGGCCTCCGACTCGAAGGGCTCGTCGAGATCGTCAGAGAAGCCTCACTCGTCGTCGTCGTCGTCGTCGCTGCGTTCCTCGTCCTCGCGCACGCATCCGTCTACGTCATCGTCGCATGGCCTGCGGAAGTCTAAATCGAAGTTCGCTCTGAGTACGTCGTCCTCGTCGCGGGAACCGGAAATAGGAGCCGATGGCCTGCCCGGCTATTCGGCTCGGTCGTCGGCCAAGGTACCAACCCCGCCGTCGGATCCGAATTCGATCAAATTCCAGAGCGTCCTGCGACAGCTGGCTATGGTGCCGCAGCGATACGAGAACCCCGGGCTGCTGGACGAGGCTTTGAATGTGATTCCTTTGGCTAGGATCTACGCGGAAGCGGAGGAGGAGAGCCAGATCATGCAGGTTGAAGCTATGAGCTTGGGGAAGGAGAAGGCCAAATGGGGCTATCAGGATTGTGTTATCATGGCTCTGCTCAAGTAAGTTGCGAAACTTCCGCGAGTATTATCTTTTTTTTTTTTTTTTTTTTTTTGGTTTGGAATAATTAAGACGGCCGCTCCGCCAAGGAGGGGGTGGCCTCCGGTTGCCATTCCACGGGGGTGTTTTCCACTGCAGATCTCGGCCGCCCTTGCATATCGCACCAGTTAGTCCAGCTGAGCGATTCACTGACAATTTTTCTTTTCCCTAGGTGGTTCAAAAGGGATTTTTTCACCTTTGTTGGCGACCCACCGTGCCAGAAATGCTACGCTGAGCGACGGCCATACGACACCCGGCTGGTTGGCTCGGTTCCTCCGACACCGGAAGAGAAGGCACGGGGTGCGTCTCGCGTTGAACTCTACGAGTGCAAGAGCGAACACTGCAAAAATCAGGAACGGTTTGCTCGCTACAGCGACGTCTGGACCTTGATGCAGGAGAGGAGGGGCCGTTGCGGGGAATGGGCGAACGTATTTTCGATGCTTTGCCGAGCCGTGGGCAGCAGAGTACGATGGGTATGGAATAGCGAAGACCACGTAAGTTAACTTTGTTTCGCCTCGACGACTCTTTCCGAGGGGTCGGCCGACCGAACCTAGTGTTTAAGTTGCTGACGACGACGATGACGCCTGCAGGTCTTCACTGAGGTCTTTTCGGTGCACCACAACCGATGGGTTCACGTCGACGTGTGCGAGGAGGCCTTCGATAACCCACTGCTGTACACGGAAGGTTGGGGCAAGAAGATTGGGTACTGCATCGCTTTCTCCCACGATGGCGCAGCGGATGTCACCCGGCGATACGTCCGCAACCCTCGTACCCACGGCAACCCTCGAACAAAATGTCCCGAGGATGTACTGCTGTACATCCTGAACGACATCCGCGCCAAGAAGCGAGTGGGCATGGGCCCGACTGACCTCAAGCGGCTGGAGAAGGAGGACCGAGAGGAAGCGAAGGAGCTTCGGGCGAACGAGATCCAGTCGATGATAGCCGACGGACTGATCGAGTCGAAGCGTTCGCGCAGAGGGGAGGGCGAGAGGGAGAAGCGCCCCCGGCAGAGTGGTTCGTCTTTCATGTCCCAGCTTGTGCCCCCCCCTCGGCTTTTATGCTAACGACGAGACAGGCACTGCTAGTTGGGTCCGCCGAAGGGGCGAGGACGGAACAATACACCAGGGACAATCATCGCCGCTAGAAGACCACCGCATGGAACAAGACGGACACTAAACTGAAATTCCGGAAAATTTGACATCGGTTATTCTAGCCTGCAGTTGTAAAGATATTTATTTTCACGGGCGATGGAGTTTCAGGCGTGATCCGTTTTTTGTTTGTTTTTTGTTTTGTTTTTTCGTTTTGCGCCTTGTCTCGGTTTCGGACGACACAATGCATACCGTTACGAATCGGCATATGGAGTTATTGCTCGCATTGGTGCATGACGGGACCTCGAAGGTTGCACTGGGCAGCATGTGGCGTTGCTCGGAGGAGGGGGGAGGGGGGAGGGAGGGAGGGATTTGAGGGATGGGGGCGGTGGACAAGGGGCGTCATTCGGTCGGAACCCCAAGATTACTCTCGTCAAGTCGCGAACCGCAGTTACCGACAGAAACACCTTCGGTATCGACACTCACTCGCAGCGATTATCTTTCACTGGTCTTATCGTCATAACCACACAAGACATCACACGTCTTCTCATACTCCATCATCTAATCGGTCTGGGACACGATAATCTTCATCTACATCCTCTCGGAGTCTCCTTTGTACCACACCTACATCGTCGCCTCCAGATGCCCTATCAGGGCGGCGTTTCTCTACGGCTGATTCTCTCTTTGCTTGAGCGTTGTTTTAAAAGCGGTATTCTTCACTGAATTACTTTTTAGGGGGTTTTCAACTTTTCGGGGTCCTTGTTTTTTGGTTTGGGAGGGGGGGGGTGCATGTTGTCCTTTTTTTTTGTTTCTTTCCCACTAGGTTAATTCCTTTTTCCGGGTGTTTTGGGTCTTCTTATTTCAAGCAGCTGGATTTGTTTATCTCGTGTCTCTTTTTTTCCTCTTTACATAGTTGCTTGGGTTGGCGAGATGTACCTCAGTGTACCCTATGAAGGGGAGCTGGCAAATTTCCGTTTTCTATTTGACCTTTTTTTCTTTTTTATTAGGGGGAGGCGTAGACGTCGGATTCTGGGAGAGCAGTTGGGAGCGGAGTGGAGAGAGAGAGGGAGAGCGCACGATGCATATCTGAGGCAATCAATAAAACGAATTGCGCGCAACACAACCTGCAAAGTCCATATGTCTTTTGAACTTCTACTCTACTTTGATTTGCGCGGTGGGTGCAGTCAGCCAGGCTGTCTACCGTGGATACAAACATGCAGTGGGTTAGCAAAGTAACCAAGTAGGTACGTGTGCATTACGCAGTTGCAGGTTGACGCGGCCATGGAAGGATGTGGCCCAGGGCTATCTCCTATGCGGGTTGGGGAGGGGGGCTTTTCTGTCGGTCGGTCGTCGGGTATTGGGGGTTTGGGACCGGGATGTGCATGCGTTGTGTTTTGTTGTGTTGCGTTACATACCTACCTACCTCATACCTACATATGTACATACCTGCATACATACATCATACATCATACGTTGTGCTGCGGAGGGGAAATAAACATATAAACGGAGAGATCTGTTGGGGATTGGGGGGGTTGTGACGATATGGGATTTGCGAGATGGATGCACGCTGGATCACTCGATCACTCGCCACAGCTCTCGCCTTCGGGGGGGGGGGACGGGTGCTGTACGCGCGAGAGGCGGCATTGGCTGTGGGTCGTGGGACCCCGTCGGGATCCGGGAGGATGCGGGAATGCGCGGGGGGGGGGGGGGGGGGGGGGGGGGGGGGTGGGGGGGGGGGGGGGGGGGGGGGGGGGGGGGGGGGGGGTTTGTGTTTTTATTATTATATAAATTTTA
>Ga0307516_10005030_pt1 | contig 16006 bp, 5 predicted proteins | sample 19_EM_MG_FD_203310 | JGI IMG/M metagenome (GOLD analysis project Ga0307516, IMG submission 203310) | Populus trichocarpa ectomycorrhiza microbial communities from riparian zone in the Pacific Northwest, United States - 19_EM | ecosystem: Host-associated > Plants > Roots > Unclassified | place...
CATTTTAAGAATTTTTTTTAAAAAAAAAATTACCTGTTTTCTTGAGTTCAATGCCTAAAATTTCTTTAGGAGTGTTGTGAAAATAATGTTGAGTAACTATAATGCAAAACCATCTATTTTCTTTATCATGAAAATATCTAATTGAGAACTAGAAAGATGATGTATATTATAAAATAAATTAAAAATATATATGAACAAATAAATTATAGAAAAAATTATTAACGCTGACCAAACTCTAAATTGAAAAGTTGATTTTTATTATTAAAAGCAAATGATGGATGAACATGTAAATATTTGACCTTGTGACGAGATTAACTTGTCAATTTTTTATTTAATTATATGATATTAAAATAAATATTTTTTTTATTAGTAGTATGAATAAACGAAAAAATAAAGGTAATTAAAATACAAATTCAAAAAAATATTATTTGAAATAAAAAGAAAAGGATGTATCTTTTTAATCAAAACTCTCTTTTTTATTCATGTGTTACTTGTTTTTTTTCACAATTATTATTTTTCTAATTTAAAAACTTATCATAATCTTAAAAAAAATATCAATATAAAAATCATAAATCAATAATTTCTACTCAAGTGTATACAAATATATATGAATAGTAAATATGAGAAAAATCATATAAGAAATTACAATAAAAAAATAACAAAAAGATATTTTGTTTTGCATTAAATGTTCATGATTTTTTTTAAATAAACATATTGAATTATTAAGACAGAAATTATTAATATTATTTTTAAAAACTCTAATATTATTTTAAAACTATGACATAATCAGATAATTTTTTAAATATTATTATAATAAATTCATTTAAAGTGAATCTTATTATTATAAAATATATATATAAAAAAAAGGGTTACTAAAGAAGAGGTCACGTTTAGGTAGAAAGATTATATATATATATAAAATGAAGTATTGTACCAATTTAATTTTTAATTTTTAATTTTTTTATAATCTTTTTCTGTATTTTTATTTAAGTCAAAAGATAACCAAACACTTTCTAAATGAGATGGAAGCCATGAGATCTATGTTTGCTTCTTCTTGTTTTTTTTTTTTATAATAAAAGGTAAATTGGATAATTAATAAATAATTGAGAGAGTTTGTAATGGAGTTGTCATGTCATGCCCCAAGCCTAGAGAGAGGGGCCTGGTGCGCTATTAAATTGTCTATGAGCCTCCATATGCCATGTTAACTTGGATTTTTTTAATCCTCGCTGCTCAAAAGGACATTATTACTACACAAAATTTCTTTGGCCATTCCTTTTTCTAATTCAAATTCCCCATAACCCATAACCCACCGATGTGGGATACATAGCATCACAATCTTATCTCTTTAAATGGGCGACATTCTCGTTGTATCACAATAAGTCCAAAATTAAGCCCTATGCATATTTTTACTTCATTATTACTCTGCACAACAACAACATGGTGTTTCACTATTCATTGAACAATAAAACACTTTCTTTTGGAAAACAATTGTTTTGGTCCCTCATTTTTTTATAAAAAATTTCATATTTGATGTCTTTAGTTTTATATTTTTACTTTTCAGTCATCAAATTTTATTTTCATTATGTTTTAGTTTTTAGGTTGTAAAAAAAAGAAAAAATCATTGAAATTGAAAAAAAAAAGAAGAGAAAAATAATCTGATAGATCATATTCTATTCATAAAAAAATATATCAATCTTGATGTGTCAATGAATTCGTCCTAAAAAAAGGAATTTAATGGTGATGGTTTTACTATTTCATAAATTTTTATTTTTATTTTTTCATATAGATATTTAAAAATTATGAAGAAATGATTTTTTTTTATTTGAAACTTTGCTTTCACTTTTGAGATTATAATACGTTTTTGATACTAATAAAAAAAAAACATGTTATTATAAAAAATAATAATTATAAAATGAGATTTTTTTCAAAAAAAATATTTTTTTCCCTCGTTAATTTAAATTACTAAGATTTTTGTGAATAATTATTTTAATAACCTTGGGTTAAAAACCGACACTATTAATAAAAAATATTTTTCATCAACATAAACAAAAATATATAAATAAAGAATGGAACTTTGATTTAAAAAATACATTTTCTTTTTAGAATTTTGAAGATTTATTTTAATTACTGCGAAATTAAATAAAAAATAACTTCGACATTTGCCCGTCGGCATATTGCGGACTTCAATTCTAGTAACCCACTAATGTGGGATATATGCAAGGCAGGGCACGAGTGACGTACCTATATAAAGATGTCGTATAGCAGCTATACAACTTTGTCATTTAATCATTACTTAATAGATTAGAAGTGGGAAAAAGAAGCAAAAATCTCGAAGGTTTTATAAATATTGTAGTGGTTAATTTTTAAAGTGTTTTTTGGGTTTTAAAAAATATTTTTTTATATTTTAAAAATTAATTTTGATATAGTATGTTTTTTTGTTCTAAAAAATATTTTTTACTGTTTTTTAAAAATTAATTTTGATATTAGTACAATTTAAAAACACCAAAAATCAATTTAGAGTAATTTTTTTATTTAATTTTTTTTTAAAATATTTTTGAAATATAAAAATAAATAAGAGTAATATGTTGGTAAAAAAAAAAGATGCTAAATTAAGAGCTGGCCAGACTCGATGCATCAAAATACCATGCGAAGATAGATATAATGAATTAGACTTCTGTTTTACGTAATCATACATCTGAAATCAATGGCGTTGTTTTCTGAAACATGTAACCTTAAAAAGATGTCCTCTGAAATTTGTTGTTTTTCGTATTTTCCTTTCCAATGGAATTATATTTTCCTTACCATCAGTATTATGGATTAACATCGAAGTTGGAAACATGTGTTCCTTTCTTTGAAGTACCATAAATATACATCCACGATGAACCAGAAAGCTTCGTAGTTTCGAAAAACACGTTGAAAGGGAATTTCGAGCAAGACAAAGGTCGAAAGGGAAGGATCTTGCTTGCACTTCTGGAAACACCCTTTGTGTTCTTGGATCTAGAGGAAAATTGTTCTGATTTTAATGGAGAGGAATTGGAGACCTCCATCACGTGATGTATGGAAATCAGCCCAGCCCGCAGTTGTGAGCACATGCACCCGTTTTGTTCGATCAAATCAAACATCTGTATATTTTTTATAAAACAAAGTTTATCTATAAAAAATTAAAGAAAAATTCAAAAATTAAATACAAAACAAATCTCTTTATTTTAAAAAGACATGCAAAATTCATGGCTTAAGCTATAAGATTGGGATATATCAAAAGAAAAAAAATAACCACAAAACCAATCTGTTTTTTTTAATGCAAAATCATTAAATCATAAAAACAAAATGAGAAAAAAATGGATTCCTAACTATATCAACTTTTAAAACTTGTGACCCGTGTCACTATATAAGAAGTACGACAAATGAAAAAACCCCGAAGCTCAATACCCAACAAATCAAATGTCAAAAGATAAAACTAAGAAAAAAATCAATCACACAAAAAATTATAATTAAAAGAATGAGGGTGAAAATAAAAATAAAAATAAAAATAAATTAGAGGGCATTATAAAAATTTAAATCGGAGGGTTAAATTCAAAAGAAAAAAACTTTAACAAAAGGAAAAAGAAATCAAAAGAATGAGGGATAAATTGAAAAAAATAAAACATAAACTTTGATTGAAAGATAAAATTGAAAACAACAAAACTTTAACAAAAGAGCTAAGAAAAAAAAACATGAAACCAAAAGAATAAGGGTCGAATTGAAAAAAATGTTACATGAGAAATTGTAATTTAAAGACTAAATGATAACATTAAAAACTTTTCTAAAAGGGCCGAGAATGAAAAATAAGAAATAAAAAACATAGGGACTAAAATTGAAAAATAAAAAGAAAATAGGACAAATGTGCACTTTCTCTAGAAAAGAGAAAAGAAGGAAGAAAAAAAATGATCACCGTTGACAAACCGCCCAGCAACAGCTATCATGTGTTGCACCAGAAGAAAGAGGGCGAGTTGACGCTTCTAATGACACGGCAAAAAAATATATTTTGCCAGGGAGGCGCCGCACGTGCTTCCATGATGACGCATGCGCCTCCCAAGAATGGATGTGTGTGGAAAACACATCTGCTAATTTTTAATTAAAAAAATAATTATTAAATGCATAAAGTTCAATATACCCTTCATGATTTTGGAATCAACAAAAAAAAAAAACCAATGTAAAACGATGAAAACACCAATGAACACATGCCTTTATTTTTTTCAATTCTAAGGGTAAAATAGTCATTTGATTGTTCTGGAAAAAGGAAAAAACAAAAATACCTTTGTAAATAAATCTATTTTTTTTATTTTGAGGGTAAATAAGTCATTTTACTATTTTTAAAAAATTGAAGAAGATGAAAATACCATTAGCAATCCTTTATGACCAATGGGTCATTGGATAAGACTGAACTACCCTCCTTACCAAGGCATCTTGTTTTTTCTTTAAAGGATAAAAGTGTAATTTAACTATCACAATAAATAGTCTTTTGTGTCTGTGTGCATAGTGATTTCTACAGTGTTTTAGCAATGCCTTTTATTTTTTCAGTTTATTTATTTATATATATATATATATAAGTGGTTAATTTGTTAATATTAGTATAGTTAATTTGTTAAAATTATGTGGTATATTTTTTACGAGGTTAGTAATTTTTTTCTTCTTGAGCTATATTGATAAAATGCAGTTCGGTTTGGTTATTAAGGTTAAGATTTCATTTTTAAAAACTAATTAACAGGTATTTAGATTTTTTTTAAATTGTTAAGTGTTTTTTTTTCTATTAATAAATCCATATTATTGATGTAAATTTAATATTTAAATATTATAAATATTATTGATGCAAGGTTTTTCCTAAAATTCTTAGGGTAGAGAAAATATGGCGGAATCAAAAAATCAATTGACCACTAAAAAATTTCCATGACAAATGTTGTACTCTCCTTGTTAGGACGCGACGTCGCGACGACCCTTTCCAGACATGTTCTGGATGGTATTTGGTTAGATAAGAAAGTAGCTACCTAGTATTATATTTACTAGGAACCCTAACTCGTCTTTTAGATATTCTAAGCAAAGGACTAATTGTGTAAAAAGAAGGTATTAGCATCTCTAGTGCACCTTACCTGAGATAAGTTATATTGTTTTTTTTTTGTTTGATATGGTCTGATGATGTTTTTATTTCTATCAGTTTACTATGATGAGTTTGCTATGATGAACAAACCTTGATTTCCTAGTTATATTTTTTATTATTTTTTAGGCTTTGTTTGAAAAAACTCATTTTTCTTTGTAATAAAACTACCAAAACAGGTCTAAGAGGGTGTTTGCCAAACAAACCCTTAACAAAAATTTCTTGTATCAAAACAATGCAAATCAAATAGGGCCATAACCTTTTTGACCCGATTTTGACTCGATCGAGTTAACTCAAAATTTTTGGTTGAACTATAAACCAAACCAAAAACACTGGTTTGACCAAAAAGTAAACCAAAATTGAAATTAAAACTTAAAACGAATCAAATTAAAAAAGACACAAAAATCTTTGCCAAAAACAGATCAGCATAGAAAAATCAAGAACTCAAGAACACGAAGAACATTCAAGGCAAACCTAGCAACATGACTCTCAAATCTGACCAGATAAAATGAAATCAAAGGCATAGGCAAGTTATTGAAATGAATTTGGGGGGTTTTTTAAAAATTTTAAAAATTATTGAAATCATTGACGGACTCACTGATGAATTTAAAAAACTCTGTTGGTGAGTCCGTCGGATGTGTTGACTTGGTAAAGCACCAACACAATAAACCAAAAAAATATTATGTCGATGAATTTAAAGCTAGATATGTCGGGGCAATCCCTAATCTCCCTAATTTCACCCTTCTTTCTCCTCTCTCCCTCTCCCTCTCCCTCTCCTCTACTAGTGGCCAGCATTCCCTCTCTCTAGGATTGGAAGCAGCGATACTCTCTCTCCTCTAGATGCGAAACACCCTTTCTCTCCCTCCTCTCTCTCTCTCTCTTTCTCCCCCCCTCCTATTAAATAAGGTTTAATCTTGATGGTTTGATAATAACATTGACGATGAAAATGTTGATGAAAATGCCTTTATTTTAATTGAGCCAACTTAGAGATCATCAAGAATGAATTTCTATTGTTGAGGTTTGGTAGGAGAAGTTTAAAGTTAATACATATATAATCATTACTTTTAGATGATATAATTTTTTTAAAAAAATTAAAAACTAATTATTTTATTTAAATGATTATAAAGAAAAATTTGGTGGGATGCTACAAACTCTAGGATTGCTAGACAAGTTTGGAAAAATCATAGTGCAACTTAGTAAGTTGAATAAGTTTTGGACATTATATTTTTTGTAAAATTGTAATGTAATCTTTTTTATTGTTATTTTTTTTTAGTTTAGCGATCTTCGGAACTAGTTTGTGTGATTTCTGGTTTAATGCACACACCTATGCTAAGAGAATAGTCGAGTTATATGACTATAAGGTGTAGAAGAATTTTAGACCTCCCTACATCAATGATAGTAACTAGAAGAGATATCTAGAGTTCTTGATGTCGAGGAGGGTGTTTAGGAGGCGATCATAAAGTGAGTCCTTAAACAAAAACAAGGAGACTCATAATTCCATTAGCAAGCATATCGGTGGTTCGATTTCTTTTATTATCATGCAAAATGCCTAGTAAGAGTCTGTCTTATTTTTAAGTATTTTTAATAAAATGGTAATGATTGTTTGTGATAATATTTAATTAATGATTTATTTTATAGGCTACACAACTTGGACACGACCCAACTTCGATGACATTATACATGGAAACACATATACAAAGGGAGAATAGATAGAATGGGGTGCAACAGCTCAACGACAGTCGAGTTAAGGCATTTGTTGTAAGTAAATTTTGATACCTTTTGTATATTTTTTTTACTAATTTTTTTTTATCCATATCTTTAACTTTCTTTTTTGTGTTTAGGAACAATATAATGCTTACATCATGCCAAACACTGAGAGAACTCTTCAACCTATCTAGAATACGATATGAAGTTGTGGTTGGAGGCTGTAGAAATTGATGGACTAAATAGGAATCGGGTTTATGATATTTTTATGACCACAATCCAAGATACAAGGTTGAGTTGTAGTGTATCGACCATAAACACCCTACAATCTGACTTGAGGTAGCCATCACTAGCAGTTAAGGAGTTGCTTAAAGAATGAATTGGTGCTCTAAGGGCCATAATGGAGGCAATGTAAAAAGCAATGAAAGGAGATGATTCCATACATGCCTAATAATTACCCCCCGTTACGGACCTCCATGAGATCTCCCTCCACCTCTAACCTCCATCTCCACCTCCACATGATTCTTATAGTTAAATAAATAATATTACTGATGGTTAGTTTGTTAGTCATATGCACCGATGAATAGCAGAGTAAAATTGATTGTCGTCTATTTTTATCACCAATGCGACTATTTTATCATCATATCCATTAACATTTAAATCACCAACTAAATTACCAATGAATCTGAAACTCTTAATGAGACACTAACCAACAACACGTTTCCAGTCGGTAAATCTATTAGTAATTTTTATATCGACAAAAACACAACTTTTATACCTACGAGATATCCTGCTGGTGTAAATCAATTTTTTGATAGTGTAATAATAAAATTTCAAAACTCATGTGATAGGCATGCATGGACCTTAATAAAATTCTCATCATCAAGAGTTCTAATTTATTTGTCCAATTTCAAGGGAGAATGACTTCCATATTTGCTTGATATATATACATAGGTACACACATATTTATTAATAAAGAAGGGTTAAAAGCCACAAACGCAAAAGTGATATAAATTATAAAATGAAATATATGATCCCAACATGTAAACATGCACAAAATAAAGAACAGCAAAAAATAAAAGTGGAAAACATTGGCGATTCTAAAGCATCCTCCAGTTATCAAACATACAATATAATTTACATGGCATACATTTTGAGATATTAAACTCTCTAATCTCATCAAAGTAGGACAAAGGTTTCGTATAAATATAATTTATAGGATCAGTAATTGGAAACAAATATAATTTTGGACTTGGAACACCTCCACGCGCTCGTGGAGCCAATGATTCATCAATTATTTGACGGGTCAGCAAAAGTTGGTCTAAACGAAGGTCCTTTTTCCTTCCAATCACTAGCTAGCCACCTAGCCACCTAGCCACCTAGCCAGCCGTTTCATATCAATAAAGGTTGTTAAGTATTTTGACCATGCTCTTTTCTTCTTCTTCTTCTTTTTTTTTACTTTTCTGTGCCCGCCCGGAACGAACTACGACTAACATATTACATATGTTTAAAGAAAGGGATTGTCCAACCTGTTAGAGTCCCCATGGAATAAACAACTTGAAAAAAGATGAAAGCAAATTTACTTCTCCAATCAACGTTTCTAGATTGAAATCGCGTTGGTGTTTGAAAGATAAGAAGAAAAGGCTGACCAATTAAGGAACTAATTCAATTGACTCTTGCCGGGAAAGTTGTTAAACCCTATTAGGATGTTATTACCTAGACTGACTATTCAAACTTCATTTAAAAAAAAATTGCTTTTCAAAGCCCATGAAATTGTCAAATAGAACAAAAAAATTATAGATAAAAAAAATATTATCAATAAATTACAATGATATTTACCAATAGAACATTATATTTCTATTTTTATCGGTATTCACCGACAAAATCATTTATCAATGAATATTAAAGGAATTACAGGTGAAAATCAAAAAATAAAAAATAAGTATTCCCTTGTTATTTTCATTGAAAAATATAACATGTCAATATTATACACTGAATTACTGACCAAAACTAATTGTTGCTAATTTGTGTAGATGAATCCGTCAGTAATTTTTGAGTTATAACTTGTCAGACGACCCCCATTTCTTCTTTTTTTTCTTCCTTTTTTTCTCCTAGTAGAAAACAACACCCTTCCCCCCTCGTTTTGCACAAATCAAGCTCCCATCATTATAAATATAGCTATCTCAATACTTAGTATCTCAATTTATATATTTTAGTTCTTTTTTTTTTTTTAAGATTCACCATATCAAGTAAGCAAATCTACCTTTTTTATATACATATATAAATCATTGCTTTATGTTAGTTTTTTTGGTATTTCTATGTAGCATATGTAATTTGTTTGTGTATTTGTTTTCTAGCTTTTTTTTTTTATAGAAATTTGTTGTATGAATATATGATTTGTACATGTTAGGGTTTGTTTGAAATTTAAAAAAATTGTATTATTTTTTCATTTGATGAAAATGAGTTTGATTTTTTAATAATGAAATAAATAATGAGTTATTTAATGGGTATGTTTTATATTTTATCAATTTTATTGTTAAGTTGAAAATTTAGGTAAATGTGGAGAAATTTAAATTTCTATAATCAAATTTTGGGATCAAATTTTATCGTTAAGTTGAAAATCTAGGTTTTATGGGTTGCTTTTGGACTCGCAAAGTCAACCGAATTACATCGGGTCAACCCTCACACGATTTAATTTTTTTCTGCTAGAAAAAAAAACATTTGTAATATCTAAATATTTTTTTACATTTAATAAAAAATTAACCCGACCCGCAGGGTAAAACGAGGCAATGATCTAGTATATCACTACACTATATTATAAATAAAGCTAAAAAGTGTAGGGAAAACACTATTTCCCCGCACCTATTCGCATTGTGGATTACAATAGTAATCCACAGTGTTGGCTTCTCTTTTTTTTTTTAGCATTTTAACTCTTTTTTTTTCTTTGGTTATTGCTTTTTTTTTAATTTAGTTTTTATATGATGTGTTTGCAATATCTAAAAAAATATCTCAGCATCAGGTTGATATTAGAAAAATATCCCGGCATCACAGTATGGTCTATTTTTAAAAAAATTTAGCTAAATAAAAAATAATTTTTAAAAAATGAGGTTATTAAACTTTGTGGTGTCAATAACCCGGTTTGCAAGTTTAGCAGGGTACCTTTTCTTTTTTCTAATTGAACTCGATTATGTGATCATCTATTTTTCTTTTTATTATATAGATAAAAAAAATAGTTTCAGAAAAAAAACATGTTATTAAATTTTAGAAAGTTCATAGGCTCGTAGATGTGTGTGGCAAGTTTAGCTTTTCTTTTCTTTTTTCTTTTATATAAATTTTTTTTTCAATTTCATCTTTTGATATTAGACTAATTGAGAATTAAGTTTTATAATTTGTTCGTTTTGTTTTCTATGAGGTTATCATAGTCTTAAAAAAAGGTCGCAGTATTGATTTGATGCTCGATTTTGCAATTGCCTATTTTTGTTATCATATAGTTAAATAAACATAGTTTAGAAAAAAAAAGTTATTAATCCTAATGGATTCCATTACCCAGTTTGCGGGTTTGACGTGTTGACCCAAGTTACCCAATTCACAGGTTTGGTGGGTATCAAACCTGATATTTTTTTTTAGTTTATGGTCCTTTAATTTTTCTAATTGTTTTTTTTTCATTTCACTCTTATTTAATATTGGATTGGTTGAGAAATGAAATTCATGGTTTATTTTTTTCTACTTTCTATAGGGTTACTATGATTTTAAATAAATGTCTTTTTTAGAGTTAATGCTCGATTTTAAAAGTATTTAATGTTATAAAAAAATTTACAAAAATAAAAAAGTCATTAAACCTATAAAAGTTCATGATTCAGGTCGCGGGGTGACCGGGGTTGATTTAATCTGACATCGTCTTAATAATAAAAAATTATTATTTGAATTTTTTTTAAAAGTTATGTCATGTTTTTACTGGTCATTCAAATTATTTTTAGACCCATTAAATTGAATAATTTTATTTGGATCAACTCCTATGCGGTTTAATTCAAAACCCGAGCTAGGCAAGGAGCTGGGTTGGTAAGTTTTAAAATCAAACTGCTTAATTGGATTTAATAATATTTTCAAAAAAAATTTCATACTGAATATTTTTTAAATTTAGAAAAAAATAGTCTAATTCACAGTGGACGTGGACAAATGTACCAATAGAAGCTATAATAAAAGAATACACGGGTCTTTTATATCTCTCTCTTTTTTTCAAATAAAAAGTCGTTCATTTTTCTAATCTAAAGCAATATAACACACACACACAATTTATTTATCGTCTCTAAACTAATATTTGAAGAATCAACTTTTTAATCACTCAATAAACGAAAACTTTATTAAAATATTCGTGTTCTTGGTGTTGCTGTTCAATCGTTAATAAACTAGGGAGATGTCGGCCTCTTATCGTAAGTTCAATTAAATCTATGGCGGTGGTTCTCTTATTTTTATCTATTTCCATACGACGTGTCAAATTGCCGGGTCAAATATTGGGGCCGAAGCTAGATCAGGTCCGTCACACGTGTGAAGAAAGAAAAGTGGGTCCGCCCATTTTTTCAAGTAACCCTTCCTCATGATCTTTGCATGTATGCCACGTGGAAAACGATGGTTGGCGTCCACACGTGGGACATGACAGAAGACGCGTAGAAAATTTTAAAAAACAACGGCACACAGGTGCCCGGACCCCAGACAAGTTAGACGATTCAATTCTCTCTGGTTTCTTAGAGTAAATTAATATTTAGTCTCTGGAGTTTTAGTTCAGTTATAATCCAGTCCTTAATCCTTGAATACCTATAAATATAGTCTCTTAATTAACTCTTGTTGACCATTATCCCTTAGAGATTCAATGGTTTTCCTCAATCAGTTTAGTTCATCAAATGGTAGATTTATGGTTAATCATTTTATTTTTCAGTTTAAGTGCTTTTTAAAGTATATTTAAATCATAATAATGCTTCTTTTTTTGTACTTTTTAATGATCTTAATATGGGTTCTCAAAATCATTAATAAAACATATAAAAACACTGCCAAAAAGCACTTCTAATCTGATGCAATGGTCTATAAATAATCAATCAAATGATTAGATTACAGGTTTTCAAAAATAAAAGACCAAGTTATAGTTTATTCATAAATCAGGGACTAAAGAAGAATTTACACATCTTCTTACCGAAATCCATGCAATGCAAAGGAAAGCAGCAAAAGGTTTTGGTTGCTTGTTTTTAAGGAAAGCAGCCACCACGTACAGTATCTCGGAAGCCTTTTCTTTCTGTCTCCTGCACACGTTTCATCAAGAAAGGACCAGAATGTTGGCAATATCCTAATTTAAAAAAACAAAAAGGAATCTAAGATTGAGGTAAAAAAAAAATAAAAAAAAAGTAATTATCTTTATCGGGAGATGACCAAGCGTGGATATCCTTTGCTTTTAGAGCAAGTTTACTCAAAGGGGAGAAATGCTGTCAAGATAATAGCTAGTACTCCTAGATTAATATTAAAATATCAATACATCATCAAATTTTAGCGATATAGGAGTCTGTAACATGGACAAGTATAATAAACCTGCGTAGATCCATGACCATGTGTTAAAATAATTGGGTATAAAGCCAACGAAGTTCTGAATGTCTTCAAAGCATATTTGTTAGACCGACTTGAGGAATAACTTGAAAAACAATCTAGGTTACCTAGTTAATCCGGTGAGTCTATCATATATTATATTAAAAATTAATTTAACATATTAAATTTAAATAAATTTTAGTTTCAACATATTTTAATCAATCCAGAAACCAAATAATAATTTTAAAACTTAGAAGCTAAAATTTAAAAATTTAATTCAAATATTTAAAATACAACAACCACAATTTATAATTTCTTTTAAAAGTACAAGTTTCTTAATTTGTTTTTGAATAATAGAATTTGGTGGAAGGAATATATTGAGATCTTGAGTGCCCGAAAAAAAAAACTTATAGTTAATCTTATAGAGTTTAAATCAAATTTGATCAGATCATAAACCTGACCGGATCACATAAGTTTGGTTAAGTCAAACTAGTTTCATTGAATAAAAGCTTGGATGTTTTAATTAACCTCGGAATGTTTCAATTAACAATCCAGCTTAAATCAGACTTTTCATCCTTAATTCTTCAAATCCAAATCAATTCATTGAGTCGGACCTGGTTAATCAACTATGCTTCAAAGTCCAGATATGCTCCTAGAATTGGTGGTTTCCAATGGGATGAAGAAGCCCAACATTCCTATTTATGAAAAATAATTGTTTTAAAACTTAAATTAACCCACATATCAACCTGATGCTTGGAATAGTCCGGATCAAAAAAAAGAAAAGAAAAACTCATTGAATTCAATCAAGAACTTGGGTTAATCTAAGAACCAAGTTGACCCGAACCTAACCTGATCATTAAAACCCGGTCATCTATATACCCATTGACTTTTCTTTTGAGATTTTTTTGTCAAAACAATATCGTTTTGATTTTTTTAAGAGAAAATGATTTTTGAAAGGTCAAATTGTAACCCCGGCCTTATCCCGGATCGGGTTTTAATATTTTTTTGATGAATTTATATATTTAATATAATTCCCATTTTTATGAAATAGTCCCCCTAAGAACCTTGAATAGAATTCCTCCTAAGTAAATTAATGGAAGTCTATGTATATATAAATTAATGGCCCCGCTAGCTGACCTTCAATATCTGACTATAATTTCCTTCCTCCTAAATTAAACAACATTTCCTTTATTGCTATAGATAATATTGCTGCTTTCAAGGCTAAGTTTTATCTTATACATGTGAACATGATAATTAATTATATATATTTATAGAACTTACTCAAAACTATAAACTATGTATATGGTTTTAATTCAAAATGAAAATAAAAGAAAAAACAAAAAGTAAAATAGCTGTTGCTTAAGGTGCAAGTTTGATATAAATGGCAATGGAGACTACAGCCCCCACCATCACACAGACTTCTATCGTAAGCCTGACGACACGTAAACGCAATGTGAACTTAGTATTTATGGAACGCAGCCCAGCCCAGCCCAGCCCCACAAACCTCAAAAAGAAAATAATAATAATAAATAAAAATAATAAAGGAATTTTTAATAAATCAGTTTCCGCGTAAGAAAGGAAAAAAAGCGAGATCATCAATTCTGCTGTTTCGTTTTCTTTGACACCTAAGCACTTACAAAAGAAACGAAAAAGAAAAAAAATGGAAAAAATCGTTATTTTCACACTTCCCTTCAGCGTTCACACCACCTTCTCATATATATCTTTCCTTCCCTTTCTCTCTCTATCTTTTTCTTTCTTTCTTTCTTTCTTTCTTTCTCTTCTTTGATCAAATCAATCCTTTCTTGTGGGTGTAAACTGATTTAGATTATTTTGTGTTTGCGTGTGTTTGTGTGGTTGTTATGGAGGGTCTTCACCACCACCTTCATCACCATCAGCAGCAAATACAGCAGCAGCATAACATCAGTGTAAACGTTGATACAAGTGATAGGTTTCCTCAATGGAGTATTCAAGAAACGAAAGAGTTCTTGATGATCCGTGCAGAACTGGATCCAACTTTCATGGAGAAAAAGAGAAACAAAGTTTTGTGGGAAGTTATCTCTAAGAATATGAAGGAAAAGGGTTACAATCGTAGCGCAGAGCAGTGCAAGTGCAAGTGGAAGAATCTTGTTACACGATACAAGGTAAGCCTATTTTTCTTAAAGAAGTTGAGAAATGGAAAAATCTAGCGAGATTACAAAATATATGTCTGTTGATCTGTTTTATTGAGTGATGAACAGTGCATGGAAAAAACAAAAACCCTATTAGCTAGCTATATATATATATGGTGTTTGATAGATGTTTCTCATCTTGTTGCATAGGGTTATGAGACGATAGAACCTGAGTCTATGAGGCACCAGTTTCCTTTCTATAATGAGTTGCAAGCGATTTTCACATCGAGGATGCAAAGAATGTTATGGGTTGACGCTGAAGGAGCGGCAAGTGGGTCGAAGAAGAAAGCAGCGCAGCTATCTTCTGACGAGGAGGAGGATAATGAAGAAATTAGCGAAGGAGAGAAGGGTAGCAGTAGAAAGAGGATCAAAAAGGGCAAAGCAGTTGGTGGAGCAAGTTGTAGTACTGGAAATAGTAATAGCTTGAGAGAGACTTTGGAAGATTTCATGAAGCAACAGATGCAAATGGAAATGCAATGGAGAGAAACATTTGAAGCAAGGGAAAATGAGAGAAGGATGAAGGAGATGGAGTGGAGACAAATTATGGAAGGAATAGAGAATGAGAGGACAACGATGGATAGAAGATGGAGAGAGATAGAAGAGCAAAGAAGGGTGAGAGAAGAAGCTAGGGCTGAGAAGAGGGATGCCCTTATCACAGCACTTCTAAACAAGCTTAGAAGAGAAGACATGTAGTGATCTCCTTTCTTTTAATGTTTTTGCTGTTTTAGAGAAGAAGGTGCTTACAGAGAGGTTTGTCCTGAAACTCTCATTTTGGGAATGTTAATTATGTTCTTTGATTAAACCTTTTATGTTATGATCATCTCCTTTTTGCCAACCGTGGCTAGAAAAGCTTCAATCTGGCTCTCCTTTTCATTATATTGCTTAATATTTTGCTCTTGTGATCTTAATGATGACGTTGTGTTATCATTGACCAGTGACTAAGTTTAAGCACATAATCTCAAAATCATCATGAACGTACAAAGGTTCAAGCTTTAGGTAACATGGTGGGGAAAAGGAGCAAAATCTACATTCAACCATCCCACAAACTCTAAAAGTTATAGAGATAATGCTTGTGAAAGTAGGTAGTATATATCCTGTGCAACGCAATAAGCTCATCGTGCAGGTTGTTCTTAATGGTCCAATATTCTTGCTATGGCTCTCAACCTCAAGAAGGTGTTGCAACGTTCACTTACATGCAATATTGATCATCTATGCACAAAACATCTCTGATTTTTAATGCTGAAAGGTGCAGCTCAATCCAAGTCATTAACTGTATGCAACTTTCCTAGAAGTAAAACACTTGAAAAGGTTGTCATCAGCGTTTAGATGAAGCAGAAAAATTGGCCTTTTGTCCATTTCATTTGTACCTATATTTCTAATTATTGGCTGCTAAGAAGTGGCCAGAATTATATGATGCAAAGGCACGCTGATCAAT
>Ga0307516_10005031_pt1 | contig 16005 bp, 29 predicted proteins | sample 19_EM_MG_FD_203310 | JGI IMG/M metagenome (GOLD analysis project Ga0307516, IMG submission 203310) | Populus trichocarpa ectomycorrhiza microbial communities from riparian zone in the Pacific Northwest, United States - 19_EM | ecosystem: Host-associated > Plants > Roots > Unclassified | place...
TATCCCACTGAGACTTCTCTCTACCCGTTGCGAGTCGAACTGGCCGTCGAACCCCCTCTACTCTGCATGGAACCCCCCTCCTGAGTTCCTTGTTCCTGTACCGGGCTTTGATACCCCGTACCAAGTTACCCAAACGCGCCGTTCCACGTACGCGATAGAACCTCTCTGTCTCCCGTCCAATCATTTTCCAACCACCGTGGTTCACCGGGTCCATAATGTCACTGGTCCAAGCGTATAGTATCACAACTTCCGCAATGTTCCAGCATTGGAGGTCCACGAGGCACCTGATCGCAGCGACGAGTCTCGCGGGCGTGTCGAGAGGCTCTCCCCTGAAACACGTCTTTTTGTTTAACATGCAGTTGGACGCAAGATGCCTTCCCCATGCCGTGGAAACCATCTCTTCGCAAGAGGAGAAGTTCAAGGGGCGGAGGTGATCCCTCCACAGATCCGACGATGCGAACTCGATCAAGAGGATCGCGGTATCCATTGGCTCGTACATAACCTGAACCGTGGGGGAGTATTCTGTATCAGAATGGAGGGTCGCAGAGAAGTGGAAAGGGTCCCCGAGCGCTTCGAGGAGTTTGGCACGGTCGGTATTCGAGAATTTCTCCATCGGTGAGGAGAGCCACTCGGATCCGTGTTCCTGGAAGAGTTTAAGAGCCAAGATGCGTGAAAGCAGGGGGTGGATTGTCGAGAGTGTTGATGTCAGGACTGGTACGAGCCTTTGGGTAAGATCTCCACATCCTATGGAGTAGCTGAGTGACAGAATCCGGAGAGGAATGGCGCCCGGATATGGTGGGTCATATGTGGCGTAATGTTTCTCGCTTAAAAGCAAGAAATCTAATAGGGAAGGAACCCCAGCTGGCTGCACCTGAATGAGGCTCTCTGGGGGCTCCGAGTTGACGCGTCTCCCAGAAGTTAAAAGTGCCACCGCATCGCCGGCCAACAGATACCGGTCACGATCAGGGCGCGCGGAACCGAGGACCACCCCGATCCACGAAATGCACATCTGTCGGAATCCTCTGACCTGGAGGAGGTCAAGGTGACCCAACGCAGAAAGGATGCGATGGAGGGAGCGTGTTGTGATACCACCCTCACCGATGGCCGCTGTCAAGCGTTTACTGAGAAGCTCGACCGCGATAGGCACTGCGTGCCTGTAACACTTGGTGAGATAACGTCCCAAGCCGAGAGATATCAAGTGACATACTCGTCGTCAGGGATGTGCAACTCTTGGAGGTCTATATCGAGGCCGAGAGAGAGGGTCATAAGGAGGATATGATTGATCTTGAAGACGGGGGGTACCAGATCGCCGCCTGCCGCAAGTCTCGCACAAAACGGTACATCAGAGCCAACGGCGGCGACGCCATGCTGAAGACGCCTCAATCGCCACGTCGTCTGGAGTATTACCCTGGTCAACCAGACCTTGAACGTGCTAGGTAAATGCTTAGGAACCCGATCGATTGCCGTCTCCACATATCTTTCGTAGTCGGGCATCCCGGTCGGGGCTCGGGCAACAAGGATGATGGCCCATATGACTAGGAAGAACATCGGCTCGGAGGAGGGCACCCATTCGAGGTCAGTGACGAGGCGTACACAGAGTCCTCTGAGGTCATCGTTTCCAGGTTCCATACTGAGTCGGATGCTGAGGACAGATACCAGAGTCATCCCCGTCGCTAACGCCTGCTCTGACTTTCCAGGTATCACTCGCCGATCCGATATACAGTCGAAAAATAGATCCACGAGATCACGTGGGGAAAGGGTACCTGCGGTTGCGGGGTACCAGACGGTGTCCGCGGCAAAATGGACGGTGGAAAGGATTACGTCGTTATCCGTGGTGGAGGAAAGCATCCATGCAATACAACGTGCGTCTGCCCTATACCTTTCCCAATCGAATGTAAGGTCATCGAAGACCTTGACGGGTGATGCCACACCAGCGAGTGGGACGCCAACAGGCATGTTTGGAGCGCAACAGAGGCTATTAATTACACTCCGCATTCCCGAGTGAAGGTTCTGGGCAAACCACCCCAACTTCCTTCCAAACCGACGGGAGGCATCGGCCAGCGGGGCGATCAGCGGAACCAGGGCTGTTTGGGAGCGTGACACAAGGGTCCGAATCACAGGGGAATAGGGGGTTTCGTAGGGGCAGTTGTGGGAGAATGTTGCGGCGAGGGTGAAGAAGATATAGGAAGTGACTCCAAAGAGCGTGACGGCAATGGCAACTCCAGCGACGATGCGGCTGATCGTCCAAAGGTACAGCGACAGTGCGCAGCCAAGTAATAACAGCGCCATTTGAAGCATCGCAGGGAGGCTCTCGATGGCGAAGTGAAAATGCCACCGCTGCAGCCCGTCCAATTTCCGCTGTCTATCACGGCTCTTATCAGCAGCAGAACCCCCACGGTTGCGGAGGTAGCGGTTGATCCACTGCTTCCCAAGCATTGCAATAAATGCGGCAAAAAGGGACGTGGATAGACTCGCGTAGAGTAGAGATTGGACGGCAACGATCCTGGAAGGTGGGTCCGTTGGGGTAGTGGTATTTGGATCCGCGTGGGGGTATAGTGAACTGTTCACGGCGTGAATAAGGATTTGCATATAAATGGCATTCATCTCGTTCGGGTCGGGTTCCAGTTTGGATTGGACATCGATTATGAATGCTGAGCTGACAGCGGAGAACAGACCAGCCTGTAAACGCCCGAAATCGGTGTCATGTGCAAAGTGGAAGTTGGGCGACTCACGAAGATGAGAGATGTGTTCAGATCTTCGTCGTACTTCTTTGCGTAATCTCTATCAAAGTCTTCAGATCCCTTACGATAGACGGCGAAGAAGTCGGTTCGGTGGTCATTGGTCCTCAGCGGTTCAATGAACTCTTTGAGAGCGGAATGGAGGCTGTATCGTAAGGTTAGTGGTAATATAACGGTATGGCACGGCCATCGAGTGGATTGTGCGCACCACTTCGGATCGAGTTGGACGACTATGGGTTCTCGTGTTTGCGACATTGCTTGATCCTCCAGTGGTGAGGGTGGCATTTGTGCCATCTCAGACAATGAAGGAGAAGCAAGGGTCCAAAGAACAACGTTGGGGCAGCTCGCTGTCAAAATCTGCCAAAACTGCACGAGCCTGGTCACTGCCAGGCTGGTGGTTGACGCAGGAGGGCGGCGGGCGGACCATAAGCGCCCGACAAGCCGGCGTGCCGGACTAAGAGTGGGCTGGAGCCAAAGCCCCGCATCACATCCCTCCACCACGCTACACGTCCACCTCGGGTGGCGGGCAGCCACATAGTCGACAAACGCTTGTTGAAAACGGGGGAGGGTACCCCGGAAGCACTTGTGCTGCAGACAAAATGGTCGAACACCAGTGAGCCGAGGTGTACAGTACGCCTCCCCGACAACGTGGGGTGTCCCAAAACCCCAGAACCGGCCCGGGAGGAGGAATTACGACGACTTGCAACCAGTGGCGGTGTCATTTTGTCCACTTCCATCGTCGAACAAGTCACTGGGCTGCTCCCGGATGAAACTTCCCCTCCCGCTGTGCAACCTCACGAGGTATACAATCCCAAGGGATTGGCGCGATACGGAAAGGGGGTTGTCCTGCGATCTATGAGGGAGGGACCGGCAGCCCATTATTGGGCCGAGCACAGCACAGATTCTCCGAACCCATTGTTGACGATTGACCACAACAACCTCCGATCTCGCAGCAGACACAAATATCCCCTCCGAACGTCATTGGACGTTCCGTTCGACTTTTCTCGTTTCTCCCGCTGGATGGGACCCCTGGTTGCTGCTACGGTAGTTGCTGGTCATGTACCCCCACAGCCTCACTGTTTGCCTCTGGCGCACTTTACGACGCAGCCAGAACCCCGGCGCCGCCGGCTATACGTTTATCTCTATCCCTTGAATTGGCGGACACCCACACCACGCAAAAGTCCTAGAGGCATTGCCTTTCTTCCGGACTGATCGTCGCCGGTCGTAACCCGCCACTGCGGTTTGATTCACTTCACATCCACGGGTACTTGGATCTTCCCTGAGGCTTGCAGGCCGCTGAAATGGTATGATGTGGAGGTATAAGAAGGACCATGGTGCTTGCTTCCACCCCTCAGATTACTACACGATTCAGCTATGCGGTTCACCCTCCTTTTGCCGTTGTTCACGCTCCTTACTGTTACCGCCGGTAGGCACATTCCAACCACATTCAGACCTTGCCTTCACCTGACCTTGCACAGCACACAGTATGCATCGAAGGCGCGCTCCCACCCTCCGGGACCTTGCTCGCGAAGAGGTGAGATTCTGCTAGGCGACCGCTCCGGGGTCCCGACTTACCCGACCTCAGATCCGTGCTCGCGAGCACACCGTCATGGCCAGGAACTGCGAGCTAGATATTAGAAGACATGTGGCCAGGAGGATGAGGAGGAGGGTCGAAACCCGGAAGCGCGAGGCAAAGGCTGCTGGCAATCCGACCCCCGCCACCTCAGAACCACCGCACTTCACCAACATCCAAAACGTGCGCTCCCTGCTCTCCAAACGATCCGAGAGTCTGGCTTACCTCCCCATAGATGACCTGCCTCACCGCCCCAGAAGTCATCGAAGGTCCTTACTATGTCAACAACGCGTTCGTTCGTTCCGACATCAGGGAATCGCAACAGTAAGCACCATTATATACGTGTCAATTCCGTTCTCATCGCTACCGCAACAGGGGAGTGCAACTCCTGATGGACTTTGGAGTCTTGGACACCACCACCTGTACCCCAATAGAACACGCGTTCGTCGAGCTCTGGCATGGTGAGTTCTGTTGTTTTCTGACCGCGGTCCATTGTGGCTGAAACTCTCCCACTAGCCAATGCAACTGGCGAGTACGGTGGGTACGGCTCCGGTGACTTCGACGAGAAGGAGACCTGGCTCCGTGGTGGTTGGTACACCGACGCCAACGGTATGGTAGAGGTGACCACCGTCCACCCTGGCTACTACGACGGCCGCACCCCCCACGTTCACATCATGGTCTACAATGACTGGTCCCAATCTGAAAACGGGTCCGTACACATCGTGCGCTCGACCCAGTGGACCTGGACTAACCCTCGATCTCAGCACACTCGTCTCTCACTCCGGCAGCCTCATGCACGTCGGACAGACGTTCTTCGACGAGAGCTGGAACGATAAAGTATTCCAGACCGCGCCGTACAGCTCGAATGCACACAAGCGCACGTTGAACAGCGAGGATACCCTTCTCGGCACGGCGTTCAAGAACGGATACAGCGCGTACACGAGGTGTGTGTAATTCACTGCGGCGGGGCCTTCGATTAATCGGGTTCTGGTTTAGCCTTGAATACGCCAACGGACAGGACCTGTCTGATGGGTTGGTCGGGTACCTCAGTAAGTTGGAATTGGGATGCGTCGCTTACGATGCATTTCGACTGATTTGCGTCTTCAGCTCTCGGCGTCGACCCCCGGTCCACTCACACGATTAACAACAAGAACTACGTTGGCCAAGGGCAAACAGGCAACAAGTCCCGGAGAAGGCCGATGAGACGAACGAGGATTGATGATGACGCATGATTTCTATGCGTTCTCTATTTCAACCCAGAGCACTGTGTCGAGCTCGTTGTACAACTGTTCGAAATGTACTTTTGGCTCCCAATACCTTGGACATTCTTTCATACACCTGCAAATGTGAAATTCTGAGAAGTTTAATTATGATCGGGGAAGTCAGAAGGGCTCGTAAAAACCGTCATTTGCAAACTGTGTATCATTCAAACTGAGGCTCTCTGGACGCCCGGAGCGGTCCTCGACCACGGGTGGTGTGTTAGTTATTTCAGAGGGCCCACACGTCCTCCGCTGTTCGTCTCTGGAATTGGCGTACCAATGTTGAAGCGAGGACGTGTTGGAACCAAATAACGCATGGGCGAAATTATTGATCACGCCTGGAGACCCCTAGTATGCACCACCATTACATCTGAGAGTATTCTCGGATTGGAGAACGTTCCGGATCCTCCGCGCAACCGCCCACACCATGAGCGGAACGACACCAGGATTCATGGGATCGACATTCGATGTCGAGATCTGAGCTGCAGCGAAGAATATATTCCTTTAGGATATACACCTAACAAGGCCCAGGAGTGGTCCAGCCAGAAGGGGTGGGTACAGGACACCCGATCCAGAGGACATTATCCTGCATTCCAGAACCGCACGGTATCGTTCAAGCAGGACAGGATGTCCCCCACCTCCGGTCTTTTTGCATTGGCACGGAGCCAACATCGTTCAAGGAGCTCCCAAAGCTCCCGGGTAAACCCAAGGCGCAGCGCACCGGCAGGTTTCGCCGGCCGTACCCCTTCCATAACCGCGTTGATTACCGGCCCGTCCCACCCGATGTCATGGTAAGGTATGTGCCCGCATAATACCTGAACCCGTGTGATGAGTTTAGACCAGTCGGCATTCTGCATGGACACTGACCTCGTAGATGACCACCCCTAGAGCGTAACAATCGGACTGTTTTGTCGGCCGGTTGTGTGCTTCCGCCCCAAAACTCTCAGGATCAAGAAGTTCGGGGTCCACCCATCGTGTAGTCCCAATGGACGTAAACGAGATGAATCTTTCGTTTGTGACAGAAGTTGGATCTGAGGCGGGCTCATCCCCTGAACTCGTGATGATCGTGAGCCCGAAGTCCGCGATGCACGCCCGACGGCTGTTGTTAATGAGGATATTCGCCTTTACGGTGAGTGAGTAGAAGGGAAATGCACAACCATCAGGTGTACGTACCCCTTTCAGATCCCCATGTGCCGTATGAAGGTTGTGCATATAGGATAACCCGTTGGCAAATGTCAGGCAGAAGCTCGTGAGAAAGTTTTGTCGCTTACCAGCCTCAATGCGATTCACTTTCGGGTACTTCTTGGTGAACTCGTTGCACGTTATCAACACTCACACAGGCCTACGACCTGCAGTTCCGTCACTCCGTACCTTGGCTAACTTTTCGATGGTGTCGGAAGGGTAGATACGATCTGACTTGGCTGCGAAAACCCGGTCTTCGTTATCCACATCGACGATTTTCCAGACATCGCTGAACCCGCCCGACGCGAACGCTCGTTGACCAACTATCCTGTACCGACCAGAGATGGCGTAGGAAGCGGGAAGTTGCCCATATATACCGCATGTTTTCCTCAGTGCCCGAATGCATCGTTTGCGGATATTTGATCCAACTGGAAGGGTATCTATGACCTGAGTCGAATAGTTATAAACGAGCGTGATGTCCTAAGCTCTGATCCAGACTGACCCCATCTAGACCATCGATATAGGATCCTTGGTCGATACCGTGCCCTTTGAGGTCCTTGATGCATTCTAGGTAGTCTTCGGCCTCAATTGCGGCAGTCAGAACCTCTGTTGCCTCCTGTGGGGATGAAAATGCCTTCTGTGCAATACGAAGCAGGCGGACCGCGGCAGAGACGGGCTGGGGCGAATTGGTACCGCCAGCCATGAGATCCGAGGGCGGGTGTGTTGAGGGTTGCCGGGTTCCAGGGTCGTCACGGTGTTGGCGGCGTGGCACCCTGGATCCTTGGCCCAGCGGGTGGCGGGCTAGGCGCGGGTTGCCCATAGCATAGACGTGGTTTGCATGGCCGCCTGGGGTGTGTCACAGACACCCGTGCAACGATGCTACGGTACCATGGGTACCCTGAGGTTGTTGCACACAATGACCCCCCCGTAGCATTAGTTGCGTGTGGAGATTCCGTTTTCGTTGCTGCCGCAACAGGGGCGTACAACTCATGGTGGACTTTGGAATCTTGGGTACCACCGCCTACACCCCCATGAACCACTTGTGTCCAGGCCATAAATTTGTGACCGAAATTCTCTCAGCAAAGAGTTTGTCGATCGAACCTCCATCTTGCCACGTGCACCCATCCTTCCGTTCGCCCAATCAAGGTTCGAACCTAATCCCTCTCCTTCACCACCGCCCTCAAGGACTGCGGTAACGACCCTCACCTCCCATCCACCTCCTTCCAGCCAACACCCATGAACTCTCTATACACCCTCGGCGTCCGCCAAACAAATTCGATCCAGACCGACTTGGAGAGACTGCGGACGGGGGATGCCAGCGCTTCCTTGTTAGGTTTGTCCACAATCCCAACCCCCTCCCTCTGCGTCGCCCGGATTCTGGACGGCCCAGCTCGTTCAAGAGATTGCACGTTTGGATATGAAGGGACTTTGCCGGCTTACTGTTCAGCCTTTCTTTTTGCCTCCGGTTAGGGCAGATTTCCGCCTCGTTAGCGGCAATGAATAGGACGGTGGAAGACTACGACTTGATGGCTAAGCGCGAGATGATCAAGGCCAAACAAGAGAAGGCCACGATGTCTGTTCCTCCCACCTATCTCACCAATTTTCCTGACCCACTGACGATCTGTATACATTGCAGGCGCGTCCAAAAATTCCGGAGCGACTACAACGAATTCAGGAGTCAATTTGAACGTCTCAAAGCAGAGGTTGGACCCGTGGAAGTAGGACCGATTACACGTTCTGACTTGCTGGTCTATCTAGAAAACCTCAGCGGACAGGTCAGAGCTCCTAGGCACATCAACCTCCGCAACACCCCTCTCGGCCGGTGCAGGTTCCTCCTCCGACACACGTCGCAGATTCGCTCCAACCAACCCTTCCATGTCATCCACCTCAAACCGTTTCGCATCCGAATCTCCGGGCATCTCGGAATCCCCGTTCTCACAACCACCAAATTTCATGGCCGCCTCACGGGAAGATCACGCGCTAAGAGAGCACAGTTTCATTCAGAACACGGAGAACGCGTTGGATGATTTCATCGCGCAGGGAAGGGCCGTTTTGGACGATTTGGTGGACCAGAGGAACGTGTTGAAAGGGACCCAGAAGAGGTTGTTGGATGCTGCGAACACGTTGGGTATGAGCAGGGATGTTATCAGTTGGATAGAACGAAGAAGGTGTGCTGCCCAGGTCTCGTGTCGATTGACGATACTAACCGGTTTGCATTCAGCACGCAGGATATGTACATTTTCATCGTTGGAGCCATCCTCACGTTTTTCTGCTTCTACCTGATACTGAGATACTTCGGCTGAGGGTCTTCTACCCGCAACCGTCGGACACCCTTTTATGCGGACACGGATCCGTCCTCGCTTGCTTTTCGCATCCGGTTATATGACCCAGTTCTGCTATCCGGAGGTTTTTTTTTCCTACCTCCGCTTGTATCCCTATATTTCTATAGACCTATGGACTGTCCATTTCAGTTCTAATCTCCATCTATGATTTTCGGAAAGGCGTGTTGGGAGTAGATGAGCGTCAGTATACGCTTCCAAAGGACGTTGCAAGTCATAAACGGTACAAGGGGGGTCTCCCCACCCTTACCTCTCGCATCCAGGGCAGCAGTGCAGGACGTCATGCACAAACACGTCGCACTCTGTACAAAAATCATTTGAGCAGTCCGTGCATCGGTACCGACCCAGAGGGCTTATCCCGTCTCCTCCGGTATCCTTTCCACTAATCGGGCTCGAGTCCGAGTTCCCGTTTGTTGCGGAAGTCGTCCCATTAGCTCTGTCGGCCTTCCTCCCAGATCCGGAGGTCGGCTGGAACGCCCTCGAACACGCATGGCACGTCGGGCTTGAGTTGGCCGTCTCCTCCACCATTACCCTAAAGAACCAAGGGATCAGCGTAACTGGCTTGGACCAACCTGCGAGAAAGAGGTAGTACACTCACACGGGTCGATATGCCTTGACGGGAAACAGATGATGGTAACTCCTCGCCAAGTGCGGGGAACTGACGATCATCAACCCGCACACATCACAATCCGTCGGTATGTCGCATACTTTAGCCGAACACCGGGGGCACAAAAAACCCTGAGACTTCATCTCGGAATGACACACGCACAGTGACGGAGGCGAGGTGTCCGGCAATCTCGTCGGGAACCCCATCAGCATCAAGTCCCCCCCTGCACTCCCAGGCGCGTTCGCTGGTGCCCCCGAAGACAGCCGAGATGGCAGAGCGGTGGAAGCAGACTGTTGAGCGGGAGGAGGGATCAGTTCGAAGAGGAGGTCTTTAAAATGACCTTCGTTCATCGCCACCCCGAATTGACCTCCCGTCCTGTCGCAGAGCTCTCGGCAGATCTTCATCTCGGCCGCCAGAGCAACGACGGAGATCCGAATCTTGTCTCGGATGCAGGACTCGAGGGTTTCGTGAATGTTGCCTGGGTCACAGGTGGTGAGGGAACCAAAGATAATGAGGATCTCTCGGGAGGAGTGCGTGGGGAGGTGGCTGTGGGCCTTATTTAGTGTCCGGCGGGATGTGGAGAAGGGATGGAACATTGATGACTTGCCTCATCGTGCTCTTCGCCATCTCGATCGCGTTTTGGAGACTGGGATCGCCAGTTGGCTCTAATTTATGCCGTTCCGAAATCGGTCTCAGAACGTCTGGCGGATTTCCTGGGAATTTAAATCACGATGTTAATCCCCGGCCCTCTAGACGAAGCGCACGACCGAAAGTATTCACAAACCAGACATTTCGCCGACCCTCTCCCCAACTCCCGCTCGCATGCCCACGATCCCGATCTGGCCGAGAGGGTTCTGGTCGAACCACTCGTTTACGAACTCGCGCGTGTACTCGAGACTGAGGTCGAACCGGGTCGGACGCATGTCTCGGTCCATCATTGAGTTGGAGAGGTCGAGGATAATGATGAGGTGGCGGATGATTGTGCGGCGGATCGCTGTTGACGGGGCAAGCAATCTGGTGGTGGTTGGAAAGAGGTCTCTGGTTATGACGGAAGGGGTGGGTATCGTACCGTTTTCGACGTCCGCGGGCTATGAGGTCGTCGACTGCAGTTTGGAGACTTCCAGACTCGTCTTCTTGGACTGTATCCCAAGACCTGACATAGGATGCTTCCCATGCGTAAGGAGCCTAGCCTCTCTCATGAACGTTCGTCCCAAGGAGCATCCGAGAGTCAGAGCTCACCTCTGTAATCTTGCCCTTTCCCTTGTCTTTCTTTTTTGGAGCCTTGCCTTTGCCTTTCCGCCGTGGCCCACCATAGTCTAACGATGCGTCAGATTCGTCGGAGTTGACATCCATGAGATCATCTCCTCGTCGCGGCGGCATGGGCAAGAACAAAGTCGCGGTCCAAGTGCGATTTGAGATCGAGAGTGGCGGGTGGAGACTAAAGTCACATCACGTGCGCCCCCTAGACCAAGACCCCACTCGACTTCGATCTTCAGACAACCTCTCTGCCATGGACCACTCACACCACGACCACGGGATGCACACGGGCGACGTTGCGGAGGCACGGTGTAAGATGTGGATGTTGTGGTACGTCCGCCGATTCGTGGTCTACTGCTCAAGAAACCAACTGCTCTCAGGAATACTCAGATAATCGATACCTGCGTTGTGTTCAAGTCATGGCACATCCGCTCGCATGCCGACTTTGTGCTTTCTTTGATTGCCATCGTCCTCCTGGGGGTGTTCTTCGAGTGGCTGAGAACGTACGCGAAGAAGTTCGATCGGAAACTCCTCGCCAAGGAGGGGAAGGGGAAGGTCAGGCTCGGGAGCAGAGATGGAAGTCGCGAACGTGGCGAAGACGCTCAAAAGTGAGTCCTCCCCGCAAGGACCGGACTGTGCCCTTGCTCACAAGAGGCGGGTAGGTTGGCGACTGTCAGTAAGGCTTCCAAGGTGTCCCGGTCCCTGCTCTACGCTGTGATCGTCTTCATATCCTTCTTCCTCATGCTCGTGTTCATGACATATAACGTGCGTAACAACGCTCATGGGAACTGTGGAGTGCGGGTACCAACGGCGTGATTTCTTTCCCACAGGCGTATCTGATCCTCGCGACCGTCGTTGGAGCCGGGATCGGCCATTACCTGTTTTCAGAATTCGGCGTGGAGGGTGACGACAAGGGGATGGCTTGTCATTGAGACGGTCGCTTTGCCGCGACGTTGGTGTCGGGTGCTTGCAAGGTTTCTCCGGACCCAGCTCATTGACCGTCAGCGCAGTGCGAACCCCAGTTATTCCTGGCCCAGCCCCTGGCAACTGTACCTGCTGGGGTTCCTCGCATTCTTCTTCCGCAGGCCTATTTTCCCCTTCCATTATTCGAGACGAAATCCAATTTATTTCTGTATTCCCAAGGGTGGTTCGGCAATCACCCGGCATCAGCGGTTCGCGTGGTCCATGGGCTTACATAATCAGGATACCTTCTTTTCTGGGTCAGCACAAAAACAGAGACATTGGTTGATCCAAGCCGTCTTCGTCCTCCGCTCCTCCTCGCCTCTACGACACCATGAAGTCCTTCGTTTGGTTTACGACTCTCCTTCTCCTCTGCATCGAACTCGCCCACGCCGCTCACATCACCCCAATCAAGGGTCACCGGCACCACCGACGCGCATCCACCAAACCCCCCGCAAGGGTTTTGAAGAAGCGGGGCACCCGCTCCTGCACTCCCCCCGCTTCCACGAACAGCACCTCGGGCCCGCCGTCCGGCCAGGTCAATACCGCGAACGGTGGCGGGTTCCCATCCCTCGGGTTCAAGATGCCCAGCAGCACCCCCTCATCTGTAAACGGCTGGTGGTCAGACTACAAGTCTGAAGTCGGTTTCCTCGGCTTTTCTTACTCGGTTTCCGGTTGTGCGTCCCATCACGAATTTTTCCTGTCCTTGATCTGTAATTTTGACCCTGTGCGATTTCCAGGCCAGAGTGCTGGGACCCTCAAGAGCGAATTCAAGGATATCCGAACCAGGTTCAATGGCCGATACGTTCGCCTTTACGGAGCTTGTGACCGAAATGGGTTTTAGTGCGTTTGATCTTTTTGATCGGTTCCAATCTCCGTTTGGCTGACGCGGTTCTAAAATCAAGTGACGATGTCGTTGACGCTGCTTGGGGGGCTGGAATTGGTGTCCACGCCTTGATTTGGGTGCGTTTTTTTGTCCATCGATCCGTTTTACCCGTGTCTTACCGACCCTTTTCCTGGTCTAGTTCGGGTTTGACGGCGGCGACGTCTGGAAGACCCGCAGGGACAGTCTTTTCGCATCACTCAAAAGCAACCCCAAGGCCAAGTTCGTCACCCGATCCGTTCAGTTCGGTTCTGAGCCCTTGTTCGACCATGTCTTGCCCGCCGACACCCTCGCTTCCGAAGTCAAGTCTGCCAAGGGAACCCTTGCCCCCCTCGGTATTCTCGTCACTGTCTCCGAGATGGCATACGGTTACCAGTCCAACGGTGGCGCTCAAGCCGTTTTGGATGCCGTCGACTTCATCGCTCTCCACATGTTGCCATTCTTCAGCACCACGGCCACTACAGCTGGCGCTTCCTGGGGTTTCGTCCAGAACGACTTGCAGTGGATCAACTCCAAGGCCAATGGCAAGAAGATCATCTTTACTGAGAATGGTTGGCCCTCGATGCAGTCCGGTTCTACCCGCTCCTCCTCCCCCGGCGCTGTCTCAGACGTGCAGCAGGAGGAAACCTACTTCAACACCCTGAATTCCAAGTGCACGGACCTCAAGAAAAACCCTGGTGGGGGAATCGGTTGGTTCGCCCACTTGTACTCTGAGGAGCAGGGTGCCGGTTATGGTGTCACCGACAACGGAAAACTCAAGTTCCCCTTCAGTCCCAAGACGTCGTGTTAAACGCCAACACCCTGGCTCGTGGGGGCTCACTTTTTTTTAAGGAGAGGGCGCCCCCTCCCCAGGAGGAACAGAAACCATCCCCCGTGGCCGATTTCGGGGGTTACCGAAGACATCGAAAACGACTCACATTTCCCCACGCTCCCTCACTCTCTTTTCGGGTATCCTCCCCCGTTGAAACCTCGGGCGGACGACCCCCCCCTCGTCACTCTTTTCTTGCACATTCTTTTTGACTTGTCCAATCGTCTCCCCCCCTCCTCACTTCCACTGCAAATATTGTACCCTCACTCACTCCACGACTCACGTGTATATACCTCTTACCCCTTCCCACCCCACCGCCGTCCGTCCTCCGTCCCCTCTGCGCTCCTTCTCCCAATGCCCCTTTGTAAGGATCAATCGGAGACATCGTAGATCGATGTGGTGGGCACCTTGCATCATTCTTGTTGTTCTTGGTCAGGATCCTGCTTTGGGAATCTGCTTTCTACTACGATCCGGCTTGGTTCGGATTGTACTACATACCGTGTGTATCTGTTGTGTTGTTGGTCCGTTCTCTCCTCGAGATAATGCGATCCTGCGTTTTTCTTGAACTCCTCACTTTTCCTGACAATGACACTGCAGACCGGTTGTCGTTCCATTTGGTGTGAACCTTTGATCCGATGCTGAAGCCAAAATCAGAACGAATGATCTTGTGATAGGTCGCGTCCAAATGATGAATATGGGTGAAAGACGAAGTTATAATTAGTTACCTATAATTTGAGCTACATACATAAGTACTGGATCCGCGAATGGTATCAAATACAACAGTCCGTAACGGTGAGAATAAATAATGACCCCCTTGTTCCGATTTCGAGGGGGAAGCGGAACCCGCGCCAAAGCGGGTCGCGACTGGGTTGCTCGGTGAGCTTCTATGATTTTCCCAGATGGTGAATAAAAGGCTGGCCGCAGTCCGAAGGTGCTGCGCGGAGACTCGGTGAGGTGGTTGGGGTGTGTACCCCAAACTTGATATTGGTGGTTTAATTATCTTTTACCTGCGCTAGTTGGGGAACCGGGTATCCCCGGTTTACCAGCGATATTCAGTGATCCCCTTCTCGATGCTGGCAGCTTTGGCGATGGCCATAAAACCGTTCAAGGTTTCCTCATCACCGAATAGGTCTGCCTGGTACTCCTCGGGGAAGGAGAACGGCTCTTCTTCCGTCACCCTGCTCGATTTTCTGGACCTAGGCTTTTTGACGGGGGACTCCACTCGCCCAATGTGCTTCCTCGCCCAGTTGCTCTCTACCGGCACGGCGTAACATCTCTGGTGCCTGGCGTAGTAGCGACTGAAGGGAACGTGGTCGTAGTACCTCTTGGCGGAAGATAGGTACATCTCGAGGCATTCCTCTACGTTCGGGTAGATCTCGTAGACGTCTGGTTGTGTGTGGGAAATTCGCGGGCGTCGTATGATCATTGCGGATGCGGCTGGGCGGCCGAGGAGTTGAAGGTGTGTGAGGGGGGAGGTGTGAGTTGATTTGTACTCGGATGGGAGGGAGGTGATGGTAGATTCTGAACAAGCGGAGGACGAAGATGAGGTTTCCGAGCTCGAGTAAGTCAAGAACGAAGAAAACCCGTTGTTTTCGCTGGGCTCGGGTTTTGGTTGAGAGAATATTGGTGGATGGGGCACGGCCACCGAAGCGCGACGACGAAGCTGGTAGTCAGGCTTTTTGGGGGAAGTGTGGACGCTTGGCCGTTCCTTTGCGTAACTATTCCTACGAGCACGGGTGTGCTCCGCGGACTCTGTTCTCACCCTGGACTGGGAGCGAGTGCGCGACGACAGCGGGGGACTAACGAGGGTTCCCTCTGAGGTCGGAGAGGTTGGGGAGGGGGGTGGCACGGTGTAGTTTGGAAGTCTGCCACGTTGGTTTCCGGGGCTGGGAAGGGTCGAGAGGAAGGCGTAGAAGTGGTCCATGCTGACCCACGTGTTGGCGTTAGATACGGAGAAGAACGGGGCTCGTTGGAGAGGTTGAGGGAGAATCTAAATGTGGGTGGAGGTCGTGATGGGTCAATCAGGGTGGAAGTTGTTGGTGTAGATTTGGACTTACGTATGTCCTGTAGGCTCTGACTTCATCTTCCTCGATGTAGCCGAGCGGTCGCTTGAGCCACACACGTTTTGAGGGGTTCTCGTAATACTTGAGGAAGAGCTTGAGAGAGCGAATTGTGACCCAGACCTCGGGATGTTCCATCGATAAAGCGGGTTCTGAGCCGGACCTGAGACACTCTGGGAAGATCTATAGGACGAGAGGGTTAGGAAGATCGCGTGGGTGAAGGAGGGTAGGAGGGAAACCAACTGTAGAACGGTAATCGAACAGCGTCTCATATGGGGTGGCCCGAATTACGTGGTCATCATAATCGGAAAGACGATTCATGACGGAGCGCGGTGATCG
>Ga0307516_10005032_pt1 | contig 15998 bp, 22 predicted proteins | sample 19_EM_MG_FD_203310 | JGI IMG/M metagenome (GOLD analysis project Ga0307516, IMG submission 203310) | Populus trichocarpa ectomycorrhiza microbial communities from riparian zone in the Pacific Northwest, United States - 19_EM | ecosystem: Host-associated > Plants > Roots > Unclassified | place...
GTCTGACACACCCGTACCGTTCCGTCTGGGCATCAAAAATCTACTCATACGGTACGGGTACGGGTGATTCTGTGCCCGTATATACCCGGTGGCTATACGGCCGTATACCGTCAACGGTACGGTGAACAGCCCTATACATGTTCGGAATAAATGACCGCTTCGATTTATCCACAAATCAAGTGGCTAAGTTAGTCTCCAGGCTTCGTGGTGCTGATTACATCTTCTTTGATGAAATATCAATGGTTTCCTGCCGAGATCTGTACCAGATACATCATAGACTTGTCCAAATCAAAGGAAATGCTCACATGCCGTTCGGTGGGTCCAACTTGATATTTTCAGGAGATTTTGCCCAATTACCACCCACAATTGGTGGAGAAAATGTTGCTTTGTATACGCGGACAGCTGGTTTGAACCGCACAACTGCCCGAGATCAAGAGATGGCGCTCGGGAAGGCTTTGTGGCATCAGATCACAACCGTCGTCATCTTGCAGCAGAATATGAGGCAAAAAAGCCAAACGGAGCAGGATTCCAAATTCAGAACGGCACTGGAAAACATGCGGTATAAGAGATGCACACCGGAAGATATTGTCTTCCTACGCTCGCGCATATCCAGCGGCCTGTCAGGACGGCCTTGCGTTACTGATATAGAGTTTAGAAACGTGGCAATTATAACTGCCAACAACGTAGAAAAAGATGCAATAAATGCAACAGGCTGCCGGCATTACGCCCATGAGACAAACCAGAGGTTGACGGACTTTTTCTCGGAAGACTCTATCAGTGGCACATCTGAGGACGACAACGTCAAAGGCCGAAAGATTGCAGGGAAAGCCTTACGTTCGAAGCATGGAGTCCTGACAGATACCATCCGGGATGCTTTGTGGAACCAGCCCCATTGTATGAACGATGCCCCGATTTCTCCACAGTTATCATTGGCTGTCGGGATGCCAGTCATGATTCGAACAAACATCGCAACAGAACTGTGTATGATGCGGGGACAGGAAGGGGTTGTATATTCATGGCAAGCGGCTGTTGGTTCTCGGGGTCAGAAGGTATTGGAAACACTATTTATCAAGTTGCGCGATCCGCCGACAACAGTCAAGTTTGACGGACTACCAGAGAATGTCGTGCCACTCATAAGGTCAACCAACCCTACACGATGCACATTACCTGATGATCAAGTACTGGCCATTTCGAGGACACAGGTTGAGGTATTGCCTTGTTTCGCTATGACTGAGTATGCATCACAGGGAAAGACCAGGGTCAAAATTGTCGTGGACTTGAACAACACGAGATCTCACCAAGGATTTTACACCGCCTTGTCTCGTGGCACTTCAGCAGATGGTACCCTTATTCTGCAAGGATTCGACACTTCAAAGATAACAGGGGGTGCGTCCGGGGCGCTACGACAGGAATTCCGTGAGTTGGAATTATTGGATGAGATTACAAGATTGAGATACGAAGGGAAGCTGCCGAAGAGTGTGAATGACGACAACAAGAGGAGCACACTAATTAATGCCATTCGTGCTCACCGTGGCCAGTCATATGTTCCGAAAATGTGTCATCCTGCAATACGTTGGAACAAGAAAGATGAGTTCTTAGGCTGGACGCTCCAGGATGTCGACTGGCAGTCCGTCCCTTCGAAAAAAGGTAACTTTGGCAAGGCAGAGAAAGCCCAAGAACCGCAGGTTTCCAAGAAAGAATATAAACCACATGTTTCCAAATCCAATGTCAATGCCTTGCCTGGAACTCCATCGAAGAAACGTGCTGCCCCAGACGGAGTAGATACCCCGCCTGCCAAAAGATTGAAGACCGATCAAATCCACGGTGCGGCTAGGTCTCCAAGCAGTGACAATGTGCTCCTAACGCCTGTGGGGTCTCAATTGCGGAACAATAGCTGTGCCTATGACGCAATTACGACAATTTTGTTTGATCTTTGGAAACGTACCAACGCAAATTCTCCGTTCGATCTGCTGAATTCCGTTATCTTGAAGGCACTTTTCCAGGATTTTGCGTTGTGTAGTGCCCGACACATGGACATCGACGATGCGCGTGATAATCTGCGTAAACAATTGAATAATCTGAATGCAGAGAAGTCTAGTCTCAAAGGTTACGCAAGTGTGTATACATCCTCGAGGAGTTGCTTGCGACCCAGGACAATGTGACCGCCTCTTTCATGACATGCAGCTCCGGTGAGAAACACATTTCTAGATATCCTGGGGCGACAAACTGTGCACTCATACCAGTATGTCGTCGTGCTGACGGTTCGATAAACTCATTGCAAGAGCACTTGTCGGAATTTCAGGAACGGGACACACCATGTCGAATATGTGAAGCTGAAACTCGCAGGCGTCATGTCTTCGTCAATGCTCCCGAACTATTGACATTTGATTTTACCAAGGGACCACTGGAATTGAATCACACTTTAGACATCCCGATATTTGGCAAACCAATAGCGAAATACTACCTTTGTGGTGTGATCTACTTTGGTCATAGTCATTTTACTGCACGGATAGTTAATGACGGCGGAGTATGGTACCATGACGGACTAGCGAGTGCGGACACTTGCCACGAAGATCAAATCACACCGGAAGACATGTCCAGTTGCAGAGGGAGGACAGCAAACGTCACTTTGTATGCTGATGAACGGCATGCTGAGCTCGTTGATCAAGCTTGATCAAACGCGTGTTGGCCAGATCACGTGAACAAATGCCCAATTCAACGCCTACAAGCACATCATCCGAGCGCAATACATACAGTACATTCATCCGCGTGGGCCATGACATCCGTAAGTAACCTACTCAATGATAACATGTCCATTTCCCGTCTCTCTGGCGTCAACTATATTTGACAGCCCAGTAACCCATTCTCAGACGGCTGCTATTAAACCTACCCAGTTCTACGCAAACACACGCACGGCTCCCTCCCGAGTCGTTAAGAATAACCATGGGATGCCACATGGAGCCTCCAGCGGCTCTCATATCGCACTCCACTTCTCCCTCGAAGGAAGATCCACAGCGTCTGGCTTTTGATAGCCAACCACGAAAGCTGCTCCTAGTTGTGGTGGAGAGAGCTTCACACCGCTGGCAGGAAACATTACAAGTCAGACTTGTACACATACCTGTATAGATAACCATAATCTGATCACCTGCGGTCGTCATGGATACACCGCCAAAAATCACACGATCTGATTATGTGTTTGGCTATGGTTCAGGCTACAAGTCCGTCTTGTAACGTCTCCTGCCAGCGGTGTCAGCTTCCGGACTTGACGCGGATGACACCCACAATGCATATTGAGAGATTGATCAAATTTACCTGTAAATATTCTATGAGTACGACTTCCCAGCACGTAGAAAAATAATGAGAGAATAGCCCAAAGATGGAACTCAGATTCCGCCGTGCACGTGCATCGGCCCACAGCCCAAGTTATTCTGGACAGAACGGGTCACCGGTATTGATTGCGAGACTCAAATCTCTTCATGGCCACTACGTATCACGGAGTATCACCCTCATGGAGTCGCACCTCTTCGGGACGGCATCGAGAATTTCGAGGTCAAGCGGATTGGTGCAGTAATAACAAGGGTGACGGTGGGTAGTAAGTACATTGCCAACAGTCAGCATTGGGCTCGAGTTGCAAATATTCATAACTTGAAAGTATTGGAGGGGAAAACGAGTAAATGGAGAGGTACGAGGTTTAACGAGTGTGCGATACCGCTTTGATTCCTTTCATATTTCATTGTCTTGCCAGGTACTGTTGCAGGGAATCAATGTCTTCCCGTTCTGGCGGTAAGAGATACACCAAGATGCCTACTATGTACCAATATTACCAACCCGAAAAGCAACAACCCCTATTATCCCCCCTTCATGCTCCAGTAGGTTCATGAGTGGCCCTAGTCCACCTCAATCCCGCCGATCGTAACACTTATCTCAATGGGGAAGGGAGAGATCCCGGAGGCGTCTGTGATGAGAGGGACGGCTGAACGCCCTCGTTCGGATGATGTATGTGTGAGCATCATGTGGAGGGATTGAGTGAGAGTCGCAGCCAAGGTCGTATTGAAACTTTGCCGATCTGAGAGGGCAACAATAAAAAAGGTTACATCGAGGGAGTGTTGGATAGAGCTGCCTGACCTCTGTCACTCTTGGGTTGTCGTAATTCGGCATTGATCACCCTATTCGAGAGAGAAGTGAAAATGAGAAGCAGATTGGTATATGGAAGTGTTGGCGACGGACCATTGCTCCCATGGGACATCCTCCTCTGCTGCGTACACCTGAAACCAGGATTTCTTTGGACGTTTCTCCGAAAAGGTGACTTTGATCTGTGCGCCGCGGGGGGTCAATGGACCGCTGCTATAGCCGTGCCAAGAGTGGCTGACCTGACCACGCTTGTTCGCTCCCCCCTCGATAGCGTTCCAAAACGCATTGACCTTTGTGTTCACGAGTTGTTCCATACCTGGGTCTGAGACTCCTGGCTTTGGCAGGGATGCGTTATGCTCGTGAGGACTGAGGAGACGGGGAGTGCACACCATGGTTACATCCAAGACCTCGAATGTCTGCGGTTTCACGGTTCCGAAGAGCCGGTGGAAGAGAATGGAGTGTAAGATGCCTCGGAGGACGTCTTTGGTTGTTAGGCGATCCAAGACCTGCGATGAGGAGTGAATGAGTTGGCTAGCGAGAAAGGGGTAAATGGATGAACGAACGAGGTCAATGGTAATCTTTGGGTGAGTAGCATTCGTTGTCGCCATGAACAGATCATCGATGGGATCCAAGTTGGAACACCCGTGGTCACGGGATTGCCTCCCATAAGCTTATCCTCGGGAGCCCATTATAAAAACCAACAAATTTCCAGCGATTGTGGGTAGATAGAAAAATGCACGACAAAGCCCTTTAAAGCGCTGAGCGCACAGGATACCCCACGATACCATATAAACTCCAAATTATTATTCATCGCCTTCTTTACCCCCGCCCTTACGTCTCCTCACTTTACCCGCCTCACGCCACCTTTTCTTCCACCCTCTCGTCAATTCCCCCTTCTCCTCCTCCCACCGGGCCCGTATCTCAGCCTCCGTTTCCGTACGGAAAAACCCCGCCTGGGGGTCTCTCCAGCTCCATTTCTTGTCCTGTGCAACGTCGAAGATATCTTTCAGCCCCTTTGGCTTCGAAGCCGCAGGGAAGAAGAGGGTCTTCTTTGGGTCGAAAGCTAAAGTCGCTGGCGCGAGCGTGGTCGGATGCGATTTTGATGACGAGGCAACGAGGGTTTGATCGGCGACGGGTGGAGGTTCGTTAGGTGCGGCAGTCGTTGGGAAGGGGACGTCGTCGTCGAGTTCAAGGTCAAGGTCAAGGTGACCAAAAAGGGAGAAGCCAGCTAGAACAAGTAGATGAGCGATTAGAGTCATCACGAGTGAGGATGGATGGAGACAAACCATCGTCTTCCTTTGGCGCAAAGAGATCCTTTAATCCCTGTGGTCTCTCTTTTGTCGCCTGTTGCATTGTATCTTTCGATGGCGGGGAGGGCTGCCTGACATCGGAAGTCTTTGTCGTCCCCTTCGACTGACCTCCATCATCCATCGGAACTTCCTCGAAATCTACGGCTTCTTCTCCACCCATCCGCTGGTCTTCTCCTCGCAGTAGAGCCCCCTCGTCCACATCCGATCCTACACGTTCTCTTCCAACCCAATCGTCCTCGTCATCTTCTTTGTTCCCAAAGAGGGACGCTAGAAGACTCAACGACGCCAATTTCTCCGCCGCGATACCCAGACCGTCCACTGCGCTCGTATCCTGAACCGGTTGCGAGGCCATCTCGGGAACCGTCACCAGCTGCGTGGATAGCACACCGTCTTCTATTACCACATCATCACCACTGCTCATTCCGCCCTCAGATCCTTCTCTGCTCCACCCCCCTCCCCCCCCCTCATCTCCAGCTTCCCCGACCACCCCCAAAGCCCCAGCATCATCACCACCATCCAACCAAACCCCACTAAGATAAGTGCTCCCCCACCGCGTCATATCAATCTTCTTCCGCCTCGCTCTCACATCAGGCTCTTTCACCCTTTTCCTCTTCTTTCCCCGCTTCTCGTTGAGCCCAACGGGCAAACCCGACGGCAACGGCCGTTCAGGGCGCATTTTGACAGCCCAGACCACCCTCCCCATCGGGGTGACTTTCCACCCGCCTCCGCGCGATGCGGCGCTCTTGCGCGTGACGAGGGACATGTCTGACGCGTATATCCCCCTGTGGTGTTTCCGTTTGGAGTCGTGGGGAGAAGCGGCGGCAGCAGCACGTTCAGATGCATGTCTGTGTGCGTCCATGAGAGGATGATCAGACAACTTGAGAGAAATATTTACCGTGCTTTCCAATCAGGTTTGGCATCGCCAATGCGTAGTTTGGCACCTTTCCATGTAGTACCACTTAACGTCGTTACACCTAAAATGAAAAGAAAAATGAATCAGGAATCGTACCGTTTCAGAAAAAAAAACCAAAAAGAAGCTACCAAAAGAGCAAAGAAAAAAACGAAATACTCACACCTCCCAACACCCTTCCCTGTCCCTTCAACCGTGACATACCCCCACCCCCTTAGATCACCCAACCCATTCTTCAACTCGAATCCTTCCAGCGCCGTCACGGAAACACCAGGAAATGCCCCCAAGCGCGCATGGAGGTCGGCAGGCGAAATGGTGAGGGTGGAGGCAGATTTGTGCGGCAGTTGGGGCTGGAACGAAACATGGAGTCTTTTCTGGATCTTCGTCTCTGCGTCGTCGCCGGGGGAAGGCATCAAGTTGAAGTTGATTCTTGGCGGCTTGATGATGAAGGAAGATGCATCACACCGCTGACGCCTTCTGGTATAAACAATGCTTACGTACTCGGGCACTCTCTTTCAATCAGCCCAAATTTTCAATACTTATGCATTATGAGTGACAAGTGTGTACCGTCTTCCCAATTCATTCCATCTTCAAATTCCACTTTAAATTCATTAGATCAAAACAAAACATATCGATGCTACAATCCAACAACGACAAAACAAGTTGAAAACAATGAACTTGCAAGTTGGAAAGTCCAAGCACTTCGCATCCAACCCTTTAGTACGCAGCCTCTGGGTAATCCGTGTACCCAACACCACTGGGTTCATTCTTGTTCTGGCCTCCATACAAATGCGTATAGTTCGGGGGGTTATCGAGAGGTTTGCCATGCCCGACTCTCTTCGCCAAATCCGGATGAGTTATGAACAGCATGCCGAAGGAGACCGCATTCGCTTTGCCCTCCGCCACAAGGCCTGCGCCTTCCTCAGGAGTAACACTCCCGTTGACGACAACGTTGGTATTCTTCAATACGGAGCGGTAGCTCTCAACCACGTCGTGGATTGTGGCACGGAGCTTTCCTGGAAAAAGGGTGTTACATCCCTAAAAGGTGTGAAGATGAGCTAAGAAGTACTACTTGCCGTCGATCACAGGGTCTAACGCTGCTACGTAGCGAACCAAGGTGACATAGGACAGTTTGAGCTTATCGACCTCTGAAAGGAAATATTTATAGGTATCGAGAGTTTCCTCGAGTGGCATCCTTCGTACAAGGGAAGTTAGCACAACAGGATCCCATGATAGCCGAGTGAAAAACATACCCCATATCGTTGTACCCGCCAGCAGGGTTTACTTTGAGAGAAACGTTCTCGCCAAAGACTTCAATCGCAGCTTTGATAACCTCGAGACCAAAACGGGAACGGTTGACGACGTTTCCGCCCCACTGGTCCGTTCGGTTGTTGGACGTGCTGTCTAGGAATTGGGAGATGAGGTATCCGTTGGCCCCGTGAACTGAAATTCCAACCCGAGTGTCAGCGTCATGTCACCTCAGATACTCTAGGCAGAGCGAAAAGAATATGCCGACGTACCTTCAACTCCATCAAACCCAGCTTCCTTGGCATTAATAGCAGCTTCTTTGTAGAGCGCTACGAGAGTCCAAGGGTCTTCGACAGCCGTAGGCTATATAGAATCGGTAGATTTAAGTCAATGCAGGCCTGAGTTTCATGCCGTATCTGCACTAACCGTCACGTATCCAGGGGCTCCAGGTATAAAGCGGAATTTCCCTCCTCTGGCCGAGATTGCAGAAGGGGCATAAACGGGCTGAAGTAGGGCAGTCGGTCGTCAATCAATGTGCGATGCAAGTAGATGGAAAACTAACGTAACCAGCGAGCTTCTGTTCGGGAGCGTCAGGATGCGCAACGCGACCAACTGAATGATTTTGCATCAGGATATGGATGGAATCGGAGGAGACGTCGACGTACCATGCCAGAGCTACGGATGTTATATCAAGCGTCAGCACAGAAGATCACAGACTCGAATCTAATTGCCTCACCTGAGCGTATATATGGCCTCCATCACCATGTACCGCGTCGGTGATCTTCTTCCACGCCGCGACCTGTTCTTTACTCCAAATTCCTGGTGCGTCCGGCCATTCCGTCCTGATCACCCAACACCATCAACTCTAGATCGAAATCCTTGGCAAGGGATGGGATCGGCACACTTACCCTTGGCGCGTTATAAGGGTCCCTTCGGTGACGATGAGCCCAGCACCGCCGGCAGCGCGTTGGTGGTAGTACTCCTGCAGCACATCGGTAGGAACGGTTCCGATGGCGCGGTCGCGGGTAAGCGCGGACATGAAGATCCGGTTGTGAACCGTGATGGAGCCGAGTTTGAGTGGGTTGAAGAGGCTTGCGATGGATGTCATCTCGTTTGCTGAGTAGGTGTGTGGTTGGGTGTGTGGTTGGAATGAATTTCGATGTGGGAGTTGGCCCAAGACGCTGGCCCTTTAAGTACGGTTACTTCTACGAAGGTTTACTTATCAGTATCTTGGGTGTCATCATTAATAATTGTGAGAAAAATGACAGATCGACGTGGAAGAGGAGGATTATAAGCAAATTATAAGTCAGAAGGTTCGAAACAAATCAGGCTGACGATACCCGATCGAACCGGATCTATATGTATGTTCTCAATCCTACTAATTACTGGTTGATCCACTACTTACTCCTCAGGCCTCATCACTTACGCATCGGTGGCGTCTACGTGATCAATTTGTAACCGGTCTCTTATCTCTTGACGATGCAGGATTTTACCCCACACGCGACGGGAAGTTTTACAAGTCAGATAAACTTTTGTATTTACTCCACACCTTTCTATCCCCTCTGCATCATTTTACAGTTCTCGATACCACACGGGCCGGGGCCTAACCCCCATGGTCACAGGCATTACGCCGGCGCCTATCCCCCCTGTGCCTTATTACTCGGTGCTCCTTTACTTCCAAAATTGTAAAATATATTAAGAATTACCATCTTTGAATCCCCAATGCGTTGTCGTTCATAGACCGAGATGGACATACTTCTTCCGAGTCTATTTCATCTTCAAATGCCACTTTAAATTTATGCGATCAAACAAGCATTTAGGGGATATATAATCTAAAACAATGAACAAGTTGAAAGTCCACGCGCGTCGCATCAAACTCCTTAGTACGTAGCCTCTGGATAATCCGTGTACCCAACAACACCACCCTGGCCACCCGGCAAATGGGCGGAGTCGACAGGGTTATCGAGAGGTTTACCATGCTTGACTCTCTTCGCCAAATCCGAATGAGATATGAACGGCATGCCGAGGGCAATCGCATCCGCTTTGCCCTCCGCTATCAGGCCTACGCCTTCCTCAGGAGTCACACCCGCGTTGACGACAACGTTGGTATTCTTCAGTATAGAACCGTAGCTCTCCACGATGTCGTGCGCTGTGGCATGGGGCTTTCCTGGAAAATAGCTCGAGTTAGGTGTGTGGAGATGATCCAAGCAATGCTACTTGCCGTCCATCACAGGGTTTAGCGCCGCCGCGTAGCGAACCAAGGTGACATAGGACACTTTGAGCTTATCGACCTCTGACAAGAAATATCTGAACGTATCGAGAGTCTCCTGAAGTGGCATCCTTCGTACCAGGCAAGTCAATGAGCCGTCCCATGACAACCGAATGAAAAACGTACCCCATATCATTGTAGCCACCAGCGGGGCTCACTTTGATTGCAACGTTCTGGCTAAAGACTTCAATCGCAGCTTTTATCACCTCGAGACCAAAAACGGGAACGGTTGACGACGCTCCCGCCCCACTGGTCCGTTCGGTTGTTGGACGTGCTGTCTAGGAATTGGGAGATGAGGTATCCGTTGGCCCCGTGAACTGAGATCCCAACCCGAGTGTCAGCATCATGTCACCTCAAATACTCTAGGCAGAGCGAAAAGAATATGCCGACGTACCTTCGACTCCATCAAACCCAGCCTCTTTTGCATTAATAGCAGCTTCTTTGTAGAGCGCTACGAGAGTCCAAGGGTCTTCGACAGCCATAGGCTAAATAATATTCGTAGATTTAAACCTAAGTTTCATGCAGGATTTGCACTCACCGTCACGTATCCAGGGGCTCCCGGTAGAAAGCGGAATTTCCCGCCTCTGGCAAAGATTGCGGAAGGAGCATAAACGGGCTGGAATAGGGAAGCCAGTCGTCATCTGTTCGGGAGCGTCAGGTGTGCAACGCGACCAACTGCAACGATTTTGCATCAGGATATAGTATATAATTGGAGGAAACGCTCATGTACCATGCCAGAGCTATAGATATGATATCAATTGCCACCACAGAAAATCTCAGAGACACAAATCTAATTGGTTCACCTGAGCGTAGATATGACCTCCGTCAGCATGTACCGTGTCGGTGATCTTCTTCCATGCCACGACTTGTTCTTTACTCCAAAATCCCGGTGCATTCGGCCATTCCGTGCTGATGCATCCAACACCATTAACTCTCTCAAATCGAAATCCTTGGGATCGGTACACTTACCCTTGCCGCGTCACAAGAACACCTTCGGTGACGATGAGCCCAGCACCGCCGGCAGCGCGTTGACGGTAATACTCCTGCACAACGTTGGTAGGAACGGCTCCGGTTGCGCGGTCGCGGGTGAGCCCAGACATGAAGATACGGTTGTGAACCGTGATGGAGCCGAGTTTGAGCGGGCTGAAGAGACTTGCGATGGATGCCATTTCGTTTGGTTGGTGTGTGGGGGGGTTGATGGATTTCGAGCGGGATTCTGGCCATTTAAGTAGCCCTCCACGCATCTGACGGTCGTCTGTATCATGTGAGTAATAAAATGTGAGAAAGTTGACAGATCGAGGAGGATTAGAAGTCGGACAAATTAGGCTGACAATACATACTAGTCGGATCGAACCGGATCAGGCTCGAGCCTCGGCCATTTGCAGTCATGCATCATGACCAGTGCCGCTCGTTGATCGATGATCCACCACTGCTTACTGACTGAGAGTAATTGGTTTACGTACTCGTCAATAATCAATTGATCGTGTGGTAGGTCACGGGCCCTGTTGCCAGGATTCTCATTCTCCTAGAAAGAGCCTGGGCGAGCTGCAAAACCCCGCAAAGCTATGATCCTTCCACCAGAGCTGCTTACCGAAGTCTTTGTCCATTGCACGGAGGGTACCGCCGTCTACATCCCCCCAAGTAAGCAAATTCTCGACGGTTCCCTTCCATGGAACCTCGCCCACGTCTCCTCTCGATGGCGCCAGATCGCGATGAACGAACCACGCCTTTGGACCACCATCTCGCTCGCCTCCCTCCGTCGCGCCGACTTCCGATCTGAGGCAGAATCAGTCTTCGAGCGAAGTGTTCGCAGGCCATCCCTCCTCCTCACATTGAAGGTCGTCACCCTAGACCTCCCGCACCTCGGACTTTCCGACTCGGATGATCTCGTACGCTGGATATTTGAGAAACATGGACACCGCATTGGTTCGTTGGAGTGTAGCTCCGAGGTGAGGGCGGGCATGTGGGCATTTCTCGGTCTCTCTCCTGGGCTGTTCCAATCATTGCGCTCCATCACCCTTCGGCTGCGTGTATCATTCAGAATCACATGGTGGTTGTCCCAAGGGGAAGCTCGTGTATTTCAAGGCATCCCAGGCCTGCGCACAGCTACGATTCAATTCTGAGGCTCGTCTCAACCCGACGCCCTCTCCCTCGGGGTCGTCTACTTCCGTCTAGGCCTACCCTGGCATAGACTAACGGTGCTCAAGGTATCAGCGACGGGGCACGTCAGAACAGGTGTGGGAGAAATCTTCCGCCGTTGTACAGTCCTCGTCGAGCTGTACCTCGTCCTTGAAGAAGCGCGACCGGCGACGTGGACGGCGATCACCAGGGCGTACCCTGATATCGACGCGTTCGTGTTACCGGACTTGCGTGTGCTGTATTCTATTATCGAGGCGCAGGATGTTGATTTTGGTGGGTTTTATTCTGATGTGTTGCGCCGGTGCGTGCTTCCGTCGCTTGCGGAGGTACATATACGGCTTGAGCCACCGTTAGGGCCGGCGATGGGAGGGATCTGGGGGTTTATTGAGGCCTTGGCGCGCGTGGCGGCGCCGGTTAGGTATTTTGGTGTAAGGGGTGCCACGTATGAGGATGTGGAGAGGTTCATCGAGGCAGTTCCGTCGCTTGAGATCGTCATTGCGCAGGACTCGTACATCGGTTCCTCAATATTTAGGAGAGTGGTGCAAGGGGAATGCGGGAGTAGGCTCAAGACGTTGGAGTTTGCGGTACAGAGAAGTTGGGCGGGAGATTTGGTTGAGCTGCTGGAGGTGCGGTGGGCGGCGGAAGCTGGCTGGCGGGCTCGTGTGGTGGAGGAGGGGATGGGGGAGTCGGAAATACCGTGCGAGCCATTGCAGCGCGTTGTGATATTTTGTGAGGATGAGGGTGGTGCAACGGGAGAGGATTGAGATGCTGTGATCAATCGAATTGGTGTTATTCGACAGAGGTACAGGATAAACGACGGACGTATAAAGTTCGTCAGGATTGATTCGGATTGACATGCGTATTATGTTTATTGACCTCCAACATGAAATACCCTCAAGAGGAGGTTCCAGTTGTAGATCAACAAGGGGTAGTACTTAACTCAGAGCTGTGCTACTAGTAGGGTCATTAATGTTGGAATTTGTGCTTGATGCGAGCGTGCGTGATGCATTGCCCGCACCTTTCTTTTCCTAGGTTTTCCCTTTGTCGTTTATATTCTAGGTACATGTTTCATATTTGCACCCCATCCGTTTGTCTCTCGAGCTCGCTGAGGCCAAACAACAATCTCATTTTGTTTGTTTCTGTCGTTGTCCGTCGGATTGCGTCGTTTATTTCAATAATTAAACTCTGTGGTGGGGTGAGTGGTGCAAGAAGTGTTGCCATCAGGCTAACAATAGCCTGATTTGTAATTAAAGCCTCTGACTGATGAAATCCTCTTTCGTTACATACATGAAATCGAACAAAGAGAAGTCTGCTTGCTACAAACCTGCTATCGCCACTTCGTAGCGACACATATCATCTAGAGTGAATTGCCGACTTCAAATTTGCTCTGCCCATGGGGCACAGGCTGCCGAGGAGTGTGAGCACAAGTTGAATTTGGGAATCGGATATCGAGGTTCCCGGCGATGGCCGGGAGTCCATCAATGAATATTGACCCGCCAAGCAAGGTAATGACTCGGACTAGGGCTGCACACCGTCACCGTAATATACAGGTATACGGTACCTGTCATACAGATGCTCACTCATGACTGCGCCATCAGAACAATTCCTACTGATATTATACAGGAGTATTACCACCAATGTGCTGCAGGCAGTGCTGGGCTTATCATAACCAAAGGTGTTCTTGTGATGCACCAAGGGTAAGTGTGCCGATCCATTTCAATTTTGAGAGTTGATGGCATTGGGTGTATCAGCACGGAATGGCCAAATGCACCAGAAATTTGGTGTCAAGAGCAGGTTGTGGCATGGAAGAAGGTCACAGACATGGTTCATGCAGCCATGATCCCATATATACACTCAGGTGAAGCGATTAGAATTTTCTCTGTGAGATACTCCATGCTGATGCTCAATATAACATCCATAGCTCTGGCATGATATGTCAAAATAGGCATGTTCTCCAATTATTATGGCATCCTGAGTCAAAAACCATTTCAGTGGGTTGTTCTGCACATCGTGATGCTCCTGAACAGAAACATGCCAGCATTGTTAGTTCTCCAGTGTACTGCTTGCCATGACTATTGATGATCCCAATTATATTTTAGCACATTTATGTGCCTTCTGTGATTTCCACAAGAGGAGGGAACTTCCGCTTTTTATCTGGAATTCCTGGATACATAAAGGTAAGTGGAAAAACTTACGAAATCAGGGCTGCATGGGCTTAATCTACCAGCCTACAGCTGTCAAAGATTCTTGGACTCTTATAGTACTCTACAAAGAAGCTGGGTTTGATGAGTCAAAGGTGCACTGCCTTAAGTCCCTGAAGCACATGGCTCACGCTGACTAACCTACATTAGGAAAACCTGGAAATGATAATGTGACACCAATTATGCCCAATTATGCCCAATTAAGCCCAATTAAGCATCAGTGAACAAAAGTTATGCACAATCGAGCATAATTATGCATTGGACCTGAGTTTATATTGCAGCAGTTGCAAGAAAGTAAAAGAGCTCAACAGAGGCAAGAGAAAGCATGTATAAAAAAACAACTACATAGAATGGAATCTAAAGTCGAGCTCTGCTATGCCATTGCAGAGTCAATAGGTCCAAATTTGCGCACACTATCCCCTGGATTCCTCTTAACCTCAACACATCCTAACTTCTTGAGTTTCTCGTAGTATTCAACAGCTGCGGCCTCTGTCTTGAAGGACAGGTAACTGTTTCTGGAAATTCCACTCACAAGCCCTTGAACATAACCCCTGTAAGTGTCATTAATCAAAGCAGCTGTGGTCTGAACCATGAACACTTACCAGTCAAGGAAAATACCTGTGCAGTGCCCTTTGGTCACGATATACCTAGTGTTTGAAGGTCTGGTTAAATTGCCTTTTTTGGATTAACTGGACCTTAAACGGTTAGAGGGAACTCCAAAATATCCTATAACCTAACCATAACTGGTCTTAACCAGTTAAAATTAATTGCAAATCTCAATTTACATTAACCTAACCGTTGTACTGGTTAAGGACTTTTACCAGTTTTAACCGGTCCTAACTGGTTAAACCCATTTATAATTGATGTATTTTGATAGAATACAGTTAGTAGTCCATGTGTGCAACATTTTATAGGTCATTATCTATAAGAAATGGAAAGAAAACCCCCAAAAATGTACAAATTTCAATGTTTTTGGCCATTTTTTATCGGTTTTGAAGGTTCTTTTGGGTGTAACCCCTGAATATTGTTACTGGTTATAACTGATTAATTTTCGGTCATGGAAATTCTGTGAAATCATTTAACCTTAACCACTTCTGCCCCAAATTTGCTTTAACCTTAACTGTGGTCCAGTTAAAGACTGGTTAAGGTTAGGTTAGGTTACAGTTAATTTGCGGTTGTGTAACTGGACCTTCAAACACTAGACATACCACTTAGACTTCCTTCGTCTGGATGGGATTGAGACATGTGGGGGTCTGGCGATAGGGGACATCCAGGAGGGCCTGGACAAAAGATCCAGTGTGTCAGATTCTTGGGGCACAAACCAATCAACTCACTTGATTTGTTTGGTAGATGGGAGGTGTGAAGGTCCAGCAGCAGCCAATGAATGGAAGGGCCTGGACAAAAGATCAGGTGTGTCAGATTTCTGAAATGCTGGCTGATCAACTCGGACTGTTTGTGTGTCCTCCGGCTGTTCAGTTGTTTCAAAATTCAATCTATCAGAATTGTTATGAAACAGCTATTTAACAACTATTTTTCATTTTGTCCTTGTTTGTTATTGTTTGGCTTTGTGGACGATATTATAAAAGGTCAACAACATGAATCCGACTTCATTTCATTTTATCTTTGTTTGTTCTTGTTTGGCTATCTCTTATCTCCTATCTCTTATCTCTTATCTCATTATCTTCTTATCTCTGGCTCATATCCTATTGGAGGATATCTGGACCATATCCTATTGGTTGATAAGTCTTGGCTAGTATAGTATATATAGAGTAGCCCAAAACCTGTAACTC
>Ga0307516_10005033_pt1 | contig 15996 bp, 20 predicted proteins | sample 19_EM_MG_FD_203310 | JGI IMG/M metagenome (GOLD analysis project Ga0307516, IMG submission 203310) | Populus trichocarpa ectomycorrhiza microbial communities from riparian zone in the Pacific Northwest, United States - 19_EM | ecosystem: Host-associated > Plants > Roots > Unclassified | place...
TCTTGGGCAGGAAGCTGTAAACGGAAATCCCTGCAAATCTCACAGGCGAGGAGGAGAAGGAGAGGAAAAAGGAGGAGAGGAGGAGGAGAAGAAGAAGGAGAAGGAGACGAAGAAGAAAAGGAGAAGAGAAGGAGAAGGAGAAGGAGAAGAAGACGGATGAAGACGGATGAAGACGGATGAAGGCGAAACCGACGGCGCAGACGAAGAAGAGAGCGAAGGACGCCGGGACGACGGGCGGGATTTCTTATTCGATTCGTGGCGGCAGTTGCGGTTGACAGCACAAGCGAAAGCGAGGAGAGATAAGTGATGTGTGCGATGTGGGGCGAAATGTTCTATTCGGGGGGGGGGCACGCAAAACGTGATCAGCAAAAGCCCGCGCCGCCTCACGAGGAGCATCGGACCTGACAGCGGGGCAAGGACGATGCTGTTCCCGTTGGGGGGGGGACGGATCACGTACCGGTGCACACAGACTGTGCGAGTCGCCAAGGTCGAGTCGACACGCTCGCTGCGAGATCACGCGGAGAACGACGCTGGAGACTCGGCGCTGGCGCTGGCGACGGCGATGGTGATGGTGATGTTGACTGCGGTGACGGTGGGCAGCATGCGCGATGAAGTAGTGCCGCCCGACACGGTATCTAAGTATCTGCCAGCCCGGGCTGATGGGGGGCGCGCGAGGGAAAGAGGGAAAGGGAGAGGAGGCAGCGGAGCCAAGTTAGTTTAGGGCGGACTCGGGAGGGTGTGGTGGATGCGCGGAGCGTGTATGGGTGCGTAGCAGAGTTGCTGCGGGGTGGGGGGGAATCGATGGGCGAATCAGCTGGGAGTGCCAAGCCTTCTCGTCAGGTCCCACGGGAGGGGAACCACGCAGAGCGGGCGGTGCGGAGTCGCGCTGACGATGGACGGACGGCAGCAGTGCTCACAGCGACGCTCGACCTGTAGTTGGTTGGTTAGCCCTGCTGCCTGCTCTGCGGGGTGCACTACTGGCCGATCTTCGTGCTGTGTGTATGTATCACGGGCGACGTGGTGGGCGGGAGAAGATGCTGACGGCGCTGACCAGCAGATGCTGACGACAGGATGCTGACATGAGGATGCTGACATAGATATGAGCTGACGGGCGGGGTAGATGCGTAGCACGCCAATCTCGATACTCCAATAATCCGCGCAGAGCGGCGGACGGCAACGTCGGAGACTTCTCCCCTCCCACCGAGACCAGCCTCGCGGCCCAGCCTCAGCCTCGCGGACCGTCGCGGCGCATCCACCCCAGTCCGCAGTCGGCAATCCGCAATCCGCCATCCGAGAGACCGGACATCTACGGTTCGCCCGACGCAGCGCGTGTGCCTTGCCTGCCTGCTTGCGTCCCCCGCACGGTATGTTGTATGTAAGTACGGTACGATCCGGTAGCGCTGGAAGGCGCATCTCAAGGCGTCCCTCGCAGCAGTTTCCGGCGCAGGCTGGTATGAAACTCTAGCTCTCTCCGACGAGAGAGCGCCCGGCCCTGGGCCCCGCGACGAGCGCAACTGAGCGCAGTCCCGTCTTGCGCGACACGACCACCCGGCGACGGATGAGTAAGACCTGCAACTCACACAGATCATGGATAGATATGTACAGGCACGACCAGTACCTGCGTCGGCGATCCCATCCGTCTGCGCCTCCGACGTTCGACGACGAACGGCGTGCAAACGGCCCTGGCTGCATCCGGCCCCACAGCCGCCGATTGTAGGTATGTAGTGATCATCGCCGCGCCCGGGGCGTGCTGACACACATACACACACGCCCGTGCGCGGGATGGCGTGTCGCGGGACGGGGGACTGCTCGCTCGGTCGACGACTGCAGGATTCCCTGACAGAAAAAAAAAGGTCGTGATCCATGCCTGCCGCCTTGTCGACCGTACATACACCAACGCAGCTGCCGGACGGAACCGGACCGGCCCGGACTGCATGTCGCCGGTCGTGTCGATACCCACCGCTGTTCGTTGATATCCATTTGCTTTGACGACGTGGAGCCTGCTCTGCAGGTGATGGCCCCGCAGCCGGCGGCGTGGCCGTCTCTTCTGCTCCGGCGGCGGCGGCGGCTGCTGTAACCGGACGGAGAGCCGGCATGAGCACTGGCTTGCTGGTGCTGGCTGGGGTGCGGATGGCTGAGCGCGAGTGGGCGGCTAACAGCAGCTCGCTGGCCCGGATGCTGTCCGAACCAGGCGGGGCGGCGGGCGGCTCCGTTCTCGGCGATCCGAATGCTTCGTCGATACGGCGGCCCAGTACGGAGACTGGAGTGCTGTGTGCACAGTGCTAGTTACGGCTCTTTGGAGGTAGGGCGATTGCGGGTTAGCTGCTGCCGTTGCATTCACACCATGAGACAGACAGTGTACTGCCACGAGGTGGAACAGCCGCTTTCTGCTGGGATCAGCTATGGGCATTCCGACACACATGTAGGGTAGGTGTCTAACCTTTCCACATTTTTATTTCCCAGAAATGGGGCACAGCCGTTGCGACGGCATTTACCTAGGTAGCTTCAGTGGCGCCCAAATCTCGATGTTTGTTGTGCAAGCAGAACCCCCGAGCGAGTAAAGGTATCTAGTACACAATACCCACCAAAAGTACAGTGTGCCGACACCACGATTAAATAGAAATAAAATAAATAAAAAGAGGTTGCCAAGAGAGAAAAAGAGAAGTGTGGCTGGTGGCTGCGGCGCCAGCAGCGGAGTTGCAGGGTGCTCCACGATGGTTTGTTTCATCCCCGCACGAGGCACTGAATTCAATAGTGATAGATTGCTCGTATATGTGTACGGAGAGAAAGAATAGGGACACAACCGCCTCCCCGTCCGCCCACAACCTCGCCCGAGCCCCCCCCCCCACTTGACACCAATTGCATGCATGGTCAGCATTCGCACACAAGGAACTTTGTCGGACGAGCGAATTGTTCCATAGACCCCTGTAACAAACAGCTTGGAGGAATATGTACTTTGTGAGCACCGCTCCACTCTGTCGTGATACTTCTGGGTTTCCCGTAGCCATCGAAACCGGAGATCCATACATTTTGACCAACATTGAGCGCACGAAATCAGGCACCGATAGTCGTCGCTCCTCCAGAATCCGCTTGTTCATCACTTCTGCGAGGTTTGAGGTGTTGTTGTGGCCGCACCGTTTCCCCCAATAGATAGGGGGCCGCCCAGAAGTGCCAGTGGAATATCGCCGAGGTACGCTGCTGCTTGTGGGGAAATATCTCGGAGCGTTGTGAAGCCCGTCCGTACTCGCTCTCCTCTGTAAGAGAGAATCTGATATGGGCGTTGGAAGTAACTCGGGAGGGAGGGAACACCGTAATTCTTCGGGAGATGTGTTGTTCAACACAAAGGGCTCGGTTGGGAAGTGGAATTTCGTTGTCGGCCGCTCAAAGTCCTATGCCCCGGATCACTCGACTACTGAGGTTCGGTATCGCTGTGTGGCTTTGATGACTGGAACGGGTGGCGGTGATGGGGAACGAGACGTGGTGATACGTAGAAATCGATCGATTGGATTCGATGAAGATTTTCGATCCGTCACCTTACCCCCGCTTGAGAATCCTGCGGGCGCCGCAGCCACCCTTCTCTGTTTCCCTCTTGGCCGCCTCTCTTTAGACAATTGTTGGTGTACCTTTTCTCTCCGCGAGCACTCGACAGGCGACCGGAATGTAATGACCGTCTTAGAAGTAAGCCTACACACATACTGCAGTGATGATATCTGGATTCACAGGTGTCATATTGTAAATGGGCCGAATCCTCAGCGACGGCCATCAGGCGACAAGTCCCCCTATGTCTGGGAATTACTCTTGACGTCGAATCGCTAAGCAGCCAGCGTTTGTCTTTTCCTCTTCGCAACTCGATATCGCCAACTGAAAGGTCGCGACGGTGATGACGACACCAGCCCCAGCAAGGCGGGTATGTATTTGCACGCTCCGGACTGGACGAGTGGGCTGAACGTGTTCGCACGGCGAAATCTATCTAGCACTATACATATCTGGTTAGACACCGCGCGTGGGACCCTTGGATATACATACATACATCACCTGTTGTCGTTCGATGCGCAGTAGGCAGACGGATATCCCCGTAACGCGCAGAGAGGGGGGGAGTTGGAGGAGAAAAGACGAGCTCTGTGTTGAGATGAACTGGAATGGCTGGCGCCAGCGGAAACCGTAGATATCTCCTCATAGCCGGAAGCCAGCAGCATGCCATTCGATCCTCAGCGAGGGAAAGCGGACGGGAAGAGAAGCCGGCACTTTTCGAATCGCGCATGACCCACCATGCAGCCCGGGCTGACTGCTGACTGCTGACTGCTGACTGCTGACTGTTGGCTGCTGGAGAGCGAAAGCCACCTCGCGACGTGCAGGCGAGACCGCCAGACAGCCGGCTGAGCCCTAACCACCCACTACAGTATCGTAGCGGCTGACCACTCCCGCAGGCGAGCGAGTGCGGGCGGGCGGGCGGACTGAACCGCGAGTCGTCGGCGTAGTGCGGAGTCGCTTACGAAGGCAGACGAGGATCCAATCAGCGCGGCTACATACATGCGACCTTCTCTAGGTACATATGCACGTATGTATGTAGAGTACATATCTAGATAGGTACTGTATGTACTTGCATGGGCTGGCGGGTGTCGACCGTCACTTTCTTTTCTTCCTTGCGTTCGTCCCTTCTCGCGGTCTTTCCTCCGTTCTCTCCAGCTGCTGCAGAATCGTCTGTCCGGACGCCATCCTATTTCTCCCCTTCTCGGCATGGCTGTCCCCACGACGATATCGGGTGGCGGAAGTCGCCCGCTAAGACAGGCTGCGCCGAGAATTGAAATGGCCAGACTCGATGAACTTCGACGCAGCCGGATGGCTATCGTAACCGAGTGGCGTGTCCCCGCAGCGCTCACTACGGAGGTTCTGTTGGCCGCCGTGCACAAGAACATGAACTAGATCGGTATCACCACAGCAACGGACCAACGACCTTCTATGTAGAGGAAGGCGTAGATAGAAAAGTTTGCACGCTATTTTGGTGCAGTCCAGGGCCCTGGTTATCGCCGTCAACTGCTGGAGTTCATGACTTAACTAGCGTCCACAAGAGAATGTAAACAAAGAAGCTGAATGGCCAGAGAGGCGGACCACACACCCACAAAAAAAAAATATGACTCGTCATTACAATTCTAGCAGCCCATCATTACAACTTATTGACTCCTCACCACAAAACCCATCGATCCGACGAAACACTGCATCGTTTACTTGCGCCCGTTATTCACGATTGCTCAGATGGTGCCCAGAAGAACAAAGAGGAAATATGGAAAGCAAGAAAACATAGTCTCGTGAATTTCTCCATCACTCGGACAACTGTGTGCGTGATGTGGCGGTGATGTGGCGCCACTGGCATTGCAAAACTCTCCTATCGTTGTGCGGAACCTTGCACAAGCTAAACCAATTTCATCCCCTGCGTACATTACACATTACATAGTAGATACTCTAGTTCTTGTGCACGGACTCTACAGAACCTCCCTACTTTGGGACGGTTCCCCTCCCATCTCCCAAGCGACCGATGCGCTGTTCTCTCGCTACCGTCTCCTCGTCGCTCTTTGCCGCCCTGATCCCCCACCGCAGCAACCCTCCACCGGAATTCTTCACCCTTCGCCTTGCCGCACACCGGCTGGGGCAGCGACCAGCAGAGCCCTCGGGCATGCGCCGCGCAATTGCAGCGTCGGACTGGGTTGGCTTCGATCCTGCACGTGTCGACATGCGGAACATCGCGCTCCCGCCCAAGAATCTACCATGTGGATAGATATCTGTTCATATCTACTCCCCCAAAATGTGACCTGGCAGTCGCCGTAGAGCGTGGGTGGGGAGGGGGAAGGATGGGCGACTCTATAAGAAGTGGCGTCGGCCCTCCGCTGCACCGCACATCTCCGACCCGTCTCCCCCCATTCCTCCAGCCAGTTCAACCAGACCAGATAACAGGAGCAATCGAATTCCAACCTCCCTCCGCGGAAAAAAAAAAACACCATGACTGATACCACCACCATCGAGGTCGATCCCGCCGTGGTACGTACATGTCCGACGAGTCCCCCCAGCCCACCTCGCTCGCGCGCGCTCGTGTTGATGCGGTTGTGTTCCCCTTCGATCGTAGCTCGCCGACAGCAACAGCGACTATGCCAGCTCTGGCTACGACACCAGCACGGCCAGTCTGTCGTCGTCGATCAACGAGTACGTCTTCGAGAACGGCCGCCGCTACCACGCCTACTTCGGCGTCGACAAGAACCCGATGCCGACGGACGAGAAGGAGCAGGACCGGCTCGACCTGCACCACGAGATCATGCTCGGCCTGCTTGGCGGCTCCATCAACCTGGCGCCGGTCGAGAAGCCGCATCACATCCTCGATGTCGGCACCGGCACCGGCATCTGGGCCATCGACGCCGCCGACAAGTTCCCGAGCGCGGAGGTCATCGGCACCGACCTGAGTCCGATCCAGCCGCGCTGGGTGCCACCGAACTGCCAGTTCCAGGTCGATGACGCCGAGCTCGATTGGACGTTCAAGAACGACTATTTCGACTACATCCACGTGCGCAACCTGGCGCAGAGCATCAGCAAATGGGACAAGGTCATGGGCGAGATCTTCCGCTGCACGGAGCCGGGCGGGTTCGTCGAGCTGGCGGAACTGGGTGTAATTCTCCCTTCTCCTCCCCCCTCCCGTCCATCGAGCGAGAGATTAACAATCCTCCCCGGGCAGGGTGAGATCTTCTGCGACGACGACACGATGACCAAAGACAACGCGTTCCGCCGCATCGTCTACCAGCTGAACCAGGTGGCGCTGCCCAGTATCGGCCGCCCGGCGGCGACAGCGGACCTGATCGTGGCTCGCCTCAAGAATGCCGGCTTCGTCGACGTGCACGTCACGACCAAGAAGCACCCGTTCGGCCCGTGGCCGAGGGACCGCCGACTCAAGCACATCGGCGCCATGGCGTTGATGATGAGCGAGACCGGCGTCGAGGCGTACGCGCTCGCTGGGCTGACGCGCATCCTCGGAATGGACGCCGCCGACGCCACAAAGCTGTGCGACGACGCCGTGGCAGCCGTCAAGAACAAGAACACGCACATGTACTCGTACTTGTGGGTCCCCCCTCCCTTCCCTTCCCTTCCCTTACGCTGCTGCGGGCGGCGAGAGTTGCTGACCGACAAACCAGCCATGTCGCATATGGCCGCAAGCCTGACGGGGATAACTAGTGGAGCGGCCAACAGTCGGATGTGGGGTGTACATACATGTTGGTGGGAGGGATCTAATCTGATCGGCGTTGCCCTTTCTTTCTCGTTTGCGGCACGTGTAGCCAATAATGATAAACGATATCATGTTTTTTTTTTCGCCCGTCTCGGCAATACCGTACGTAACCCGTCTAACCCGCCCCTTCCCAGGCGGTCGCAAACGACACGAAACCATCTATCGAGATATCAAGACAAAAGCACCCCCCAGAAGCAGACCGCAACCCGATTACCGCAAGCGAAAAGACCAAAACGAAAACCCACCACCCGCGACCCAAAACCCGCTGTGTAGAAACCAACCGCAAAAGACAAAGCCCCGACACAAGAGAACATCCCACCCCGTCGCTCCCACCGCTAGACGCCCCGGACATGCCTGAATCCCCCGCGCGGCCGGTAGGACCTCTCGCTGTCGCCGGCGACGTTGACGACGACGACGGCGCGGCAGTCGTGGGCGCGGTGGCCCGCCTCGCGACAGTTGGCGCACCACCGGTGGGACGTCGACTCGCGCTCGACGACGACGAGACGGTCCCTGCTGCCGCGACCGTCGACGCCGGCGTCGGAGCGGCGGAAGCCGTCCTCGACGCGGCGGCGCGCGTCGTCCTCAAGGCGCCGCAGCTCGCGCGCGCGCTGGTCGTCGCGCCGATTGCGTTCCTGCACGGTGCGGCGGGCCGCCGCATCGAGCCGCCGGTCCTGCTCGAGCCGCCGCTCGACCTCGGCGTCCACCTCGCGCGCACGTACCCGCGCGCCGTCCGTGCACGACCCGCGCTCGCCCGCCTCCGCCGCCAGCTGCGCGCGGATCTCGTACGCGCTCGGCGCCAGGATCTCGGCGATTGCCTGCGCCGTCGCCGTCGTGTCCACTGGTCCCGTCCCCACTGTCGCAGCGGCGCTGGCGAACGTGAGCGCCCCGTTGCTCGGCGGCGTGAAGAACGCCGATGCTGGCGGCGGCGGCGGCGGCGGCGGCGGTGGGAACAGCGTCCGTGGAACGCTCGAGCGCTCCACCATCACCGGTCCTCGGTGTCCGCGCCGTGCCGGTGGCCCGTCCGCTACGTAGCTCGTCTCGACCACGCTGAAGCAGCACACTTTGCGGTCGTGTGGGGCCGACATCGTGATGGCTGAGCGGCTGTTCGTCTGCTTGGCTTGCTTGTTTCGCCGGTGATTGTAGGGCGGTCGTCTGGCTGTCGTCTGGTTGTCGTCTGGCTGTCGTCTGGTTGTCGTCTGGCTGGTGATTGTAGGTCGGTCGTTGGGATCCGTAGAGTCTGTAGATAGGTAGCTCCGATGATGTGATCGCACTGATGGTATGATGGTGATCCGGCAAATAGAATCCAAACAAAAAAGCAGGCTCGCGCGCCCCTCTTATACGGGCCGACTGCCACTCCGCGACCCTTCAGCCTGTGGCGGAGGCGTTAGCCGCGTGACTTGGTCGGAAGGGTGTGGCTAGTCGCAGGCGATCGCCCGCCAGCCAACCGCAGCGACGAGGGCGCTTGCTTGCCAGCCACACAGCCCTCTGCAGCAGCAGTTTTTGCGTCTCTCGTTTTATCTTATCTGTTTCACTCCGCAGAGGCACGCAGCCGTGTCGGCAGGCACGCAGACAGGCAGGCTATGGTGCCACGGCGGGGTCAGAAGCCGGGCGCGGAATGTCTGCTGGTGATGGCGACGGTGGTGATGGTGATGGTGGCGGATGACCTCCGACTCACCGCCACGACCGCGCGCCCCCCCCCCTCCCTCGCCCGGCGTCGGCGAGAAGAAGAAGGAGACGCCGAGCGGTCCGCGTGGCTGCTGGGGTGGATTTTCGCAACTACTGCTGCCATCCGAGCAAGAAGGTTTCGACGCCGCAACACAGCCTTGTCGCAGCTCGCGGACAAAAGCAAAATGCGAGACAAAAGCGACGCAAATTGGCAAAGGCTGAGCGAGACAGGGGGGCGCGCACAAGGCCTCCAACCACCGTGGACGGGGCTGAGCTGCGAGCAACGGCAGGTGAGGGAAGGTGGGGGCGGTGGCGGTCGCACGAACGACGACGGCGACATGGTTACATAATCACTATCGCAGCGCACAGACGGCAAGTGATGTCTGGCACCGGGAGGGGGCGGCTGCGTCGATGTGCGTCGATCGCCCGTCGGCAGCTACACACAGCACGCGCAGTGTGGAGAACCGGCAGTGTGGAGCACGGGCTGCTGCGACGGCGGGCGCGCCCGCTGGTGCGACTGCAATATGCCCAAGGCGGCAGCGGCACGCGCCGTCACTCGATGACGTTACTGCTGGAACCCGTTTGCTCCTTCGTAGGGAGCTAGCCGCGGGGTCACGGGTCGCTGGGAAGAATTACCAATACTGCCGGCAGGAGAGGGGGGGGCCAAAAACCGGACTCGGCTCCGGCGAAGACCAGCAAACGACTGGCGGCAAGGTCCTACCAACTGACGATGGGGGTCTCTGCCTCGCTGGTCAGTATCTCAAGTGGACGAAGAACAGCACCTCGGCCCAGCGCTGGTGGTGCCCGCACAAGCCCCGAGCGCGAGAGCATCTGTTCAAGAACTGTCCGCAGTGGAAGCGCCAGCAGAAGATCCTTTGGGCGGGCGATAAGGAAGGAGACTGGTTGGGTTCTAGATCCGGGGCCCGCCTGGGCAGAGGAAGACGCCCAGAGTGAGACGCCCGAGGGCGAGATTAGGGGACAGGAAGCGGAGGCGGAGGCGCAGGGACAGGAGGCAGGTGATCCTCAGCATGACGGCGATTTGGTGAGGAATGAGGGGGGCTGTTCGATGTTCATGCCGGGAACAAGCCGGGGCGGAGGGTAGGGGGAGCCACAACGAGCCTTCTTCTGGTTGGACAGCAGACGGGAACCGATGGACGTACGTCGCCATGATATAGATAGGTCGCATCGCCATCATCTAAATAGGTAGGTCGCATGCGTGATGTGAAGAAACAAAAAAGAAAAAACTTTTTTTAAATGGGTTAGCGCGGTGTAATGAGCGCTAGTGTGCTTAAGGTTAGCGTCCTGGCGGCAATAAGTACAACTGTGAGACTGGGCCGCATCGTGACGAAACGTCCCACAAGACCAAGTCAACAGGAACGTCGGAGTCATTTCATCATGCCAACCACACCCGACACTACCGTATCGCAATTTGCAGCTCTCGCTCTTGCACCTTCGCTTCAAGAACCTACCGGCAAATGCCCCAGATGAAGACGACGATAACATCGAGCCGGTTTCCCATCTGCTTCTCTCGCCCCATAAACCGAAACCGAAACCCGGTACAAGGAGACAGGCGACTGCAGACCTCTCGCGCAAGACCCCTCCTCCGGCTAAACATCCCACCCATGAGAAATGAGCGTTTACAACTGCTCCCCGCAGTCTCGGCGAGTGTGCGGCCGCCAGCCGGGGACGGCTCAGCAGTCGCGTTCTCGGAGGAATCGGCAAGCAAGGGAAAACTCCCTGTTGAACCAGTAAGTTTAGCTAGAATAACTAACAGGATGGAAGGGGTACATAGGCAGTATGTGGTTGCAGAGTTGCTTCCTATCAGCGATACTGAAGACGAGGCTTGAGGCCGCAATATCACGGGGTTCTTTACGCGAGTAAATCTGACATGGACTAAGCGCTAAGCGCGCCCCAGGTGCGCCAAGACTGCCAAGAGCAGCGCCGAGAGCGTCAAGAGGGCGCTAACGGTAAATAGGTCGCATGCGTGTATGTGATGAAGAAACAAAAAAAAAATCCAGATAGGTCGCATGCAGGTTACAACAAAGGTAGGGAGCCGCCACACCGGAAGGAGGAAGGAGAAACTCCGCTGCTGATTGTTGCTCGAGGACCCCCTCGGTGCCGACCCGGTGGGTCTTGTGGTCTGTTGGACGTAACTACTGTTGCATGAGTGACTGTGCCCGCGACGTCTCAGCGAGAAACCCGGCGGAGCAGCACAGGTTCAAAGTATAGAGGATTCCGTGGCGATCCATCGAACCGTCCTAGCTTTTGTCCTTCGACTGCGAATACTCGGTAGCGCGCGAGGCAGATATGCACGCGTCATCGATCCCCGCTACAACAGTGTACGCATCACGGTTTCGCCAAGACGCTAAGCGCATGTCGTGTTTCTATGTAGGTGTTCACAGATTCCAACATCGCGAATTTTACTCGGCTCTATTTCTTCCCTTCTTGAAATGTTGCTGCACAATGCGGTCGCCTAGGACGCCGGACTGTCGCGAATGCTTTGTCTGATGTCGTGTCCGTACAACATCGTGAGCTGAAAGCTAATCATAAAAAAAGCAACGTACCCGGTGCCCAACAGATGGTCTCGCCGGATGCTCTCAGTGGATTCTCGCGCTGGATTCTCCCATGGGCGCTCCCGCCGCCCACCCCCGCCGGACCCTGTCGTTTTGTCGCTACGTGTATACAGCATATAATGCTTAAATTGAGTAAATAGACGTGATTCCGGATGTACGGCCAATCGTATGCTGCGTAGATGCTTTACGTTAGGTGGCCAGTTCCCCGCCTGAAATTCCGTCCGAACGGAGGCCTGCGTGGATTGGATGATTAGTCCTCTGCACTGCGGTAATGCCTAACCACAGTTAAAATCGAGTCCATCGAGTCCATCGCTTCAAAAACCGGCTGCATAAAGTCCAAATTCTCGTTCAGGTTACATGCCCGCCCACACTGGCCACTACGGCATGCCTTGCCAGCCAACCCCTTTTCAACTGTAAACAAATCCGTCGCAAAGTAATTATACGAGACGCCACCCAGACAGTCACCAATCTCTCTAAACAAACAAGCGCCAAAGCAAAGGGTAGGAGGTGGTCGCCGGTATATCCCTCACCGCTGCACACCAAACACCCAGCGCATAAGCCCCTGCTCCGTCTCGACGCCTCTCTCCCACTTAACATTGTCTCCACAGCACCCTTCACCCTTGAACTGCGAGGCTTCCCAATCAATGAGCACAACCGGGCGTTCTTCACAGGACTCAGCGAGAACATTGCGGTCGACCAGATCGCCGTGCAGAACACCGCTGTGATGGACCTTTTGCAGCGCCGCGGCGGCGCCAACGGCCAGCTCTCTTTTCGCTAGGGCTGAAAGAGAGGAGGTATCGACACTCGGTTTATCAACAAGCTCCAGCAGCAGAAACAGCTCGTCTTCGTAGCCGGCGTCGCAGCAAGCGAAGACGCCAAAGCAACAGGGAAGGATGTCTTTCTGCAGGTGCAACAGCGCTGCGTACGCGCGTAGCTCGTTGATAAGGTAGGGATTTTCCAAAGGAAACCGTTTGATCACGTAGGGCAACCGTGCTTCCGAGTCATCGCCACATTGTACGTTAACTTCTCCCACAATCAAGCGGTTCTCTTTCAGTGTGTAAAGATAGCGGGGTGTGACAGCCGCATGCGTGGAGAGGATGTTGGGTGGTGAGATTGTCAAAGAGAGAGTTCGGGTATCAGCGGCACTGGCGTTGTTTCTGCTGTGGTTGGCGCTGCTGCTACTGCAACTTCTGGCATCAGATGGGACTAGCCCCCCGCAATCATTGCCGGAATCATTGCCGGAATCCAGTATAAATTTAACGCAACTTCTAGCGTCACGGCATGTGACTCCAGTGAACGGTCTCTCTGTTAGTGTAAACCTCATCAATAATCACCTCTTCAAAGGAAGCGTCCCAACAGCGAGCATTGATCCGTGTGACGCGTTTGAAAGAAAGATCAAACCCGTCTTGCGAGGCAATGTGGGCAGCAGGATGATTCGGCGCCGGGAGCTCTGCTGACATCTTGTGCGCCCGAGTGGGTCTGCCGGAACGAGCTGTAGTGCCCTTGGGATCATCACCAAACGCCCGAGTATAGGAGGGTTGCCGGACGGTTACTGGATGGCTGAGAGGAGGATATGAGCGGAGGTCGTGCAGGGCGTGCCAAGCTGCGAATACCAAAAGACGTCGGATCGTCCACCCTCGGGTCTGTTCAATCGGGGAAGGTGGGGTGTCGACAGCTGTCGGCGTCGAGGAAGTGGATCCACTGTCTGCCGGCTGTGTGATCGTGAGAGCGGTCATTGCCGACGTTGTCTGTTCGACGGGGGTTGCCGTGTTCGCAGCAGGCGCCATTGCAGTGATGTATCTGATCACCTGCTTCTCGTCGGCCCCCGTAAGATAAAAGAAGAATGCGCAGCGCTCATCCATCAATACAATTCGCCGACAGCGAGAATAGGTAGCGTACTTCCTCAGCTGCTTCGTCATACGAATCCAGTTGTCGCTCTGGTCGTGAGCGGGGTTAGCCGATCCACTGGCTCCCCACACCATACTGGGACCCTTGAGCTCGATCAGCACGTCTGGGATATCCGTCGAGCCCGCTCCGCTGCGGTACCGCCGGCAAAACGACATGTCTGGGGTCGCGCGGTGCCCGGCCGAGGTGCTGTATTGAATGGGCCTTTCGATCATAATAACCCAGTCGAAAGGTCGATACGCCGGTTCGGGGAGCATCTCTGGGATCACAGGTCGCACAGCGTCAACCATCATTGCGCTGGTAAACGCCCGCACGTCAGCTTCGTTGTTCATGCTGCCACCGAAACCGACACCCACCCTGGCAGGGACAGGTTGGTTACTAGAATGGCCAGTGAAGTCGACAACGCGGCTCATCCTGGCGATGTAATCGTTGAAATGGGAGACCATGTCGCCGTCGAAAGGAGTGAGGCTGTCGGCCATAAATTCTGCGAAGGTCGCGTTGACTGCGGCAGATTGAGACGTTGTATTGAGCGCGCGGGCGTCCGGTGTCGGTGGCACGGGATCACCAGCTAGGATCTCGGCAGCGGAGAGCGTTGAAATGATTCTCGACGAGATGTGGTGGGAAACCGGTGGATTCTGATTCTCAAAGGCGGGGTTGAGGAGTGATGCGCACACGGGGTGTGAGTTCTATAGAGAAGCCTCCTAGCCGACGAGCATAACCCCTGCTAGAACAATGCTGACGCGTATATAGTTAGCTCCTCCTTTCAGTCCCACGTGACCATACAGGCTGTGCACCGCGGGATGGTCAGGTGACATGTTCCAGAAGCACACCGATCCGCATTGTTAGACCTCTTGCCCCGTCCCCGGTTTCGCCTCGGTTTCGCTCCGAAACCCCCCTCGCTTCCCTGTCCAGCGCCGTGACTGCTGTTAAAGTGTTCAAGGCAAGCGTGACGACGTGAGAAGACTGGTGGCTCCTTCCTCTTCACGTCACCCCTTGTATATCCTCTAAATTCAAGAACCATGCCAGCTTCCTCGTTTTCCTGCGTCAGCACTCGATTCCCGTTCACGAGAGCGAGCACCTTGGGCCCGGACCCGGACCCTCGATTCGCCTACGATCCCTTTCTCTACACTATGGTGTCTTTTATTCGCTTCGAATCGTTCCCGCCGACTGATGATCCCCTTTTTTAGTCATGGCCGTCGACTCTGAAGGATGCTGCGATACTCAGCAAAAATCACTCTCAACGACCATCACGCCCACCTCCCACACACCACCGCCGATAACCAGATACATTCGATACCTTCGAACGCGAGACATGTTTCTCCGCTACCTACCGGCTCACAAACGTATCTCGCCATGATCAGATAGGTCGCATGCGAGTAATGATTAAACAAAAAAAAAACCCCCGGCACACAAACGGCTTATCTCGAGGATCTACCAGCTGAAGACGGGACACTGCCTCACGGGCTGACAGTTACCTCCAGTAGGGCAGGGGGCGTTGCGCTTGATTCTCCCGACGATCGGCGTATGCAGGAGGCTTGGTTACTTGTTCGCAAGTTTCTATTGAGAAATAAAGGGAATGGCAGTTGTTCGGGACATGCAAACGCCGTATCGCTAGGTCGGCATAAATAGTATCACATAATAGACTCATCATGTAGATGTGGTAGCTCTACGGTTTTTGTTTTTTGTTTATTCATACTCGCACGGCGTACACACATACATAGTGAATTCTGGCTCCCGGACTAACTCGAAAACTCATTGAGAATTAACGTGGGTTCTCCGAGATAGCGGAATTGCGAGGCTCGGTTATCTATGCTATCACTTTGTGTCGCTTCGTTTGGCATGAGCTGGTTTTCCCCGGCGCTCTGTGTGGGCTGTTACGAATACAAATCTCGAGTGACAAGCCGTGAAGGTGTTTCTGTGACAACAGGGCAGAATCGGATTTCATCCGGTTATGACAGCATGCATCCAGTAGATCACCATGTTTGGATCGGAACTCTGGTGGAAGGGAGAAGCAACCCAGGGCAACATCAGTAGGGCCAGCGAGCTTCAGCAGTTGATCAACCAGGAAGCGCAGGCAGTTACGGGCGCTTCCGACAACCAACCTGGGCGTACTGGAGGAACCAGAGCCGTTCGGCGCCGAGACGATACAGGTAGGGGAAAAGACTGGTTCAAGATCCGGGATCTCCTCGCCGACACGAGATGCAGCCGAGCGGTGCTTGACTTCCTCTTGAGTATTATGGGCCTCACTAGTCTAAGTTGCCCGTGCCCAAAGATGATCAGGCCAAGGCTGCTTCAACTTACCGGAGCGAGCGAACCTCTGCTAGGAGCCTTGCTCAATCAAGAGCGCTTCCTCGGTCCAACCAATCTTCTTCCTACTACCTTTCCAGGCGGAGCGAGTTTTATGGCTTCTCGGGACCAAAGGTGAGAGATAAAGAGAGAGGTACCTCGATGGCAGCGCGCATGGAGGGCATCAAGGCCCACATGGGCAACAACCAGGAGGCCTATGATGCGGAATGCGCTGCAATCGCTCGCGCACTGGAGGCGGCCACCTGTGGATATGTCCCGGGACGGGTGACAATATTCACGGAC
>Ga0307516_10005035_pt1 | contig 15990 bp, 14 predicted proteins | sample 19_EM_MG_FD_203310 | JGI IMG/M metagenome (GOLD analysis project Ga0307516, IMG submission 203310) | Populus trichocarpa ectomycorrhiza microbial communities from riparian zone in the Pacific Northwest, United States - 19_EM | ecosystem: Host-associated > Plants > Roots > Unclassified | place...
CCTTCCTGAACGTCTTCCGCTCCATCGGCGGCGAGTTCGAGATCACCGACGCCCGGGTCGCCCGGCCCGGGGTGACCGGCGTCGAGGGCGGCATCCGGTTCTGGCACCCGGGCGGCGAGCTCAACGCCGTGGCGCTGGAGACCGACGTGCACCCGGGCTTCATGACCGACTGGCAGCAGCCGCTGGTGGTGGCCCTGACCCAGGCCCGCGGCCTGTCGATCATGCACGAGACGGTCTACGAGCAGCGCCTGGGCTACACCGAGGCGCTGAACGCGATGGGCGCGACCATCCAGGTCTACCGCGACTGCCTCGGCGGCACCCCGTGCCGCTTCGGCCGGCGCAACTTCAAGCACTCGGCGGTCATCGCCGGCCCAAGCAAGCTGCACGCGGCCGACCTGGTGATCCCCGACCTGCGCGCGGGCTTCAGCCACCTGATCGCCGCGCTGGCGGCCGAGGGCACCTCCCGGGTCTACGGCGTCGACCTGATCAACCGCGGTTACGAGGACTTCGAGGGCAAGCTGGCCGCCCTCGGCGCGCTGGTCGAGCGCGTCTGAACCCCGGCTCGCTCCCTGCTTCACGAAACCGCGCCGGCCAAAGGGTCGGCGCGGTTTCGGGTTTGTGGGGCCTCTTGGCTACGCTGCGGGGGTGCCCTCGCTGTTTCGTCGAAAGTCCTCCGACCTCGCCTCCGACGCCACCTCCACGGTGACCGCCGAGCCCGAGCAGTCGGCCGCGTCCAAGACCAAGGCCTACACGCCCTCGAAGAAGGAGCTCGGCGTCGCGACGCCGAAGCGCACCAGCGCTCAGCGCCGGCACGACAAAGCGCAGGCCCCGGCCAACCGGCGCGAGGCCTACAAGCAGATGCGGGAGCGCCAGAAGGTCGAGCGCGCCGAGGCCTCAGCGGGCATGCGCGCGGGTGACGAGCGCTACCTGCTCGCCCGCGACCGCGGCCCGGAGCGAGCCCTGGTCCGCAACATCGTCGACGCGAAGCGCACCGCGGGCACCTGGTTCTTCGCCGGCGCGATCATCGTCTTCGTCGGCTCGACCGGCGCGATGCCGACGGCGGTCCAGCTCGGCGCCAACCTGCTCTGGGCGATCCTGGCGATCGCGGTGATCGTCGACAGCATCCTGATCAGCCGCAAGGTGAAGAAGCTGGTCACGGAGCGCTTCCCGAAGACGACGCAGCGGATGGGGTCGCTCTACCTGTACGGCGTGATGCGCGGCCTGACCTTCCGCCGGATGCGAGTCCCGAAGCCCCACGTGGAGCTCGGCGACAAGATCTGACGGGCCACCCCTCGATCAAGATCAAATTCCGGTCGTGCCTGGTTGCATGGTGCTGACCGTCGCTCACGGCGCCGAGGGCGGGCGAGGGCGGCCAATCGCCTGGCGGCTCATGGCCCGATGCCACGCGGCTAGTTTGATCTTGGATGGCAGGCCGGTCGGGCGGCAATCCCACGACCTGCTTCACACCCGCCCGGCACCGGCGGACGGTCCCGGGTCGAGACGCCCGAGAAGACGCTTGATCGCGAGGACCGAAACGCCGCCCGGTCCCACCAAGATGCCGAATTCGCGATGTAACGGAACCTTCCGGGCGGATGACGGCGCCCAACGCGTGTGCCGGGTGCCGACTGCACCCGGCCTTGGGCCGCTGCGCACAGACCTTGAAGACCTGGGGCATGCTCCGCACCCGAAGCTCTCAAGGTCGCGACCACTGACACCAAAATGCGGAGTTTTGCGAAGTTCGGATCCAGGATGTGGGACCGGCGCTCAGAGCGTGGCCACCAGGCCCGGTATGCGGACAGGGCCCATCAACTGGACGTGCCACCCGCATACGGGGTCTCGTCACGGGACGCGGGCCCGACCGGCTTCCGTCACGGGGACGGGCCCGGCGACAGAACACACCGGACCCTCACTAACAATGCCCCGAAAACACCAGGTCACGGCCTTGATCAAAATTGGTTCAGGAACGGCCGCCCTCACCCGGTCGGCCGAGGGCATGGCCCAACCCCGGCAGCGCCCCGACCCCGCCACGACGGAGTGACGCACCTCCACGCCGCAAGATCTGTCCGAATGGCGACGTGGGTTGGCTACTCGATGCCGGCGAGGCGGAGTAGGGCTGCTGTTGCCGCGGCTGCGAGGACGACCACCACGAACGGTGCGCGGCGCCAGGCCAGCAGGGCACCCACGGCAACGCCGGCCGGGCGGGCGATGCCCGCGAAGCCGGCCCCCTCCGTCAACGCGGCTGTCGTCGCCAGCGCGGCCAGCAGCGCCGCCGCCGCCATCGGGAGCAGGCGCTGGACCTGGTTGGAGAGTTCCAGGCGGTCGCGCAGCAACACTCCGCCGAGCCGCATCGTGTAGGTGCCCACGGCCAGGGTGAGGATCGCGGCGATCAGCACGGCGCCTCCTCAGCCTCGGTTCGCCGGTCACCCTCGGCCCCGGGCAGCCGCGAGTGGCCAGGGCCAGCCTCTTCCTCCGCCGGCCGCAGCCGATCAGCCGCGCCTCCGGCCAGCCGCGAGTGGCCAGGGCCAGCCTCGTCCTCCGCCGGCCGCAGACGATCAGCCGTTCCTCCGGCCAGCCGCAGACGATCAGCCCGGTCTCCTGTCGGCCGGAAGCTGTCGGCCGGGTTCCTCGCCGGCCGGGCGCGGCCGCCGGGGCGGGCCCGGGGCAGGAACACCGCACCCAGGCCCAGCAGCGCGCACAGCACCGGCAGGCCGGCCGGCAGCACCGGGGTCAAGACGACCGCCACCCCCGCGCCGGCCAGGGCGACCCGGCGGGTGTCGCGGTCGCGCAGGGACGGCAGGATCAGCGCGATCAGGCCGGCGGGGAAGGCCGCGTCCAGACCCAGTGTCGCCGGGTCGCCGGTCGCGCCGCCCAGCCACACGCCCAGGGCCGTGCCCGCGTTCCACGAGGTGAACAGCGTGATCCCGATCAGCCAGTAGGTGCGGCGGCGGCGCATCGGGTCGGCCTCGGCCAGCGTGAACGCCACCACCTCGTCGGTCATCAGGTGGCTGCCGATCAGGCGGTCGCGCCACCGGGGGCCGACCGTCGCCGAGACGGCCAGGCCGAAGGGCAGGTGGCGGGCGTTGAGCAGCAGGCCGGCCAGGACGGCAGCGATCGGGTTGCCGGCGGCGATCAGGCCGACCGCGAGGAACTGGGCGCCGCCCGCGAACACCGCCGTGGACATCAGGAACGGCACCCAGGTCGGCAGCCCGTACGCGATCGCGATGGCGCCGAACGACGCACCCACCGCGGTCATCGCCGCGGCGATGGCGGCCGCGTCGCGCAGCAGCGCGTGATCCGGCGTTCGAGATGACGTACGCATAGTTCAAAATAATGAACGACGCGCCCAGCGTTCGTCAAACCGAACGATTCGATCGACGGAGTGAACATGTCACAGCCCGCTCCCCCGCTCGCCACCATCGCCGCGGCCCTCCGCCGCGAGCGCGAGCGGGTCGGCATCTCCCTGGCCGAGCTGGCCCGGCGCGCCGGGCTCGCCAAGTCGACGCTGTCCCAGCTCGAATCCGGCACCGGCAACCCCAGCGTCGAGACCCTCTGGTCGCTGGGGGTGGCGCTCGGCGTGCCGTTCAGCCGGCTGGTCGAGCCGCCCGCCCCGCTGATCCGGGTGGTCCGGGCCGGCGAGGGGCCGCGGTTGCAGTCGGACCACGCCGACTTCTTCGCCACGCTGCTCACCGCCGGCAGCGCCCATACGCGGCGCGACCTCTACGTCATGGAGCTGGAACCGGGCGCCTCCCGGCAGGCCGACGCGCACCTGCCGAACAGCGTCGAGCACCTGGTGGTCGCGGCCGGCCGGTTGCGGGTCGGCCCGGGGCAGGAGGAGGTCGACCTGGGGCCCGGCGACTACGTGACCTTTCCCGGTGACATCCCGCACAGCTACCAGGCACTCGAACCCGGGACCTGGGCGATCCTGCTGATGGAGCACCGCTAGGACGCGTACAGGCGGGCGACCACGTCCTCGATGTCCGGCTCGACCAGGGACAGGTCGCGCAGGGACTTCAGCGCCGCCAGCCGGGCCACCACCGACCCCGCCTCGTCGGTGAGCAGGTCGAACGAGGCGCGGTGCCCCTCGGCCTCGATCGAGACGAGCGTGGCGCCAGCCACCGTGAAGCCGGGCGGCAGCGGCGTGTCGAGGTCCACCACCAGGCGGCGGCGGGAGCCGTACCGGTTGTGCAGGGCCTCGATGGTGCCGTCGTGCACGACCCGGCCGTGGTCGATCACCACCAGCCGCCGGCAGAGCCGCTCGATGTCGGCCAGGTCGTGCGTGGTCAGCACCAGGGTGACGTCGCCGGTCGCGCCCAGCTCGGCCAGGAACGACCGCACCGCCTGCTTGCTCACCACGTCCAGGCCGATCGTCGGTTCGTCCAGGAACAGCACCTCGGGCCCGTGCAGCAGCGCGGCCGTGAGTTCGCCGCGCATCCGCTGGCCCAGCGAGAGCTGCCGTACCGGGGTGTCGAGGAAGCCGTCGAGGTCCAGCAGGCCGACGCAGCGCTTCAGCCGGGCCGCGTGCTCGGCGGCCGGCACCCGGTAGATGTGCCGGAGCAGGCCGAACGACTCGGACAGCGGCAGGTCCCACCAGAGCTGCGACCGCTGGCCGAAGACCACCCCGATCCGCAGCGCCAGCCGGGTGCGCTGCGGCACCGGGGTCAGCCCGCACACCGACACGGTCCCGGCCGACGGGGTCAGCACGCCGGTCAGCATCTTCAGCGTGGTGGATTTGCCGGCGCCGTTCGGGCCGATGTAGCCGACCATCTCGCCGCACTCGATCCGCAGGTCGATGCCGTCCACCGCGGCGACGGTGCGCTTCGTGCGGCGCAGCCGGCCGGCTCGGACCCGTACCGTGAAATCTTTGCGCAGTCCGTCCATCCGAATGACGCTCATGGTCTCCCCCTCATGACCCGGTGCTGCGGTAATGCCGGATGCCGGACCGCCAGGCCAGCGCGGCGATGCCCGCCGCGGCGAGCGCGACCAGCGGTGAGACGAAGCCGGTCCAGCCGGGCAGGCCGAGCGGGTCGGCGCGGCCCAGCAGCGCCAGCGCCGGCTGGTAGGACACAAAACCAAACCCCAGGCCGTACGCGAAGACGGCGCGGAACCAGCCCGCATAGACCGGCACCGGGTACGCGGTGAAGTCGCGTCCGCCGTAGGTGAACGCGTTGCCGAGCTCGCCGGAGTCCACCCACCAGAACGCCAGGCTGGCGCTGAGCACGAAGATCGAACCGAAGAAGACCGCACCGGCGACCGGCACCACGGCCACCAGCACCACCCGGGCCGGCGTCCAGTCGATGTCGTTGAACCGCAGGGCCACCACCAGCACCCCGACGGCCAGCGCGAGCCGCAGGGCCTTGCGCAGCGGCAGGTCCATCACCACGAGCTGGGCGAGCGTACCCAGCGGCCGGACCAGGACGGCGTCCAGCATGCCGGTCCGCACGTACGTCTTGAGCCGGTCGATGTTGCCGACCAGGAAGTCGGCCAGGTTGAAGGCGCAGGAGGACAGGCTGACCATCAGCACGGCCTCGGGCAGGGTGAAGCCGGCCAGGGTCCGGGTGGTGCGAAAGATCACCAGTACGGCGAGGAGGTCGAGCGCCGTACCACCGATGTTGGTGATCATCTCCACCAGGAACGACGCCCGGTACGACATCAGCGACCGCCACTGCCCACCCAGCAGCGCGGCGTACGCCCGCAGCTCAGCCACCCTGAGCGACCAGCCGGCGCTCGGCGCGGCGCTGCACCAGCGCGCAGAGTGCCAGCAGCACCGCCGCCCAGCAGGCCTGCAGCACGACCAGGGCGACCTGCACAATGGTGGAGTCCCGCTCGATCAGCACGTCCAACGGCGTCTGCAGGAGCCCGGGGAACGGGGTGGCCACCCACAGGGTCACCGCGAGCCAGTCGGGCAGGAAACGCAGCGGAAAGTACAACCCGGCCAGCAGCCCGGCGGAGAGCGTCCACAGGATGATCGGCCCGCGCGCGTCGTGCAGCCAGTAGGCGGTGGCGTTGACCAGGAACCGCACCCCCATGCTGCCGACCACCGCGAGCAGCACCGACAGCGCGAACAGCGGCACGGTGAACCAGCGGCCGGGCAGGTACGGATCGAAGAAGATCAGGCCCACGACCACCGGCGGCACGAACCGGAAGAGCAGCGCGTGCAGGGCCCGGCCCAGGTCCGGGGCGAGATAGCTGATCACCGGATGCACCGGCCGCAGCAGGTCCGCGGTGACCTCCCCGCTGCGGATCCGGTCGGCCAGCTCGGTCCAGCCCCAGAGCGCGACTACAGTGAGCAACCCCTGCCCGACCCAGACGAAGGTGGTCAGCTGCGCGGCGTCGTAGCCGGCGGGCCGGCCGCCCACCGCACCCGCCGCCACGGCGAGGAGTACGTAACAGCGGAGGAACCCAAAGACAATGTTTGTGAACGATCCGGCTATCGTCGCCTGCCGGTAGGTGATGTACCTCTGGAAACCTGACCATGAGAGAGCTGCGAAGGTAGCGAGTGAGTCCCGGAACGGCCGGTGTGGAGAGATCCGGGGCACCCTGGCGTCGAGCCGGTCCACGCCGTTAATCTCCTTTCACAACCCCTGCGGTGGAGCCGGGCGACTGTACCCGGCGCACCGCCCTGCCACCGAGCTATTTCCGACAAGGTGGATATTCGTCGTGACGGAGCGTAACCAGCCATCCGGCGCCCAGAGGGCTGCCCGATGAACGGTTGGAGCTCGCACTCCGGCGCTGACCGCTGGGATGACGAACCCGCCTGGGTGTACGAGATCACCTGGGAATGGGAGCCTCAGCCGGGCCAGCGCTACCCGGGCGACCCGGGCCGCCGCCGGGCCGTGCACCACCCGGTCTACGACGCGTCCCGAGCAGCCGAGGCAGCCTCGGCGTGGGACGCCGACTTCCGGCAGATCGCCCAGGCCTCCGGCCCGCCGGCGCCGTCGTCGGGCGGCCCGTCCGCGGCCCGCCCGATCTCACCGGCGGCCGGCCGCGCCACCGTCGGCCGTCCCCCGCAGCCGCCGCCGTCGTGGTCCGGCCCGGAGGAGCAGGGGTACGCCCCGCCGGGCCCCCGAACACCGTACGTAGCGGGTCCATCCCGGGAAGAGCCATCGCGCCAGTCCCCGCCGGCGCCACAGGGACCGTCGTGGAACAGGCCGGTGCCGCTACCGGACCGCCTCCCGGACGCGGAACGCCGCCACCAGCGCCCATCCGCCGAACGCCCCCAGTCCGCACCGCCGCTGTACGGCGAGGCGACGCGCCAGCCGGCCCGGCCGGACATCCACGGGCCGGATCAGGGCGGGCGGCCCGGCGCTGCGGCCTACCCGGCGCCGCAGGACGCCCGCTCCCAGGAGCAGCAGCGGTTCCAGGACTCTCGATACCAAGCGGGTCAGCAGGACCGTTTCGCCGCCGACACGCGGTTCCCGGACGGCCGGTCCTACGACCCCCGATCCGCCGGAACGCGCGCCGAGCCGGACGCCCGGCAGGGGGAAGGACGCCGCCCGTTCCCAGGCTTCGCCAGCCAGCAGCCGGAGACTCAGTCACGCCCGGAGCCCCGCACCGCGCAACGCCCCGGGCCCGAGGCGCCGCAGCCACGGTCGGGTGGGGACTCCTACGTCCCGTATCGGATCGGGCAGCCATCGCAGCCCTCGGCTCCGCCCCGCCCCGCCCAGGACCCGCACCTGTCGTCCCGGCCCGGCGCCGAGTCCCCGGCCCGGCCCGGGCTGGAGCCGCAGTCGCCTGCCCGGCCCAGGCTGGAGCCGCAGTCGCCTGCCCGGCCCGGCCCGGAGCCGCAGTCGCCTACCCGGCCCGGTCTGGAGTCTCACTCGTCGGCGCGGCCCGGGTTGGAGCCGCAGTCCGTGCGTCGGACCGGCGACGACCAGTTCTACGGTCAACGGGCGACTTCGGAGGCGCAGCAGCCGGCGCGGCCGGTCAGCCACGAGACGCCGGCCTACCAGGGGCCGGTCGCCACGACTCCGGTCGCTCCCTACCCGGCGCCGCGGCCGACCCCACCCGACCCGACCTGGGCGTCGCCGGTCGATCCGCAGCCCGCGACACCGCTCGGGCCCCGGTCCGCGCAGGCGGAGCCCCGCGCGGTCGCGCCCCGCTCGGCGCCACCGTCGACCCGGCGTCCGTCGCACAGCGCGGAGCCGCCGACGGATCCCCGCTTCGCCGTGCCGCTGCGCGCGGTGCCGCCCACCGAGCCGCTGCAGCCGAGGACGTCAGCCGCGCCCTTCTCTGTCCCGCCCGCCCCTTCGGCGCCGCCCGCGCACTCGGCACCACCTGCGCACTCGGCCCCATCTGCGCACTCAGCGCCGCCCACGCACTTGACCCCACCTGCGCACTCAGCGCCGCCCACGCAGCCGGCTCCGCCCATCCACTCGGTCCCACCCGCGCAGTCGGCACCGCCGATGCACTCGGTCCCACCTGTGCACTCAGCGCCGCCCGCGCAGTCGGCACCGCCCATGCACTCGGTCCCACCTGTGCACTCAGCGCCGCCCGCGCAGTCGGTCCCACCTGCGCACTCGGGCCCGCCCGCGCAGTCGGCACCGCCTACGCATTCAGAGCGGCCGCTGCCGTCTGAGCAGCCGGGTCCTTCCGCCTCGTCGCCGTGGGTGCCGGCCGCATACCTCGCGCCGCCTGTGGAAGCTCCTCCCGTTGGGCAGCAGCAGGCGCCGCCGGTTGTTCGGCCGATGTCGACGCAGCCCGCGCACTACCGCCCGGCTCCGCCGGCGCATCCCTACGAGCCTCAGCCGCGCCACGCCCCTGAACCTCCGCCGGGGCCGAGGTCCGCCCCAGCGCCTGGCCCAGCCCCTGTAGCGCCGCCGACTCCGGCTTCGACACCGGCTCCGGCTCCGGCTGCAGACGAGCGACAGGTCCTGCGGCCGCCCTACGGCGTTCCCGCACGTCCCGTCGAGGGGGCAGCACAGCAGCCGGCGCCCGCCGAAGCCGCAAGCGCACCGCCGACGGCCATCGCGGGCGGCCCCGCCGTGCCCGAGGTGGAAACCACCGGGCCGATCCCACCCGTCCAGACGGCCGGGCCGGAGAGCACTGTCCGAAACGAGCCGGCGACCGCTGGTCTTGGCCAGCCGCCGGCCGCTGGCAACGCCACGGAGGCGGAATCAGTCCGCGACGACTCAGCGCAGGCGACCGATGCCGTCGCCCCGGCACCGGTCGAGCCTGACCCGGCTGCCGAGGAGGGAACCGACGAGGAAGAGCCACACGGGCTCGGCTGGCTCCTCTCGATGAGTGGTCTCGGCGCGGTCACCCCGGAACCAGGGCCGGCAGGACCCGATCCGACCGCCCTGATCATCGACACCTCGGCGACGACCAGGGACGCACAGGGCAGCGGCTCGACCCCGACCACCGGCGCCCCGACCAGCTCCGCTCCGATCAGCGCCCCCTCGACCAACGAGGACGCGACCGACAAGGCCGCAACCAACGGCACCCTGGCCAGTGGCATGCCGACCAGCGACTCTCCGGCCGGCGGCGTGTCGACCGGCGAGGCCGCAACCAACGGCACCCCTGCCAGCGGCATGCCGACCAGCGCCCCTCCGACCGGCGGCATGTCGACCAGCGAGACCGCAACCAGCCGGGCCCCAACCAGCAGGACCGCAACCAACGCCACCGCAACCAACGAGGCTCCGATCAGTGGCGCCCCGGTGAGTTCGCTGCCGGTCAGCTCACAGCCCGTGAGCGGCGCCGCCCCGAAGCAGGATTGGTTCTCCCCCACCACCGAAACCCGCATGGTCGTTCCGGGCCGCAGCCGGGAAAGCCAACCGCCGCTCGAAGAGCAGGTGGCCGCGCCGAACGTGGCCGAACCGGATTCCGACCCGGCTCAGGCCGACCCTTCCCAGGTCAAGCAGGCGGTCGCGGAAAGCCTCACCGATCAAGCAAAAGCCCAGGACAAAGCGGCTGAAAACCCCCCAGCGGAAGCGGCTGAGGCCGAGCCTGCCCTCGTCGAACCCGCGTTGTCCGAACCGATCGACGCGGGCAGGACCGACATCGAGCCGGCCGACCCGCAACCCACCGTCGAGGAACCGACGGCCACCCAGCCGGACGACACCCACACGATCGACGCGCAACCGGCCGGCACCCAGCCGATCATCGCGCAGCTGGTCCATCCGGACCCGACCGGTCCCCAGTTATACCGGCCCACGAGCACGGTGCCCGCCGACGAGCAGCTCACCGAGCCGATCGACGCGGAAATCATCGACGCGGAACTGGTCGACCCCGAACACGCCACCACGACGGAGACGCCCGCCGAAAGCCTCACGGCGGACGTGGTCGACGCAGAAGTGCTCGACACCGCGCCGATCCGCCCAGAGCCGGTAGCAGCACAACCGGTGGACGCCGAACCGGTGGACGCGGAGCTGGTCGACGCAACATCGACCACCAGCACCGCGACCACAGCCACGCCACCGACCGAACCGACCACCGCGGACCCGGCCAACGCTAAGCCGGTCGGCTCAGAACCGATCGACGCCGAGCTGATCGAAACAGCGCCGACTTCCGCCGCTCCGGCGACCCCAACCACCACACCAACCGAACCGGCCAACGCAAACCCGGCCGGAGCAGCACCGACCGCCGGCGCCGCGGCCACAGCCACAACACCGCCCGAACCGACCAACGCAGAACCAGTCGGAGCAGCACCGAACGCCGGCACCGCGGCCACAGCACCAGCACCAGCCGAACCGACCAACGCGGACCCGGTCAATGCAGCACCGACCGCCGGCGCCGCGGCCACAGCACCAGCACCAGCCGAACCGACCAACGCGGACCCGGTCAATGCAGCACCGGCCAACCCCGAGACCATCACCGCAACCGAGCAGCGCGCCGAAGAACCAGCGGCAACCAGCACCACCACGCCAGAACCAGTCAGGGCAGCAGAGAAGACGGAGCCCCAAGCCCAACCCGACCCAGCGCAAGACACTGCCCCGGTGCAAGAGCGCCCCCGTACCGGAAATGCTGCTCTCCGGACGCCCAGCATGCAGTTGCCCACCGTCAGTGTCGTCCCGCCGCCGCAGCCCACCCTCGAGCCCGAGCGTCGCCGCGCCGACCCCGAGGAGATTCTGGCCGCGTACCCCTGGAAGGTCGATCCGGTCACCCTGCGGGAGACCGCCGACGACCCGGAGCCGCTCCTGGCCGTCCGGGATCGGCTGACCGACAAGCTGGAGTACGCCGAGCGCGATGCCATCCGGGCCCGCCTGCTCAGCCTGCGCGCCGTCGTCTCGCGCGTGCTCGGTGATCTCGGCCGCGCCCTCGCCGACGTCCGGGATGCCCTGCGGCACGCCGAGGCCAACGGTGACCTGCGGTTGATCGTGATCGTCCAGGCCCGGCTCGCCCGGGTGCAGCAGTGGCGTGGGGATTTCGCCGAGGCCGACCGACTGTACGAGGAGATCAATTCCGTCGAGTTGCCCGATCGGCTGCGGGCCGAGCTGCATGTTCATGCCGGGATGTCGGGTTACGAGCAGGGTCGTTATCTCGAGGCCTGCAATCATTTCGAGGCCGCGCTGGAGCTGCGGCGGGTCGAGGATCCCGGCCTGGTCGCCCGGACCGAGACCGCGCTCGACGCCGTCATGGCCCGGGTCCGGGAGGCCGGCTGGGGGCCCTATCCGCGCTCCCGCGAGGAGATTCTGCAGCGGAGCCGGCCGCCGCACCCGGCCTTGGACTACAACTCCGGCTGGCAGGGGTACGCCGACAGCGACGGCGAGGTCGTCATCCCCGAGCGTTATGCCGAGGTCCAGCCGTTCCACGAGGGTGTGGCCTGGGTACGCCGTCCCGGCACCGCCTCCTGGGAGCTCATCGACGAGACCGGCGGGCTGGTCATCGACCCGTCCAGCGGTTATGTGCAGGTCGGCCGGTTCTCCGGCGGGCTGGCCTGGGTGTCGCGGGAGCCGGCCGGTGGCTGGTTCGCCGTCGACTGGCACAACCGGGTCATCGTGCCCGGGGGTTTCGAGGACGTCCGGCCGTTCCGGCACGGCCTGGCCGTGGTGCGGCGGGGCGGGTGGGGTGCCATCGACCGGCACGGCCGGGTCGCGGTGCAGTTCCGGTATCAGCGGTTCGCCACCGAGTTGACCGCCGGTGGCCCGGTGACGGGTTTCACCGCCGATGGGCTGGCCGTGATCGACGCTGGCGACCGGCTCGGCGTGGTGAACCGGGGCGGGCAGTTGCTGGTGGCTCCCGTGCACTCCCGGCTGCTGATCCATCCGCTGGCGTTCCTCGTCGGGGACCGCGACGGGCGCTGGGGTGCGCTGGACCGCAACGGCGATCCGCTCGTCGAGGTGACCCGGGACCGGCCCGGTGATGTGGTGGACGAGATAGAACGGCTGCTCTCCGGTACCCGGTCGGTTCTGTAAGGGGCCGGTAGGGTCCCAGGCATGGAGTTCCGTCACCTCGGCCGTTCCGGCCTGCTGATCAGTGAAATCGCGTACGGCAACTGGATCACCCACGGCTCCCAGGTCGAGGAGGAAGCCGCCGCCGCGTGCGTGCGGGCCGCCCTCGATGTGGGCATCACCACGTTCGACACCGCCGACGTGTATGCCGGCACCCGCGCGGAAGAGGTCCTGGGCCGCGCGCTCAAGGGCGAGCGCCGCGAGGGCTTGGAGATCTTCACCAAGGTCTACTGGCCGACCGGCCCGGGGCCGAACGACCGCAGCCTGTCCCGCAAGCACATCATGGAGTCGATCAACGGCTCGCTGCGGCGCCTGCAGGTGGACTACGTCGACCTGTACCAGGCGCACCGCTACGACTACACGACGCCGCTCGAGGAGACGATGCAGGCGTTCGCCGACATCGTGCGTTCCGGCAAGGCCCTCTACATCGGGGTGTCGGAGTGGTCGGCGACCGAGATCCGGGCGGGCTGGGAGATGGCCCAGGATCTGAAGATCCAGTTCGTCTCGAACCAGCCGCAGTATTCCGCGCTATGGCGGGTCATCGAGGCCGAGGTGGTGCCGACCTCGATCGAGCTCGGCGTCGGCCAGGTGGTCTGGTCGCCGATCGCCCAGGGCGTGCTCACCGGCAAGTACGAGCCGGGCAAGCAGCCGCCGACGGGTTCGCGGGCCACCGACGACAAGTCGGGCGCCGACTTCATCTCGCGCTGGCTCAGCGACGAGGTGCTGACCGCGGTGCAGCAGCTCAAGCCGCTCGCCGAGCAGGCCGGCCTGTCGCTGGCGCAGCTCGCGGTGGCCTGGGTGCTGCAGAACGACAACGTCTCGGCGGCGATCATCGGCGCGTCCCGGCCGGAGCAGGTGCGCGACAACGCCAAGGCGTCCGGCGTGAAGCTCGACAGCGACCTGATGAAGGCGATCGACGAGGTGCTCTCGCCGGTCACCGAGCGAGACCCGGCGAAGACGGTCAGCCCGGCGAAACGTCCCTGATCCGGTGCCCCGGCGCCCCGAAATCGGGGCGCCGGGTCAGAGCGACTGCCAGAAGCGCATGTACGCGAGCCCGATCTCGCCCATGCTGTCCGGCACGCCGATCAGCCCGCTGAGCCAGCTCACCAGCGTGAAGAACCACACGTTGATCTTCGACTGCCAGAGCAGCACGAAGAGCAGGATGAAGCCGTACGGGGCGAACAGGTTGTAGGCGCGCTGGTAGGGCGCGCTGAGCCAGGGCTGGACGATGTTGCCGCCGTCCAGTCCGGGCACCGGCAGCAGGTTCAGCAGGCTCGCCGTGACCTGTAGGAACGCCAGCGCCGCCAGCGCCACCCAGAAGGCGCCGTGGCTGCCGCCGACGATGAAGCCGCCGGAGCCGTCGCTGTAGAGCGTGACGTCGCTGCCCGCCCCGAACGCGAACGGCACGGCCAGGATCAGCGCAAACACCACATTGGTCGCCGGGCCGGCGGCGCTGATCAGCGATTCCTTGGCCTTGCTGCGGATGTGCGCGTGGTCCACCCACACCGCGCCGCCGGGCAGGCCGATGCCACCGAGCACCACCGCGACCAGCGGCAGCACGATGGACAGGATCGGGTGGGTGTACTTCAACGGGTTCAGCCGCAGGTAGCCGCGGTCGGCCACGCCGCGGTCACCGGAGAAGTACGCGACGATCGCGTGGGCGTACTCGTGCAGGCAGAGCGAAAGCACCCAGCCGGACACGATCAGCAGGAAGACGTCGACCCGCACGTTGCCGTAGCCGATCCACGCCATCCACGCCGAGACGACCGTGACCGCCAGGATCCCGACGAAGACCGGGCTGGGTACGAAGGCGCTCTTCGGGGCGCCCCGGGAGACCTGGTAGCTCACTCGGCCGGCAGCAGACTCATCTGGTAGTCCACCCGGTCGTCCTCGACCAGGGTGACCTGCGTGACCCCGGCGGCGGCCAGCTCACGCCACGCCTGGCCGATCCACGACTCGGCGTCGGCCTGGCTGCTGAACGTCTCGGCCGGGCCGGCCACCGGCTGCCCGTCGACGCCCTCGTACCGCCAACTCCACGGCATCCCGCCGCCTCCTCAGGTGTCGATCTGTGGTCCTGTTTACCACCCTACGGTGTGATCGCAGGTGCACCCGGCACGCCCGGGCCCATCGGGGCCGGGTCGCCCCGCATGATCGCGGCGGGCGGCCCTAAAGTACGTGGCATGTCTGACGGGTGGAGTTCGGTCCTGGTGCTCGGCGGGATCCGGTCCGGCAAGTCCGCGTTCGCCGAGGCGCTGGTCGCCGGCGCCGCGTCGGTCCGTTATGTCGCCACGGCCGTCGGCGGCGAGGACGACCCGGAGTGGCGGGCCCGGATCGAGACCCATCAGCGGCGCCGCCCGCAGTCCTGGACCACAGAGGAGACCGGCGCCGACCCGGCGCGGCTGACCGCGGTGCTCGCCGAGGCGAAGCCCGACGACACGCTGCTCGTGGACGACCTGGGCGGTTGGGTCGCGGCGCTGCTCGACCCCGCCCGGCAGCCGAACGACGACCTGGCCACCGTGACGGCGCTGGCGGCGGCGGTGCGTTCGTGCGCCGCGCGGGTGGTGCTGGTCAGCCCCGAGGTGGGCCTGTCGCTGGTGCCCACCACGCCGGTCGGCCGGGCCTTCGCCGACGCGCTGGGCACCGCCAACCAGGCGCTGGCCGGCGCGTGCGACCGGGTGGCGTTCGTGGTCGCCGGCCGCCCGACCTGGCTGAAGACCGGCCCCGACACGCCGGCGATCGTCACCGACCTGCAGGCGGAGAACGACGCGGCGCCGCTGACAGTCGACGCGGCGGCCATGCACCACGCGATGACCGCGAACACTCCGGCCACCGGCACGCCGGTGCTGCCCCAGCCCGAGCAGACCCAGCCCGAAACGCCGGCCCAGCCGCAGCCGCCGAGCGCCGGGGAGGTCGTCGCCGCGCACCGGGCCCGCACGGCGAACGCCGGCATCGACGCCCTGCACGCCCCGACCATGGTGCTGCCGCTGGTCGCCACCGGCATGATCATCGAGGCGGGCATGGACCTGCCGCTGCCGGACAGCGACGCCGGGCCGGACGCCCGGGACCGGCTCGCCGGGGTCGACCTGCCCGGCGGGGGCCTCGGCGTGCTGCTGGAAGCCGTCGAGTTCGCGGCCGCGACCCAGGGCACCGCGACACCGCGGGCCTGGGGCCCGGTCCGCGTCCTGCTGATCGACGGCCGGCACGGCGGCGGCGCCGCGGCCGGCGCCGACGTGACTGACGCCGCCCGCCGGGCCGACGAGGCCGAGGCCGGCGAGGGCGCGCTGGCGCGGCTCGCGGCGACCGCGGACGCCGACATCGTGGTCGTGCGCACCCCCGCCTCGGGGGCCATGGAGGACGGCCCGGTGATGGACGCCGCGGCGGTCGACGCGGCACTGCGGGAGGGCTGGAAGCTGGCCGACGCGGCCGGCGAGGCCGGCCGGGAGGTGCTCGTCCTGGGTTCCTGCGGGGTGGGCACGGATGCCGCGGCGGCCGCCGTGCTGGCCGCGACCACGGGCGCCGAGCCGGTGGCGGTCCTGCCGCGGGTGCTGGTGCCCGGCGGCTTCTACGACGACGCGGCCTGGATGGTCCGGTGCGCGGCCATCCG
>Ga0307516_10005036_pt1 | contig 15987 bp, 12 predicted proteins | sample 19_EM_MG_FD_203310 | JGI IMG/M metagenome (GOLD analysis project Ga0307516, IMG submission 203310) | Populus trichocarpa ectomycorrhiza microbial communities from riparian zone in the Pacific Northwest, United States - 19_EM | ecosystem: Host-associated > Plants > Roots > Unclassified | place...
ACGACCAGTCCCTGGCAACCCCGGCCACGACGGAACCGGCACTCGCCTCGGCTTGAAACGCAGGCCACGATGGAACCGGCACTGGCGTCGGCTTGAAACGCCGAGGCCACGATGGAGCCAGCACCTGCCTCGCCTTGAAACGCCGCATAGGCATGCCCACCCCAGGGGCGCGGGGCTGTATTAATATGCGGCTCCGCCGCGTGGGCGCGACCAGCCACACCGAACCCGCACCCGCCCCCACCAGAACCCGGCAGACGCGTAGGCACCAGGCACCCCCCGATTGTCACTACCGGCACTTACTGTCAATCCATGGAAGGCACCGAACGCACCGACCCCGCACACGAGCAGCCCCACACCCCACCCCCCGGCTACGACCCGACGTCAGTCGCCCGCTGGGCCGCGGAGCCGGACAAACGCCCCGGCCGCACCGCCTTCCAACGCGACCGCGCCCGCATCCTGCACTCCTCCGCCCTCAGAAGACTCGCCGGCAAGACCCAGGTAGTCACACCAGGGACCCGGAACACCGCCTGGGACGCCAGCCCCCGCACCCGCCTCACCCACTCCCTGGAGTGCGCCCAGGTGGGCCGAGAGCTGGGCGCGGCTCTCGGCTGTGACCCCGACCTGGTCGAAGCGGCCTGCCTCTCCCACGACCTGGGCCACCCCCCGTTCGGCCACAACGGCGAACAGGCCCTCAACGAATTCGCCGACGACTGCGGCGGTTTCGAGGGCAACGCCCAGTCGCTCAGGCTCCTCACCCGCATCGAACCCAAACGCTTCGTCGCCGAAGGCTCCGTCGGTCTCAACCTCACCCGCGCCGCCCTGGACGCCGCCACCAAGTACCCCTGGCCCCGAGGCGCCCACCCCACCGACCCCGAGTCCCCGAAGTTCGGTGTCTACGAGGACGACCGCCCGGTGTTCGACTGGGTCCGCAAGGGCGTCCCCGGCACCCGTACCACCTTCGAGGCCCAGGTCATGGACTGGGCGGACGACGTGGCGTACTCCGTGCACGACGTCGAGGACGGACTGCACGCCGGCCACCTCGACCCCGACTGTCTGCACGCCGAACCGGAACGCCGGGCGGTCTTCGCGGTCGCCGTCGGCCGGTACGTCCCCGCGGACACCGACCCCGCCGAACTCGCCGCCGCCCTCGACCGGCTCCAGGATCAGGAGTGGTGGCCGCACTGCTACGACGGCTCGGCCGTCGCCCAGGCCCGCCTCAAGGACGCCACCAGCCAGCTCATCGGCCGCTTCTGCCTCGCCGCCGAGGCCGCCACCCGCGTGGCGTACGGAACCGGCAGGCTGACGAGATACGGCGCCCAACTCGTCGTACCGCGCGAGACCCGCCTGGAGTGCGCCGTCCTCAAGGCGGTCGCCGACCGGTATGTCATGCAGCGCGCCGAACAGGAGCGGCTCCGTGCCGACCAGCGGATCGTGGTCGCCGAACTCGCCGAGGCGCTCACCGCCCGCGCCCCCGACGGCCTCGACCCGCAGTTCCGGGCCCTGTTCGACCAGGCAGCGGACGACCGCGCGCGCAAGCGGGTGATCGTCGATCAGATCGCGTCCCTCACCGACGCGTCCGCCCGTTCGCTTCACGCCCGTCTGACCGGGCATCTGTGATGCTGAGGCGACAGGGGTGACATGCAGCGTGCCCGAATGTGACCCTCCGTGGCCTGATCGGGTCACTCCCTCTTCCCGCTGCACACTCCGTGCGGGACGCTCGCCTGTGGCGGCACGTTTACGAGGAGGCATCAAGTGGTCGACGCGGATCAGACATTCGTCATCGTCGGAGGAGGTCTGGCCGGCGCGAAGGCGGCCGAGACGCTCCGAGAGGAGGGCTTCACCGGCCGCGTGATACTGATCTGCGACGAACGCGACCACCCGTACGAGCGCCCGCCGCTGTCCAAGGGCTTTCTGCTCGGCAAGGAGGAACGCGACAGCGTCTTCGTGCACGAACCGGCCTGGTACGCGCGCAACGACGTCGAGCTGCACCTCGGCCAGACCGTGGACGCCATCGACCGGACGGCCAAGACGGTCCGCTTCGGCGAGGACGGCACGCTCGTGCGCTACGACAAGCTGCTTCTCGCCACCGGCGCCGAGCCCCGCCGTCTGGACGTCCCGGGCACCGACCTCGCGGGCGTCCACCACCTGCGCCGCCTCGCCCACTCCGAACGCCTGAAGGGTGTTCTGGCCGCCCTGGGCCGGGACAACGGCCACCTCGTGATCGCGGGCGCCGGATGGATCGGCATGGAGGTCGCGGCGGCGGCCCGCGAGTACGGTGCCGAGGTCACCGTCGTCGAACCCGGAGCGACCCCGCTGCACGGCGTCCTCGGCCCCGAGCTCGGCAACCTCTTCGCCGAACTGCACCGTGAGCACGGCGTCCGCTTCCACTTCGGTGCCCGGCTCACCGAGATCGTCGGCCAGGACGGCATGGTCCTGGCCGTCCGCACCGACGACGGCGAGGAGCACCCCGCGCACGACGTCCTCGCGGCGGTCGGCGCGGCCCCGCGGACCGCTCTCGCGGAGGCGGCCGGTCTGGAGCTGGCCGACCGCGCCGACGGCGGCGGCATCGCGGTCGACGCCCGACTGCGTACCTCCGACCCCGACATCTACGCGGCCGGTGACGTGGCCTCGTTCCACCACCCCCTCTTCGGCATCCGGCTGCGCGTCGAGCACTGGGCGAACGCCCTCAACGGCGGCCCGGCGGCGGCCCGCGCGATGCTCGGCCGGGACGTCACCTACGACCGTGTGCCCTACTTCTTCTCCGACCAGTACGACATGGGCATGGAGTACTCCGGCTGGGCACCCCCGGGGTCCTACGACGAAGTGGTGATCCGGGGGGACGCGGGAAAGCGTGAGTTCATCGCGTTCTGGGTGCGGGAGAACCGGGTGCTGGCCGGGATGAACGTGAACGTGTGGGACGTCACAGAGCCGATCCAGCAGCTGATCCGCTCCGGGGCACAGGTGGACACCGAGGCGCTGGCGGACCCGCACGTCCCGCTGGATCGTCTGGTCCCGTGAGCCGACGGGGCGATCGGCTGTCACACCGGGCCCTTAGAATCCATGCGTGGCTGGACGGATCAACGACGAGGACGTGAAGGCGGTTCGGGACGCGGTCCCGATCGACGCCGTGGTGTCCGAGTACCTCCAGCTGCGCAACGCGGGCGGCGGCAACCTCAAGGGGCTGTGCCCCTTCCACGACGAGAAGTCGCCGTCCTTCCAGGTCAGCCCCAGCAAGGGTTTCTTCCACTGCTTCGGCTGCCAGGAGGGCGGCGACACCATCACGTTCGTGATGAAGGTCGACCACCTCTCCTTCTCCGAGGCCGTCGAGCGCCTCGCCGCCCAGGCCGGCATCACCCTGCGCTACGAGGAGGGCGGCTACAACCCCGCCCACCAGCGCGGTGAGCGGATCCGCCTGGTCGAGGCCCACAAGGTCGCCGCCCAGTGGTACACGGAACAGCTGGCCACCAGCTCCGAGGCCGACATGGGCCGCAAGTTCCTCGCCGAGCGCGGCTTCGACCAGGCCGCCGCGGAACACTTCTCCGTCGGCTACAGCCCCCAGGGCTGGGACCACCTCACCCGCCACCTCCGCGGCAAGGGCTTCACCGACAAGGAGCTCGTGCTCTCCGGCCTCTCCCAGGAGGGCCGCCGCGGCCCCATCGACCGCTTCCGCGGCCGGCTGATGTGGCCGATCCGCGACATCGGCGGCGAGGTCGTCGGCTTCGGCGCGCGAAAGCTGTACGAGACGGACAACGGCCCCAAATACCTCAACACGCCCGACACCGCGATCTACAAGAAGTCCCAGGTGCTGTACGGCATCGACCTGGCGAAGAAGGACATCGCCAAGAGCAGCCGCGCGGTGGTGGTCGAGGGCTACACCGACGTCATGGCCTGCCACCTGGCAGGAGTGACGACAGCGATCGCGACCTGCGGCACCGCCTTCGGCGGCGACCACATCAAGATCCTCCGCCGGCTCCTGATGGACAACGGCTCGGCCCGCGTGATCTTCACCTTCGACGGCGACGCGGCCGGCCAGAAGGCCGCCCTGCGCGCCTTCGAGGACGACCAGAAGTTCGCCGCCGAGACGTACATCGCGATCGCCCCCGACAACATGGACCCGTGCGAGCTGCGCCTCGCCAAGGGCGATCAGGCGGTCGCCGACCTGGTGGAACCCCGCACCCCGCTCTTCGAGTTCGCGCTGCGCCAGATCGTCGTCCGCTACGACCTGGACACACCGGCCGGCCGGGCCGCCGCGCTGGACGAGGCCGCCCCCATCGTCGCCCGCATCAAGAACACCGGCGCCCAGCACGAGGTCGCCGTCCAGCTGGCCGGCATGCTCGGCATCCTCGACACCCAGTTCGTGGTCAAGCGCGTGGCCCAGCTCGCCCGTTGGGCCCGCGACCGAGGCGGCCGGGGCCCCGCGCCGACACGCGGCCCGCAACAGCAGCAGTACGACGCCGCCCCGCGTCCCACCCCGTACGGCGCCGCCCTGAACCTGCGCAACCCGGTCTACGCCACCGAGCGCGAACTGCTCAAACTCGCCCTCCAGCGCCCGGATCTGGTCTCACCGGCGTTCGACGCCTACGGCATCGACGAGTTCACCGCCGCGCCCTACGCGGCGGTACGCCAGACGATCATGGAGGCGGGAAGCGCCGAACTCGGCGTACAGGACCCCCAGGAGTACCTGGTCCGGGTCCGCGAGACAGCCCCGGACGACGCCGTACGCGCCATGGTCACCGAACTGGCCGTCGAGCCCATCATGCGGCGCACGGTGGACGAGGTGTACGCGGGCATGGTGCTGGTCACGGTCCGCCGCCGCGCCGTGGAACGCCGCATCCGCGACGTCCAGTCCACCATGACCCGGCTGGCCGCGGGCGGCGATCCGGCCCAGTCGGCCGCCGTACAGAACGAGTTGTGGGTACTCCAGCAGTACGACCAGGCACTACGCGAGCACGGAGCCGGCGCGCTCTGAGGAAACCGCCCGGGCCGGGTCACCACGCGGTCACGGGCCGGACTCAAAAAGTCACCGCACGCCCCTCGTGGCGGCGATGTGTCGTACTCCACACTGGGTTGCGGTGCCTGAGTCCTCGGAGCGCGGCCGATCCGTCCCCAGCGGATCCCACACCCCCGCGGTCGCGCTCATCGCGTACGGGACGGACAGCGGCGAGGCCGCCGGCTCCGCCCCCGAAGTACCGCTGCCGCACACCTCAGCAGCGATCATCCTGGAGGTCGCCCCCCGTGCAGACCCAGACCCTCACCCAGACCGACATCGGTACGGACGACACGGAACCGGATCCGGAGACCGGCGTACTCGCAGCGGTCCCCCCGCAGAGCCGTGCCGTGCACCACCCCGAGGCGGAGCCGGAGGCCCCGGCCGAGCTGGAGGAACCACTCCCGGACGCGGTCGAGAGCGCCGAGGCCCCCGAGCCGGAACCCGTCGAACCACCCGAGCCCACCCGCGCCAAGCCCGACACCAGCGGGCCCTCCTCGGACCTGTTCCGCCAGTACCTGCGGGAGATCGGACGCATCCCGCTGCTCACCGCGGCCGAGGAGGTCGACCTCGCCCGCCGGGTCGAGGCCGGCCTGTTCGCCGAGGAGAAACTCAGCACCGCACCCAACCTGGACAGCCGGCTCGCCCTCGACCTGGACCGGCTCGTCGTCATGGGCCGGATGGCCAAGCGCCGCCTGATCGAGGCGAACCTGCGGCTGGTCGTCTCGGTCGCCAAACGGTACATCGGCCGCGGCCTGACCATGCTCGACCTGGTCCAGGAGGGCAACCTGGGCCTGATCCGGGCGGTCGAGAAGTTCGACTACGCCCGCGGCTACAAGTTCTCCACGTACGCCACCTGGTGGATCCGCCAGGCCATGTCCCGCGCCCTCGCCGACCAGGCCCGCACCATCCGCGTCCCGGTCCATGTGGTCGAGCTGATCAACCGGGTGGTCCGCGTCCAGCGCCGGATGCTCCAGGAACGGGGCTACGAACCGACGCCGGAGGAAGTCGCCCACCACCTCGACCTGGCGCCGGAACGCGTCAGCGAGGTCCTGCGGCTGGCCCAGGAACCCGTCTCGCTGCACGCCCCGGTCGGCGAGGAGGACGACGTCGCCCTCGGCGACCTCATCGAGGACGGCGACGCCGCCAGCCCGGTCGAGTCGGCTGCGTTCCTGCTGCTCCGCGAACACCTGGAGGCGGTCCTGTCCACCCTCGGGGAACGCGAGCGCAAAGTCGTCCAACTCCGCTACGGCCTGGCGGACGGCCGCCCGCGCACCCTGGAGGAGATAGGCCGCATCTTCGGCGTCACCAGGGAACGAATCCGCCAGATCGAGTCGAAGACCCTGAACAAGCTCCGGGACCATGCCTTCGCGGATCAATTGCGGGGATACCTCGACTGAAACCTGTAGGGGCGCGAGGCTGTATCGATGTGCGGCTCCTCCGCCACTCCCGGCTTCGCTCGAGCGGGGGGACCCTCATCGTGGTCGCGACCAGCCACGACGGACCATCAGACGACTGACGGCCCATCGTGGCTCTCCCCGCGGAGCGGCCAAGCCGCTAGTCGACCTCGGCCACCGCCTGGGCGAACTGCGCCTTGTACAACCGCGCGTACGCCCCGTCGGCCGCCAGCAGATCCGTGTGGGTGCCCTGCTCCACGATCGCCCCGTTCTCCATCACCAGGATCGTGTCCGCGTCCCGGATCGTCGACAGCCGGTGCGCGATCACGAACGACGTACGCCCGTGCGCGAGTTTCGCCATCGCCTTCTGGATCAGCACCTCGGTGCGGGTGTCGACGGAACTCGTCGCCTCGTCGAGGACCAGGATCACCGGGTCGGACAGGAACGCCCGCGCGATGGTGATCAGCTGCTTCTCACCGGCGCTGACCCCGGTGCCCTCGTCGTCGATCACGGTGTCGTAGCCGTCGGGCAGCGTCCGCACGAACCGGTCCGCGTGGGCCGCCCGCGCCGCCTCCTCGATCTCCCCGCGGGTGACCTCCCGCGAGGCGCCGTACGCGATGTTCTCGGCGATCGTGCCGCCGAACAGCCAGGTGTCCTGGAGCACCATGCCGATTCCGGCGCGCAGTTCGTCCCGGGACATCCTCGCGATGTCGACGCCGTCGAGGGTGATACGCCCACCGGAGACGTCGTAGAACCGCATGAGCAGGTTGACCAGCGTGGTCTTGCCCGCTCCCGTCGGACCCACGATCGCGACCGTGTGCCCGGGCTCGACACTGAGCGACAGATCCTCGATGAGCGGCTTCTCGGGGTCGTACCGGAACGACACATGCTCCAGCGCCACCTGCCCGCGCAGTTCCTCCGGCCGTACGCCCGGCACCGGATCGGCCTGCTGCTCCTCCGCGTCCAGGAGTTCGAAGATCCGCTCGGCCGACGCGACACCCGACTGCACCAGGTTCGCCATCGACGCGACCTGCGTCAGCGGCATCGAGAACTGCCGCGAGTACTGGATGAAGGCCTGCACATCACCGATGGACAACGTGCCGGACGCGACCCGCAGCCCGCCGACGACCGCGACCAGCACATAGTTCAGGTTGGACACGAACATCATCAGCGGCTGCATGACCCCGCTGTTGAACTGCGCCTTGAACCCGGCCTCGTACAGCGCGTCGTTCTGTTCGGCGAACCGCGCGGCCGACTCGTCCGCCCGCCCGAACACCTTCACCAGGGTGTGCCCGGTGTACATCTCCTCGATGTGCGCGTTGAGCTTGCCGGTGGTACGCCACTGCTGCACGAAGTGCGGCTGCGACCGCTTGCCCACCCGGGTGGCGACGACGAACGACAGCGGCACGGTGACCAGCGCGACCAGCGCCAGCAGCCACGACACCCAGAACATCATCACCAGCACGCCGATGATGGTGAGCACCGAGTTGATCAGCTGGCCCATCGACTGCTGGAGCGTCTGCCCGATGTTGTCGATGTCGTTGGTGGCCCGGCTGAGCACCTCACCGCGCTGCCGCTTGTCGAAGTACGACAGCGGCAGCCGCGACAGCTTCGTCTGCACGTCCTCGCGCATCCGGTACATCGTCCGGTTGACCGCCCGGTTCACCAGCCGGGTGGCCACCGCCATCAGCAGACCGGCGATCATGAACACGGCCAGCGCGAGCAGCAGCACCTCGCCGACGGCACCGAAGTCGATGCCCTTGCCGGGGGTGAAGTCGGTGCTGCGGAGCATGTCGGCGACGGAGCCCTCGCCCCGCTCCCGCATGGACGAAAGGACCTCCTCCTTGGTGGCCCCGGCCGGCATCTGCCGCCCGATGATGCCCGAGAAGACCAGGTCCGTGGCCTTGCCGAGGATCTTCGGCCCCACCACCGACAGGCCGACGCTCACCACCACGCAGAACAGCAGCCCGTAGATCGTCAGCCGCTCGGGCCTGAAATGGCCGATGAGCCGCTTGCCCGACCCCTTGAAGTCCATCGAACGCTGATCGGGACCCGCCCCCGCCATCATCCGTCCCGCCGGCCCCGCCATCAGGCAGCCTCCGCTTCCGTCAGCTGGGAGAGCACGATCTCCCGGTAGGTCTCGTTGTCCGCCATCAGCTCGCGGTGCGTGCCGGTGCCGACGACCCGGCCCTCGTCGAGGACGACGATCCGGTCGGCTTCCCGGATGGTGGCCACGCGCTGGGCCACGATCACCACGGTCGCCTCGGCGGTCTCATGGGCGAGAGCCGCGCGCAGGGCCGCGTCGGTGGCGTAGTCGAGCGCGGAGAAGGAGTCGTCGAAGAGGTAGATCTCCGGCCGCTGCACCAGGGTCCGGGCGATCGCGAGCCGCTGCCGCTGACCGCCGGAGACATTGGTCCCGCCCTGCGCGATCGGCGCGTCGAGCCCACCCTCCAGCCGCTCGACGAAGCCCTTGGCCTGCGCCACCTCCAGCGCGTGCCACAGTTCCTCGTCGGTGGCGTCCGGATGGCCGTAGCGCAGGTTCGTGGCCACCGTGCCGGCGAACAGGTACGGCTTCTGCGGCACCATCCCGACCGTCCTCGCGAGCAGCCGCGGCTCGATGTCCGCCACGCTCACGCCGTCGACGAGCACCTCCCCGTCGGTCGCGTCGAACAGCCTCGGCACCAGCCCCAGCAGCGTGGACTTCCCGCTGCCGGTCGACCCGATCACGGCGGTCGTCTCACCGGGCAGCGCCACCAGGTCGATCGACCTGAGCACCGGCTCCTCGGCACCCGGGTAGTGGAAGCCCGCGCCGCGGATCTCCAGATGGCCGTGCCGACGCAGCTCACGCACCGGGGCGACCGGCGGGACCACGCTCGAGGAGGTGGCCAGGACCTCCTCGATGCGCTCGGCGCACACCTCCGCGCGCGGCACCATCATGAACATGAAGGTGGCCATCATCACGGACATCACGATCTGCATCAGATAGGCGAGGAACGCGGTCAGATCGCCGATCTGCATGGCGCCGCTGTCGATGCGGTGCGCGCCGAACCACACCACGGCGATCGACGACAGGTTCACCACCGTCATCACGATGGGGAACATCAGCGCCAGCAGCTTGCCGGTGCCCATCGACATGTCGGTCAGATCGGTGTTGGCCTTCCGGAAGCGCTGCTGCTCGTACTCGTCCCGCACGAACGCGCGGATGACCCGGTTGCCGGAGATCTGCTCGCGCAGCACCCGGTTCACCGTGTCCAGACGCACCTGCATGGACCGGAACAGCGGGCGCAGCCTCCGGATGATCAGCGTCACACTGATGCCCATCACGGGTACGACCGCGACCAGTACCCCGGACAGCGGTACGTCCAGACCGAGCGCCAGCACGATGCCGCCCACGCACATGATGGGCGCCGACACCATCAGGGTGAACGTCATCAGGGCCAGCATCTGGACCTGCTGGACGTCATTGGTCGTACGGGTGATCAGCGAGGGCGCGCCGAACTGGCCGACCTCGCGAGCCGAGTAGGACTGCACCCGGTCGAAGACCGCGGCCCGGACGTCCCGGCCCAGCGCCGAGGCGGTCCGGGCGCCGTAGTACACGGCACCGATGTTGCACACGACCTGCACCAGCGAGATGCCGATCATCAGAGCGCCGAAGGACAGGATGTAGCCGGTGTCGCCCTTCACGACGCCGTCGTCGATGATGTCCGCGTTCAGCGTGGGCAGGTAGAGGGTGGCGCAGGTCTGCAGGAACTGCAGCAGCACCAGCAGAGCGATGGGTTTTCTGTAGGGCCTCAGATAGGTCCGCAGAAGTCGTATGAGCACGCTGTGTCTCTCGGAGTCGGCGGTGGGGCGGCGGTTGGGTTGGTTGCCCCTGGCCCCTATCGTCGAACACTCCACCCGTGTTACCTCAACCGAATTAAGCCGACGCGGTGGCTCCTACGGCCGTACGGGTCCGTCTCCTACCGGTTTCTTACCTTCCGCTACACCCGGAAGCCCCCCGGATGCGTCTGCTCCCGCACCGATACGAACTGCTGCCGCACCGCCTGCCCCACCGCCAGCTCCTCACCGGGGTCCAGCACCTGCGCGGCCGCGCCCTGCCAGGCCGGCGGGTTGCGCGGATCGAGCGTGCCCTGCGACACCCCGAGCGCCCAGGCGGCCTGCCGGGCGGCACCGATCGCCGCGTAGTCCGCGGGCTGCGGCACGACGACCTGCGTCCCGAACAGGGCGGGCGCCGCGGCCTGGACGGCGGGCAGCTCGGCGGCCCCACCGAGCAGGAAGATCCGCCGCACCTCCACACCCCGGCCGCGCAGCACGTCGAGCGCGTCCGCGAGCCCGCACAGCATGCCCTCGAACGCGGCCCGCGCCAGATGCTCCGGCTTCATCGACTCGCGCCTGAGGCCCGACAGCGTCCCGGCGGCGTGCGGCAGGCTCGGCGTCCGCTCACCCTCCAGATAGGGCAGGAGTACGAGCCCGTGGGCCCCCGGAGTCGACTTCATCGCCAGCTCCGACAGGCTCTCCAGGTCGGACAGCCCGAGCATCTCGGCGGCCCCGCGCAGGGTCCGTACGGCGTTCAGGGTGGTGACGACGGGCAGGTGCATGCCGGTCGCGTCGGCCAGGGAGGTGATCATCCCGGTGTTGTCGACCAGCGCCTCGGGATGGACGGCCATCACGGACCCGGAGGCCCCGAGCGACACCACGGCGTCCCCGAACCCCAGGCCCAGCCCGAAGGCGGCGGCCATGGTCTCCCCGGTCCCGGCGGAGATCAGCAGCCCCTCCGGCGTCGTACCGGCCGCGCCGGAGGGACCGATCACCTCGGGCAGCATCGCCTGGTGACCGAGCGCCAGCTCGACCAGATCGGGCCGGTAGCCGCCGGTGGCCGCCGACCAGTACCCGGTCCCGGAGGCGCCGCCCCGGTCGGTGGTCCTGCGTACCGGCCGGCCGAGCAGCTGCCACACCAGCCAGTCGTGCGCCTGAAGAAGGACGGCGGTGCGCCGGGCGTTGTCCGGCTCGGTCTTGTTCAGCCAGCGCAGCTTGGTCACCGGTTGCGCGGCCTGCGGAACAGAGCCCACCGCCTGCGCCCACGCCTCGCGTCCGCCGAGCGCGTCGATCAGGTCGGCGGCAGCGACCTGCGCCCGCTTGTCCCCGCCGACCATCGCCGGCCGCACCGTGTTGCCCTGGGAGTCCAGCGGCACCACCGCGTTCTGCTGCGCGGACACACCGATGGCCTGCACGCCCTCCAGGAGTCCGCCGCCGGCGGCTTCACCGAGGGACAGCAGCCAGGCCTGCGGATCGACGTCGGCAGGCCGCCCGCCGCCCTCGGCGTTCTCCACCGGATGCGGCGCATACCCCTGCCTGAGCACGGCACCGGTGTCCGTGTCGCAGACGACGATGCGAGTGAAATCGGGCGAACTGTCCAACCCGGCGACTATCCCCATGGCCAAAATTCTGCCGCACTGTGAGAGGTGTCGTTGCCGGGCCCGAAGGGTGGACGTGTTCCCTGTGTGTTCCTCAGGTGTTGCTGGTGCCCCAGTCGTCCTCGCCGGAGCCGTTCGCGTTGCGCTCGCGCAGGGACCGCACCCGCTGCGCCACCGAGTCCGGGACCCGGTCGCCGACCTTGTCGCTCACCGCCTGATACGCCTTGCCCGCGAACTGCCGGCCCTGCTGTGCGGCGGACTCGGCGGTGTTGCGGACGGCGGGGTTCTGCGAGACCTGGCGTGCGGACTTCTTCAACTGCTCGTAGCGCTCGCGGCCGGCCTTCGTGCCCAGCACGTAACCCAGAGCGAGCCCGACGACGAACGTGAGCCGGTAGCGCATGGCGGTCACCCTTCCCTTGCGTAGGTCCTAGGCCTGGTGTCGGTGCCGGAGGGGAACCGATTGGCGGAGCACCCCCCTGCTTGCGCTAATGTATGTGTCGCAGCGAGCGCCCGCCCCTTGGCGAATACCCAGGGAGGTAGGTTCGATGCAACGAGGCAATCCTCCGTAGCTCAATTGGCAGAGCAGCCGGCTGTTAACCGGCAGGTTACTGGTTCGAGTCCAGTCGGGGGAGCTTCGATCTTCCGTAGCTCAATTGGCAGAGCAGCCGGCTGTTAACCGGCAGGTTACTGGTTCGAGTCCAGTCGGGAGAGCAACATGAACGAGGGCCCCCGTTGGGGCCCTTTTTCATGTCCGGCGGAACCATGCACGACGCCGCGCGGTCCTCAAGGACGTGAACGCCAGGCGAAGTCGACCATCCGAAGCAGGAGATCGTATGAGCGGCTATGCTGCGGCAGACGGCGCGCACACGTGTACGCGACACGCCGTTATGGGGCGGTAGCTCAGCCGGTTAGAGCAGCGGACTCATAATCCGTCGGCCGTGGGTTCGAGTCCCACCCGCCCCACCTGTGCAGGCTTCTGACCTGCGGAAACGTTCATTTTTGGGTGTCGGACCGTCAACTTTGCCTGAACGGACTGGATCCGCTGCTCGCGAGTTCGACGGCGGGCGGCGGGTGAGTTCCCTGGTTGGCCGATCATTCCCGTGGCTTGGGCGCTCGGGCTTCGGCTGAGTCCTCGACAGGCCGTTGCCACGGGCCACCCCGTTCCTCATCGCCGACTGTGCGGCTGTGGAGGCTCTACTGCCTGAGGTCGATCGTGCGGACCGGCTGTCCCGTGGTGCGGGCGATGGTGTCGAAGTCGTGGTCGCAGTGGAGCAGTGTGAGCCCCGCTTCCTCGGCGGCGGCAGCCACTAGGAGGTCGACGGGGCCCGCGCTGCGGTGCTCACCCTTGGCGGTCAGCTGTTCCTGGACGACGCGGGAGCGGCGGTAGACGCCGTCCGGCATGGGGCACCAGGCGTAGTGGGCGTCGAGCGCCGCCTTCACACGCGTACGGTCTGCGGCCGAACGGGCTGAGTAAAGGACCTCGAGTTCGGTGATGTCGCAGATCGCGACGAGGCCGGCGCCGATCCTGTCATCCCAGTCGCCCGTGTTCTGGCGGAGCAGGACGCGGGCGAGCGCGGAGGTGTCGATGAGGTAATCGGCGACGGTCACTCATGCGCTCCGGTGTCGGAGGCGGCGTCGGCTGTGCTCGTGGGCCGGTACTTGGTCTTGTCCAGGAGAAGGTCCATGTCCAGCGCGCCGTCGGTCACCAGCTCGCGGGCTTCGTCGAGCGCGCGCAGACGCCTATAACGGGCCGTGACTTCCCGCAGCGCGGTGTTGATGGTCTCGCGCTTGGTGGTGGTGCCGAGTTCCTTGGCCGCTTCTTCCAAGGCCTCGTCGTCGAGGTCGATCACGGTACGACTCATGGGTGCCTCCTGTGTATATCAACTGGAGTATACCAAGATACAAGATCTTTTGTATATTGCTACTGAGGCTCCCCCTGACAGCGGGGCGAGCCTCAGCGGGTTGGAAGGTCAATCCGCTGCCGACGGGCCACGGACAGCGGAAAGTCGATCACTCCGGCACAGTGACGAAGACGCCTGCTCGCGCGGGACCTGAACCGCAAAGCCGGCCTCGCTGCCGTGCCGTACGGGAAGGGCCCGCTCCCTCGCAGGCTTCGACTCGGAAGGCGCTGGATCCGCTCGTTGGGTGCAGGGCGCGGGTGGCTCAGTGGCAACTGGAATCTGTGAGCCGTCCGCCGGGGTGGGATGTGGAGGCGTTCCACCCCGGTCGGGTCCCATCGGATGTACTCGCCGGCTGGGCGGCGGCGTTGAGCAGGTACTCCAGGGGCCCGCGGCGGAAGAAGCGGGACCAGATCGCGGCGAACACGATCGCCCCGAGGGCGAACATGAGCAGCGGCACCCAGGACCGCTCGGTGCCGGGCCCGACCCCGAACTCGGACAACCAGGACTGCACGACGAAGTGGCCGACGTAGGCGGTCAGGGACATGGTGCCCACGGCGACGACCGGTTTGGCCAGGCGGCGCAGTCGCGGGAGGCGGTCCATCGCCACCGTCGTGCCCACGATCATGAGGATCGCCACTCCCACGCTGCCGATGATGTCGAACGTGGTGCCGCTGTGCGGCCCGGCCGTGAAGAGAGACGAGGCCGGAAAATGGGGCTCCAGCGACCCGCTGTCGAGGGGCATCGACCCGGAGCCGCCGGACGACGGCCGGTCTTCCGCCGTGCTCCTCAACGCGTCCTTGCCGGCCAGCAGCAAGGACATGCCGTACGCGGCCACGGTGAGGGCGGCGCCGAGCGCGGCCCGGCGCCACTGGACGGCGGTCTGGGACAGGTCGAGGCGGGCCAGCGCCATACCGGCGCTCACGAACGGAATCCATGTGATCGTCGGGTAGAGGCCGGTGAACAGCAGATCGCGCACTCCCACGTCGATGACGCTCGCTCGCGCCGTGCCCGCGCTGATCGACCGCGACGACCCGGTACCGGGCAATCAGCCGCGAGGCCACCACCTCCCACTCACCCGCATGACCGGCCAAGCCGTGCAGCAGCACGACCGGCTCCCCCGGCCCGCCCCGGTCCCGGCAGACAAGCCGAACCCCGTCGCGCACCACCACACGCTCGGACCACACCACGACCGCCCCAGGAATCGTCTCGCCCCGATCATGCCCCGACAGCCACGAGCCGCGCTCAAGGCCGCCCTCCTCAAAGGCGCGCCGCCATGAAACACCGACCACGTCCGCGGCGACGCTGCCCTGCGACCGCAGGGGGCAAGAGCCACTGTCAGACCCAGGTGGCAGCATCACCGAAGTGAACGCCCTGAGGCTTCCTCAACTCACCTCCGTAGCAAACGAAGAGGAGCATTCCCCTTGCGACTGCATCGCGTAGCGCCCGGCATTGCCGCGGGCATCCTCGCCCCGGCCCTCCTGCTCGCCACCCCGTCCTTCGCCGCCACCCGGTCCTTCGCCGCCACGGCGGCACCGACCGCGGTGACGGTGCCCGCGGTGTCCTCGTCCGCGGACGAGCCGGACGCCGACGACCTGAGGGTGGCCATAGTCCGGATCCTCGCCGACCCGGACAGCGGCCGACGTGTGACACGAGAAGCCAACGCCCTCCTGGACGCCAACGACCCCGAGGCGATGCGCGCCTGGCTGGAGACCGGCTACCGGATCGCCCAGGCCGAGGACGACCGCGTCGCCATCGCCCGCATCCTCGCCGACCCGTCCATCAGCCCGGCCCTGCGCGCGGCAGCCAACGCCGCCCTCGACGACAACACACCCGAAGCACTGCGCCACTTCCTGGAAGTCGGCAGGTACCAGGTCGCCTGACCGGCACGGCGCCGCACCACAGCGCGTCGCCCGGGTGGCACCCCCTGCCGCACGCCCGTCGCCGGAACGCCGAGAATCCGGGCGGGGCCGCCTGCACCTCTGTGTGCCGGCGGCCTCGCCCGGCAGGCCCTGTGCCGGCTCGGCGCCCTCCGCAGAGCTCTGTGGTCTCGCCGCCCGGTGCGGTATGGGCCACTGACACCTCCGACAGCAGAAAGCACATTCTTCGATGACCACACAAAATCTACCGACCGAGCGCAGCGGTCCGCAGACCGCTTCCGTCGTGACCGACCTGCCGTTCAAGCCTCAGCTCGTCAAAGCGGTGTTCAGGGACGTGACCTCGTTGCACGTCTCCCGGCCGGCCGCGTGGGCCGCCGCGTCGGTGACGCGGACCGTGCTGACGGAGATCAT
>Ga0307516_10005037_pt1 | contig 15985 bp, 13 predicted proteins | sample 19_EM_MG_FD_203310 | JGI IMG/M metagenome (GOLD analysis project Ga0307516, IMG submission 203310) | Populus trichocarpa ectomycorrhiza microbial communities from riparian zone in the Pacific Northwest, United States - 19_EM | ecosystem: Host-associated > Plants > Roots > Unclassified | place...
GAGGGCTTTCGCCCCCGCCGCCCCTACCCGTCCCATCCCCAGGGGCTCCGCCCCCTGTACCCGGGGACTGCGTCCCCTGGACCCCTCGTGGGGGCTCCGCCCCCTGTACCCGGGGACTGCGTCCCCAGGTCCCTCTCCGGGGCTCCGCCTGGGACGACCCCTCCCCGGGGACGCGCCCCTACACCCCGGGGCCCCGCCCCCGCACCCCCGAAACACCGACCAGCCGCATAGGAGCCGTACATGCATCTCGACCACTCCCACGACGGCCCCGCCGCCGTCAGCGCCGATGCTCGACGACCCGATGGCTCTCGGCGTGCTCTGCGGATCGGGCTCGGTGGGCCCGTCGGCTCCGGTAAGACCGCTACTGTTGCCGCGCTCTGTCGGGTTCTGCGGGACGAGGTGGCGTTGGCTGTCGTGACCAATGACATCTACACCCGGGAGGACGCGGAGTTCCTGTTGCGGGAGGCTGTGTTGCCGCCCGAGCGGATCACCGCCGTGGAGACGGGGGCGTGTCCGCATACCGCGATCCGGGACGACATCTCCGCCAATCTGGAAGCGGTGGAGGACCTGGAGGACGAGGTCGGGCCGCTGGATCTGATCCTTGTCGAGTCCGGTGGGGACAACCTCACGGCGACCTTCTCCAAAGGGCTCGTCGACGCGCAGATCTTCGTCATCGACGTGGCCGGCGGAGACGACATCCCGCGCAAGGGCGGGCCCGGTGTCACCACCGCGGACCTGCTCGTCGTCAACAAGACCGACCTCGCGCCGTACGTCGGCTCCGACCTGGGGCGGATGGCGGCGGACGCCAAGGCGCAGCGGGCCGAACTGCCGGTCGTGTTCCAGTCACTCAGGAGCGAACCCGGTGTGACGGACGTCGCCGGCTGGGTGCGGGCGCGGCTCGCCGCGTGGACGGCGTGACCGCGGGGGTGACCGGGGTGCGGGCCACCGCCCGGATGCTCGCGCGGGACGACGGCCGGGGCGGTACGTCCCTGCCGGTGCTGGAGGGCGACGGGCCGCTGGCCCTGCGGCGGACCCGGGGGAGCGGCAGCGAGGCGCGGGTCATGCTCGTCGGCGCGATGAGCGGGCCGCTCGGCGGTGACCACTTCACCGTGGAGGCCGACGTGGAGAGCGGGGCACGGGTGCGGGTCGGCTCGGTCGCCGCCACCATCGCGCTGCCGGGGCAGGCGAAGGGCGAGGCCCGGTACGACGTCCGGATCACCGTCGCCGACGGCGGTGAACTGCGGTGGCTGCCCGAGCAGTTGATCTGCGCGCAGGGCAGCGATCTGAGAGTGACCACCCGCGTCGACCTCGGCGCGACGGCCCGGCTCGTCCTGCGCGAGGAGCAGGTGCTCGGGCGGACCGGGGAGGAGCCGGGGCGGCTCGGCAGCCGGCTGGTCCTGCGCGTCGCGGGACGGACCGTGCTCGACCAGGAGTTGGCCTGCGGCCCCGGAGCCCCGGGCGGCTGGGACGGGCCCGCCGTTCTCGCCGGTCACCGGGCCATCGGCCAACTCCTCCTAGTACGGCCGGAGTTCGCGAGTGAGCCGGTCCCCGCACGGGTACTGGGGGACGGTGCCGCGGTCCTGCCGCTCGCCGGGCCCGCCGCCCTGGTGACCGCCGTGGCACCGGACGCGCTGCGGCTGCGGCGACTTCTGGACGAAGCCATGACAAATCTGGGTTAGGGCAGAAAGTCCGCCGAGCGAACGGCACACTCCGCTTATCGGATTGGCAAAGAAGGCCGGCCACCCCTGTTGCCAGGCGACTCACAGCCGAGAAGATCCCCGTAGTCATCAACAACGTACGGGGAGGGCCCCCTTGAGGGACAAGAGAGTGGCGCGGCGCACGGCAGCGTTCGGTTCCGCCGGAGTGCTCGTCACGGCGACGCTGGTAGCCGGCGCCGTGGCCGCGCCCACGGCGAACGCCAGCGCGGACTACCGCCACGGCGGTCAGGACCGCGAGGCCCGCGGCGCGGCGATCGCCGCGGCCAAGGCCGAGAAGACCGGTATCGACTGGCAGGACTGCCCGGCCGACTGGGGCCTGGAGAAGCCCATCCAGTGCGGCTATGTCACCGTGCCGCTCGACTACGCCAAGCCGTACGGCAAGCAGATCAAGCTCGCCGTCGACCGCATCGGCAACACCGGCACCACGAAGGAGCGTCAGGGCGCGCTCATCTACAACCCCGGCGGACCGGGCGGTTCCGGTCTGCGCTTCCCGCGCCGGGTCACCACCAAGGCCGCCGTGTGGGCCAACACGGCCAAGGCGTACGACTTTGTGGGCTTCGACCCGCGCGGTGTCGGCCACTCCGCACCCATCTCCTGCGTCGACCCGCAGGAGTTCGTGAAGGCGCCCAAGCTGGACCCGGTGCCGGACTCCGAGGCAGACAAGCGCACTCAGCGTAAGCTCGCCCGGGAGTACGCCGAGGGCTGCTACGAGCGCAGCGGCGAGATGCTGCCGCAGATGACCACCCCGAACACCGCGCGCGACCTGGACGTGATCCGTGCCGCGCTCGGCGAGAAGAAGCTCAACTACCTGGGCGTCTCGTACGGCACCTACCTCGGCGCGGTCTACGGCACGCTGTTCCCGGGCCATGTCCGCCGGATGGTCGTCGACAGCGTCGTCAACCCGTCCCGCGACAAGATCTGGTACGAGGCCAACCTCGACCAGGACGTCGCCTTCGAGGGCCGTTGGAAGGACTGGGAGGACTGGGTCGCCGCCAACGACGCCGCCTTCCACCTGGGCGACACCCGGGCCGAAGTCCAGGCGAAGTGGCTGGAGTTGCGGGCCGCGGCGAAGAAGAGCCCGATCGGCGGGGTCGTCGGCCCGGCCGAGTTGCTCGGCTTCTTCCAGGGCGCCCCGTACTACGACTCCTCGTGGGTGCCGGTCGCCACGGTCTTCAGCAAGTACGTCGCCGGGGACACCCAGGCGCTCGTCGACGCGGCCGCCCCGGACCTGTCGGACACCGCGGGCAACATCGCCTCGGAGAACGGCAACGCCGTCTACACCGCCGTCGAGTGCACCGACGCCAAGTGGCCCACCAGCTGGAAGAAGTGGGACCGGGACAACACCCGGCTGCACCAGGATCACCCCTTCCTGACCTGGTCCAACGCCTGGATGAACCTGCCCTGCGCGACCTGGCCGGTCAAGCAGCGGACGCCGGTGAACGTGAAGACCGGCAAGGGGCTGCCGGGCGTGCTGATCGTGCAGTCCGAGCGGGACGCCGCCACCCCGTACGACGGCGCCGTCGAACTGCACAAGCGCTTCAAGGGCTCCCGCCTGATCACCGAGAAGAGCGCGGGCTCCCACGGCGTGACCAGCCTGGTCAACCCGTGCATCAACCCGCGGGTGGACACCTACCTGCTCACCGGCAAGCTGGACCGCGCCGACGTCACCTGCGCACCGCACGAGACGCCGAAGCCGTAGTCGTCGTCCGTACGGTGACGAGGGGCGGCCGGGTTTCGGCCGCCCCTCCCTCATGACCGCGCCAGCCAGTCGTCCTCGGCCGCATAGTCGAAGAGGTCGGGGTAGATTCGCGCGAGCGTCGGAAAGGCCTGTGTCCAGTCCCGTTCGGACAGCCGCCGGGTGAGCCAGTCGACCGTCTCCGGCAGGCTCTCGGCGTAGGAAACGACCGGCCGGTATCCCAACTCCCGTTCCGCTGCGGACATGTCGCACACGACGGGATGCGGCGTAGACCAGGGCGAGCGGCCCACGGACGGTGCCGGTGCCGGCCCGTCCACCTCCACCCTCTCGGTCTCCACCTCCATGACCGCGTCGATCGCCGCGCCGATCTCGGCCACCGTCGGCGCCTTGGGATCGCAGGCGTTGAGCACCCGCGAGCCCGGCCGCGCCGCCGCCAGCCGGACCAGTTCCGCGATGTTGCGGGCGGCCGCCGTATGGAACTGGCTCTCTCCACGGAAGGCGAGGACGCGTCTGCGCCGGCCGTCAAGGTTCCGCTTCACGAAGAACAGCTCGCGGGGGAGGGGACTGAGGGGTCCGTGGACCGCGCCCGCGCGCAGCAGTGTTGTTGGCAACCGGTCGCCGACTGTCAGGAGTTCCCGCTCCAGGGCGGCCTTGCCCGTGCTGTATGTGGCGTCCCCCGGCGGGACCGTCGGCTGGTCCTCCGTGATCGGCACGGGGTACTCCGGGGAACCGTCCGGCTCGCCCATCGTGTCGAAGCCGCGGCCCTTGCCGTCCTCATACACCGACACGGTGGAAGCGACCACGGCCGAGCCGATGCGGTCGGCCAGTCCCGTCAACTGCCGTGCGTGCCGGGCCCCGTAGGCCACGACATCGACCACGAGGTCACAGCCGTCCCCGATCACGGCGGCCAACGCCGCGTCGTCCTCGCGGTCCAGCCGGACGGCCCGTACCTCTTCCGACCACGTCCCGTCCCGGCCGCCCCCACGTGAACCGGCCGTCACCTCCCAGCCGTCCCGGGCCAGCGCGCCCACGGCCACCCGCCCGATCTGTCCCGTCGCTCCGATCACCACAGCACGTCTCATGCCCTGACCGTATGGTCCCAGTGGCCCTCGCCCCGGGGTTCTCTGCCGACAGCAGAGGTCAACTCAGCGGCAGTTTGCGGAACCTGCGCTCCTTGTCCGAGCGCGCGGCGGTGTCCTCCGCCTTCGCCACGGCCGCGTACTTGTCGACGTACTCCTGGTCGGACAGCGTCAGGATCGCGTACATGATCTCGTCGGTGATCGCGCGCAGGACGGCCTTCTCGTTCTCCATTCCGGCGTAGCGGGAGAAGTCGAGGGGCTTGCCGAAGCGGATCACCACGGGGTGCAGGTTCGGGACGACCTTGCCGGGCGGCTGGGCCTCGAACGTGCCGATCATCGCGCACGGGATCACCGGGACCTCGGCCCTGAGCGCCATCACCGCGACGCCGACCTTGCCCTTGTAGAGCCGCCCGTCATGGGAACGCGTGCCCTCGGGATAGATGCCGAGCAACTCGTCCTTGCTCAGCACGCCGAGTCCCTCACGGATCGCGGCCTGGCCCGCCTCCTTGCCCGAGCGGTCCACCGGGATCTGCCCCGCGCTGCGGAAGAACGCCGCGGTCAGACGGCCCTTCACACCGGGGCCGGTGAAGTACTCCGCCTTGGCGAGGAAGGTGATGCGCCGCTTCAGGACGGCGGGCATCAGGAAATGGTCCGAGAAGGAGAGATGGTTGCCCGCGATGATCGCGGCACCCATGTCCGGTACGTGGTCGAGGCCCTCTATCCGGGGCCGGAAGACGAGTCTCAGCAGGGGGCCCAGCAACACGTACTTGAGCACGTAGTAGAACAACGGGTAGCTCCTCACTCCGGCGGATGGGCCGGGCCGCCGTGTTCCAGCAGGTCAACCGGCGTGCTGTGGGGGTGCCAAGTGTAGGGGCAGGAGGGGAGTGGCGAAACCGGGCCCGATCGGTCACCCCGGCCCGGACAAGGGCCTGTTGGGGCTTGCCCGTGAAACCCGCCGGGCTTCGCCGTCCGGTCCCCGGGTTCTGCCCCGTCCGGTCCACCGGGTTCCGCCCTCACAGCCGTACGACGATGAGCGCCGTGTCGTCGGTGGCACCTCCCGGAGGCAGCAGTTCCAGCAGGACGGCGTCAGCGAGAGCCTCGGCCTCCGCACCGCGATGCCGGGTCAGCGAGGCGGCGAGCCGGGCCAGGCCCGTGTCGATGTCCTCACGGCGGCGCTCGATGAGGCCGTCGGTGTAGAGCACGAGGGTGGCGCCGTCGGTGAACGTCGTGTCGGCCTGGGGTCTCGGGAGCGGGTCGGAACGCGCGTCGAGCGGCGGGTCGGTGGCCCGGTCGAGGAACTCCGTCCGGCCGTCGGGATGCACCAGCACCGGTGGTGGATGGCCGGCGCTGCTGTAGGCGATGGTGTGCTGGTCGAAGTCGATGAACGTGCTGACGGCGGTGGCCGATTCGGCGCCGTCGACCACATGGGCGTAGCGCCCCAGCACGTCCAGTGCCTCGGCCGGGCCCTCGGCCACCCGGGAGGTGGCGCTGAGGGCGCTGCGCAGCTGGCCCATGACGCCGGCGGCCGCCAGCCCGTGGCCGACCACGTCGCCCACGGACACCCCGAGCCGGCGGCCGCCCACCAGGTCGACCAGGTCGTACCAGTCGCCGCACACGTTCAGCGCGCCGACCGCGGGCCGGTAGCGCACCGCCGCCCGGTGGTGGCTCATCTGCCGGCCGGCGGGCAGCATCGCCTCCTGCAGGGCCAGAGCCACCTCGCGCTCACGGGCGTGTGCGCGCCGCAGCCGCTCGTTGAGCTCCTGGAGCTCACGGGCGCGGGTGTACAGCTCGGCCTCCAGCACCCGGGCCCTGCCGGTGTGCCGGCCGCCGCGGGCCCGGATCAGCTCGGTGATCTCCTCGACCCGGTGCACCAGCAGCACCACCTCGCCGTCCGGGCCGTGGACCGGCGCGTTGCACGGGCTCCAGTACCGCTCCTGCCAGTGCCCGGGCCGCTCCGGGTCCTCGACGTCGTAGCGCTGAAGTGCCATCGCGTCGCGCTCACCGGTGGCCAGCACGCGCCGCAGGGAGGCCTCCAGATTGCGCATGCCCGTCGCCGCGGGGTCGTTGGGGTTGTCCGGGAAGACATCGAACAGGTGATGCCCGATGAGCTGTTCCCGCTTGCGGCCGGCCGTGCGCAGGAACTCCTCGTTGACGTCCAGGAACACCAGGTCGGGCGTGAGGAGGGCCACCATTCCGGGCAGGGCCCGGAACGCCGCCGCGTAGTCGACCGCCGTATCGTTCATGGCTCCCGCTCTCGCCACCGAGATCACTACAGTTTGCCACGATATGTACTTTTTTACGTCATACGGGTGGCTCCGTCAGGGACTGCTCCGCCCAGATGATCTTCCCCTCGGGGGCGAAGCGGGTTCCCCACCGCTGGGTGAACTGGGAGACCAGCAGCAGCCCGCGCCCGCCCTCGTCCGTGGTGCGCGGATGACGGAGATGCGGCGCGGTGGCGCCGCCGTCGAACACCTCGCAGATCAGTGCCCGCTCCTTGATCAGACGCAGCCGGATGGGGCCGGTGGCGTACCGGATGGCGTTGGTGACCAGTTCGCTGACGACCAGTTCCGTGGTGAAGGCCAGCTCCTCCAGGTTCCACTCGGCGAGCTGCCGGGCGGCCGACTTGCGGGCCTCCGCGACGACGGCCGGGTCACCGGTCAGGTCCCAGTCCGCGACCTGGTCGGCACCCAGGAGCCGGGTCCGTGCCATCAGCAGGGCCACGTCGTCGTCAGGATGCTCCGGCACCAGCGCGTCGACCACGCTCTGGCAGCGCACGTCCAGCGAGGGCGCCTCCCGCTCCAGGACCCGCCGCAGCCGGTCCCGGTCCGTGTCCAGGGACCGCTCCGGCCCACGGGCCAGCAGACCGTCGGTGTGCAGGGCCAGTGTGCTGCCCTCCGCCAGCGCCAGCTCGACCGCCTCGAAGGGCGGCCCTCCGGCGCCGAGCGGCGGCCCCTGCGGAAGATCGACGAACGTCACGCTGCCGTCGGGCAGCACGACGGCGGGCGCGGGATGGCCCGCGGCGGCCATCGAGCAACTCCCGTCGACGGGGTCGTAGACGACGTAGACACACCCGGAGCCCACGGCCTGGGTGCTGTCGGCGCCGACCGGATCCGACTCGACGCCCTCCTCGCGGGCGGCCCGCGCCACCAGGTCGTCCAGGTGGCCGAGCACCTCCTCGGGCGGCAGCTCCAGCGCCGCGAGGGTCCGTACGGCGGTCCGCAGGCGCCCCATCGCGGCGGCGGCGCCGATGCCGTGCCCGGGCACCTCGCCCACCACGAGGGCGACCCGCGCGCCGGACAGCGGGATCAGGTCGTACCAGTCGCCGCCCAGGCCGGTCAGCTCGTCGGCCGGCCGGTAGCAGGCGGCCACGTCCACCGCGCTCTGTTCCGGCAGCCGGTGCGGCAGCAGGTTGCGCTGCAGGATCAGGGCGGCGTCCCGTTCGCGGGTGTAGCGGCGGGCGTTGTCCACGCACACGGCCGCCCGTGAGACGAGATCCTCGGCCAGGTGCAGGTCGTCCTCGTCGAAGGGCTCCTGCCGGCGCCTGCGGACGAACGTGGTGACACCCAGGGTGACGCCCCGGGCCCGGACCGGCACCGCCAGAACGCTGTGCGGGCCCAGCTCCGGAAAGGCGGCCTCGGGGCCGCTGGGGGAGTCGGTGTCCCATTGCGGGGCGAGCGGGTCGAGCCAGTCCTGGAGCCAGGACCGGCCTGTGGCCAGACAGCGGATCGGCGGCGACCCGGGCGGGTGGACGACCTTCTCGCCGATACCGACGGTCCAGGCGGCGGCGGGGTCCGCCGACTGCCGTCCGGCCCGTCGCAGCGGCACCGGAGCGCCCTCGTCCGCAGGCCCGGGGGCCGGTTCCGCGCCTCGCAGCACCGACTCCAGCAGATCCACGACGACGAGGTCGGCGAACGCCGGGACCGCCACGTCGGCCAGCTCCTGCGCGGTCCGCACGATGTCAAGACCACGGCCGATCCGCTCACCGGCCCGGTCCAGGAGGGCCAGCCGCTGCCGGGCGCGGTGGTGAGCGGTGATGTCCACGACGGTGTAGTAGACGCCCATCGGGTGACCCCGCTCGTCGTCGAGCCGGGTGAACGACAACACCTGCGCGGTCTCCCGGTGCGGTGAGGACCGCAGGTTGCCGATCTGCTCGTACCCGACGACCGACTCCCCGGTCGCCAGGACGTGCCGCATGTGCTCCTCGGCCTCATCGGCGTCCACGCCCGGCTGTACGTCCCCCAGCCGCAGCCCCAGCCGCTGCTCGGCCGGTCCGCCACCGAACTCCGCCATCGCGTCGTTCGACCAGACGAACCGCAGGTCCGTGTCGACGATGGCGATCCCGATGGGGGAGCGGGCGGCCATCTGCTCCAGCACGGTGCGGTGCATGTCCCAGCCGGAGGCCTCGGCCAGCTCGGACAGCAGCATCAGCCACCGCGAGGGTCCGTGGGCCTCCTCGGCGGAGGCGACCCGCGCCATGACCCTGACCGGCCGTCCGTCGGCGCGCCGGACCACCAGCAGCCCCGCCCAGCCGCCGTCCCGGTGCCATCGCTCGACCAGGCCCGGCACCCGCCCGGCGTCCTCGGCGCACACCAGCTCGGCCAGGCTCGTGCCCACCACCTCGGCAGCAGCGTGGTCCAGCAGCCGCTGCGCCTGCGTGCTCCAGCTCGTCACCACCCCCGCGGCGTCGAGCAGCACGGGTGCGGCATCCGCCACGTCGAATTGCCGACGGGCAGTGTCATGCTCCTCGTCTGTGCCCACGGCCGACCTCTCTGTCGCTGAGAGTGGTCTACCACTACTTGACTCAATCCTGCCCCTTTAGGAGGGAATCGCGCGGTCGACCGGCGTCCGCTCGGACGGATCGAAGAAACCGACAACGGTTGTCTGTCGAAGATCGGGGCAGCCCGAAGGGGCGAACGGGAAGGGGCGCGGGGAACTGCGCGACAAGCCACAGCGCACCCGCGCCCAAGAACCGGCGGTGAGCCCGAACTCCTGGTACTGGGCGCCCGCCCCGTACGGCATCACCGGGCCGGGCGCCCCGCACGGGTCACCCCCGGGTCAGTACCCGCTCCAGCGCCCCCAGTGCCATGGCGAGCTCCTCGCCGGTGATCGTCAGGGGCGGGGCCAGGCGGATGGTCGAGCCGTGGGTGTCCTTGGCCAGGACGCCCTCGCGGAGCAGACGCTCGCCGATCTCACGGCCGGTGCCCACTGCCGGGTCCACGTCGACGCCCGCCCACAGTCCACGCGCGCGGAAGCCGACGACACCCTTTCCGACCAGTCTCGTGAGCCCGTCGCGGAGCACTGTGCCCAGGTCGGCGGCACGGCGCTGGAACTCGCCCGTCTCCAGCAGCCCGACCACCGCCGTGCCGACCGCGGCGGAGAGCGGGTTGCCGCCGAACGTCGACCCGTGCTCGCCCGGCCGCAGTACGCCGAGCACGTCCCTGCGGGCGACGACCGCGGACACCGGGACGATGCCGCCGCCCAGCGCCTTGCCCAGCAGCAGCACGTCCGGCACCACACTCTCGTGATCCACGGCGAGCGTGCGGCCCGTGCGGCCGAGCCCCGACTGGATCTCGTCGGCGACGAAGAGACAGCCCCGGCGGCGGGTCAGCTCACGTACGCCGGCCAGATAGCCCTCGTCAGGGATGAGCACGCCGGCCTCGCCCTGGATGGGCTCGATCAGCACCGCCGCCGTCGTCTCGTCGACCGCCGCCTCCAGCGCGGCCAGGTCGTTGTACGGCACCACACGGAAGCCCGGTGTGAAGGGACCGAAGCCCGCCCGGGCCGACTCGTCCGTGGAGAACGACACGATCGTCGTCGTACGGCCGTGGAAGTTGTCCGCCGCCACCACGATCGTGGCCCGGTCCGCCGGGACGCCCTTCACGTCGTACGCCCACTTGCGGGCCACCTTGATCGCGCTCTCCACCGCCTCGGCACCGGTGTTCATGGGCAACACCATGTCGAGGCCGGTCAACTCCGCGAGCCGCTCGGCGAATTCGGCGAGCCGGTCGTTGTGGAAGGCACGCGAGGTGAGCGTCAGCCGGTCCAGCTGGCGGTGCGCCGCCTCGATCAGCGCGGGGTGCCGGTGACCGAAGTTGAGGGCCGAGTAGCCGGCCAGCAGGTCGAGGTAGCGGCGGCCCTCCACGTCCTCCACCCAGGTGCCCTCCGCGCGGGCGACGACCACGGGAAGCGGATGGTAGTTGTGCGCCAGCACCGGCTCCTCGGCGATGATCAGGTCGGCGGACGAACGCGTGCGGACGGGAGCGGTCATGAGCGGATCTCCTGAGTGCAGCACTTGATGCCGCCGCCGGCCTTCTGGAACTCCGAGAGGTCGACGGGGACGGGGACATAGCCGCGGTCGGCGAGGCGGGTGGCCAGCGCCTCGGCACGGGGTGCGATGAAGACGTTCCGGCCGTCGGAGACGGAGTTCAGTCCGAACGTCATCGCGTCGTCGCGGGTGGCGAGCACCGCGTCCGGATACAGCCGCGCGAGGACCGCGCGGCTGCCGTGGGAGAAGGCCTCCGGGTAGTACACGATGTTTCCCTCGTGCCCGCCGTCCAGGACGAACAGGGCCGTGTCGAGGTGGTAGAAGTACGGGTCCACCAGGGTCAGGCTGATCACCGGGTGGCCGAAGAACTCCTGCACCTCGCGGTGCGCCTCGCGGGTCGTGCGGAAACCGGTGCCGGCCAGCAGGTACCGGCCCGTCCACACCAGGTCTCCCTCGCCCTCGCAGACGGACTCGGGGCGGTGGACGTCGTAGCCCGCCGCCTTGAACCAGGTGTCGTAGTGCGTGGACTCGGGACGGCGCTCGGGCGCGTGGAAGAGCGACCCGAAGACCCGGCCGCCGACCACGACCGCCGAGTTGGCGGCGAAGACCATGTCGGGGAGACCCGGGACCGGTTCCAGGGTGTCGACCTCATGGCCGTGGGCCCGGTAGGCGCGGATCAGCTCCTGCCACTGCTCGTGGGCCAGATCGGCGTCGACTCGGTTGTCGGGATGCATCCAGGGGTTGATCGCGTACTGCACGGCGAAGTGTCTGGGTTCGCAGACGAGGAAGCGCCGCCGGCGCGGCACACGGGTGTCGGTCACAGAGAGGGTCCTCCGCTTCCTGCGGTGTCGACTGAGGGTTGACACCAAGGTAGGAAGAGGCGGATACACCCGACAAGAAACAAGAATTGCGTGTCTGCGCAGGATCGCTGCGTCTTCGGCCGGTTCAGCGCACGTCCGTTGCGTCCCCGGGCTTTTCCTCCGGCGCGGGCTGGCTGGCACCCGCCTCCGGGCTTTCCGGGAGCAGGTGGGACAGCACCATCACACTGATCGTCTTCCGGATGAACGGCTCCGTCCGGATCCGCTCCAGCACCTCCTCGAAGTGGTCCACGTCCCGCGCCCGCACATGCAGCAGCGCGTCCGCCCCGCCCGTCACCGTCATGGCCGCGCTGATCTCCGGATGGTGGCGGACCATTTCCGCGAGCCGCCGGGGCGGGGCCGCGCCCTCGCAGTACACCTCGACGTAGGCCTCCGTGAGCCAGCCCAGCGCCGACGGCCGTACGGTCGCCGTGAACCCGGTGATCACGCCGGTGTCGCGCAGCCGGTCCACCCGGCGCTTCACCGCCGTCGCGGACAGCCCGACCACCATGCCGATCTCGGCGAAACTGGTCCTGGCGTTCGCCATCAGCGCGGTGAGGATCTTCCGGTCGAGCTCGTCGAACGGTGTGGGCCTGCTGTTCATGCGGGCACTGTATCCAGCACCCGAAGGGCACCCCGTCCAGCGCGCACGTCCACACCCCGGCACATGTCCAGTCGTACGAATTGCTCCTAGACTCCAGCTTCATGCTGCGCGCCCTGGCTGTCGACGACGAACGCCCCTCACTGGAGGAGTTGCTCTATCTGCTGAACGCCGATCCCCGCATCGGCAGTGCGGAGGGCGCGGGCGACGCGACCGAGGCGCTGCGCCGGATCAACCGGGCGCTGGAGTCCGGGCCGCACGGGCCGGAGGCGATCGACGTGGTCTTCCTCGACATCAACATGCCGGGCCTCGACGGCCTGGACCTCGCCCGCCTGCTGACCGGGTTCGCCGAACCGCCGCTGGTCGTGTTCGTCACCGCGCACGAGGACTTCGCCGTCCAGGCCTTTGACCTCAAGGCCGTCGACTACGTCCTCAAACCCGTCCGCAAGGAACGTCTCGCGGAGGCCGTCCGCCGGGCCGCCGAGCGCAGCGACCTGGGCCCCCGCATCCCCGTGCACGAACCCGACCCGGACCACATACCCGTCGAGCTCGGCGGTGTGACCCGCTTCGTCTCCGTCGATGACATCACGCACGTCGAGGCGCAGGGCGACTACGCCCGGCTGCACACCGTCAAGGGCAGCCATCTCGTACGGATCCCGTTGTCGACCCTGGAGGAACGCTGGCGCTCCCGGGGCTTCGTCCGCATCCACCGCCGGCACCTGGTCGCCCTGCGCCATATCGGCGAACTCCGCCTGGACGCGGGCACGGTGAGTGTCCGGGTCGGCTCCGAGGAGCTCCAGGTCAGCCGCCGCCACACCCGTGAGCTGCGGGACCTGCTGATGAGGAGGCCGTGACGGTGCCCCAACACCCCACCGAACGCCGAGTCGTCGTCACCGGCCCGCCCCGGCGCGAACGCCGCGTCCTCGGCTACTACCGGCCGCGCACCGAGATCGACGAACAGACCACCCTCGGCCACACCTACGTCCGCTCTCTGATGCGCAGTCAACTGCGCGCCGCCCTCACCGTGTTCGCGGTCCTCGGCCTCCTGGTGGGCCCGCTGCCCCTGCTCTTCGCGGCGATGCCGGACGCCCGCCGCCTGGAGTGGGCCGTCCTCGGCTTCGGCCTCTACGTCCCCCTGGTGCTGCTCGCCCGCTGGTATGTGCGGCGCGCCGAACGCAACGAACGGGACTTCGTGCGCCTCGTCGAAGACCGCTGAACCGACCGCGGATGAACTCGAACTACGCCGTCCCCGCCGTCGCCCTCGTCGTCGTCGCGACCGTCCTCGTCGGCGCCTTCGGCCTGCGCATCTCCCGCACCACCTCCGACTTCTACGTGGCCTCCCGCACCGTCGGCCCCCGCCTGAACGCGGCCGCCATCAGTGGCGAGTACCTCTCCGCCGCCTCCTTCCTCGGTATCGCCGGACTGGTCCTGGTCCAGGGCCCGGACATGCTCTGGTACCCCGTCGGCTACACCGCCGGCTATCTGGTCCTGCTGCTGTTCGTCGCCGCCCCGCTGCGCCGCTCCGGCGCCTACACGCTGCCCGACTTCGCCGAGGCCAGGCTCGCCTCCCAGGCCGTACGGCGGCTGGCGGGCGCCTTCGTCGTCGGGGTCGGCTGGCTGTATCTGCTGCCTCAACTCCAGGGCGCCGGACTGACGTTGACCGTGCTGACGGGGGCGCCGGAATGGCTCGGCGGAGTGATCGTCGCGGTCGTCGTGGTGGCCACCGTCGCCGCCGGCGGCATGCGCAGCATCACCTTCGTGCAGGCCTTCCAGTACTGGCTCAAACTCACCGCCCTGCTGGTCCCCGCCCTCTTCCTGCTCCTCGCCTGGCAGAGCGACGGAGCACCCCGGCACGCCTTCGAGGAACCGGCGACCCTCCGTGAACAGCGGGTCGTCCGGGTCGACGACAGCCTCGACCTCAAGCTCGAGGGGCCCCTGACCGTCACGGTCACCGGCACGGTCGACGGCCGCCCGCACGACCGGCGGCTGCGGCTCCCGGCCGGCACCCACCACATCGAGCAGGGCACCCGGCTCACCTTCGCCAAGGGCGCCACCGTCCCGGCCGCCGACCGCGGTACCAACGGCGGCATATCGACCTCCTTGGCCGCGAGCCGTGAGGAACGCCCGCTGTACGCCACGTACGGACTGATCCTCGCCACCTTCCTCGGCACCATGGGCCTGCCGCATGTCGTCGTCCGCTTCTACACCAGCCCGCACGGCGTCGCCGCCCGGCGCACCACGGTGGCCGTGCTCGGACTCATCGGCGTCTTCTACTTCCTGCCGCCCGTCTACGGCGCCCTCGGCAGGCTCTACACCCCCGAACTCACCCTCACCGGCAACCCGGACGCCGCCGTCCTGCTGCTGCCCGACCGCATGATCGGCGGCCTCGGCGGCGACCTCCTCGGCGCGCTGGTGGCGGGCGGCGCCTTCGCCGCGTTCCTGTCCACCGCCTCCGGGCTGACCATGGCCGTCGCGGGTGTCCTCACCCAGGACGTCCTGCCCTCGCGCGGCGTACGGCACTTCCGGCTCGGCACGGTCCTCGCCATGGCCGTACCGCTCGCCGCGAGCGTCCTGGTCGGCGGTCTGCCCGTCGCGGACGCGGTGGGCCTGGCCTTCGCCGTGTCGGCGTCGTCGTTCTGCCCGCTGCTCGTCCTCGGCATCTGGTGGCGCAGGCTGACCCCGCCGGGCGCCGCCGCCGGGATGCTGGTCGGCGGCGGCTCCGCGTTCGTCGCCGTGGCCGCGACCATGGCGGGCTTCCCGCGCACCGGCTCGCTGCACGCCCTGCTCGCCTGGCCCGCGCTGTGGTCGGTGCCGCTGGCCTTCCTCACCATGGTGCTGGTGTCCCTGGCGACGGCGGGACAGGTACCGGCGGGGACGGCGGCGATCCTGGCGCGCTTCCATCTGCCGGAGCAACTGCGGGCGGAGGTGAAGGCATGAGCGTGCCTCACCCGGCGGCGGTGACGACATGAGCGGATTCCTCGCCGGGCTGTGCGTGGCGATCCTGCCCCTGCTGGCCGCCGGTTTCTGGCTCGGCCGGCGCACGGCGCGCCCGCAGAACCTCGGCGGGCTCGGGACCCCCGTCGAGCACGCCACCTTCGAGACCCTGCACACCGCCTCCCTCGCCGCGCCCCCGCTGCGGGCCGGCCTGACCGGGGAGACCGCCCGCAAGTCGGCCCGCCGGCTGCGCACGCTGCTCGGCACGGACGCGCTGTGTCTGACCGACCATCAGGAGGTCCTGGTCTGGGACGGCGTGGGCGGCCACCACCGCTCCGAGATCATGGAACGGCTGGCGGGCCCCCTGGAGACCGGCCGCGGAGAGGCGTTCCGGCTCGGATGCGACACCCCCGACTGTCCGGTGCGCTGGGCGGTCGTCGCCCCCCTCACCGTCGACGACCGCGTCCACGGCGCCCTGGTCGCCTGCGCACCCCGCGAGTCCGCCGTCCTGGTCAGGGCCGCCGGAGAGGTCGCCCGCTGGGTCTCCGTACAGCTGGAGCTCGCCGACCTCGACCAGTCCCGCACCCGTCTCATCGAGGCCGAGATCAAGGCCCTGCGCGCCCAGATCTCCCCGCACTTCATCTTCAACTCGCTCGCGGTGATCGCCTCGTTCGTGCGCACCGACCCCGAGCGGGCCCGCGAACTGCTTCTGGAATTCGCCGACTTCACCCGCTACTCGTTCCGCAGACACGGCGACTTCACCACCCTGGCCGACGAACTGCACGCCATCGACCACTACTTGGCGCTCGTACGGGCACGCTTCGGCGACCGCCTC
>Ga0307516_10005038_pt1 | contig 15984 bp, 19 predicted proteins | sample 19_EM_MG_FD_203310 | JGI IMG/M metagenome (GOLD analysis project Ga0307516, IMG submission 203310) | Populus trichocarpa ectomycorrhiza microbial communities from riparian zone in the Pacific Northwest, United States - 19_EM | ecosystem: Host-associated > Plants > Roots > Unclassified | place...
GATCCGCGTGAAGCGGCTCGAGCAGGCGGGCTACATCTCGGGCTACGGCGCGCAGCTGCGGCTCGAGAAGCTGGGCGACACGCTGACGGTGTTCACCGAAGTGACGCTCTCGGACCACCACCGCGAGGATTTCGTGCGCTTCGAGGCGGCGATACGCGGGGTCGACGAAATCCTGGAGTGCCATCTGGTCAGCGGCGGGTACGACTACCTGCTGAAGTTCACGACACGCGGCGTCAACCACTACCAGGCACTGATCGAAGAGCTGCTCGAGCGCAACATCGGCATCGAGAAGTACTTCAGCTTCATCGTGATCAAGTCGCCGTTCATCAAGACGCACTACCCGATCGAGCGGCTGTTCCCGTCCAGCTCCTGAGTCCTCCGCAGGATCTGCGCAGCGGGCGCCATACAACGCAATTCGCTGCTGCACGGCATGCGTTTTACGGTGTCGACCGAGCGCTCGCCGGTCTTAAGCTGATGCCCATGTCGGCCACCTTCACCCGCAGCCCCATCACGCGTCGCGCCTCTCGTTCGCTCGCACCGGTGCTGGACCACATCGCCGCCCACCTCGTCGAGCCGCTGCCGCTCGACGAACTCGCCGCGATCACCGGCTTGAGCGTGTGGCGCTTTGCGACCGTGTTCCGCGAACACATCGGCATGGCACCGCACCGCTACGTCAGCCAGCAGCGCGTGCTGCACGCGCAAGCCCTTCTGCGCCAGGGCGCGACGCTGGCCATTGCCGCCAGCGAGTCTGGCTTCTGCGACCAGAGCCACTTGTCGCGCCGCTTCAAACGGCTGTGCGGCATGACGCCGGGGCAGTACCAGGCTCGGTCGACCGTTTCATCATCCACCCACCTTTGATCGAGTCACCATGCCATTGCAAGATTTCAAGGTCCTCACGTTCGACGTCGTCGGCACGCTGATCGATTTTGAGGGCGGGATGCTCGCTTACCTGCGCCGTGCCGTGCCTGGCGCGAACGTGTCCGGCGACGCCTTCCTCGCCGCCTACCGCGTCGCGCGCAAGAGCCCTGACGTCGATTGGTATCCGAACGATCTGGTGCGCTGCTGGCACGCGATGGCGCCGCAGCTCGGCCTGCCCGATTCGGCCGCGCTGGCCGAGGCCTTTCGCGACTCGGTCGCCGAGTGGCCGGCCTTTCCCGACTCGGTCTTGGCGCTCAAGCGGCTGCGCGAGCGCTTCAAGCTCGTCGCGATGACCAACGCGCAGCGCTGGGCGCTGTCGCACTTCGAGAAGACGCTGGACATGCCCTTCGACGACACCGTGACCTGCGACGATGCACTGTGCGAGAAGCCCGACCCGCAGTTCTTCGCGTTCGCACGAGGCCGCCTGAGCACACGCGGCTACACGCGCGACGACAACCTGCACGTCGCGCAAAGCCAGTACCACGACATCGGCGTCGCCAAACGCCTGGGCCTCACCACCTGCTGGATCGAGCGGCGCCACGGCCAGCCCGGCTTCGGCGGCACGCTCGAAGTACCGGAGATGACGACGCCCGACTACCACTTCCACACCTTGGCCCAACTGGCAGACGCTGTGGACGCGAACCGCTGATGGACGCGCCGCGCCTGGGCGAGATCGCCGACCTGCTGCCGGCGCTGACCGCACTGCGCCGCGACCTGCATGCGCATCCGGAACTGGCCTTCGCCGAGCACCGCACCGCGGGCGTCGTGGCGAGCGCACTGCGCGAGCTCGGCCTGGAGGTCCACGAAGGCATCGGCGGCACCGGTGTCGTGGCCACCTTGCGCGTGGGCAGCAGCGGGCGCAGCGTCGGCCTGCGTGCCGACATGGACGCGCTGCCGCTGACCGAACACAGTGACGCGAGCTACCGCAGCACCGTGCTGGGCGTGCATCACGGCTGCGGCCACGATGGCCACACCAGCATGCTGCTCGGCGCTGCACGCCACCTGGCCCGGACGCGGCGCTTCGACGGCACGGTCGTCTTCATCTTCCAGCCCGCCGAGGAAGGCCAGGGCGGCGCGCGCGCCATGATCGAAGACGGCCTGTTCGAACGCTTTCCGTGCGACGCGGTCTACGCGTTGCACAACTGGCCCGACCTGCCGCTGGGCAGCGCGCAAACGCGGCCCGGCCCGATCATGGCGGCCGCCGACCGCTTCGACATCAGCTTGCGCGGCCGTGGCGGCCATGCGGCGCAGCCGCATCGCACACCAGACGCGATCCTGGCGGCGAGCCAGCTCGTGACACAACTCAACACCATCGTCGCGCGCCGCATCGACCCGGGCGAATCAGCGGTGCTGTCGGTCACGCGCATCGAAGGCGGCCACTCGCACAACGTGCTGCCGGCCGAGGTGCAGGTCACCGGCACGGTGCGCAGTTTCGATGCGGCGTCGCAGGACCTCATCGAGGCCGCGTTGCGCGCCACCGCGCAGGGCGTGGCGCTGGCCTGCGACATCGAGGTCGATGTGCGCTACACGCGCTACTACCCGGCCACCGTCAACAGCGCGCCCGAGGCCGAGCTGGCCCTGGCCGCGGCGGCGGATGCAGGGCTCTCGACCAGCGTGGCGGCACGCCCGGCCTTCACCTCGGAAGATTTCGCGTTCATGCTGCGCGCGCGGCCGGGCGCCTACCTCTGGCTTGGACAAGGCCGCGGCAACGCTGCCGTCGACCGCCCGCTTCATCATCCCGCGTACGACTTCAATGACGATGCCCTGCCCCTGGGTGTTCAGTGGTTCACCGCCGTGGTCAGCCGCGAACTTGCGCAGCCACCGAAGTCGGGGAGAAAGAATTGAGCCTGAACGCTGCGAGTGCGGCGCCGCAGATGGCCAGCTCCGATGCGGGTGGCGTTCCGTTGCGCCACATCGAAACTTCGCCCAAGCCACCCGCCAGCGCCGACGTCGTCGTGATCGGCGGCGGGATCATCGGTGTGTTCAGCGCGTACTACCTGGCCCGGCGCGGCATGTCGGTTGCCGTGGTCGAAAAGGGCCACATCGGCGCCGAGCAATCGAGCCGCAACTGGGGCTGGTGCCGCCAGCAGAATCGTGATGCGCGCGAACTGCCCATGGCGACCCGCAGCCTCGAGCTGTGGGAGCAGTTTGCCGCGGACAGCGGCGAAGACACAGGCTTCAAGCGCTGCGGACTGCTCTACCTCAGCGATGACGAAGCCCAGATTTCGACCTGGGCCCGCTGGCGCGAATTCGCGAAGACGACTGGCGTGACCACGCACATGCTGAGCGGCCGTGAGGCCTCGGAGCGCGGCCACGCGACCGGCCGCGCGTGGAAGGGCGGCGTCTTCTCACCCAGCGACGGTACGGCCGATCCCGCCAAGGCGGCGCCGGCCGTGGCAGCGGCATTGATGAAACTCGGCGGCACCGTTCATCAGAACTGCGCCGCGCGCGGCATCGAACTCGAAGGCGGCCGCGTCAGCGGCGTCGTGACCGAAGCCGGGACCATCAAGACCCGCATCGCGGTTCTTGCAGGCGGTGCGTGGGCTTCGTCGTTCTGCCACCAGCTCGGTGTGCGTTTTCCGCTGGCCACGGTGCGCCAATCGATCGTGCGCGTGTCGCCTGTCGAGCAGCACCTGCCGCACGCCCTGGCCGGCCCGAATGTCGCCGTCACTCGGCGTCCCGACGGCAGCTACATCCTGGCCATCAGCGGCCGGGGGCGTGTCGACCCCACGCCGCAGCTGCTGCGCTTCGCGCCGCAGTTCATCCCGATGTTCGCCAAGCGCTGGCGCAACGTGTTTCCCGGCGGCCTGGAAGGCATGCGCTGGGGCCACGAAACCCTGGCACGATGGAATCTGGACGCGCCCACACCGATGGAGCGCGCGCGCATCCTCAACCCGAAGCCCGACCCCGCGGGCGTCCGCGAAACCCACCGCCGTGCGGTCGACTTGTTGCCCGCGCTGCGCGAAGCCCGCATCGCGAACACCTGGGCGGGCTACATCGACAGCACGCCCGATGGCGTGCCGGGCATCGGCGAAGTGCCGCAAGTGCCCGGGTTCATCCTGGCCGCGGGCTTTTCGGGACACGGTTTTGGCATCGGCCCCGGTGCGGGCCACCTGATCGCCGACCTGGTGTCGGGCGCCAAACCGATCTTCGATCCGGCGTCGTTCGACCCCGCCCGGTTCAGCGGCTCGGCGTGGGGCAAGGTGGCTGATTTCTAACAAGCATGGCGCGAACGCGACGGCTGAAATTCAGGACCATGCAAAGTTTCGGCGAGCGTCCGGATTGAAGCGGAATCCGCTTGAACCGCATGCGAATGCGGCATCTACGGAGCCGGTGGATTCATAGACTTGGTTCCACCCCAACACGTGGAGCCCTCTATGATTTTCAAACCCAAATTCATCAGCTTCGACTGTTACGGCACGCTCATCAATTTCGAGATGGGCCCCACTGCGAAGCGCTTGTTCGAGACACGCGTTCCGGCCGGCCGGATGCCCGCCTTCCTGGACAGCTTTCGCGCCTACCGACTCGACGAAGTCCTGGGCGAATGGAAGCCCTTCTCCGATGTCGTGGAGAACTCGATCCGGCGCGCCTGCAAGGCGCACGGCGCCGAGTGCAGGCCATCGGACGCCGTCGCGCTGTACGACGCCATTGCGACCTGGCAACCGCATCCGAACGTGGTCGAGGTCCTGGAGGCGATCGCGCCGCACGTCCCACTGGTGATCCTGTCGAACTCGATGGTCGACCTGATCCCGGCGAGCGTCGCCCATCTCAAGGCGAAGTTCCACGCGGTCTACACCGCCGAGGAAGCACGTGCGTACAAGCCGCGCTTCCAGGCCTTCGAATACATGTTCGATCAACTCGGCTGCGCGCCGGACCAGATGATGCACGTCTCGTCGAGCTTCCGGTATGACCTGATGACGGCATCCGACCTGGGCTTCATGGCGAAGGCATTCATCGATCGCGCGCATGAGCCGGCTGTCGAAGGCTATGGTGTCAGGCGCTTGACCGATGTGCGCCAGCTCCCGGGGCTGATCGGCCTATGACCGCGCTCAGCACCACCGCGCCCGACCTCGCGCCCGCGGCGGTGGAGGCGCTGGTTCGTCGCCTCTACGGCATCGAGGGCAGCGCCCGGCCGCTGGCCGGTGAGCGGGACCAGAACTGCCTGGTGCAGGCGTCGGATGGTTCTCGCTACGTCCTCAAGGTGAGCAACCCTTCCGAGCCGCCCGAGGTCGTCGACTTCCAGATCGCCGCGCTCGACCACATCGCCCGCGTGTCACCTGGCCAGCCGGTGCCGCGTGTCGTGCGGACACTCGAAGGCCACACCCACGGCACGACAGCGCTCGCCGAGGGCGTGTACACGCGCGTGCGGATGCTGACCTACCTGGACGGCATCCAGATTCGCGAGACCGTGCGCAGCGCTGCACAGCGGCGCGCCATGGGGACAGGGCTTGCGGCCCTGAACCACGCACTGCACGGATTCGCGCATCCCGGCGCGGCGCACGACCTGCTGTGGAACGTCGCCACGGCGCACAGGCTGGTCGAACAGCTCGGCGGCATCGTCGACGAGAAGCGCCGCGCGCTTGCCGAAGCGTTCATGTCGCGCTTCACCGTGCATGTGCTGCCGCGCCTGGCCTCGCTGCGGTCGCAGGTGATCCACAACGACTACCACCTCTACAACGTGCTTGTCGCACCCGAGGACCAGGCGCGCATCGTGGGAATCATCGATTTCGGCGACATGGTGCACGCGCCGCTCGTCGGTGAAGTGGCCACGGCCGCCGCGTTCCACATGGCCGGCTGCGCTGATCCCTTCGAGGGTCCCGCCCAGTTCGTGGCCGCGTATCACGCGGCGCTGCCGCTCACTCAGGCCGAACAGGAGGTCATTGCCGACCTCATGGCAACGCGCCACCTCATCACGGCGCTGATCTCCGAATGGCGCGCGGCACGCTACCCCGAGAACCGCGCCTACATCATGCGTCACAACCCCGCAGCCTGGGAGGCCTTGTCCCAGATGGCGGACCTTTCCCGCAAGACAGCGCGAGACCGGCTGCTGGCCGGCGTACCAACTGGAGTCCATCTATGAAGAGCACGACCGACCTCAACATGGTCAACGCCTACATCCCCGGCCGTGCCGACGTGAGCCCGGCCACCGCCGCGATGATCGCGCGACGCGACGCCTTGCTCGGCCCGGCCTACCGCTTGATGTACGAGCGGCCGCTGCACATTGTGCGAGGTGAAGGCGCGTGGCTGATCGACCCGGAGGGGCGGCGTTATCTCGACGCCTACAACAACGTCACGTCGCTCGGACATTGCCACCCGGCGGTGACCGAGGCGATCTGCCGCCAGGTGCAGACGCTGGCGACCAACACGCGCTATCTCCACGACTCGATTCTCGAGCTGGCAGAGCGCCTGCTCGCAAGCGTGCCCGAGACCCAGCTGGCCCACCTGATGTTGACCTGCACCGGCAGCGAGGCCAACGACCTCGCCTACCGAATTGCGAAGGTCCGCACCGGTGGCACCGGCGTGATCGTCACCGACACCGCGTACCACGGCATCACCGACACGGTGTCGAAATTCTCGCCGTCGCTGGGCGTGAGTGTCGATCTCGGCGCGCATGTGCGCCTGGTGCCGGCGCCGCGCCTGTATCACGCCGAGGGCGCTGACCTTGGCGAGCGCTTCACGCGCGACGTCGAGGCGGCGATCGCCGACCTGCGGCGTCATGGCATCAAGCCGGCCGCGCTGATCGTCGATTCGCTGTTCACCAGCGACGGCATCCTGCCTGGACCGGTGGGCTTCCTGCGGGGCGCGGCCGACGCGATCAAGCGGGCCGGCGGCCTGTTCATCGCCGATGAAGTGCAACCCGGCTTCGGCCGGACAGGCGAACACCTCTGGGGCTTCCAGCGCCATGATGTCGTGCCCGACATCGTCACGATGGGCAAACCGATGGGCAACGGCCAACCGATCGCAGGGCTGCTGGCGAGTGCCGACGTTCTGGCGGAATTCGGCAAGCACTCGCGCTACTTCAACACCTTCGCGGGCAATACCGTCTCGTGTGCGGCCGCGCTGGCGGTGTTGAACACGATCGAGCGAGATCGGCTGGTGCAGCACGCTGACCAGGTGGGGAAGATTCTGCGCGATGGCATCGCCGATCTTGCCGGCCGGCACGAGTCCATCGGTGATGTGCGCGGTGCAGGCCTTTTTGTCGGCGTCGAGCTCGTTGCCGATTGCGCTTCGCGAGCACCGGACCGCCATCTCACGAGCCAGGTGGTCAATCGCATGCGCGACAAGGGTGTGCTGATCAGCGCGTGTGCGATGGGACACAATGTGCTGAAGATCCGACCGCCGCTGGTGCTGTCAGCCGATCAGGCCGGCCTCGTCATCCAGGCGCTCGACGAATCCCTCGGCGAAGCTCGGACGGGCAGTGCGGATTAGCTGCGATCGACATTTGACGCATTCATCCACTCCATGTGCCCGGCAAGCTTCGACCGATTCGACCTCAAGATCCTGGTGCACCTCGAGCGCGAGGGGCGCTGTTCGAACGTCGACTTGGCCAACGCCGTTGGACTGAGCCAGAGCCCGTGCCTGGTAAGGACGAAACGGCTGCAGGAAATCGGCGTGATTCGTGGCTACGGCGCCGACATCGCGCTGGAGAAACTGGGCAAGCACGTGATCGTCCTTTCCGAGGTGACGATCAGCAGCCATCGCCCCCGGGACTTCCGCAAGTTCGAAGAGGCCGTTGATCGGCACCGCGAAATCGTGGAGTGGTTCAACGTCAGTGGCGGTTACGACTACCTGTTGAAGATCGTGGCGCCGAGCGTCGCCCATTTTCAGGAGCTGATGGAGCGCCTGCTGCAAGATGATGTCGGCATCAAGAAGTTCTCGAGCCGGATCGTCTTGCGCCAGTCGTCCGGCAAGCGCGCGTATCCGCTCAGCCTCATCACGGCGCAATTGGATCGGGGCTGAGGGCTGCGATCATCAACGGCTCGCCGCACCGGAGGCCGCAGGCGCGGCCTAGAAGTCGGCGACCTTGCCCCATGCCGAGGCATTGAAGCGCTCGGGCCGATACGGTGCTGGATCAACGATCGGTTCGGCCCCGGTGGCAAGGTCTGCAATCAGGTGGCCGGCGCCGGGGCCGATGCCGAAGCCGTGCCCCGAAAAGCCCGCGGCCAGAATGAACCCCGGCACACCCGGCACCTCGCCGATACCGGGAACTCCGTCCGGCGTGCTGTCGACAAAACCCGCCCAGGCGTGCGTGACCTTGGCGTCGCGAAGTTGCGGCAGCAGTTCGACGGCGCGGCGCTGGGTCTCCCTGATCGTCCGCAAGCAGGGCTTCGGATCGAGGATGCGCACACGCTCCATCGGCGTGGGCGCATCGAGCCGCCATCGCTTCAGTGTTTCGTGGCCACCGCGGATGCCTTCCAGACCGCCTGGCAGAAGGTTGCGCCAGCGCTTGGCGAACATCGGCACGAAATGCGGGGCGAAGCGCATGAACTGCGGCGTCACGTCCACCCGCGCGCGGCCGCTGATGGCCAGTGCGTAGCGACCGTCGGTGCGGCGCGTGGCCGACACGTTCCCGCTGACCAGGGCCGCGGGCAGGCGATGCTCCACGGGCGACACGCTCAGGATGGATTGGCGGATCGAAGCCTGCGGAAAACGGATGCCGAGCTGGCGGCAGAACGACGACGCCCAGGCGCCCCCGGCGAGCACGGCCGTTTTGGTCTTGATGACCCCGGCCTCCGTGATGACACCGCTGACCCGTCCACCTTCCGTCTCGATACCGCGCGCCGCGCAGTTCTGGTGGACGCTGCCGCCGAGCTTCATGAGCGCGGCGGCCACCGCCGGCGCCGCCTTGCCGGGATCGGCGGTGCCATCGCTGGGCGAGAACACGCCGCCTTGCCAGGCGCGGCCGGTCGCTTCCCCGCGCTGGGTGGCTTGCCGGCGACCCAGCATGTGGGTCGTGACGCCCGCGGTCTTGGCAAAGTCGTGCCAGCTGGACCAGCGTGAAATCTCGGCCTCGTCGTTGCTGAGGTAGAGCAGCCCGCAGCGGTGGAACCCCGTGTCTTCACCGCTGTCGGCAGCAAAGCGCTCCCAGAGATCGAGGCTCTTGGTCGCCAGGGGCAGTTCGCGCGCGTCGCGGTTCTGCTGCCGGCACCAGCCCCAGTTGCGACTGGACTGCTCGGCGCCGATGCGGCCCTTCTCAACGAGAGCGACCGACACGCCGCGCTGCGCCAGGTAGTAGGCGGTGAAAACGCCGATGATGCCGCCGCCGATCACGACGACGTCGGCGGACGCCGGTGGCTTGGGCGAAGTCTGGATGTGCTGCAGCGGTGCGGACATGATGAAGCTGGATCGCCGGTTCAAGCCGGGACGTTCTGGCACACGTAGAACTTCGCCACGCGATCGCTGCTTTCCCACCCGATCGGTGCGCCCTGGGGCACGAACAGCGCATCGCCGGTGCCCGCCGACAGCACGCTGCCATCGGGCGCTCCGAATCGCACGCTGCCGGCCACGAGATGCATGAACTCGTTGAGGCGATGCGCACGGACGATGCGGTGGTACGGGGTCGAATCCCAGGTGCCCGCGAGGTAGTGCGCGGCGTCGTCGGTGAAGACGTTGTCGCTGCGGCATTGCGGGGCCGGGCCCAGCAGCACCTCTGCCGGCAGCGTGTTGGACGGCTTGAAGTTGGCCTCGGCGCGCAGTGCAACGACACCGGTCCTGGTCGGCCTCTCGCAAGCTGCCGCGCAAAACACGAATCGCGCGCCCGACTCGGCCTGGATGCGCAGCGCAGTGCCGCATCCGATGACGGCACCCGCTTGTGGGCCGAGTACCAGCGGCGCCGCTCCGGCGGTGATCAGCGTGAGTTCTCCTTCCACGACGACGATGGTTTCGATGTGAGGAAAGCTTGCAACTTCCAGCTCACCCACAAAGCTGGCCCGGCCCGCGGCCATCGAGCCAGGTCCTTCCCATGCGATCTCGCGATGTGCAGCAAAAGTATCGTCCTTGCCGAACGCCGCCGTGCGGAAAGAGGTTGAAAGCGGTGCGCCGTCGGCGCGATGCAGCACGAGGGCCACGGTCATGATTGCTCCTGAGCATTGAAGCCAAGAATGGCTTTGGTTTCCAGATATTCCTCGAGCCCTTCGATTCCGTATTCGCGGCCGTTGCCGGAGCGCTTGTAGCCGCCGAACGGGGCCTCCGGGTTCCAGGCCGGGTAGTTGATGTGCACCTGCCCGGCGCGGATCCGCGCCGCGACGGCGCGCGCCGCGCCGAGGTCCTGGCCTTGCACATGGGCGCCCAGGCCGTAGACCGTGTCGTTGGCAATCTCCACGGCTTCGTCCACGCTGTCGTAGGGGATCAGCGCGAGCACCGGCCCGAAGATCTCCTCCTGCGCGATCTGCATGTCGGAGTGCACCGCCGAGAAGACGGTCGGGCGGCAGTAGAAGCCGCGCCTGAGGCCTTCCGGCCGGCCGAGACCGCCACAGACCAGGCGCGCGCCTTCAGCGATGCCGATGCCGATCATTTCCTGCACGCGATTGAACTGGGCGCGGTTGGCCACGGGGCCGTGCGTGGTCTGCGACGAGCGCGGATCACCCACGACGAAGCTGGATGCCGTTTCGAGCGCGATCCGTTCGACCTCTTCGAGGCGCGCGCGGGGCACGATCATCCGCGTCGGCGCACTGCAGGATTGGCCCACGTTACGAAAGGCGGCGGCCACGCCTGCAGGCACCGCACGCGCCAGGTCCGCGTCCGGCAGGATCACGTTGGGCGATTTGCCGCCGAGCTCCTGGGCCACGCGCTTGACTGTCGGCGCGGCCGCCTGGGCCACCAGCACTCCGGCCCGCGTGGAGCCGGTGATCGAGATCATGTCCACGTCGGGATGTGCCGACAGCGTGGCACCGACTTCAGGCCCGCTGCCGTTCACGAGATTGAACACACCCGGCGGGATGCCGGCGTCCTGCACCACTTCAGCGAACAGCAGCGCGCTCAGTGGCGACAGCTCGCTGGGCTTCAGCACGACCGTGCATCCCGCGGCCAAGGCCGGGCCGACCTTGGCCGTGATCTGGTACAGCGGCCAGTTCCACGGTGTGATCAGAGCGCACACGCCGATGGCCTCGCGCACGATGGCCATGTCCCCTCGATGCGTGACAAACGGGTAGCTGCCGGCGTGGTCGCGGGCCACGCGGATGTGCGCCGCCGCGGACGGCACCTGTGTGCTGCGTGCGAAGCCGATCGCCGCGCCCATCTCCAGCGAGATCGCCTGAGCGAACAGTTCTGCGCGCTCGAGGATCAGGGTGTGGACGCGATCGAGAAGCAAGGCCCTGTTCTGGACGGAGCTCACGGACCAGGTGCTGAACGCGCTACGCGCGGCAGCCACCGCGACATCAACCTCTCTGGCAGTTCCCAGTGCGATCTCTGCGACCTGCTCCGCTGTCGAAGGGTCGACCACAGAGGTTCGGATGTTCGTCTCGGGCAAGACCCACTCGCCGCCGACGAACATGCGATCCAGGCGGCCAGCGCGCCCGAGGTGCTCGATGACGGTGGAGTTCATGGAGCCGTTCTTTTCGAAACGGAGTGAGGCTTGCTCATGGGGTGCGAGGTCGGGACTTTGCATGCCGAAAAGTCTAGGCCGCATGGCCTGCCCGCTGATGCTGCAATGAGGCTCTTGCACGAGGAAGGCTGCGGTTGTGTGAGTCGCTACAGCAGATCCTGCCGCGGTGCATGAGCTGCTGGTCCCGAGTGCTGCGCAAACGGGCAGTGGGACGGCCGTCGCCGCCGGGCTCACCTGCGCGAACCCGCGCGACGACGCGCCGGTCTCGGTCTGGCACCCGACCGCAGAGTCTCAGGCTTTCGTGAGCACCGCCTTTGCGGCCACGATGACCCAGAGGTAGTAGGCCACGAAGACAAGCCGGTTGGCCCAGCCGTTCCATGCCGATACGCCATCCGGCAATGCGGCCAGGGGCTGGCTGTTGGCAGACATCGTGATGCCTGCGGCTTTCAGCGACGAGAACAGCATCGCCATGGACATGGCCATCACGGCCACCGACACGATCGGCAGCATCGCTGCCCATACGGGCATGTCCAGACCAGCGCGTCTCGCCGCGATGGTCAGCAGGATCGCGGCGATGGGCAACGCGGGCACACCGATCGCAAAGGCTGCACCGTGCAGCCGATGGTTGACGTCAAAGAGCCCGCCCATCGCTTCGCCCACGCCGGCGAGAACCAAGACCAGCACGCCGGCCGCTCCGACCCACCCGCTGGCGGAGGGCAGCAGCGCGAACGCCAGTGCGAAGCTGCCCAGTGCCCAGGTGAGGAAGACCACGGTCAGCACCCAGCGGTGGTTGCCATTGGCGTACTCACTGACCATGCGCCAGGACGGATGGAACTGCGGGCTGAGGATGTGCAACGCGAGAAGGCCAAGAGCTGACCCGAGGGTCGCGCCAATCGCCAGCCACGCCGCCGCGCGGGTGGTGATGCCGTCGGTCGTGAGCATCTTCTTCGTCTCCTTGACTACGGCCTCGGCCGCACCGGTGATTGGTCCCCGGACCATGGCATGACACCATTTGAACGGAAGCGGGAGTTGTGCTAATGTACAACCAAATGGTTGTATCAAGCACAGCTGCCCACAACGAGCTCGACCGGCTGTTCCGTGCGCTGGCCGACCGCACGCGCCGCGACATCGTGGCGCGGGCACTGGCCGGCGAGGAAGCTTCGGTGTCGACGCTGGCCGCCCGCTATCGCATGTCATTCGCCGCGGTTCAGAAGCATGTCGCCGTGCTCGAGCGCGCCAAGCTCGTGATCAAGCGTGCCGTCGGGCGCGAGCGCATCGTTCGCGGCAATCCGGAGCGGCTGGCGCGAGCGCGCGCAGCACTGGTTCAACTCGAATCCCTGTGGCTCGAGCGATTCAGTCAGCTCGATGGCGTTCTTCTGTCCCACCCACCCACCAAAGGAAATTAGATGCCGATCACCTCTGTCACCTCCGATCCTCAAATGCTCACGCTGACCGTGATCGGCGACTACCCCGTGTCGGTGGAACGACTGTGGGAGGCCTACAGCGATCCGCGGCAACTCGAACGCTTCTGGGGCCCGGAGACTTGGCCGGCGAAGTTCACCCAGCACGACTTCGTGGTCGGCGGACAGGCGCACTACACCATGACCGGACCCGATGGTGCGCAATCGAGCGGCTGGTGGCGGTTCCTGGCCATCGAACGGCCGCGCCGGATCGAGATCGAGGACGGGTTTTCTGCTCCCGATGGCAGGCCCGATACCACCATGCCGTCGATGCGCATGACATTCACCTTCGAGGCGACCGGGACCGGAGCACGCTTCACCGGGGTGACTCGCTTCGCGAGCCTCGAGAGCATGGAGCAACTGGTGAAGATGGGCATGGTCGAGGGCATGCGCTCGGCGATGGGGCAGCTCGACGCGGTGTTGGCAGGCCGGTAGTCCGCTGGCACACGGGCGCCTAAGGTTCGACTCGCTCCGCGGCGGGTCGGTGCGTTCAACGATCCGACCGTTCGACGACGACCTCGCTCAACTGGACCACCGGCACGATGTCGGTGTAGTTGGCGATGTCGCGCCGAATCTCGGCGGTGTGCTCCTGGCTGGCGGCCAAGTAGCCTTCGGCCGAATCACAATAGAACGCGCACATCGCAACGAACGCGGGCGGTGAACCGGGTGCTCGACCGGCCAGGCCTTTTTCGACGGTGTAGTAGGCGCAGGCACTGCCTAGCCTGGCCTTCACCATCGGCATGTGCAGGTCGCGGTAGTAGGCGTGGTCGAAACGCGCGCCTTCTGTGTACGGGTACATCACGGTGACTTTGATCATGCGGTTCTCTTGCTTTGTTCAGGCGGGCAAAAAGAGTTGAGCTGAACACCCTCGTCGACTTCCATTATTTCTTGAACGCATCGTTGGTTATGAAGGGAAGCGGATGCCGATGAAGCCTGGCCCGATCAGCGGACTCTTGATCGTGAGACTCGGTACTGACGCGGGCTCAGCCCCAACCGATCCTTGAACACGGCGCCAAGATGCGACTGATGTGAAAACCCGCAGCTGAATGCGATGTCCGCAATGGGGTTGCTGCTCGTGCTTAGCAGCGCACGAGCACGTTGCATTCTTCTCTCGCTGACGTAGGCGTGCGGCGTGGTTCCTACGGTAGTCGAGAAACTGCGCAGAAAGCGCAGCACCGGCATCCCTGCAACCTGTGCAATTTCGGCCAGGCTCAGCGGGCCGTCGATTGCGTCATCGATGTAAGTCGAGCACTCGGGAATGCACCTGTCGATCATGGTCGTAGCTGCCAGATGGTCGACGTGTACGTGCGAGAAGCGACAGGCCACGATCCAGCAGCTCCATCGCCTGCTCGTCGATGAGCAATGGCTGGAGGTGTGACGCCAACATCGAGCGGCGCAACTTCTTGCCCAATTGCACGGCTCGCCGTTCTCCTCGAAAGACGGTGCGCAGCACAGTCAACGGCAGCTCGAGTTCGAGGCCAGGAGCGACACATCGAACGTGCAAGACCAAGTACTCGCCACCATTCTTCGATTCCGAAAACATCTCCACATCGGGAGAGGTGACGGCCAGTTCCCCAGGCCACGATCGAAATCCTGACGCGGCCCACCACCCACGGCATGCACCCCCTGTTGCCGCTCGAACGCCAGGCCGAACACATACAAGCGGCATTCGTCATGGATCGAGTACGGCGCCGACGGCAACAGTGAAATGCTTCCCCAGCCGAAGTCCAACTTCATGACGCACAGCCTCGTTTGAAATTTCCTGATAGATGCACCAGAGCCACGTGACGATCATAGGTCGAAGCACGTAGCAACCCACCTTCGACCGATGCCAGCTCCTTCTTTGCCACTGCGCTGCCAGCGCTCGCTGTTCTCGCTTCCCGATGGCCATTGCTATCTGAACAGCGCCTTCATGGGGCCCTTGCCTCGGCTCGTTGAGCAGGCCGGTGTCGCAGCGCTCGCCGCGCGCGCGTCGCCCATCGCGTTGGCAGCGAAGGACTTCTTTTTGGACCGCCCAGCATGCGCACGAGCATGGCAATCCCGCTCGGCTTCGCGGGAGGTGCGAGCCTGCTGTGGATGAATCCGAGGGCCTGGGCGATGGTCACGGGCGCGGCAGCGTCGTTCGCGGCGCTGTCGGTCCACCCTGTTCAACTTGCCTTGCTGCTCGGTACCGCCTTCGGTTTGGCGGCGGTTATATCGCTGTCGATCTGGTGCATTGCCGGACTTGTGCTTGCAAGGCTGCTGCGCACAAAGTGGCACTGGCATGCGGTCAACGCAACTTTGGGCGCTCTCCTCGCAGCATCGGTCATTCCGATGTGGTCGGCTTGAGCGTCACAAAGCGTGTGCGGTTGTGCTGCCAGTCACAGGGAATCAACGGCATCGTGGAGCGCATGAGTCAATGACTCCGAACAGCATGCCTGAACCGGAAGGTCACGAACACCAGCGCTTCGCCGCGCTGAGCCGGCCACGCCGGAGTGCGCGACCTCGATCCAAACCGGCGCGCGAACGTGGTCGGTGAGGGCCTGCAGCAGACGATCGCCCGTGCCGCGATGGCGGCGTACTTCTGTTGGGTCGAACCACCCAGCGGCTCTCGCCGCCTTGCCTCAGTGTTTTCCTCATATCGCCTGGCCGAAATCTGAAAGACGCCAGCCCGAGCCCGGATTTCAATGCTTGCCTTCGGGCCGGGCTTGGCTCGACCGAGGCCTGAACGCCGGGTCGCGGTGGATGTCGCCGTTGGCGGTGGCACTTGGCAATGAGGAGACAAGGAATGAACAGTCACACTTCCGGATGGCGCCGACTCATCGTCGTCATGACGACGGTCGTGGTCGGCCTGGGTCTGGTGGCGCCCGACCTTGCCCACGCGCATCGCGACGACGACGGGGCATGGGTAGGCACCTTCGCCACCAGCCCGCAATTCGTGCGCTCCACCCAGACGGCAGTGGTTTTCCCTGCGCAGTCGACATTGCTGTTGAGTTCCATGCAATCCTGACCCGCCATTTCCATCCAATATTGACCCACCCGTATTCGAGCCCCGCGGGCTCACGTTGTGGATAACTTCTTGGT
>Ga0307516_10005039_pt1 | contig 15982 bp, 14 predicted proteins | sample 19_EM_MG_FD_203310 | JGI IMG/M metagenome (GOLD analysis project Ga0307516, IMG submission 203310) | Populus trichocarpa ectomycorrhiza microbial communities from riparian zone in the Pacific Northwest, United States - 19_EM | ecosystem: Host-associated > Plants > Roots > Unclassified | place...
TTTTCTGTTTTTGTTTGTCATTTCTTGTCATTGTTGTTTGTTTTGTCGAAGCGGTAGACTTTGTTGAGGAAGGGGCTGGTTTTATTAGGAGGGGAGTGGTTGTAGGAGGAGGATTCCGGCCGCTGCAGGCGCTGCGGACGCTACGCCCAGCGGGGTGTCTAGAGTTCGGGTGACACGGACAGTGCTACGGGAGTGTGACATAGGGCTACATTGGACAGTCACGGTAGACAGTCACAGGCGGCGCACGGACACTCGTATAAGAGGCCGGCGCTCGCCTCTCTAGAATGGACATGCTTCTTGCTACCCCTCAGTTACGGCCTATTCGAATCATTGGTAATGCCGTTTGGCCTGACCAACGGGCCAGCAGATTTCCAACGATTCATCAACGAAACCTTAGCTCCTTTCCTCGATCACTTTATGTCAGCCTACCTCGATGATATATTGATTTATTCGGATACGATGGATGAACATACTCGGCATGTCCACTGAGTATTGGAATGACTGACCGATGCCTGCCTCTACCTCAAACCGGAAAAATACGAATTCCACAAAACGGAAGTTAAGTATCTGGGACTAATCATTGGTGTGGATGGCATCAAGATGGATCCGTCCAAGGTTGAAACAGTGAAGGCGTGGCCCCCTCCCGAAAATCTACGAGATGTGCGAGCGTTCTTGGGATTCGCAAATTTCTACCGCCGATTCATCAAAGGATACTCAAAGGTAGTTGAGCCACTGACACGGCTGACAAGAAAAGGCCAGCCGTTCAAGTGGGAGACAAAGCAACAGTAATCGTTCGATGGACTGAAAACCTCCTTTACAACGGCACCCATTCTGCGTCGGTTTGATCACGACCGCGACATTATGGTGGAAACCGACACCTCTGACTTCGTCTCCGCCGCAGTCTTGTCGCAATACGACGACAAGGGAACCCTACACCCTGGGGACTTCTTTTCAAAGAAACATTTCTCCGCTGAGTGCAACTATGAAATTTATGACAAGGAACTGATGGCAATTTTCCGGGCGTTTGAGGAGTGGCGCGCAGAGTTGCAATCAGTGGAAAACCCGATATCGGTCTTAACGGATCACAAGAACTTGGAATATTTCACGATGACCAAACTGCTCAACCGCCGTCAAGCGAGATGGGCGCAGTTTCTCTCCCAATTCAACTTCAAAATCGTCTACCGACCAGGGAAAGCGGGAGCCAAACCAGACTCCTTGACTTGAAGATCCGGAGATCTTCCTAAGGAGGGGGATAAACGACTGCCCGAAAACTTCCATGCCATCATAAAACCACCCCAAATCCTACGACTCAAAGCCGGACTCAGACGCGGACTCAGACTCAAGGAACGCGGTGCCGGACTCGGACTCGAGGAACGCAGCACCGGACTCGGACTCGAGGAACACGACGCCGGACTCGGACTTGAGGAACGCGGCACCGGACTCTCACACAGACTCGAGGAACGCGGCACCGGACTCGCATACGGACTCGAGGAATGCGGCGCCGGACTCGAAGGACTCGAGGAACGCGGCGCCGGACTCGGACTGGGACTCGTCAATTTCAAGATCACCGAACTATTCTCTGAAGCCTACAACTGGGATCCGTTTCCTATGAAGGTACTGGCTATGCTAGAGAAGAAGGTCCGCTATTGTAAGGATATTACTCTAGCGGAGTGCTCCCGGAGCCCAACGGGCAGATTACTTGTCAAGATTCTGCCTTGACTACTCCGTGCTGCTCGACAGGTAACGTAGGCTCGGTTCTTCGGGGCAAGCTCGTGATCACACTTCCAACGTACTCACGCGCCGCTCGTAGTCACACTTCCGGCGTGCTCACGCGCCGCTCGTAGTCACACTTCCGGCGTACTCACGTGCCGCTCGTAGTGACACTTTCGGCGTACTCACGCGCCGCTCGTAGTTACACTTCCGGCGTACTCACGCGCCGCTCGTAGTCTCGAGGTATCCGTCACGCCCGGTGTGGTCTCGTCGCGGTCCTCTGACACGCCTTGCGTGTGCTCGTTGTTCTCGCGGTATCCATCACGCCTGGCGTGGTCTGGTCGCAATCTTCTCACACGCCTTTGCGTGGGCTCGTTGTTCTTATTGGGGTGGTGGTCGCAGTGCCAGTTCATGGGTAGAGAGAGGTAGGTCTGTGGAGAGAGATAATATTCGATTTCGATCTATCGCGCTTTAACACTACAGGTTTTGTGCACTCCTCCTTGCCGTACCACCCCCGTGGGATTTCCATCTTTCCCGACCGCCGAAGAAGTACACGCACCAAGGAAAGGAACAAACAGGACAGGAATCAAGGATCGCAACGCATAACACAGAATAGGAAAACCAGGAAACGCTCTGACAGTACAAAAGGAAACCAATCGCCTCTGTCCTTCCTCCCATTCGTCGTGTCAGTCGTGATATCGTTTATGGTTCGAAAGTGCCGAAGTCCGGCTCAGGGGTGTCTGGGTCGCTAACGTTGGTGCAGTCTGGTGTGTTGTGGTTTCCGTCGAACCGGATAAGTGCGGAGTGGCCCAGGCCTGTTGCTCGTAGGAAGTGGCGCAGCGGGTTTGTGTTTTCAGGTGCGGTGATGAATTCCAGGGACTGAATGTCTCCTGTAGTGGCTTTGCGGAGGAGTACCCGCTGTAGCATCAGCAGCGGGCAGTCTCGTAGTAGGTGGTGAGAGGAGGTAAGGTCCGTGCCACAGGGGCATGGGTCTGCTGTGATGTTGGGGGGTGGGTCGGAGGGTGATCGGTTGCAGAAGACTCTCCATATTGCTCGTGTATCGGCCCAGTTCGCTCCATGGAGGTGGCTGGGAAACTTGAATGAGGGCTTTGAGAGTGGTAGTTCTGTTTTCCACCGACGGAGGAGCTCTGCTCGTGCTTGAGCCAGTAGCCATGTCTTGGTGGTGAGTGCGAAGCGGCAGGGGACGGCCGAGGTGGCTCCCCGTTTGGCAAGTGTGTCGGCTCGCTCGTTCCCCCTGATGTTGCAGTGGGAGGGGCACCAGGTGGTGGAGATCTCCCAGCCCAGTAGGCTGAGGTCGCTAATCACTTCCAGGGCTCGGCGGGCATATTCGTGGTTGTGTTTGTTGAATTGTAGTGTTTCGAGTGCCGCCCGGTTGTCCACGCAGATAATTGCTGTGGCTCGTGGTGCGGTGGTAGTGAGGAGGGATGTGACTGCTTCTTGGATTGCGTGGAGTTCGGCATCGTACACCTCGGCCCAGTTGCCTAGGTGGCAGCTGCCTTCCCCCAGCCGGTAGAGTTGTTGGTCACCGCAGTGGAAGGTTGCCCAACCACACCCGACAGACCCATTCTCGAGTTTGGTGCCGTCAGTGTAGATGACGACGGTGTGGTTTGGTAGCGTGTGGAGCCATTCTTCATGGAGCTGTTGGGGTGTTGTTGTTTTATCTGGGTTTGGGGAGGGGAGCACATTGGTTCCGTTCGCTGTTGAGGTGGTAGTGCGGTTCTCCAGTTTGCCTTGTACTAGGTGCTTGCTGAGTGCATAAAGGCGGTGGAGTCCTGGGAGGTTGGGGTGGGTTTCTGATAGGGCTTGTGGCGGGCCCAGAGCGTGGTGTTGGGGGAGGAAGTGAAGTCGGATGGCGTATCGCAGGGATAGGTAGTCCAGGTATGCCTCCATTGGCGGGAGTTGTGATAGTGTGATGAGGTTCGTCGTTCTGGTGTTGAGGGGGAGTCCTGGAATCCATCGGGCGACTGAGTTGTAGGTGGTGCGTAAGGTTGCAGTGATCATCGGGGTGCCCGTCCACCATGCTGGTGATGCCCAGAACATTGTGGGGAGGATTGCCGTCATTGCCAGGTGGTGGGCGACATGCGCGGGGATGCCCCGTGAGCGGTGTCGCAGGAAGTTGAGGCTGCCGAGGGCCCGGTTGCCCTTGGCCGCTACCATGGTGGCATGGAGTAGGAAGCTGAGTGATTCATCGATGTGCACTCCTAGGTACTTGATTTGTCGTGAGGCCACGATGGTGTTGTTGTTGATTCTGAGGGGGGGGTGTGTGCTAAGGCTCCTGTTCTTATCTTTGCTGGTGAGAGGGAGGCAGTAGAGCAGTTCGGTCTTGGGTGGTGCAAAGGTTAGTCCAAGGTGGACTCCCCTGCTGAGGTATTCTTCAGTCCTTTCTTCAAGGAGTGTGTTGGCTCTGGTGATTGTCGTCGACATTTGGACCATGCATACGTCGTCTATGTAGGATGTGTTGATTGCGTCATGGGATTGATGGCTCCTCTCCAGCATGGCATTGCTGTAGATGAGGAACAGGGCTGGGGAGACTGGGGATCCCTGGGGCAGTCTGCACCTGTATGGTTGGGGCTGTTCTGATTGTTGGTCAAAGCCGAAGGCGATTTCCTGGTCAGTGTTGAAGGCAGTGACCCACTCCGTCAGGTACTGGGGCATACGTTGTTGTTGCATAACCTCCTGGAGTGTTGCTGGGTGGACTTGGTTGAAGGCGCCCTCGATGTCATGGGTGAGGACAGCCGGTCGTAGTGGGGTTTTGTTTGCTGTTTCCTTCTGGCTGATTGGCCTAGCGATAGGGGTGATTGTTCTGAGTACGGCGTCGATTGCTGAGTTTTCTGCCTGGGCCCCCATCTGTGAGGGGTGTGTGGCCCCACAGGTGAGGGTGGCCTGGGAGAGCCGCTTGGCGATGATGGATTCGAGGAGTTTTCCGAAACATGATTGGAGAGAGATGGGGTGGTAGGAATTGGTGTCGGAGTATGTCTTCTTGCCGGGTTTGGGAATAACCACGCAGTTTGCCGTTTTCCATTCTGGTGGATGGGTGCCCCAGGTGAGGCAGGCTGTGAACAGGTGCGGGAGAAGGTGAGGGGCCGCCGTATTGAAGTGGCGTAGGGTGGTGTATGAGATGTTATCTGGACCAACTGAGATTCCATACTTCAGGTGTACAATTGCCAGATGTATCTCTTGTATCGTAACTGGCTTTGTGTGGTGGCGGATGTCTACTGTGGAGGTGAGGAGGCCAGGGGGGAGTCGTGTTTGTGGGGTTGCATTGACTGGGGGAAAAAGTGCATTGCGTAGCGTATCGCATTTGCCCCTGAAGGTTGTTTGCCCGTTAAGGGGGGGGATTGGTTTGTGGTGTGTGTTGTGGTGGTAGATCGTTTTCCAGATGGTCTTGGATGATGCGGCTTGGAGCTGTTGGATTCGGTAAGCTGTTTTAGCATTGCGTACCATCGTCGATCATTTGTGCTGTTTGTGTTGTCTGTCTTTCCGGTTGGTGTTGTTGGGTTCTTGGCGGGCTCGTCTCTCTGCTCGTTTGACTGCTCTTTTTGCCAGTGTCAAGGTCTGGTTCCACCATGGTGCTTCCTGACTCTGTGGATCTTTCATGGGGAAGGCATGGTTGGTTGCTTTGTGGATGAGTTGGGTAATGTTGGTGACGGCGCAGAGGGTATCCTCGGTTCCTTGGAGGTTTGAGAGGTCCATCCGGGCAGCCTGTATGTGTGAGGCGAAGCTTCCCCAGTCGGCCTTGCACCAGCAGCGCTGGGCCTTCTGTGGTGCTGCGTTTGAGGGTAGGGAGAGGGTGGCGGTGAGGGAGCTGTGGTCCGAGGTGGTGTTGTGATCGATTGCCAGGGTGAGAACCAGCTGCGTCGTCCTGCCCCTGGAGAGGCATAGGTCAATGGTGGAGGGTTGCCCCCCGTTTCGGGGGTGGTTGGTGGGTTTGGCTATTTCGTTGTGGAGGTGGAAGTTGTTTTCCGTGAGCCAGTTGGCGATGGTGTAGCTGGCCGGGGAGGTGCGTGCTGATGGGGGCAGTGGGCCCTGCCACCACGTGTGGTGGGCATTGAGGTCCCCCATCAGGAGGCAGTCTGTCGGTAGGTCGATGGTGGGGAGAATGGCTGCTACTGGGTCCGGTCGTCCAGGGGAGTATAGGGTGTATAGGGTGAATGTGGAGGTATGTTGTTGTTGGAGGGATGTGATGGTGGTGCCCAGGAAGGAATCCTGGGCCGCGAAGGTGGTGGTAGCACTGAGCCCAGGCACGCGGCGGACGTATGTTGCACATCTGGGCCGTGTTGGTGTTGGGGTGAACATGTCGAAGTTTGGCATAGTCGGAGGGTTTCCATGTCTATCGTACCATGGTTTTTGGAGGAGGCAGATAAGGTTTTCGGGTTTTCTTGCGAACTCTTGCAATGCTGAAATCGTAGTCGCTTGGCCTCTCGTACAGTTCAGCAGCTGTACGGACCCGACATTGTGGAAGGGCATTTTATTCGGTCATTCCCGCCATGGGGGCATCTCCCGGGGTGGTCATGGCCATCGTATTCGTGTTGTTGTTGAAGGATCGGATCTTAATGCGTGTGGGGCAGTTGGGGTCACTGGCCTTGTGGGGTGCGTCGCAGTTGGCACAGCAGATTGGTGGGTGGGTGCAGGTGGGGCCTCTCTTGCAGGCTGGAATGGTGCATGGGTGGTCTTTCGTTTCGTGGGCATCCGCACAGACCGCGCAGCGCGACGGGTTTTTGCACAGGGCGGCGGGGTGTCCGTAGCCCTGGCAGTTCCGGCACTGGGTGCTTCTTCCGTATGAGATGTAATCGTCAAGTTGGCATTCGCGGTTGCAGATGGTGAGGTAGTGTCGTCCAATGTCAGCCTTCTTGGTGCTGCCGCTGAGGGTCATGACTATCGTCGAGGTGGCTTTCTGTTCGCGTCGGTCTGCTGGGGTGAGCCAGCGTGGCGTCTGGCACTGGATCAGCTGGGGGTAGTTGGTGGCGATGCTGTTAGAGATGTCAGGCAGTGGGAGATGGGTCGGGACTCCGTGTGTAGGAGGAGGATTCCGGGCGTCATGGACGCCACGTCTAGAGTGGCTAGCATGGCCACTAGCATGGCTTCTAGAGTTTGTGGGACTTAGCAGATGTCTGCCCTAAGGGTTTCTGTAGATAGACAGTCACACACTAGCGCTAGCACACGGACACTTGTATAAGTGTCTGGTGCTCCCATCTTTAGAATGGACATGTTTCTCGCGACCCCTCAACTGCTAGCAACACTTTATTTTCTCTGCCCCGCACGACTAGCGGCGAGCATTCTTTATTTTCCCTGCCCCGCATGACCAGCGGCGAGCATTCTTTATTGCACCGTGTGACGAGCGGCGAGCAGAAGGAGGGCGCAGAAACATCAAGATCACGAGAGGACAACGAGAAAATCAAGAAAACGAGAAAACCGAGCGACAAGACACGGGACGGCCCAGCGAATGGACTCTCGCGTGAAAAGTAGCTGCGGGAGGGCGCAGCGAGCGGTAAGCGCGGGGGCCGGCGTTTCGGGGCCCATACCTTACATCTCACCAAGCTGTTTCCAGTCACATACAGTACGCTGACCTTCAAGAAAAAGATACTCACACGCCGTATTCACACGCTGTATTCACACGCCATACACACACGCCATACACACATGCCATCCAGCAGTCTCAACTACCCGTTCACTGGGCTGAGCTACTGCCTATATAACCCATTCATCGGGCAGAAGCGCTGAGCATTTCCAAAGCGCGACGAGCATCTCAAGATCCCGAGAGGACAATGAGAAAAACGAGAAAAACGAGGAAACCGAGCGACGAGACACGGACGGCCCAGCGAACGGACTCTCACATGAAAAGTAGCTGCAGGTGGGCGCGGCGAGCGATACTCACACGCCGTATTCACACGCCGTATTGACACGCCGTATTCACACGCCGTACACACATGCCGTACACACACGCCGTCCAGCAGTCTCAACTACCAGTTCACCGGGCTGAGCTACTGCCTATATAACCCGTTCATCGGGCAGAAGCGCTGAGCATTTCCAAAGTGCGGTGAGCATTTCCAAAGCGCGACGAGTATTTCCAAAGCACGGTGGGCATTTCCCAAGCGCGGCGAGCATTTCCAAAAGCACGGTAAGCATTTCCCAAGCGCGGCGAGCATTTCCAAAGCACGGCGGGCATTTCCAAAGCATGGCGAGCATTTCCAAATCGCGGCGGACATTTCCCAAGCGCGGCGAGCATTTCCAAAGCACAGCGAGCATTTCCAAAGCACGGCGAGCATTACCCAAGTGCAACGAGCATTTCCAAAGCGCGGCGGACATTTCCAAAGCACGGCGAGCATTTCGAAAGCGCGGCGAGCATTTCCAAAGCACGGCAAGCATTTCCAAAGCACGGCAAGCATTTCCCAAGCGCGGCAAGCATTTCCAAAGCGCGGCGGGCATTTCCAAAGCACGGCGAGCATTTCCAAAGCGCGGCGAGCATTTCCAAAGCACGGCAAGCATTTCCAAAGCACAGCGAGCATTTCCCAAGCGCGGCGAGCATTTCCAAAGCGCGGTGGGCATTTCCAAAGCACGGCGAGCATTTCCAAAGCGCGGCGGACATTTCCCAAGCGCGGCGAGCATTTCCAAAAGCGTGGCGAGCCAAGCAGGGCATGCCGAAACGGCGAGCAATGTCAAACACCCCGAAATTCTGGCCGGGGCCAGGCGAGCTACTCGAGTGGATTGGTGAGGCGAACCTCTCACGCGACGAAAACTCGGTAGTTATAGCTGTTTCAGCTGAAGCGGTCCTGAATGCCAATGCTCAGTGGTACGAGAGTCACCGGGAAGCCTCTGTGGAGATGGCAGTCTGGAAGCGGCGCTGCGATCACCTCTTGGTCATCAGCGAACAAGCCACAAAAATACACGCTGGGACCTTGAGCCAAAAACTGATTGTTCAAAAATTAAACTGCATGAGCCAAAGAGATTTGATGGTTCCCAGGACATGGAGGTTGTCGCTCAATATCTTGAAGATGTTCAGCACTTCGTTCGACAGGATGGAGCAGTCTGTCAAGGTGCATCTGAAAACAACCAGAAGATCGACACCTTCTGGCGTTTTCTCACAGGCAAGGTGTTTTACTGGTTCGAGAACAGCATGAAGAAACAGGGTGTGAACGCTATTCCTCCGGAGGAGTACAATTACAATATCACATGGAATGACATGAAGGTCCTCTTCAAGCGCCAGTACGTTCCAGAACGGGCTATCTCGGTAATCCGCCGCGAATGGTATGCGTTGAAGTTCAGCCACCAGCTGGTTTTGTCGTTCAACCAGAGAGCGTTGGAACTGATCACCATTCTGGGCGGGTCACTCACCATTACCAGGGAAAACCCACTCTGGGAGGAATACCTGATCAAGCTGCCGGAAGCAACGCAAAACGATATATCCCAGCAGGCATGCCTCATGGACATCCTCGGCAATGGCAGCCAGATGACACTATCCGGTATGATGGATATCGTCACCGCGCGCACGCTCCCGTTTCAGCCGATGCCATCCAGAAGTGCCGTCCTAGTCCTGAACCCAACCGAAAAAAATGAAGTAAATACAATTGTCGATGGAAAGATACAATCACGATTCAAGCCTCGAGAAGGACGCCATGGAGGGCGCGACGGACCCCAGAAGTATCAACCTACCCAACATCCACCACCCACGTAGCAGTCACAGTACTGCGCCAGCCAACCCAATTGGCAAATCCCAGTCAAGCATCTTGACAATGTTGACAATCTGGAGGCAAAGTCTGGTGCGTACATCAAAGGAGGTTGGCCAGACAAGAGAGAAGTGACAGAGCATCCTCCAACTAGGGAAAGAGAGGGAGCAAGACTTTATTTGACAAACCTTAATGTTATACGGAAAGACATTATTGATAAAAGTGATTTGTTACGTTTTTACGCTAAAGTCCAAACCTCTCATTCCAAAACTCGCTCAGCCTACACCTTAATGGACCCTGGTGCGTCACACTGTTATATCGATACCGCATTCGCAAAACAGCTCGGTTTACCCTTTCGACATGCTGGACGCATGTCAATTATCACAGCCGGAACCAAACATCCCCCCGAAGATAGGTACCAAGTTTGGCTTAATGGACGGATACGCGGCATCACCGGGAATTACGCAGATGTTACCGGTTGGTACACTGTGTTTGATCTTAAGGGTGCCTACGACATTATTATTGGAAAAAATTGGCACTCAAAAACACACCATCTGGTGGATTCAGACAACGTTTTACACCTGTTGGATGCCGATTGGTCATTGCTAATGGATGGACGACTGGCATTTGTACCTAAACTGGCATTGAAAGGGCTTCGACCACACCAAGGCCGCTACCAGGAAGTTCACAACCATTGCGCAGCAGTAGCCAAAGCGGCATCCATCAATCTGATATCTGCAGACGAAACGAGACGGGCGATGTCAAGATTGAGTGGTGATAGGATTTTTGTGATCGACATCCGGGAACGCCGGATGGGTGATGAATTCGGTGAGGATGATTCCGTTCTGGCAGATCTGGGGAAGTGGAGAGTTCAAATCAGACGCGATTTTGATGATCTCTTTCAACCGCCGGGTGGTGTTCCGCCACCAGGGGAGCACGACTTCCGCATTCATACCGACCCAGCGGCAAAAATTCCCCACCGCCAGCCGTACCGGATGACACAGTCCGAAAGGAACGAGTTCGAGGTCCAGATCAAAAAGCTGCTCGAAAAGGGGTGGGTGATGGACTCTCACTCGCGTTATGCGGCACCGATAATCTTTGTGAAAAAGCCGGACGCCACGCTCCGAATGTGCATCGATTATCGCGGATTGAACTCAATAACCGCCAAAGACTGGTATCCGTTGACATACATCGAGGACTTGCTGGATAAACTCCACGGAGCACGTGTATTCACCAAGCTGGACTTGGCAAGCGGATACCACCAAGTACGGGTTCACCCAGACGACTGCCACAAGACCGCGTTCATAGCACCAGATGGATTCTACAAGTATAAGGTCATTCCGTTCGGACTTGCAAATGCGCCAGCCGCGTTCATGCGTATGGTGCACAAAATATTGCACCCACATCGTCGGAATTCAATTGTATATCTCGATGATGTCTTGATTTTTTCGAAAACGCTGGCAGAACACAAGACGCATGTGGAAGGTGTGTTACAGGCATTACGCAACGCGCGGTCACGTCTCAGTGAGACCAAATGCGTGTTTGGTACTCTGGAAACGTCGTTTGTTGGTTTCAGAGTGAATAGACATGGTATTCACACAGAAGAAAAGAAGGTCAAGGCAGTACGGGATTGGCCAACACCCAAAACGCCAACGGAACTCCGCGGGTTTCTGGGATTGGCAGGCTACTACAGGAAATTTGTACCGAAATTCGCCCACCAGGCACATCTGCTACATGACCTTGCCTCGAAACCCAAGAGCAAATATGTATGGACCAGCCGACATGCGGATCAGTTCAAGGACCTTAAGGAGGCCTTGATATCTTCACCGGTATTGGCAACTTTGGATCCAGACGCCGACTTCATCCTGCGTACGGATGCATCGGACACGGCTATTGGTGGCATTCTAGCACAGAAACAGATGTTTGAAGGGAGGTTAGTGGAACGGCCACTGGGATACTTTTCGAGGAAGCTCTATGCAGTCGAGGCGAGGTATCCAGCATACGACCAAGAGCTTCTTGCAAACAGCACAAATCTGGAACATTGGGCCTGCTACGTTCATGGGCGGAAACGTACCACCATCTATACGGATCATGCATCATTGCAGCATATCCTAGGGCAAAATAAGCTGACGAGCCGTCAGTGGCGTCACCTTGACAGGCTCCAACCGTACGACTACGAGGTCAAATACTTTCCTGGAGCAGCGAATGTTGTGGCAGACGCACTCAGTCGAATTGCCTACACGCAGGAAGAGCAGCCAAAGGTCAATCCGCAGTACCTCAATGTCATCGAAATGCAGGTGTCAGCCTCAAACGAGTGGCTGAACGATGTTCGAAAAGGCTACGGGGAGGACAAAATTTTCGGTCCAGTTCTAGAATATTTGAGCAATAGCGACGAAAACGAGGACAAAAAGACAAGTTCGAAGCAGTCTCGCTGTGTTAAGGAACGAGCAAAGTCGTTCACACTCGAAGAAGGCCTGCTGTACCATAAGCCGTCGGGCGGAAGGTTATGTATCCCAAAATTCTTGCGAACGGATGTCATTCAAGAAGCACATGACGCTATTCTGGGCGGTGGACATAGCGGCATCGCAAAAACAGCAGCAGCGGTTGGGTCTCGGTACTACTGGCCAAAGTTGACAGATTCGGTCGCAGAATGGATTGCTGGATGTGACATATGCCACCGAATCAAGCACACGAATGACAGGCCGTATGGACTCCTGCTGGCACTACCGATTCCACTCGAACGCGCGGAACGGGTGAACATCGATTTCGCCACCAAGTTACCAACGTCGGAAGCCGGTTACGATGCTGTGGCGACAATTATCGATCCCCTGACGAAGCGAGCAGGTTGGATTCCTGTTAAGGAGGCTGAGCTCACCGCAGAAAAGTTTGCAACGGCGTTCATTGACGGTTAGGTTCGATCACGAGGGCTACCCGTATCGATCGTATCTGACCGGGACACCCGATTTACCTCCAGCTTCTGGCAATCATTGTGTTCACAACTCGGGATTAACCTCCGGATGTCTACAGCATACCACCCACAGTCGGACGGACAAGCGGAAAAGGCAAATGCCAATCGGGAAACTTTTTTGAAGGCCTATATATCGCAACTCAAATCCCCCGAGCAGTGGAGCCGGTTGTTACCATTGGCGGAGTTCACTTAAAATGCGGCCAAGCACAAGGCTATAGGAATGTCGCCATTCGAGGCGGATATCGGATACATTCCGAGGCTTGCACTAGATTTACTGGCACCAGGTCCGCGGACACCAAATTCGAGACCCGGAACGGAATTCGCAGAACGGCTCGTCAAGATCCTACGGATGCTTCGAGAGCGAATGGAAGAAGCCCAATTGACAATGGTGACGGAAGCGAATGAGCATCGTCAGCCGCACCCATTTCGGATAGGTGATTCGGTATTCCTGGATACCCGTTTGCTGCCAGTCGGCTACGCCAAGGTCAATTCCACTGCCAAGGACAGCGCGAATTCGCGAAAGTTTCAACACCGATATGCCGGTCCGTTTACAATCCTAAAGTCAGCCAGCGAGAATGCTTTCGTTCTCGACATCCCGGCGCACTGGCACTTACACCCGGTTTTCAACGTCGCACGCCTCAAGCTGTCGAGAGTCGACAGAACCTGTGAACACCCGCCCCCACCGCCACTACGCTCCACCCCTACCGTCGAGTACGAGGTTGAGTCGATCCGCAAGCACAGAGGTACCACAGTTCGAGACCTCAAATATTTGGTCAAATGGGTTGGTTACGTTGACCCTACGTGGGAACCACTGGCAAACCTGAGGGGCAGCAGCAATGAGCTGCTGGGTGAATACCATGCTGCGAATGGCTTGCGAGTCTACCGGTGGATGGAACAGGAGTGACCAGGAGTGTCAGCTGAGCATTGTGAGAGGGGTTATTGTTATAAGTTGGGTTTGTCGTTGTTTTTTTGTTTTTTGTTTTTGTTGTTGCTTTTTGTTTTTTTTGTTTAGGGGCGGCGCTTGTTTTATTGAGAGGGAAGTGGTTGTAGGAGGAGGATTCCGGGCGTCATGGACGCCACGCCTAGAGTGGCTAGCATGGCCACTAGCATGGCTTCTAGAGTTTGTGGGACTTAGCAGATGTCTGCCCTAAGGGCTTCTGTAGATAGACAGTCACACACTAGCGCTAGCACACGGACACTTGTATAAGTGTCTGGTGCTCCCCTCTTTAGAATGGACATGTTTCTCGCGACCCCTCACCGTGGAGCAGGAACTGGCTGAAGCGCTTCCCGATTTCGACCCTCTCGCACTTGCCGTAGTAGGTGAGGGCGTCGGCGATGATTGTCGTGTAGTCTTCATAGATGATGTTGTTTTGGGTGTTGGTGGTGGTGAAGATGATGGATCCACGCATGGTTACCCAGGCGCGGAGGAAGGGGGGGGCGGTTACGTCCTGGTTGTCGACCAGGGTTTTGTTGACTCGGTGGAGGGCTGCATCCGCGACGACTTGGCGGGCGATGTAGTCTCGTTCAGCGTGGGCGGCGGCTTCGGCGGGGGACGCAGCTGGGAAGTGGCACATGACCTTGCGCTCGGCTTGGGGGTACATGGTCGGGATAAGCTTGGGCATGGCAGACTTCCTTCCCTGGGTTTTCTTCTACAAGTTCTCCCATCCTTCAACGTTGGTGGCGTATGTGGCGTGTTCAGTTGGTGGGTGTGGTTGGGCAGTGGGTGCTTTGGCGGCATCGGCGTATGTACGGATGCTGGTGCCATTGTTGGTCGGAGGGCTGTTGGCGTTGTATTTGTTCTTGGTGGCAGCGGGGCCCTGTGCGGCCGAGAGGAGTTGTTGTTGCATTTGGGTGACTCGGGTGCCCAGCGTGGCGATTTGCTTGGTCAGGCTGTTTGTGGCGATTTGGAAGGTGGTGTTGTTTTGGGCGAAAAGCATGGAGATCTCGGCGCTAATGGTTCTGGCGAATTGGTCTAGGAGATTGCTGGTGATGATTTCGATGTCGGCACGGAATGCTGCGTGCTCTGGGCTGAGTGGGGCTGCCATCTGGGGGGCAGTACTGGTGGGCTCATCCATGTCGCCTTCGATCGCCTGCGTTGCAGTGATGTCTTCCGTGTGTTGGAAGTCCATGGCGTTGTCGTCGTCTTCTTCCCTTCCTTTATCTCCAGAGTCGTCAGAGTCGGAGTCGGAGTCGGAGTCGGTGTCATTCTCCTCACATGCACGCTTTGCGGGGGAGGGTGACCATGAGGTCGCGACTGTAGGAGGTTGAAGGTGGTGTTGGGAGGGGTGCTGCTGGGAGCAGGCTCTTGGGGTGCTGTGCGCAGAGATTTCGGTGGTGGTGGCTGGGGTGTTCGGGTGGAGGAAGGCGTCGAGGGATCCTTGACCGGGGTTGTTGGTGGACATGAAGCCTTTTAGCGAGGTGGTGATGGTTTGGCGATGCGAGCCAAAATCACGAAAAGCAGGTGGCGACAGGAGGGAAAATTCCCAGGAGGGTTCCGGAGGGGTGCAGCCTCTAGTTAATTAACTATTGACTGACTCCTGAGGTGACTTTCCGGGGTTGTTGAAAACTTAATTGGAAAAGAAGATTTTTGGTGTCACAAAAACAGTGAAGTTTTGGGTGGTGCTGTGAGGATAATATGCAACTTAGATCTATTGCGTTCAGCACTACAGGCTATATACGCTCCACCCCGCCATACCGCCCCCATGGGGTTCCCATCTTTCCAAAGCCGCCCGAAATCACAACACAAAACAAAAAGCAAAACAAAATCGCAACATGAAAGCATCTGCGGCGGTCAAACGAAGAATGAGCAAAACTCCCTCCATTTACCCTTCTCCGCCCTTCATCGTCAAATCAGTTATCGAACGCGCCAAAGTCCGGCTCTGGGGAGTCAGAGTCAGAGTCGTTGGAGTCGTGTATGGTGGTGTGGTCTCCAAGTTCAAGGCGGAGGTGTACTGAGTGCCCTAGCCTGGTGGCTCGTAGGAAGCGTCGCAGTGCTAGTGAGTTTTCGGGTGCAGTCAGGAAGTCCAGGGATTGTATATCGCCTACCGTGGAGAAGAGGAGGGCTGTGCGTTCGGTTCCCAGTAGTGGGCAGTCTCGGAGGAGGTGATGTGAGGTGTATGGACCCTGCCCGCATGGACACAGACCAGCGTCAAGATTGGGAGGAGTATCGGATGGTGCGCGGTTGCAAAACACTCGCCAGAGTGCTCTTGTATCAGCCCAGTCGATGCCGTGTAGGTGTGTAGGGAATTTGAAGGAGGGATTCGAGAGGGCAAGTTCGGCCTTCCATCCTTGAGTGAATTCCGCGCGGGCTTGGGTCAGCAGCCAGGTCTTCGTGGTTACTGCAAACTGGCATGGTGTAGTGGAGGATGCTCCCAGCTTGGCAAGTGTATCGGCGCGTTCATTCCTGCTGATGCCACAGTGGGAGGGACACCATACAGTCGAGATCTGCCATCCTAGGAGTTGCAGTTTTTCCATGATTTCCAGAGTTCGTCATGCGTACTCATGGTTATCTTTGTTGAAGTGGAGGGTATCGATCGCAGCCTGATTGTCGATGCAGATAAACACCGTCGAGCGTGGCAAGGTGGTGGTGAGAAGGGCAGAAACTGCTTCCTGAATAGCA
>Ga0307516_10005040_pt1 | contig 15982 bp, 22 predicted proteins | sample 19_EM_MG_FD_203310 | JGI IMG/M metagenome (GOLD analysis project Ga0307516, IMG submission 203310) | Populus trichocarpa ectomycorrhiza microbial communities from riparian zone in the Pacific Northwest, United States - 19_EM | ecosystem: Host-associated > Plants > Roots > Unclassified | place...
GGTGTTTTCCTTGGTTAAAGGTTTTTTGGTTTTATCTGCGAGGAGGTTTTCCTTTTTTCCTACATGTGAGGTTTTTTGGTTTTTAACAAGGAGGGAATAACAGTCAGGGTTGATGAACTTTGGTCCGAGGACGAACCCTTGTGAGGGAGGGGGTAGTGTTACACCCAGTGCGCTGGTGACACCCCAAGACATGCAATTAGTATGACTAGCCGGACTCAATCTGAGGATTGAGGCCGAGTGAGATTTCATGAGTGAAAGTCACAGGCTGGGGTGAGCTCTGAAAGAGAGGAGTATTACCGACCCAACAGCAGCCAGGTGGTAACTCAACATTACCAAAGGGAAAGGGGATGAGTGGCAGCCTCAGACAGGGGTCTGGTCACATCCCTGGGGGGTGTCAAGGTTATCCTCTGCGAGACCCATACTAAAAGCTACTAGTTGCTATATACCAGCAAAAATGTCAACTTTTTCTGGGTACAATATAACTCACGAGCGGTCGTGCAGGACGCGCGAGGCGGAACGGGTCCGGTGGATATATGAGGGGAGCCAGACCATCTGTCAGTTGTTTGAAGAAGATCGGACCTTAACTTGTTAAGTTACAGAGACGTATTCTTCAGTTAACTGCGATTGCTACGGCACTTGTACCGACGTCACCAGATATTCCTGGAAGCATCTAGACTCATAGATTGCGACCACAGATCCACCTGAGAAGCATTTAGCCAGTAAGGGCTGCGATCAGGTGCACGAGAGTGACGACACCTACAAGGGGGTGCAAACGAAGATTATTCGCAAGCGCTCCGATCGAAGATCTTCTGGGTCCATACCTATCAATCAGTGCCACGTCCCAATCAACTATATCTCCCTCGGACGAGGAGAGATACTACTGCGTAATACCGAGGTATTGCGCTTCCCGAGTCAGCCCGAGGGAGGACGGCCAAAGAGTCGGCGCGACCTTTAAAGAGCACCAGTTTCCTACGTACAGAGGCATCAGCAACGATCTGTCGGAAGTCGAGCCTTAACAATATTACATTGTTTCTGGGATCAACTCTCTAGTGATATTTCGAACGCTAATCTCTTAGTGGATTTTCCCATCCGCTCCCGTACGAATCCTTCGGAACTACACAGTCGCTCTGCTGCCATCATACAAGTGTTGCTCGCTGAAGGGTGATAGACTGTTGGTGACCACCTGGGCGATTGTGCCGTTGGTGAAACACCCGAGTGTTACATCCCCCTTCTTATCGCTTGGTACTGTACAGGACTAATCAAACCTAAGCATGCTCTTCTGATGATGGGGGACGTGTATTTATTGAGGGAAAAAGAAGCACCCAGCACAAGAGGAACGAGCAATGGAGCTTGGCCCTCTTGTGGCCACGAAAAGAAACCCTAGCAAAGAATCATGTGACTGTGTACCGGGAATATATAGGAAAAGAGAAAACCATGGAAAGCGTCTGACAGAACGAAACCTCCCGATACACACCAAACACCAAACAAAAACACCAAACACAGAACCTAAGATTATTCCACTGTGAATTGTCGAAATAGAACCTGACTCTATCCTCACTCTCGCTCCACCTCTGTGTACTACACCCAGGTGTTACACTATAATCTTGGTTCCCAAGTCACCTTCTATTTTTACTCCAATGTCGTATGCCTCCGACTTCAACATACTCCAGCTCGAACCACCGCAAGATCTTCACCAGATCACTGACAGAACTGACCCCACTGAACAAGCGATAGAGATCTCCAATCCTACCTGGTGGATCAGATCATTGGTCCACCAGCAAGAGCAAGCGGAATGGGATCTCCAACAACTACAAGAACTGTACAGAACTATGATCAACCGAACCGATTGACGGATCTAGGACATTGAAAAAGCCTACTATATGCTGGCCCAGAGAACCCGGTACGTTTATGACCGAGTCCAAACCCCGAAAGATATCACCGAAGCCTAGATACGAAACAAACTGGTAGCCACAGCAAATACCTACCAGACTTTCACTCTGCAACTCTGGCAAGCCATTATCGAACAGACCAGCAAGGTGGCCCTCCAGCAGGCATACCAGGGAACTCAACTTGCCAGGCTAAACGACGCCCTGGCCTTCCTCTCAGAGGCTAATGTCGCCCAAAACCGACATCTGGCCATATTTCAGAGAAACATGGAAACCTGAGCCCATGACCACCAGAACTGGGTTGCCATACTTGAAGAACAGCTGGCGGCTGCTCAGGGAGAAATCCATAGGGTTGCGGTACAGATAGCACTCCCGGTGACATCAACCCCGTATGACCCAATGAATCTGAGGACCCCTTCCATAGCCCTAGTACCAATGCGGCCAGCCAGCATTCCAGAACTAAGGCTGGGGACGCTGCGGCTCTGAACACCTACGCCATACGTGCCCCAAGGAGCAACGGCAGGAGGAAATGGTGGGGTGACCACCGAGAGCACCACGAAAACCGGCCCTTCCACTATCACCATCACCACCACAGGACAACAGTGACAATGACCTTTACGAGCACAACCTCACGATGGGCTGGCCACCCCCGAACATGCGTGAACCAACCAAAGGGCAACTGGCAACAATGCTCACGTCAGGAGAAATAGCCCAGCTGGTAGGAGAAGGAATCGTGGCCATCTGACTGGATCAAAGACAGGAGGTCCAGATCAACACTTCCTGTCTGAAAATGAAAAGCCCAGAAAATTTTGACGGAAAAATGAACACCAACTTTCACCAATGGTGGGAATCAGTGGTGATGTACCTAGGGTTCTACCAGAAAACAGTGGATCAGCAAAAGATTGCCTGGGTAGGAACCCTCCTCACTGACACCACCCTATTGTGGCACCTGCAATGATACCGAGACATGAATAACACTGACACCTGAGTCAACTACTCGGCCACCCTGCAAGCGATGTACCACAATGATAGGAAAGCTGCCGATGCCCAACTTAAGCTTGGACAGCTTAAGTACCAAGGGTCGATTCATACTTACCTCTCAGAATTCCGAGCACTCAACAACTACACCAGAGCAACGGGTGAGTACCTCTGCAAGAAAGTCGCTCTTGCCATACTCGACAGCATTTTGGACATGCGGTTCAATCAGAACCCAGTGCACTTGGTGGAGGACTAGCACTTCCTGTAGGCCACACAATGGGCTGGCCTCCAGGTGGAAAAAAAGAAGGCTCTGAAAGCCACCAAGGAGGCAATACGGGAACTGGCGTCGGGGAGCAGCGGCGGAACAAGGGAAGGCCAGAGGTGGAAAGGCTCTGGTAATACTCAAAAGGGCAGGGACATGGACGGCCCCAGGCAGACTGAGAAGTCAGACCCTAGGGGCAAGACTGAAAAGTCAAGGAAACCATGGATGGAAAGTTGTTGGGGCACCATTGGCAATGCTTTGAAAGGGGTCCCTTAAAAGGAAATCAATAGCTACAAGGCCAGCAAGGCTGACTGCTGGAGGTATGGAAGGGACACCCACAGCACCAGTGAATGTTACGCCCAAACAACAACGACAGGAACAGATCTTCTGGAGGCACCAAAGGAGAAAGCCGCAGGTACCATCCAAGGGAAAAGGAAATGGGAATGGAACAAGCCTGCTGAGGATCATACCCCTAAGAAAGTTCAAACCATCGTCATCAAAACAGAAGACGATGATATGAGTGATATCACTTCCACAGCCCCTCCACTGCCATGGTACGACAGCAACTCGGATTTTTGAAGAGTTGGGACACACCGTATCCTAGGACCTTCTCAATTATTTGTGGGACATCACAAAAGCGGAAAAATCCGAACGAACCAATGGACTCTTCTGGAAAACCCACAAAGAAACCACTCTGCAGCAACTGACCAATAATTAAAATGGTCATTCATCAGGGTATGTCTCAACACATCGTACATGCCGTGCTTGATACAGGATGCTCAGTCCCTCTCATCAGCAGGACCCTTGTCAAGCAACTTAATTTACCCCAAGTACGGCGTCGAAGATTGGCCCCTTTACGAAACTGCTCGTGAGAAAAAGTACTAGGAGTAGGAGAGGAATACATGGAGCCTCTCCTCCTGCAACACTGAAAGTGCTTCTAATGTAAAGTTTTTGATGTTGCTCCACTAGAACCCACAGTTGACATCTTCCTCCCCTTCTGGTGGATCACCAAACACCCTTCCCAAGGCACCTGGGACTCGGATGAACTCTGCTTCAGCAGCCCGAACTGTCTTGAGTATTGCACAAAGTACGAAACCACAGAGTTTTCCCTGTCGTGGAATGAGACGGTATGCCTAGACCCTGGGGCAAGGGTGGTAGGATATGTCTCAACGGTCAGTACGGACGGAATGGATCCACTGGAATCAGTATCAGAGGAGTTGAGGGAATACCTGAGTATCATGGGAAAAGAAGTAGCCAAAGCTTTATCAGAACACCGGCCATATGGCTGCAAGTGTAACACTTGGGTGTTTCACCGACGGCACAATCGCCCAGGTGGTCACCAACAGTCTATCACCCTTAAGCATGTAACACTTGTATGATGGTAGCGGAGCGACTGTAGTTCCAAAGGATTCGTACAGGAACGGTTAGGAAAATTTACTAAGAGATTTGTGTTTAAAATATCACTAGAGAGTTGATCCCAAGACCAATATAATATTGTTAAGGCTTAACTTCCGACTGATCATTGCTCATGTCACTCTAGGAAGGAAACTGGCGCACTTTATATGTCACGCCGACTCGTTGGCTGTCTGCTCTCAGGCTGGCTCAGGAAGCACAATACCTCGGTATTATCCAACAGCGTCTCTCCTCATCAGAGAGAGATAGGGTTGATTGGGACATGGCACTGATTGATAGGTACGGATCCAGAAGATCTTCGATCTGGGTGCTTGCGAACAATCTTCGTTTGTACTCCCTTGTAGATGTCATCACCCTTGTGCTCCTGTCTGCAGCCCTTACTAGCTATATGCTTCTCAGGTGTATTCAGGGTCGCAATCTATGAGTCTAGATGCTTCCAGGAATATCTGGTGACGTCGGTACAAGTGCCGTAGCAATCGCAGTTAACTGAAGAATATATCTCTGTAACTTGACAAGTTAAGGTCCGATCTTCTTCAAACAACTGACAGATGGTCTGGCTCCCCTCCTATACCCACCGGACCCATTCTGCCTCGCGGTTCCTGCACGACTGCTCGTGAGTTATATTGTACCCAGAAAAAGTTGACATTTTTGCTGGTATATAGCAACTAGTAGCTTTTAGTATGGGTCTTGCGGAGGATAACCTTGACGCCTCCCAGGGATGTGACCAGGTCCTCGCCTGAGGCTGCCACTCATCCCCTTTCTCATTGGTAATCTTGAGTTACCACCTGGCTGCTGTTGGTTCGGTAATACTCCTCTCTTTCAGAGTGTGCTCCAGCCTGTGACTGGCACTCATGAAATATCACTCGCCCTCAATCCTCAGATTGGTATCAAGATATGTATATCGGTACACAGTATATTCAGTGTAGAGCGAACGTCCCAGCATGGGATGCCTCATTATATTGGTCTCTGTGGCTATTCCACCGGAGGCGAGTATGCTGATGCTATCGGTCTCGGTGACTAGTCTACCAGACAATACGCTGATGCTATCAGTCTCATCTCCGAGAATGTGTCCAGACCCCGTCCGAGCCACATCTCATGACACTTACCCTCTTGCTACGTACCATCAAAGACAGAGCAGCAAGTAAGCAACAAAGAGCAGCAACACAGTAAGGTCAACTTCATAAAACAAATCCCCACTGGTCGCATTAAAATCTCGGCAGTTGCAAAACCTCGTGGAAAAAAGCTGATCTGCTAGAGGACAAAAGAGTGCCAGCTCAACGCAAGTAAACAGACAAAGACCCAGAACAACAGCCTTGCTAACACCATAGCCCAATACCCTCTGTAAAGCTCCTATGCTTCTCAGGTTCCAGTACCTTCGTTATGATATCTGCCAAGTTGTCGTTCGTAGAAATGTAGCAGAATTTCAACTCTCGAGTGGCGTGAAGGTCCCGGCAGTGGTGGAACTTCACATCGATGTGCTTGTTCCTGCTTTTCCCATATCCAGCTGCCTGGATGATCTTCAATGCACTATTGGAATCGGTGTAGATGGGGAGAGGATATCAATCAGTGTAGATGGGGAGAGGATATTCGAGTTTCCCGACGACGTCCGTGTGAAGCTTGGCAAGCCACTGGGCTTCTCGAGCGGCTTCTGAGCAAGCGATGTATTCGGCTTCTGTGGTGGAGAGTGCTACCATTGACCACTTGTAGGATTTCTATGAGACTGGTCCATTGTAGACTTGAAAAACATAGCCTCCCTGTGACTTTCTTCCATTGATATCCCCTGCAAAGTCGGAGTCAGTGAATCCGAGTATCAGTGACGGAGTGACTGGTATGCGAGGGAACACTAGTTTGAGGTCGGCAATTCCTTTGAGATATTGGAGGACTCGTTTGGCAGCTATTAGGTACAATGTGAAGGGTCTGCTGCTGTAGTTGCTGAGTGTCAAGATCCTGCACTGACTACTCCATGCTGCTCGATAGGTAATGTAGACTTGACTCTTTGGGGCATCGCTTATTTCCTCACATGCCTTTGCGTGGGCTCGTTGTCCTCATGGTATCCGTCACGCCCGTCATGGTCTCATCGCGGTCTTCTCACACGCCTTTGTGTGGGCTTGTTGTTCTCATGCTATCCGTCACGCCTGGTGTGGTCTCATCACAGTCTTCTCATATGCCTTTGCGTGGGCTTGTTGTTCTCGCGGTATCCGTCACGTCTGGCGTGGTCTCGTCACGGTCTTCTCACACACCTTTGCGTGGGCTCGTTGTTCTCGCGGTATCTGTTACGCCCGGTGTGGTCTCGTCGGGGTCTTCTCACATTCCTTTGCATGGACTCGTTGTTCTTGTGGGGTTTGGTGGTCGCAGCACCAGTTACGGGTAGAGAGGTAGGTCTGTGGAGAGAGATAATATTCGATTACGATCTAATGCGCTTTAACACTACAGGTTTTGTGCACTCCTTCTCGCCGTACCACCCCCGTGGGGCTCCCATCTTTCCCGTCTGCCAAAAGGAGTAAACGTACCAAGGAAATCAAAAGACAAAGTTTGTACGACATAAGCAACGAGAAAAGAGTAAGACATTCATTGAAATCAGTCGTGGTATCGTTAAGTTTGAACTGCACCAGTGTGGCGGCCATTGGAGAGATGGAATGGCATCAGACGCCGGAGTGCGAGCCTGCCGAGAAGTTGTGGCAGCAAACGCCGGAGCGCGAACCCGCCGTGAAGGTATGTAGCAGCAGACGCGGGAGCGCGCAGTTGCCGAGACTGAGGAGTGGAGGTGCGGGTGTGCACCAGAGGGCGAGACTGCTGAGAAGGTGTGGCAGCAAACGTCGAAGCGCGCAGCCGCCGAGGAAGTGTCAGGTAGGTGCCGTAACGGGAAACCGGGTTACCAAGCCAATGCCAATGCCATGGCGCGCAACCGTGAGGTGGAGGAGGTGGAGGTGGTAGTGGGTGAACAAAGCCCGTGACCGCCGAGGAAATGTGAGGTAGCGGGTGCCGTAGCAGGGAATCGGGTTACCAAGCCGATGCCGATGCTGTGGCACGCAACCATGAGAAGGAGGAGGTGGAGGAGGTGGAGGGGGTGGTAGTACCGGGTGAACAAAGCCTGCGACCGCCGAGGAATTGTGAGGTAGCAGGTACCGTAGCGGGGAATCAGGTAACCAAGCCAATGCCAATGCCATGGTGTGTAACCGTGATGTTGAGTGGGAGCGCACGCCGGAACGCGCGACTGCCAAGGAAGTGTGAGGTAGCGGGTGCCATAGCTGGGAACTGGGTTACCAAGCCGATGCCAATACCATGGCGTGCAACCGTGAGATGGAGGAGGTGAAGGAGGTGGAGGAGGTGGTAGTAGCAGGTGAACAAAGCCCGCAACCACCGAGGAATTATGAGGTAGCGGATGCTATGGCGGGGAATTGGTTAATCAAGCCGATGCCGATACCATGGCGTGCAACCGTAATGTGGAGTAGGAGCACACACCGGAGCGCGCAACTGCCGAGGAGGTGTGAGGTTGTACCATAGCAGAGAACCGGGTGCTAAAGCCGATGCCGATGCCGTGGCGCGCAGCCTTGAGGTGGAGGAGGTGGAGGTGGTAGTAGTAGGTGAACAAAGCCCGCAACCGCCAAGGAAATGTGAGGTAGCGGGTGCTGTAGCGGGAAACCGGGTTACCAAGACGATGCCGATACCATGGTGCGCAACTATGAGATGGAGGAGGTGAAGGAGGTTGAGGAGGTAGTAGTAGCAGGTGAACAAAGCCCGCGACCGCTGAGGAATTGTGAGGTAGCAGGTACCGTGGCAGGGAATCAGGTAACCAAGCCGATGCTGATACCATGGCACGCAACCATGATGTTGAGTGAGAGCGCATGCCGGAACGCGTGACCGCTGAAGAAGTGTGAGGTAGCGGGTGCCGTGGTGGGGAATCGGGTAACCAAGCCGATGCCGATGCTGTGGCATGCAACCCTGAGGTGGAGGAGGTGGAGGTGATAGTAGCGGGGGACCAAGCCCATGACCGCCAAGGAACTGTGAGGTAGCGGGTGCCATGGCGGGGAATCAGGTAACCAAGCCGATGCCGTTGCCATGGCGCACAACCGTGAGGTGGAGTGGGAGCGCACGCTGGAGCACGCGACCACCAAGGAAGTGCGAGGTAGCGGGTGCCATGGCAGGGAATCCGGTAACCAAGCCGATGCCAGTGCCATAGCATACGGCCATGTTGTGATTGGCAGCTTAGCAGACAGGAGCGGGGTCCGGCTGCAGCCAAGATGTGTTGAAGTGGGCGGGCAGACTTTTCAGGGTTCGAGCCATGCCCACAGGTGTTGAGTGGGGTATCCGTTCATGTCAACGCAAAATGAGAACGGAGAAGAATGAGGTTTTCTGTCACATGCGTGCGACAGGGAAAGAAAGAGTTGGATCTGTCGCGATGGCACGACAGAGGAAGTGTTGTAGATGCCCTCGGCCATCAGAGGTAGACTCTGATGGCCGTGGGGAGAAGTTGTTGTTGTTGCTGCACGGAGGGTTGGGGGGTGCTGTGAGGATAATAGATTGCGTGGAAAAGAATCTCCAGACTAGCTACCGCGCCCCTTCCCTTATACCTTTTCCTCCACTGTGGACATCACAGTCTCACCCGCAAGACCAACAGAGAATATCCCCTTCATGACTGAATCACCGTACCCCAAAAACACACGATCGTACTCAACTCTCACCCCCTTCACCCCAAAACAGACTAACGTAAGGCAGACATGCAACAGTAAGAAAGCAACAAGTAAAGCATACAACCGGAAATCTGATAAGGAGAAAGGGAAACACAAGTATAGTAAGGTAGACTCGCAAACAGTGAGGAAGCGACAAGGAATGCATACAAAACTGGAAACGTGACAAGGACAAGGAGAGACGCAAGTAATAAGCTCAAGATGAGTTCACAAGGCAGACACAGATGAAAAGGAATCGGATCCTGGGCGGCCGGAGACCAGGTCAGGGTTTTGAGGGATAGCGCTGCTGGAGCACTGTCGAAGGGACCGGGATGAGGCGCCTAGGCGTGTAGGACAATAACGGCGGTGGCAGAGATGAGGAACAGCTACAGGGTGACCAGCGTGAGGGTGGCACCCATGGCAATGCCGAGCCTGTCGCACCAGATTCTTGACACTGAGTGCCGATACGGCAAAGGCTATATCAGGATGGGTTGCTGAGGCTGTGTATGAGAAGCTACCGATGCTGCTCTGATAGTGTCCAGCATCTACTTCCGTCTCTCCTTGTGGCTCGGTTTTGAGAGTCATTTTGTCATGGAGAGGAGTGAGAGCTGGGTTTGCATCTTCCATCCCGAAGCGTTTGATGATGGTCTGGATATATTTGGACTGTCCAAGGGTGATAGCACTGGAGTCCTGATGTGCTATTTCCAGACCTAGGAACTGCTTGGCTTTTCCAAGGTCCGTCATCTTGTATTCCTTCTTTAGTACCGTCTTGAGGTCCTCGGTAGCCTCATAGGCTAATCGTGGGTACAGAATCATGCTGTCATAGACATAGAGAAGGAGAAAGACACCGGAGCTGAGGTACAGATTCTCATCTGCATGTGCACGTGTACAGCCAATCGACAGGAGTAACTCATTTATGGTAGTGTGCCATAGGAGAGATACTTGCTTGAGGCCGTAGAGCATCTTGTTGAGTCTCAGGGAGCCATTCATGTAGATTGGCATTGCCATAGGATCCGGTGCGGTCGTCGTACTCACACGCTGTGAGTTACCAGGCATCGCACTCATGCACTATGAGTTGCCGGGCATTGTACTCACATGCTGTGAGTTGCCGGGCGTCGTATTTATGCTGTGAGTCACCAGGTGTCGTACTCATGCGCTGTGAGTTGCCGGGCGTCGTACTCACACGCTGTGAGTTGCCATCCAGCATCTGAGTCGGCTCGACGAACCTCTCCTCAGCCCTACTCACTGAATGTGCCTCTGTGCATGGATTGTGAGTTGATTTGTGAGTAGAGTCGGCCGGTGACAAGGAGGATGATGAGGAGAGTAGCTCAGCAATGAGCCACTCAATACCTTCAGCAAGCTGCATGTAGACTTCCTTGTTGATTGCTGGGTTCAGGAACACGGTGACGACGTTGAGTTGGTCTATCTCCCAGTCTTCCTGGGGGGCATGACACATTAGATAGCGAAGAGTAGTCACCTTACTGACTGGAACGTATGTTTCATCAAAGTTGATACCCTACATCTGTTCATAGCCTTTGATGACAAGCCTGGCTTTGTATCACGGGGTGCCGTCAGGGTTTGTATTTGTCTTGTATACCCATGTACAGCCGATAGGCTTGCTGCAGGCATACTCTACTGGAGTGAAGGTGTGGTTCTTTAACAGAGATGCGTACTCCTATTGCATAGCAACCTTCCACTAGTGCTGAAGAGGGCCGCTCATGGCTTCTCTGTACGATCGTGGGTTGTCATCAGTTGTGACCTCAGCAGCCACGGCTGTACGGGCCCTGGCTGCCCATCTTGACTGGCTTCTCGTCAGCATGTGGGGCTGAGAGGGAATAGCAGTGATGACCCCGTCAGGCTCACTTTGTGGATCTGGTGTGTGTACCTCTTCCAATATCCCCGACCTCGTCGGTGGGGTTACTGCAGGTGTGTCTAGCACTGCGGCCAGATTTCTCTCCTGCTCAGGAGCCGTGTCTGGGTTTTCAGCTTCAGATGAATCTTCCATCACCTTGGTGATCACTGGTTCCTCTTCTGGCAGTCTGAGTGGGTCACCGCTTCTCTTGTTATCTGCTATGCAGGACGCATAGGCAGAGTGGCTCTTATCGAAGCAGAGGTTTGAGCAGTTGACAGCTTTGCCAAAGTCGGGATCCCATATCCGCCAAATCTTGGTGGTATCGTGAATGTATCCGAGTATCATGTAAGCCTTTACATGGGCACCCATCTTTGCATCCAGTCTTTGAGATTTCGGGATGTACTTCTACACTACACATCCGAAGCGGCAAAGGTGATCCTGAGTGGATTTGTCCTCTGCTGATATCAGCCTCGTACTCACATCTTGTGAGTTGCCGTTAAGGGCTGTACCTATACTCTGTGAGTTGCCGATTGCCATACCCACACTCTGTGAGTTCCTGATTGCCGTACCCACACGTTGTGAGTTGGCTTTTGGCGACGTACTCATGTGCTGTGAGTTGGCGTAGTAGCCGCTTCGGTATAGGCTGCGATGGCATTTGAACACCTCGTATGGTGTCTTTCCATCCAAGGATTGATTCGGGGTTCTTCGATGCAGATAGTACGCAATGTTGATGGCCTCGACCCAGAAGTGCATTGGGGCTTGCGAATCGAGCATCATAGCCCTGGCCTTCTGGGTCAGGACTCCGATCATCCTTTCCGTGATGTTGTTCTTGTGTTGTGTATATGGCGGACATGGCTCGAATGCAATACCTTGGACGGCAAGGATTCTTCAGAACGTTTTGTTGTTGTATTCTCCACTTCCATTGTCAGAGCGAAACCTCTGGATATCATATCCCCAGCCATCCACTTTGGCTTGAAATCATTGGAAGGTTGCCATGAAGGTCTCCGCACGTTTGTCAGGGAGGACAGTGATCTCCACATGATGAGAGTAGTCATCGATGAAGACAATAAAGTACTGAACACCGCCTGACAAGTATACAGCGAATGGTACGCACAGATCTGAAGGTACCAACTTGAATGGTGTAGTGGTGCACTGGACTGGAATGCGGATTATCTTCCGTTTGAACTTTACCTGTTTGCATACCTTGTAGATGCAACTATCATCAACATAACCTTTGACAATAGACTTTATTGCTGCTTCTCCAGGGTGACCGAGGTGTCGATGCCACATCCTTGATTCGGCGATAGATAGTTTTAGCTGTCCGTTCGAAGTGATGAGGGCCGTATTATGCGAGTTGAGGACTAAAGGACCAGCATCTAGCTCGTAGAGCATACCGTTCTTCTGTCCCAACATTATCATCCATTGGTTGGCGGGATCGCTGATGATGCATCTGCCCTTCTCGAATGTGGTGCTGTATCCGTGGGTGTCTAGGTCCCCTACTGAGAGAAGAGAGTATCGAAAGGTTGAAAGGTGTAGGGCCTTGACCCAGTAGTTCTGGACTTGAACGAGGCCCTTATGGGTGGCTTGGACAATGGTGTCATCTCCCAACCTTATGTCGATGGTGTGCGATAATTAGGAGTAGGTCCTAAACCGGCTCCAAGGGCCATTGTAGATGTGGTGGGAGGCTCTGGAATCTATTATCCATATTGAGGGTGCTCTCTCAGTAGCCAAGGCAAAGTGGCCGGTCTTGAAGGTATTCTGTAAGTAGGGTTCACAGCCGTACTCACATGCCCCTGTATACTGACATGCCCCATACTGACGTGCTGCGACGAACTCATGCATCTCATGCTCACACGTCCCGTACTTACATGCCGCAACGTACTCACACGTTCCTGTGTGCACATGTTCCGTACTCACACGCTGCACCATACTCACGTGTCCCGTACTCACGTATCCTGTACTCACATGTTCCGTACTCACATGTCTCATACTCACGCTCTGCGCCGTGGTCGTTTTCCCATTCACCGAGTACCAAGGCGGCAACCATTTTTGAGAGCATTTCACCATCGCGGAGGAACTCGTCATCAGGTATTACCTCATGGCCGGATGTGAGTAGGGTTTGGTTGGGTGGTACGAGTAGGGTTCAGTCAGGTGTGAGTGTAGCTCGGTCTGATGTGAGTAGGGTACAGCCTGTGACAGTATCGGTTAGTCAATCTAGATCCGACTGGAGAATGAGGGATTGTTCGGTATTATCACCATTTGGCACCATGGCACTTCCTTTTTTGCCAAAACGCTTCTAATTCCGAGTGGCTTTAAGGTCATTGGATCTTTTCTTCAGAGTGCAGTCCTACTCCATGTGGCCCGTTTCGCAGCAATGCCAGCACTCGATGTTGTCCCGGGAGCATTTCTTGCCAGCTGATTGTCCAGTATCCTTCCTAGTGTGGGTGGGATTGCCAGGAGACTTCTTCTGAGATTCTTGTGTCTTTTTCTTGCGACAGTCAGAGATATGGTGACCCCTCTTCTAGCAGTATTGGCAGAGAAGTTTCTTTCCACTGCCATGAGAGTAGAAGAATGCCCCAGAGGTGTTATTGCTGAGGTTATTTATCTTGTGGGTTAGCTCATTCCATTCGTACTCGTAGAGTTCGTCAATGGTTTCTTGAAGAGTGAGCGTCTCTTTGTTCAGCTGTTTCCGAAGCACGTGAGTGGCCTTGCTGAATTGGATTCCTGCGAAGTTGAGTAGGTGATGGATTATAGTGTTGTCAGAGATCTCTTCCTAGGTTCCTTCGACAGGATTGCGATACTGTTACAGGCGTTCACAGAAGAATCCGATTTTTTCACATGGGTGAGGCCTAACCGTGTGGAGGTTGCTCATGTGGAGAGAGTGTTGTGTCTGGGAGTACGTATTGTTGAACTGGTTGCTCAGCATCGTCCACATCTTGGCTGGGTCCTGGAGATGATGGAGTTGCCTCTGGATTGTTGTGATAACGGAGTAGCGAATGAGGATGACAGCTGCCTTTCTTCGTTCGTTGAAGGAATCGATGGCACGTTGAAGGTTGGAGGCATCCGTTTCGCCACTTTTCGTTATCGTCGAGTGGACTGTAGAGATTTCAGTTGGCATCTTTTCTTCTCCTGTGATGATTTCCCATGCATTCATCATATCGAGCATGGTCTTCGTGTTGCTCCTCCATTCGAAGTAGTTCGTGATGTTCAAGCCTTCGAAGGATCCCAAGCTGGTGACGTGGTAGTCGTGCTTTTTGGTGGAGTTGGTGGAGGACATCGTCATTGAGTTTGTTCGGGAAAGCTTGGCGATACGGCTATAAAAAAAAATAAGGAGAGGATGGTTTCAGATATAGATGTTGTGATTGATAAAGCAATCAATCTGAGCTCATAACCTATCAAGATATGTATATCGGTATACAGTATATTCAGTGTAGAGCGAACGTCCTGGCACAGGATACCCCATTATATCGGTCTCCGTAGCTATTCCACCGGAAGCTGGTATGCCGACTCTGTCAGTCTTGGTGGCTAGTCCACCGGACAATGCACCGTTGCTATCAGTCTCATCTCCAAGAATGTACCCAGACCCCATCCGAGCCATATCTTATGACAATTGGGTCCAGCTAGTCATACTAATTGCATGTCTTGGGGTGTCACCAGCACACTGGATGTAACAGCAAGATCGATCTTAAGGAGGGAGAAACAGCCCCTTGGGGGCCGATCTACTCCCTCTCAGAAATGGAACTACAAACCCTCCTGGAGTGGCTGAAGAAGATACTGTGAATGGACAAGATATGGAGATCAACCTCTTCAGCTGGCTCCCCAATCCTGTTCGTCCCAAAACCACACAGATGCAGATTGCGGCTTTGCGTGGACTATCAAGCCTTGAACCGAATCACTATCCCAAACAGATACCCCTTGCCACTCATGCAGGAATTGCAGGACCGGGTACAAGGGGCAGAATGGTTCAATAAAATGGATCTAAAAAATGGGTTCAACCTAGTCCGCCTACAGGAAGACGATGAATAGAAGACAGCTTTCTGGATTCGATATGAGCTGTATGAATTCCAAGTCATGCCATTCAGGCTCACGAACACGCCCTCAACTTTCCAGGACATGATGAATTATGTGTTTTCCGACATGATCAACCTCGGCCTCCTTGTTTACAAGGACAATATCCTTGTCTACGCAAAAACCGAGAAGGAACATGACAATAGGATAAGGGAAGTTTTGAAAAGGGTGCAGGAAAATCAGCTAGCAGTCTCCCCAGAGAAATGCGTCTGGAAGGCCCAGGAGGTGGAATTCCTAGGGTACATCACCGGACGCGAAGGAATTAAAATGTCGCCAGAAAAAGTCCAAGCAGTGCTGGAATGGAGGTCGCCAGCGTCACTGATGGAAACCCAGTCCTTTTTGAGATTGACTAACTTCTACCTGAGATTCATCCAGGACTACTCTCGAGTTGCCCGGCCACTAACAGAACTCATGAAGGGTGACGGTAAGAGTTGGAAATGGACCAATGAAGCAGAGGCAGCCTTCAAGGAATTGAAAGAACGATTCACATCAGCCTCAATTCGGGGTCTCTTTGACCCAGAGTGTCCAGTGATCATCAAAAAAGATGCCTCCGACTTCGCGATTGGGGCAGTACTGTCCTAAAGAGACGACGGAAACCGCCTGCACTTGGTGGTGTTGTACTCACGCAAGTTCCAGCCCGCGGAAATCAACTACGAAATCCACGACAAGGAACTTCTCACAATTGTCAATGCGTTCAAACATTGGCGTCAGTATTGCAAGGGAGCAACATACTAACGTACTGTAGGGGTTACCCGGCTACTACCCATTAGTCGGACACTATCAGAAATGAGAAAAAACGACGATACTCAACAACCATAGATCGGAGAGACACAAAATTTTGCAGACCGCATGTTTG
>Ga0307516_10005041_pt1 | contig 15980 bp, 16 predicted proteins | sample 19_EM_MG_FD_203310 | JGI IMG/M metagenome (GOLD analysis project Ga0307516, IMG submission 203310) | Populus trichocarpa ectomycorrhiza microbial communities from riparian zone in the Pacific Northwest, United States - 19_EM | ecosystem: Host-associated > Plants > Roots > Unclassified | place...
AAGGCCTGGCACCGATCATCGTGGAAGAGCTGTTGCGCTCGATCGCGCGCGTGGTGCGCGATGAAGGCATGAGCGCGATCATCGTCGAGCAGAACCCGCGGATGATCTTGCCGATCACGCACCACGCGGTGGTGCTCGACCGCGGCGCCGTGGTGCATGCGGCACCGAGCGCCGAGTTGCTCGCCGACCGGGCGCAGCTCGACCGCTGGCTGGGCGTGGCGAAGGCCTGATCCGGCGGCTCAGCGGCCGGCCTGCCGGGCTGCCCACGCGGTGAGCAACTGCGCTTCCTTGTCGCGTGTGAGTTTGCCGGCGCGGCGCTTGTCGTCGGGCGCGGGCAGGCCTTCGTCGAGCACCGCATCGACCGTCTCGCGCAGCGCACGTGTGCGCAAGCCGGCGGCCCGTGCGCGATCGATGTCGACGCGGTTGAAGCCGGCGTACTCCGGGTTGCCCGAAGGCAGCCAGAGTGGCAACTCGCTCCACGGCTGCACGCCTTGTTCGACGAGGAAGGGCTCGGCGACCGGCACGCCGTGCGCCGGGGCAAGGCCGCGCGCGGCCACGGCGTCGGCGCAGGTTCGCAGCAGCGTGGGCCAGTCGCATCCGGGTTCGCCCGGGTCGCTGGCCGGGCCGGTGGCGTTGAACACCCCGCGCTCGCTCGTTTCGAGCAGCTGCGTCATCCATTCGCCGAGGTCACGAACGTCGATGAACTGCAGCGGGTCGTGGGGTGGTGCGTCGGGCACCAGCATGTCGCCGCCGGCCTGCACCCGCCAGGGCCAGTAACTGAAGCGCCCGCTGCGGTCGCCCGGCCCGACGATCAGCCCCGGTCGAACGATCAACGCACGCTCGCCGAACACGCGCTGCACCACGGCTTCGCAGGCGGCTTTCTGCGCGCCGTAGTGTGCGAGATCGCGGTCGTCGCGGGCGAGGTGATCGAAGCGTGCGGGCGGGTCGGTTTCCCGCACCGGCACCTGCGTCGTCGTCGCGTAGACCGAGACGCTGGAGACGAACAAGTAGCGGTCGCAGTCGCGCAGCGCTTCGGCGCTGAGAAGCACGTCGGCCGGCACGTAGCCGCAGGTGTCGATCACCGCGTCCCAGCGGCGCCCGTGCAGTGCTCCGAGATCGTGGCTGCGGTCGCCACTCAGCACCTGCACGCCGTCGGGCCACACGCTGCGGGCGCGGCCACGGTTGAACACGGTGACCGTGTGGCCGTGTGCAAGCGCGGCCTGCAGCGTGGCTGCGCCGAGAAAGACGCCGCCGCCGAGGATCAGGATGTTCATGCGCTGTTGTCACTTCCGGAGGCAATACGCCTCCTGTTTGGTTTCGTCGCGGATTCTCTCCGCTGCCGCCACGCACCTGGCCCTGGAGCTGAACTCCTGCATCGCCACGCCACGCTGGGTCAGGTAGGGCGCGCTGGCGACGCTGACGCTGACGTAGAAGGCGATGAGAACGAACATGGCAGTCTCCTTTGTGTGTTTGTCCGAGTGGCGCGGGAGCGAGCGGGAAATCGTCGGGGTGACGGCCGTCCACGGCAACCCCCTAACGACGTGAGCGAGCCCGCCCGGCAGCCGTCATTCAGGTTGTCAGGCCAGCGTCGCCGGGTCCAGGTTCGCGCCGCACACGATCAGGCAGACCTTCTCGCCGGCACGCGGCCGCACCGCGCCGCTGCGCAAGGCGGCGAGTGGCAAGGCGGCGGCCGGTTCGACGGCAAGCTTGAGCTCTTTCCACATCCAGCGTTGGGCTTCGCGGATCGCGTCTTCGTTCAACAGCAGGGCTTCGGCAACGTGCTCCTGCGCCACGCTCCACGCGATCTGGCCGATGCGGCGCGCGCCGAGTGAGTCGGCGGCGATGCCGCTGACCGCCACGTCCACCGGCGTGCCGGCGGCGCGGGCCGAGAACAAGGTCGGCGCCAGTTCCGGTTCGAGCGCGACCACGCGGCTGCGGCCCGCGAACCACGCCGCGATGCCGGCGACGAGCCCGCCGCCACCCACGCTCACCAGCACGCTGTCGGGCGTGCCGTGTTGCGCTTCGATCTCGCGCGCGAGCGTGCCGGCGCCGGCCACCACTTCAGGCTGGTCGTAGGCGTGAGTCATCAACGCGCCGGTCTCACGCTGGCGCGCTTCGCAGGCGGCGAGCGCGTCGGCGTAGGCGTCGCCTGCGACCACCACCGTGGCGCCGAGCGTGGCCAGCCGCTCGCGTTTGGCGGCGGTGATCACGCCGGGCACGTAGATCTCGGCCGGCACACCGAGCGCACGCGCCGCCACGGCCGTGGCGATGCCGGCGTTGCCGCCCGACGCGGCGATCACGCCGGCCGCGGGAATCGGGTTCGAGAGCAACCGGTTGAACATGCCGCGCGCCTTGAAACTGCCCGAGAGCTGCAACTGCTCCAGCTTCAGCCAGACCTCGAAGGCCGGTGCGCCGGCGGGCAGGCCGAGCACCGAACTTGGCAGAACCCAGAGCGGCGTGGTGCGCACGTGCGGTGCGATGCGGGATGCGGCAGCGGTGATGTGTTCGGGCTTGATCGTCATGGTATGTCGCGGCGCGGCGTGTTCTTGAGTGCAATGTATCGGGTGGTGGCGCCTCGAAGCGACTGACGAGATGCACCGGTGCGATCGCATCAGGTGTGTTAGCATCAGATGCAAGATCATCTGATCACCCCATGCGCACCACCCTCGACCTCGACGAAGACGTGCTCGCCAGCGCCAAAGAGATCGCGCGCCGCGAGAACAAGACCGCCGGCCAGGTGCTGTCGGAATTGGCGCGCCGGGCGCTCACGCAAGGCGCGGGGTCGGGTGCCGCGCGTTCTTCGAAAGCCGAGCCCGCTGCCGCGCTCGGCTTTCGGCCATTTGCATCGCGCGGTGTGGTGGTCACGAACGCACTGGTTCAGAAGCTGCGCGACGAAGGCGAGTACTGATGGTGTCGCGCAAGCGGGCGTCGGTCGGCGTGAGCGAGTCGCAGGCCAAGTACCTGGTGAAGCCGCAGCCCGCGCGGAAGGCCGTCGCCAAGGCCGAGCCGCGCTGCGCGCTGCTCGACGTGAACGTGCTGGTCGCGCTGCTCGATGCCGACCACCTTCACCACACGCGCGCCGCCGCGTGGCTGGCCGAGAACATCAAGGGCGGCTGGGCATCGTGCGCGATCACGCAGAACGGCTGCGTTCGCATCATGTCGCAGCCGGGTTACCCGAACGCGCTGCCCGCCGCCGGCGTGGCGCAGCGTCTGCGTGAAGCAACCCTGACCGAACACCACCTGTTCGTGCCCGATGACCTGGGCCTGCTCGACGAACAACACTTCGACGCCGACCAGTTGCTCGGCCATCGCCAGGTGACCGACGCCTACCTGCTGGGCTTGGCGGTGTGGCACGGCCTGCGCTTCGTCACCTTCGACGCGAACATGCCGATGCGTGTGGTGCGCGGCGCGAACCTCGCGCACCTCGTGGTGCTCTGACCGGCCGACTCGCGCTCGCGTCAGCCCAGCGGCGCGGCGCAGTTCGAGCAGAAGCGCGCGCCCGGCGCAGCCTCGGTGCCGCAGGCGCTGCAGAAGCGCTTCGTGGCGGGCGGCGCTGACGACGCCAGCGCGGCGGCGGTGTGCAGGTGGTGTTGCACCTGCGCGGCCGACGCCGCCTCGCCGGCCGGCAGCATCGCCCGCTCGCCCGCGTTGAGCGCGGCAATGCGCGCCTGGTCTTCACCGCTGAAGGGCGCGACCAGCACACTCTGGCTGCGCGCGAAATGCATCAGGTCGGCGGCCAGCGCCTTGGCGTCTTCTTCGGTCGAGAACATCGCCGTGACCTGGCGCGCGTCGTCCTTGCCGAACACCACCGACTCGATGCGTGCGCGCCAGACCCGCAGGGTCATCGCCTCGGTGCGCACCACGTCGTTTTCGGTGTTCATGCGGCTCGTGAAGTTGTTGCCGGTGCCGATGCGCGAGGTCTGGTAGCTGCCGACCATCTCGACCCAGGTCAACACCGACTCGAAGTTGAAGCGCCCCCACAAACGCGCCGACGCCTGGAAACAATACGCTGCCACGAACGACAGGATGGCCGAGGTGCCGACCAACGAATACCGGTTCTGCTGCCACGGCGCCGAGGCGTCGAACTCGCGCACGAACACCAGCGCCATGCCGATGGCCGTGACCACCAACAGCGTCGCGTACAGGTCCAGCAGCAGCAGCGCGCGGTGGCGCGGCTCGGCCAGCGCGGCGCCGAAGGCGGGGGCCTTGGTGCCGGCCACGGGCAGCGGCTGCGTTTCTTCGAACAACTCGCCGGCGAAGCTGCCGCTCGGCGTGGCGGCCTGCGTGACCGGGTCGATGCGCGCATAGCGCCGGTTCGGAATGCGCTCGGTCCAGGTCGCCTGCATCGTGCGGTCCAGCTCGTCCATCAGGCTGCCGGGCGGGGCGTTCATCGACAGGCGGTTTTGCTCGACGCTGGCGCGCGTCTGCGGCGCGTTGTCGACCTGAGCCAGCACGGCCGCGACCGCCAGCGCACAGGCGAGCAGCGCGGCGCCGAGCATCACGAAGGTCTGCACGTTGAGCGAAAAGCCGTGCAGCGAAGGCAGCTTCGCACTGAGAAGGCCGATCGCCACCGGCGCCAGGATCGCCGCGGCGATCAGCCCGACCAGCGACGCGGTGGTGAGCCGCGCGCGCCCCTGCGAGAGCAGTGGCTTGAGCAGGAAGAACAGGCCGAACGCAAAGTACAGCATGCCGATCCACGGCCGCGTGGTCGCGCTGCCGAACGCCAGCCACGAGACCGCGAAGCTCAGCAGCGTGGCCGCGAACGCGGCCAGGTTGAACACGTAGCGCCGCGCCAGCGCCTGCACTTCGTTCGGCGCCGTGATCAGGCGTGGCGCCCAGTGGTACAGCAGGCCTTCGATCGCGCCCTGCGGCTCCGGGTAGGTGAGGCCGCCCTGGCGCAACAGCTCCTTGATGTGGTCGGCGGCGGGCGAGCCGCCGGTCGCGCCGACCGGAATTTCCGGGGCGAGCGACGCCGGTCGCCCGCGGCCGAAGAAGAAGCGCAGCCGGCGCGCGGCGGTGGCGGCCGCGACCAGCCCCGCGGCCACCATCACCAGGCCGGCGAGCAGCGGCGCGGCCACGAGGCGCAGCGCGTTGTCCTGCATCGCGGCGCGGGCCCAGAACAGGCTCGTCACGCCGGCCAGGATCAGCAAGGCGGCGCACAACCACAGCAGCCGGTTCTGCAACTGGTAGGGGTTGGGCAACTCGAGCAGCTTGGACTCGGAGCTGTAGTCGTAGGACATGGGGTGTTCCGGCGCGGCTGGGAAAAGTCCGCCGAGTTTAGTGGCGGCCGGCGGCCTCCTACTCGATCGCCAGCGCGAACAAGGCGTTGCGGTGGTGGATGCCGAGCCGCTCGAAAGCGCGGTTGCGGTAGGTCTTCGCGGTGCTGGTCGAAACCCCCAGGTCGGCAGCGATGCCTTCGAAGGTCCAGCCGCGCAGCAGCCGCTCACAGACGTCGAATTCGCGCACGGTGAGCTGCGGGCAGTGGCGGCGCAGGCGCTGAGCGGCCAGTTGCATCGGCGGCGTGGCGGGGGCGTCGAGCACCTGGGCTTCGCCCGCGTCGAGCGGCGATGGCGCGCTCAGCTCCACGTGCCGGCGCACCACCGCCAGCAGCGGGCCGGCGAGCGCGAACACGGAGTCGAGATCGGCGGCGCCGAAGCGCGGCTGGGCGCGGTGGCGGTAGAGGTTGACGGCGAGCAGCGCACTGCCTGTCTCACTGCCTGCGGCGCCGTTGCTCACCAGCGAGAGCCGCTCGCTCAGGCTGTGGGCCTGGTAAATCTGCTCGCGGTGGGCGCGGCCGAAGTCGTCGGCCACGCAGTGCGTGACCACGGTGTTCGAAGCCAGGTTGGCCCGCACTTCGGCGCGTGCTGCGCTGAAGTGCGTGTCGGCGCGGTACAGGCCGCTGCGGTAGATGCGCCAGCAGTCGAGGGCGATGTCGGGTGCTTCGAAGCTGCCGTGCGCGCACAGCCGTGGCGGCTGGTCGTCGAACACCTGGTAGACCGTCCACCACGCGAGCGGCAGCGAGCGGTTCAGGCACGCCAGGGTGCGGCTGCCGAAGTCGGGCCGGGCGATGCAGTCGATCAGGCCTGCCGCGGCGGCATGCGGTGCTTCGGGGGTCGGCAGGGAAACGGGCCACAGCTGCATGGGTCGCGCACTCCGGTGAAGGCGCCCATCGTCGACCCTGGGCGCCCGGGCGGCAACCCCGGGAAACACGCATCGTGCCGAACCCCTGTCGTCTTCAGGGATGACAAGCCCCAAGGCCTGGGAAGCCTACGCTGTGGTGCCGACTCGATCGAACCTGGAGCCCCGCCATGAACGCCCACCCGCTCGCCCCCATCACCGACGAACAGGTCGACGCCTTCTGGCGCGACGGCGCCACTTGTGTGCGCGGCCTGTTCGGCAACGAATGGATCGACCACATGCGCGAGGCGGTCGAAGACGACCTTGCCAACCCCGGCCCGCTCGCACGCGAATACGCCACGAAGCAGGGCCAGCGTTTTCTCGGCGACATCGGCGCCTGGGCGGTCAAGCCCGGGCTGCGCCGATTCGTCGAAGAATCGCCAGCAGCCGAGATCGCCGCGCGCTTGCTCAAGAGCCGCAAGGTCAACTTCCTCTACGACCAGCTGTTCGTCAAGGAGCCCGGCACCTCGGCCATCACGCCCTGGCACCAGGACGGGCCGTACTGGCCGGTGCGCGGCGACCAGATCCTGTCGATCTGGCTCGCGCTCGACGACGTGACGGTAGAGTCCAGCGGCGTCGAATACCTGAAGGGCTCGCACCGCTGGGGCAGGGAATACCGGCCGGTGAGTTTTGCCGGCGATGCCGAGATGTACAAGATGCTGCCCGGCGACACGCTGCCCGACATCGAAGCGATGCGCGGCCAGTTCGAGGTGATGAACTGGGACATGAAAGCCGGCGACTGCCTGGTCCACCACTGCATGACGGTGCACGGCGCGCCCGGCAACGCCAGCTCCACGCGACGCCGGCGCGCCTACGCCACGCGCTGGACCGGCGACGACGTGGTCTACGCGCCGCGCGAAGGGCAGGCGGCGATCACCATTCACGCGCCGACCATCGAGCCCGGCCAGCCGATCGACTGCGCGGTATTTCCCCGCTTGTGGCCACGCTGATGCGCGCCTTCAATGCCGACTCCAGACACCGTGAAGGACCAGCCATGCGATCTTTGAAGTGGTTCGCACGCCGCGCGCCGGCGCTCGTGGCCGGCCTCGGCCTGGCCGCCGCGGCCCACGCCGACATCAACGTCGGTGTGATCGTCTCGCTCACCGGTCCGGGCGCGTCGCTCGGCATTCCGGCCGACAACACGATCAAGCTCTGGCCGGCCGAACTGGGCGGCCAGAAGGTCAATCTGTTCGTGCTCAACGACGCCACCGACCCGACCACGGCGGCGAAGAACGCCACCAAGCTGATCACCGAAGACAAGGTCGACGTGATCGTCGGCCCTTCGCTCACGCCGACTTCGCTCGCCGTCATCGAAGTGGCGGCACGCTCGGGCGTGCCGGTGATCTCGCTGGCCGGCGGTGGTGCGATCGTCGAGCCGCAGGACGGGCCGCGGCGCTGGGCTTTCAAGATGGCACCCACCGAGACGATCTCGATCAACGCCGTGCTCGACCACATGGCGAAGAACAAGGCGACGACGGTAGCGACCATCGGCATCACCACCGCCTACGGCGAAGGTTTCCTGAAGGCGATCGAGCGCCTCGCGCCGGCCAAGGGCGTGAAGATCGTGGCGATCGAGAAGTACGCGCAGGCCGACCAGAGCGTCACGCCGCAGGTGCTCAAGCTGATGGCGGCGAACCCCGACGCGGTCTACATCTTCAGCGCCGGCACACCGGGCGCACTGCCGCACGTCGAGCTCGTCAAGCGTGGCTACAAGGGTTTGATCTACCAGACCCAGGGGGTGGCGAATGCCGATTTCCTGCGCGTGGGCGGCAAGGACCTCGACGGCAGCTTCATGACCGTGGCGCCGGTGCTGGTGCCCGAACAACTTCCCGATTCGAACCCGGTGAAGGCGGTCGGCGTCGACTACGTGAAACGCTACGAGGCCAAGTACGGTGCCGGCTCGCGCTCGCTGTTCGGAGCCACCGCGTGGGACGCGAGCCTCTGGCTGCACGCCGCGATTCCGGTCGCGTTGAAAGCCGGCAAGACTGGCACGCCCGAGTTCCGCACCGCGTTGCGCGACGCGATCGAAGGGCTGAAGGAATTCGTCGGTTCGCAGGGCGTGTTCAACCTCGGCGACAAGGACCACAACGGTGTCGACGCGCGCAGCCAGGTGATGGTCAAGGTCGAGGGCGGGCAGTGGAAGCTCGTGAAGTGACGAACGCCGACGACCCCTTGGCGCCGCCGGCGCTCCTGCGCTTCGCCGACCTGTCGGTGCAGGTCGCCGCGCCGGTCGAAGTCGGCAAGGTCGGCCATGGCATGCGGCGTGTGATTCCGATCCTGGGCGGCACCTGTACCGCGCGCGACTGGACCGCTCGGGTTCTCCCCGGCGGTGCCGATTTCCAGCTCATCGTCAACGAGCGTCTGGCGCGCCTGGAAGCCCGCTACGTGCTCGAGACCGACGCCGGCGACCGCATCTACGTGCAAAACGACGCCGTGCGCACCGCGGTACCCGAGGTCATGGCGCGGCTGGTGCGAGGCGAGCCGGTCGATCCGGCTTCGGTCTACTTTCGTTGCGCGCCGCGCTTCGAAGCCAGCGCAGCGTCGCTCGCGTGGATGATGGAGCGGGTGTTCCTCGGTACCGGCCTGCGCCGGCCGAACGACGTGGTGATGCGCTTCTTCGAAGTGATGTGACGCGGGCCGCTCAGGCGGCGTGTGCCACCGCCTCGGCCGCGTAGACGCGCCCGAAGCGGTTCGCCAGGAAGGCCGCCAGCGGCACCTCTTCCTGGCGCACGAAACCGCGCTGCGGCAGGCTGCCTTCGGCCAGCAGGTCGAGCATCGCGCACAGGCTCGACGCGGTCGTGATCTGGATCGCGCTGTGCATCTTGCCGGCGAGCACGTGGCTGTAGATCTTGCGCGCGTAGGTGTCCTGCTGCAGCCGGCCGTCGCGCAGGCCGGCGACGGTGACGAAGACGATGACCACGTCCTGCATGGTCGTGGGCAGCGACTTTTCGAGAATGTCTTTGAGCACGTCGCGCCGGTCCTTCAGGCGCAGGTCGTGCAGCAGCGCTTTCATGATCGCGGCGTGGCCCGGGTAGCGGATCGTGCGGTAGTTCAGCGTGCGCACCTTGCCGGCGAGCGTTTCGCACAGCGTGCCCAGGCCGCCCGAGGTGTTGAAGGCTTCGTACAGCACGCCGTCGAGCGAGAACTCCTCGCGCTCCTCGAGCGCCGGCACTTCGCGCGCCTGGCCGTCGACGATGGCTTCGCAAGGCTCGCAGTACTCGTTGATGACGCCTTCGGTGCTCCACGTCAGGTTGTAGTTCAGCGCGTTGCTCGGGTAGGCCGGCAAGGCGCCGACGCGCATGCGCACCGAGTCGAGCGAATCGAAGCCGCGCGCCAGGTCGGCGGCGACGATCGAGATGAAGCCGGGCGCCAGGCCGCACTGCGGGATGAACGCGGTGTTCGAGTCGGTGGCGAGAGCACGGATTGCCCGCGTGCTAGCCACGTCTTCGGTCAGGTCGAGGTAGTGCACGCCGGCTGCTTTCGCGGCTTGCGCCACGTGCAGCGTCAGGTGGTAGGGCGCGGCACTGAGCACGGCGAACTGGCCCTGCAGCGCGCGGCTGAGCTGGACCGGGTCGGTCACGTCGAGCAGCAAGGTGCTCAGGCGCGGTGAGCGTTGCGGGTCGGCGTAGATGCGGGCAAGCGAGGCGGCGGAGTGGTCGGCGACCGTGACGCGGTAGCCGCTGGCTTCGGGCGTGTCCACGAGCAGTTCGGCGACCACCGAGCCGATCTTGCCGCCACCGATGACGAGGATGTTTTTCATGACGCGCTCCAGAACCGGCGGGTTGCCGAATGAAGCCGATTTTCGGGCGCGTGATTGCAGATCGCATCTGTCCGAACGACGAAACGAAGTCCATACTTCGGCAAATCGAAGTTACTGGCCGTGAATATGACCAATCCGACGCTCGATCCGACCGACCGTGCCCTGCTCGCGTTGCTGCGCGACGACGCGCGTGCGCCCACCGCCGAGCTGGCGCGCAAGCTGAACCTGTCGCGCACCACCGTGCAAAGCCGCATGGAGCGGCTGCAGCGCCAGCGCGTGATTTCGGGCTTCACGATCACCGTGCCCGACGAGCTCGAAGCCGGCCTGGTACGTGCCCATGTGCTGATCACGCTCGCGCCCAAACGCAGCGGGGCGATCGAAGTGGCGCTGCGCAAGATCGCCGAGGTGCGCGTGCTGCATTCGGTCAGCGGACCGTTCGACCTGATCGCAATCGTGGCGGCCGCGTCGATCGGCGAGCTCGACGCGCTGATCGACCGCATCGGAAGCCTCGACGGCGTGGAGCGCACGACCTCGGCGATCGTGCTGTCGACGCGGATTCAGCGCTGACGCGCCGCGGCGCGCTCAGCTCTTCACGCTCGGCTGAAAAGCAAGACCGAGTTCGTGCCTCCGAACGCGAATGAATTGCTGATTGCGGCTTCGAGCTGGAGCGCACGCGCGCCGGCCTGCGGCACCAGATTCAAGCTGCAGTCGGGGTCGATGCGGTTGCAATGCGCGTTCGGCGGCAGCTCGCGGCGTTGCAGCGCCAGCACCGTGATGACGGCTTCGAGCGCACCGCCGGCGCCGAGCAGGTGGCCGTGCAGCGCCTTGGTGGAGCTGACCTGCAGCTGGTCGAGCGCGTCGCCCCAGACGTCGGCCAGCGCGTTGCGCTCGACCACGTCGCCGATGCGCGTGGCCGTGCCGTGGGCGTTGCAGTAGCCGATGTCGCGCGGCTGCAGTCCGGCGCTGCGCAGCGCCGCGCGCAAGGCGCGGGCCTGGCCGGCGGCGTCGGGTTTGGTCAGGTGGGTGGCGTCGCAGCTCAGGCCCCAGCCGGCGAGCCGAGCGTGAACCCGTGCGCCGCGGCGCTGTGCGCGTTCGGCCGATTCGAGCACGATGAAGGCCGCGCCTTCGCCGAGCGAGAAGCCGCTGCGGTCTGCGGCGAAGGGCCGGACCGACGTGGCTTCTTCGCCGGGCTGAAAACTCGCGAGCGTCTGCATCGCCTGCCAGGCGAGCACGACCCCCGGCACGATCAGCGCTTCGCTGCCGCCGGCGATGGCTAGGTCGACTTCGCCGCGCTGCACCGCCTTGGCTGCTTCGGCGATCGCGACCGACGCCGACGCGCAGGCCACGGAATAGGTCAGCACCGGCCCTTGCGCGCCGTGGCGCATGGCCACCTGTGAGGCCTGGGCGTTCGGCATGAAGGCGGGAATGGTGAGCGGCGGCGTGCGCCCGTTGGTGCTGCGGTAGGCCAGCTCCAACGCCGCCGCGCCGCCCATGCCGCAGCCGGCGAATACGCCCAGGCGTTCGGGTTCCACATCGCCCTGGGCGCCGGCGTCCGTCATCGCCAGGTCGGCAGCGGCCACCGCGAGCTGGCTCACGCGGTCGACGCCGGCGAGTTGCAGTTTGCTGAACCAGCGCGAGGCGTCGAACGGTGCCAGTGCGGCGGCGGTCGGCCGTGGCAGATCGGGCAGCACCGCCCGCACGGCCGAGTGCCCGCGCATAAGCGCATCGAAGAGCGCGCCCGGCACCTCGCCGTGCGGGGCCACGACGCCCAGGCCGGTGACGACGACGGCAGGCGGGTTCACGACGCCCGTGACGCCTGCGAGGCCTTGATTCTGTCGACCAGCGCGGCGAGCTGGGCCAGCGTGTCGACGTCGGGGTCGCTGTCGGGGATCGAGATGCTGAAATGGTCTTCGATCGCGAACACGAATTCGACCAGCGCGAGCGAATCGAAGCCCTTTTCGCGCATCGAATCGTGCGGGTCGAGCGCTGCCATCTCGGTGCCGTACTTTTCCTGTATCAGTTCCTGCAACTCTGTCAGCGAGCTCATGGCGTGGTGTCCATCGTCATTCGGGTGAACGGCCCGGGGCACGGGTCGGGTCAGTGGGGTTGGGTTCGACGCTCGATGATATTCGCCCGGGTCGGGAAGGCCAGCAGGCTCAGGCCCGGCCGCCAGTGCAGCGAAGGCAGCGCGAAGGCGATGCCCAGCAGCGCGCCGGCGAGCACGTCCAGCACCACGTGCTGCTTGATCGCCAGCGTGGAGTAGGCGATCGCCAGGAACCAGGCGGCGTTGATCAGGCGCAGCGGCAGCGGCGCGTGAATGAGGCACAGCACCCGCTCGATCCAGAGCGCCGAGAACATCGCCACGGCCACATGCATCGAAGGGCAGGCGTTGCCGGCCGCGTCGACCCCGCGCAGCAACCAGAACTCGCCGAACCCGCCCTTGTGTGGCATCAGTTGCGGAATCTCGGTCGGCCAGAAATAGAACAGGGTCAGCCCGGTCAGGCACAACGCGCCGACCCACACGCCGTAGGCCAGCAGCTGGGCAAAGGTGAGCTGCAGGCCGGGCGCGATGCCGACATAGAACCACAGCGTCAGGTAGATCGGCAGCAGCTGCGGCTGGAACGGCACCAGGTGGTCGAGCGCCACCAGCGGCATCACGCTGATCGCGTAGGCCGGGTAGCGCAGCAGGTGAAAGTAGCCGATGAAGAAGACCCAGGTGAACGCGGTCGTGCCCACCAGCTTGATGACGAGGTGCCTGCGCAGGCGCAGGCCGAGTTCGGCCTTCCAGGCCGGGGGGCGGGAGGGCGGTGGCTGGGGTTTGGTGAAAGATTTCATGGGTGGCAAGCGCCAATCTTGCCCGATTACCGGGAAGCGTCGTTTCTGTTTCTTTTTGTCGCGCCGATTCGGCCCGGGCGGCGGCCCCGGGGCAGCAATTCAAGTCCGCGCGGAGGGCGCCGATAAACCGTCAGGGCGCGTGAGCCAGTTGCTCACGGCCTGCAGTATGAAAGTTGCGTCCCCTCAAGACCTGATCGAAGTAGACGCCTTGCGCGTCGGCATGTTCGTGCACCTCGACGTGGGCTGGATGTCGCACCCGTTCCCGCTCAGCAGTTTCAGGATTGCCAGCGACGACCAGATGGCGACGATCCGCTCGCTCGGCCTCAAGCGTGTGCGCTGGAGCCCACAGCAGAGCGACCCGGTCGACGCCCCGGCGGCCGAGGTGCCGGCCTGCACCCTGCCCGGCGAAGCCGGGGCGGCCGCGCCCGATGCCTTGCCCGACGCGGCACCCGACACCCTCAGCCCTGAAGCCGCGGCCCGCGTCGAACACGTGCGCCGCCTCGCTGAGCAGCGCGCGGCGCTGGTCGTGTGCGAGCGCCAGTTCAGCGAAGCGGCCCACGACTGCCAGCAACTCACCGCGCTGGTGCCGACGCAGCCGCAGCAGGCGCGCGAGCAGGCCGAGGCGCTGACGACCGCATTGCTGCAGAAGATGCTCGGCGAGCACGACCTGTGCATCCGCTTGTTGTCCGACGCCGCCGGCGACAAGGCTTCGGCGCATGCGCTGAACGTGACCATCATCTCCTTGCTGATGGGCCGCAGTTTTGGCCTCGACGCCGACGACATGCTCGAACTCGGCATGGGTGCGATGCTGCACGACATCGGCAAGATCGAATTGCCCGAGCGCATGCGCCACCGTGACGACGCCTTCAGCCCCAGCGAATCGCGCCTGTACGAAGAGCACGTGGCGCACGGCGTGACGCTCGGCCGCAAGATGGGCCTGTCGGCCGGCGCCATGCTGGTGATCGCCCAGCACCACGAGCACGCCGACGGCAGCGGCTTTCCCCTGCGCCTGAACGCCGACCGCATGACGGCGGCGGCGCGCATCGTCTCACTCGTGAACCGCTACGACAACCTGTGCAACCCGCACCTGCCGGGTCGCTCGCTCACGCCGCACGAGTCGCTCTCGCTGCTGTTCGCACAGGGCAAGAACAAGTTCGACACCGCGATCCTCGGCGGTTTCATCAAGATGATGGGTGTGTACCCGGCCGGCTCCACGGTGCAGCTCACCGACGACCGTTTTGCGATGGTGGTGGGCGTGAATTCTTCGCGACCGCTGAAACCCCGTGTGCTGGTGCACGAACCCGGCGTGCCGCGCGAGGAAGCGCTGCTGCTCGATCTGGAATCGGTCAACGGCCTGGGCATTCGGCGCAGCATGAAACCGCTGCAGTTGCCAGCGGCGGCACTCGAGTACCTGGCGCCGCGCCCGCGGGTGGCCTATTTCTTTGAGCCGACGGGGGTGGAGCCCCTGGCGGCATGAATGCACGAAGCCGCGGCGCGTCGCCCGCCCCCGACGCCGATGCACTCGCGCCCTGGCGTGCGTTCATCGAGTCGATGCTGCACGCCGTCTGGCTGATCGACGCGACGACATTGCGCGTCGTGGCCGCCAACCACGCCGCCGGTGCGCTGATGGGCGTGCCTTCTGCCGAGCTCATCGGCCGCGGTGTGCTCGACCTGGCTGCCACGCCCGAAGACCTGTGCTTCTGGGGCGAGGTGGCCGAAGGCCTGGGCGACAGCATCGAATCCGAGACCTTTGTGTGCCGGCTGGGCGGAGGCACCGCGCCGGTCACGCGGCGGGTCAGCCGGGTCGAGCCGCGCGGGGGCCCGGCGCTGTACGTCGTTGCGCTGCACGACCGCAGCGAGCAGCTTCGCATCGAACGCACGCTCGAGGCCACCGCCGCCGACCTGCGCGCCACGCTCGAATCCACCGACGACGGCATCCTCGTCACCGACCTGTCCGGGCGCATCCGCAACTTCAACCGGCGCTTCGCCGCGCTGTGGAACATCCCCGACGACCTGCTCACACGCCGCGAAGACGACGCGGTGCTCGAGTGGATGCGCCGCAGCGTCGTCGAGCCCGGCCCCTACATGCGCCGCCTGGCGACGATCGACGACGCGACCCTGCTGCAGGCCAGCGACGTGCTCAAGCTGCATTCCGGCAAGGTGCTGGAGCGCGTGGCCACGCCACAGTGCAGCGCGGGCCGGCCGATCGGGCGGGTCTTTTCGTTTCGCGACATCACCGAAAAACTCGAAGCGCGCGAGCGCATCCAGGTGCTGTCGTACACCGACGCGCTCACCGGCCTGCCGAACCGGCGCCTGCTGGCCGACCGGGTCGAGGTGGCGCTGGCCGTGGCGCGGCGCGAGAACTCGCCTTTTGCGCTGCTGTTCCTGAACCTCGACCGCTTCAAGCACATCAACGAAACGCTCGGCCACACCTTCGGAGACCGTGTCTTGCTCGAAGTGGCCGAGCGCCTCAAGGGCAGCATCCGCGAGGTCGACACGGTGGCGCGCCTGGGCGGCGACGAGTTCGTGCTGCTCGCTCACCAGGCCGACGAAAACGGCGCCGAAGCAGCCGCCTGGCGCGTGTTGGAAGCGCTCAAACGCCCGTTCAACGGTGGCGACCTGAGCTTCACCGTGACCGCGAGCATCGGCATCGCGATGCAACCCAACGACGGCAGCAGTTTCGACGAGTTGATGCGCCGCGCCGAGTCGGCGATGCTTGACGTCAAACACGCCGGGCGCGCCGCGTTCCGCTTCCACCGGCCGCGGCCGTCGCAGACCGACGCGCTCGCGCGCTCGCGCATGCACCTCGACCACGCCATGCGCCAGGCGCTCGCGCAAGGCCGCTTCAGGCTGCACTACCAGCCGCAGGTCGAGATCGCCGGCGAGCGGATCGTCGGCGCCGAGGCGCTGATCCGCTGGCGCGACCCCGAGCTGGGCGAGATCTCACCCGGCGAATTCATTCCGGTGGCCGAAGAAACCGGCTTCATCGTTCCGATCGGCGAGTGGGTGCTGCATCAGGCCGTGAAGCAGGCGGCGGCGTGGCAGGCCGCGGGCATGCCCACTGTGGTGTCGATCAACGTCTCGGCGCTGCAGTTCCAGCAGCCGGGCTTCGTCGATGGTGTGGCCAGCGTGTTGCGTGAAGCCGGGCTGGCCGCGGAGTGGCTCGAACTCGAACTCACCGAGTCGATCTTGTTGCAGGACGCGCAAG
>Ga0307516_10005042_pt1 | contig 15978 bp, 24 predicted proteins | sample 19_EM_MG_FD_203310 | JGI IMG/M metagenome (GOLD analysis project Ga0307516, IMG submission 203310) | Populus trichocarpa ectomycorrhiza microbial communities from riparian zone in the Pacific Northwest, United States - 19_EM | ecosystem: Host-associated > Plants > Roots > Unclassified | place...
AGCCGCCGGGCCCGCCTCGAACCGAAACGACATGCGCCCAGCCGTCGGGCACGCCGCCGAGCACGAGTCGAACCGCATGCGCCGCCGCGCGAGCCGCCGCTCACACCGCGCCGCCACCGAGCGATCCATCGTGCAAGTCGTTGCCCGCGGGCGCCGCAGATACCGAACCGAACCCCTTAGATTATTCGCTGTGAATCCCTTTACGGTGGGCGATTTTAGAAGGACGGCCATGTGGGGTTTTATTCTTGTATAATAATTGAACGCCGGCGAAGACCGCACGCGCCCCATCTCCTTCGTGACTATCGAGAAACCTGACTAGTTCGATATTACCGTCACTCCGACGTTGACCGGACGTCCCAGTGTCACACATAGGCCTTCTGGTTAGCTCAAATGGGTTTTGATGCCTGCTCAGATCTGGCCATTCTTCAACCACCGAGTACCCTGCAGTACCGCTGTCGAGCCGTGACCTGTCTGTGAACATAGTGAGTCACAGTCGATCATCTCTCTCTGCCTCCGCCTTTACCTCGGCCTCCTCCACTTGTAGCAGCTCCAACACCACCACCTCCAACAACCACAGTCATCTTACTGAAATCGCCAAGCCTACGATCTATTGCCTATTTGAGTAACGAGTTCGACTTCATCACCTGGCAGTGTCACTAGACAAAACTGCGTAAACACCAACCAGCTCCAGTGGTACCCAGTCTGATATTTGAGGACGAGAGCCCTCGGGGATTAGAGGAGGAGCAGAGAGCGCTAAGGGAGAACAACAAGGAGGCCCACGAGGTGATGGCCACCCAGAGAGAGGAGATAAGGCAGAGGGAGAAGAAGGAGAGGATGGAGATGTTGGAGGCGCTCATGGGAGGCTATCAGGTGGAGGACCTACTGGAATCTGCAGTGAAGGCAGTAGCGGAGATGAAGACTGGAGGACAGAAGAGGAAGGGCAAGGGCACCAGAAAACCAGCCTTTCCGCAGGTGGTAGTGGGAAACAGGGTGACCAAGAAAGAGGAGAGCCTGCTAGATTTCTTCAGGCACAGCAAGAGGGGAAGAAAAGAAGAAGGGAAAGAGAAAGGAGAGCAAGGGGGAGACTGGATGGACTTGGAGGAAGAGACGAAGGGTGAGGTGGACGCGGTGGAACTGGTGAAGGTGGCCTTCAGGGAAGATGGGGCAGGCGTAGCAGAGGCGATCACGGACGATCACTCGATGGGCGAGCCTGAAGCGAATCCAGGAGAAGGGGGACCACCCATGACCCCGAACCAAGAAGGGAGGGGAAGTGCAGAGATGACAGACTATTCGCTGGGAGGAATCAGCGAAGGGGACTGGAAGGAAATACTGCAGTCGGGAAAGAGTGTGGCAACAAACTATTCGCTAGAAGGAGTAAAGGAAGAGGATTGGCGGGTAGCGATAGGGGTCAGCAGTCAAGTGGACCCAATCAGTTCCTTCAGCCGTACAACAGAGAGCATGGCCCAAGCAAGTCAGTACTTGCTCAAAGAAGTTACCGAGGATGACTGGAAGAAAGCAGCGGCACAAACGACACGCATCATGAGCGGTCACTTGAGGGAGGTACCAGCCAACTCCGAAGCCTACGAGGGCACGATGCAAGCTGGCCGCGAGACGTAAGAGGTGGGAAGTCCCACAGACGGTGGCAGCTCCCAGGGGGGCAGCACCTCAGCTGCACAGTGGCGCCAGCGGCTGAATCTGAGAAATGAAATGTGGGAGCAGGGCAAGATAGCAGGCAAAGCGACACTGGGAAGCCTTCAGGGAATGATAGAGGAGGCAAGGAAAGAGAGGACAGAGATATTCGAGGAAGTAATTGAAACGATTGACGCGCGGGCATACGACCAGGGCCAGGGAGAGAGGGATCTGAGGGCGAGACTGGAGAGGATAGAGGAACACCTGGCGCGAGAGAAACGGATGAGGGAGGAGAACGTTAGGCTACAGGGGGAAAAAATACTGATGCAGGCAGAAATATGCCGACTGCAAGGAGCCAAAGAGGAGAAGCAATGGAATGAGGTTTACTGCTTTGTAAGGAATCGGCTGGAGTGGGGAAGGGACCAAGAGGAGAAAGAGGAGAAGGAGACCTGGTAGAGGGGCACAATACATGAGGTGGCAGAACAGGCAGCCGAGAAATGGAGGATGAAGAAGGAATTGCCAGAGGGCTGGGGGGGATTCGAGGAGCGAGAAGACGCTGGGATGCAGATGGAAACGGTAGCAGTGCAAATGATGGCAGCCATGCAGGAGGTACGAAGCCTCGTAGCAGAAATAGCAAGTACGAAGAAAATGGGGAAAGACACCTATGCAGCAGTACAGGGAATGGCCAAAGGAATGACCAGGACCACGGAAGCAATAGACAAGATGAAGAAGGAAATGGAGGAGCTGGAGGCGGAGGTGGGGAACGAGCTGGAGAAGCTAACCAGGGCAGTGGAGCGAGTGGAGAGAAAAGGAGCTCTGACACCGTCCCCTCCCCCAATGGCAAGGGATATGCAGCATGAGACCCTAATGAGAAGACTCAACAGACCACCGCCAACAACACCGATAGACTCGAAAGCAAGCAGCCCAGCACCAACACGGTACGGAAATGTTCCCCCGGCCCTCCCAAGGGTGCAGCAGGTGGAGGCGGCGAGGGCGCGGAGGGTAAAGGAGCAACCAGCCACAGCAGAGGGACAAGCGGCAACAGCAGAGGTGGAGGCGAACGAGATGGAAGGCCTGTCTGAGCAGGAGATGATCAATAGGGATCTGGGAGAAAGTATCAGAAGAAGTAAAACCCCAGTGTCGTACGTCAACTGGAGCGGGACAGAGGAGGAAAAGGAAGAAGAAACCAAAGACGTAGGAATGGGAGAGGTAGACACAATCCACCCGGAAAGAAGGGAGCAGATCGAGAGAGAGGAGAATGAAGACACCCCAATCCCACAGCAGCCGGCTAGACCGTTGTGGCCAGTGGGACCCCAAGTACAAGACATGAACATCGCACAGCAATGACAACATCGGCAGAGGCTGGCAGCAGCAGGAAGCAGCAGAGGAGGCCTGAAAAGCACGGAAGAGGGGAGCAGAGGAGGCCTGAAAAGTGTGGGAGAGGGGAGCAGGGCAAAAAGCAGGAGGAGAAGGGAGGATGACGTATGCACAGCAGCTGAGGGCCCCTGCCCCCATGCAGAAGACCAAGAAGGTGAGGAAAGGAAAGGAGAAAGAGGAGAAAAATCCACTTGAGCAAATCAAGGACTCAATCCCAGTGGATGAGTGGATGATAGTCTTTGAGAGGTGCCCCGGTGCGGAACAGCTGGACTGGCTCACAGTTAACCAGATCGCCAGTCACGTCAACAATGCGCTGAGTAGGGTGACCCCGCCACATGTGCGAACTGAGAAGTTCAGGGTGTCACAGAGGGGAGTACTGTTGACAGCCGTGAGGAAAGGGGCATCAGCTGCCATGCTGCTCCACTTTAAGAAAGAGCTGGTCGAGGCTGCAAGGAGAGGGGATGACACCATCATCAATGTCAGGTCAAACGAGAGCTGGGTGGAGTTGAAGATCCTGGTCCCATATGAAGCGTATTGGGACAAGGAGGGGATAAGCCAACTGAGGGAGGAAATAGAGGCGGAAAATGAGGGGGTGCAAATTCCCCCCTTCTCAATCAAGTGGATGAGGCCGAAAGGAGTGATAGAGAGCATTTGGAGGCAGAACAAACTGCTAGCGGGCAAAGCATCCGTCATCTTCAAGGTGCCCAACAAGGAAGTTGGCAGAAGACTGCTGCAGGAAATCTGAGTCAATGGCAACAAGTTCAAAGCGGACACCTTCATTCCAGAGAGAGCAGATGCTCTGTGTGGCAACTGCAGTAAGTGGGGGCACACAGACTTCCGATGCCGTGAATGGGTACCAAGGTGTGCGATGTGCGCAGGGGAACACAGGACATTCCTGCACATGTGCGAGGTGGCAATGTGTGGGCAGACAGGAGGAAGAGCGTGTAAGCACAGCAGGCCACGCTGCCCCAACTGTGGAGGACCACACTTCGCCCAGGATGGGAGGTGCAGGGTGAAGAGGGAGGCCATTGCAATGGCTAGGGGGCTCATCACATCAGCAACACAGGCACATGAAGTGGTTACAAGTGGCATCGCCCCCCCCATGAAATAATGGCAGGACACCAGTGAACACCACAGAGTGAGAAGGGTCAGGGGATGGTGGAAACACGAAGCAGGATCGCGAGGCATGGCAAAGACAAGAGAGGAAGGCAAGGGCTGAGAGTATTACAACACAACTGCATGGCAGAAAAGCAGGTGGTGGAAATGTTGCTGGAAATGGCGGTGCAAATAAAAGTGGATTTGGTACTAATACAAGAGCCAACAACTCGAAAAGGGAGCACAGCAAGGTATGATGGGTTCAGGTGGATCAAAGGGGAGCAGCAAACGCAGGCGAAGTGCTGGACAGCAATCAACAAGGCAACAGGATGCAAAGTCACAGAACTTAGAGGGCCAACGAATGAGTGCACAAATTGCATCCAGGTCCTGGAAGTAACGAGAGAAGGAAGAGAAAAGGTGGTGCTGGTGAACGTCTATGACCAAAGACCACAGGAGGGACAGAAGAGGTTGGTACAGCAGGCAGACTGGGAAGCAATTATGGCAGGAGGAAGGGTGGTGGTAGCAGGAGACATGAATACGTACAGCCAGAAATGGAACCCCAAGGCAACAAGACGAAGGAACGCAACCTTTTGGGAAGACTTGATAGAGAAGTACGAGTTGGTCATACAGAACTCAGAAGAGGGGACAAGAGCAGGGCCGGGAGTGAATGGGACCTCAATTATCGACCTAACACTCTCGACCCCAGCAGTCATGCTCAACTCGAGCCTACTGGAAGGGGAATCAAAAGGGTCAGACCACAAGGTGATCCTGTGGGAGATCATCAAGGAGGGGGGGGGAAAGAGGGGACAAAGCAGAGTGGTTACAGGATGGGACATCGCGAGCTGGAGCACCAGGGGGAAGTCCAGGGAGGAACGGAAGGAGGTGCAGAAGAAGACAGAGCACGCAAGAAGCACCTTTGCCCAGCTCACAAGGTACATATCAATCAACAATGAAAGCACTGAAGGTGATATTGAGGAGTCCGCGGTAGCTCTCAGATCAGCGATGACTGAGACCCTTGAACGACACACAAAACAGAGACACTGGTGCACCAGATCCAAATGATGGTGGACCGATGAGTTCAGAGACCTCCAAAGATATTAGCAAGAGCGAGAAGGAAGCAGGACTGGGAGGAAGCCCGAGAAGCCAAATGCAACCAGAGAAGGGAAATCAGGGGAGCCAAGAAGAAATGCTGGAACACATTCCTGCAGAAGCCGAAGGGAAAGGAGGTTTGGGTGGCAGTAAAATATACGACGACGAGGTTGGACAAAACAAGACAGGCATTGAGAGTGAAGGGATTACCACTGCTGGAAGGAAGCGAAGCAAGGGAGAAAGCGCTGATAGAGACCCACTTCCCAGCGAACCCAAGGCCAGGAGGGGAGAGCGAGGAGGAGAAAGGGGGAGGGGAAGGATACAAACAGGTGGACGAGGAGCTGGTGGGGAAGCTGCTGAGAAAGACCTCAACAACAGCACTAGGAGAAGACCGCATAAGCGCAAACCTCCTAAAAGTCTTCTGGGGCTGGGAGCAACACCTGTTTGTGGAGCTTACAAGAGCATGCATACAGGTGGGATACCATCCCGCAGTATGGAAAACTTCGAAGGGGGTGGTGACCCCCAAGGCGAACAAGCCAGGCTATTCACAGGTCAGGGCCTACCGGGTGATATCGCTTCTGAACGTAATCGGCAAACTAGTGGAGAGAACAGTGGCCTACCTAATCGCAGACCATCTGGAAACGAGGTAGGGGCTGCATGAAGGGCAGTATGGGTGTCGCAAACGGAGAGCAACAGTCGACGCAGTGGCGGTACTCATGAACCGTACTGAGCAAGTGTGGGAGAGAAAGAACATAGCAGGCACACTGCTTATGGACGTGCAAGCCGCCTTCAACAACACAGACAGCCAACTGCTTAGAAGGAGGATAGGGGCATTGGACATTCAGCAAGACCTGATACGATGGATAGGAAGCTTCATGAGGAACTGAAAAGTCCCTCTGGTTCTAGACTGAACAGAAGGAGAGACCCACAAGGTGGACACAGGCATTCCACAGGGGCCACCAGTGGCTCCCATCCTCTTTATCACCTACCTCTCGGGCATTTTTGAGGAAGTTGAAACGAGAGTGCCAGGGGTGAAGGCGCTGTCTTTCGCGGACGACATATCATGGTGGGTGGAGGACAAGAATGAGAAAGAGGTGGTGGAGGAACTTGCAGAAGCATTAAAGGTGGCAGTGTCATGGGGGGAGGAGAATGGAATAGCCTTCGATCACAGCAAGAGTGAGGCAGTGCTGTTTGGCCGAAGAAGGAAGGCAACCAATGAAACGATCAAAACGGAGCAAAGAGAAATCCGTTTCAACACTGAGGCGACATGGTGGCTTCGCATATGGTTAGATTCTCACCTCTCACTGAGGGACCACCAGAGAACGATGATGAACAAGGGAAGGAAGGTGCTAGCCAGGCTGAAGAGGCTAGCAGGGCAGATGGAACTGACATCAGACAACTACCACAAAGTCATGACCGCGTACGTGCAGTCGGTAGTGATGTATGGTACTGAGCTGTGTTGGAAGGGAGAAGGAAAGCCAGGGATGAGCAGTGGAGCTGGAGAACTGCAGAAGCTAGTCAACCAGAAGGCACAAGCAGTTACAGGATGCTTCTGCACAACGAACTTGGGAGCGCTAACAATGGAGTCCAGACTGAGGCCAGCAACAGCCCAGTTGGACAACAGGCAAAGACAATTTACAGCCCAGCTCCTCAGCCTCCCAGCAGGCAGTGAAGCCAGGGGGATCATGGGAGCTCACTCAGCAATTGGGAGGAGGCTGGAAGCATCAATTGGATACTCAGGAAGAGTGGAGGGAACCGAAATGGTGAGTAGGCCAGTAAAGACGGATGCAGTCAGGATAGTCGAAGAACAGAAGAGGGCAATTGAAGAGGCAGAGAAAGACAGGGAGGGTCTAACCATCTTCACCGACAGGTCGAGACTTGAGAGTGGAGCAACTGGATACGGCGTGGCATGGAAGGCAGACAACCGGTGGGTAGGAGTGAAGGCGCACATGGGCTACAACCAGGAGGCCTTCGATGTGGAGTGTGCAGCATTGGCGAGAGTGTTGGAGGTGGCAGCAAGGAGACGAACGGGACCAAAGGCAGTCACCATCTTTACTGACTTGCAAGCGGCGATGGCCAGGATCGTATCAGAGGAACCGGGCCCCGCCCAACGATACGTACGGCAGACAAGAGAATGGATAAAGGAGCTAAGGAAAAGGGACCGAAACCTGCGAATCGAACTACACTGGTGCCCTGCCCACAGTGGAGTCACAGGGAATGAGGAAGCAGACAAGTGGGTGAAGCAGGTAGCAGAGGAACCGGACGCACGAGGGGTTGAATGGATGGGCTATAAGGACAGATACGGGAGGCGGTCGATGCCGCTCCCCAGATCTCTAGCCAATCTGAAGCAGGAGATTTCGGAAAAGAAGTGAGAAGAGGCATGGATGTGGTCAAAGAAGAGGGTCAGAGGAAGGAAGTACCTAATGCCGAAAACAATACACCAGAACAAATTGGTAGCGCGAAGCTCGAAGAGGCTGGCAGGGAGGTACCATCAACTCAGAACCAGGCACTGCCGCACAGGACAATAACTGAAGTGGACGAAGAACTCCAACACGGCGGAGTGCGGGTGGTGCTGGTACAGGACGCAGACATGAGAACACCTGTTCAAAAACTGTGACAGGTGGAGGATGCAACAGAAGATTATGTGGGCAGAGATACGGAAGAAGACAGGGAGAGGAAAGAACCGGTTTACGATTAAGGAAATGTTTGCGGATGAGCGGTGCACTGGAGCAGTCTTGGATTTCTTGAGAACGACGAGGGTGGGGGCAAGGATAGGGCCACCAGACCCGGGGGGGGAGAGGGAGGAGGGGGATACACAGTCTCCTTAGTTACGCTTTCTTTCTGTCTTTCTCTCTTTCCTTCCTCTTTCCTTTCCTACTGTCTTTCTCTCTCTTTCCTTCTTATCTTGGGACAGGCCGGGCGGGGGCAGGGGGAGTCACCGCGAGCCGCTGGCAGACTGTTCGAGGGCGCAGCGGACGGTGAACGGGAAAGGACTGTATATAATATCGTCATGATCCAATAGGGTCGCACACGATCAATGAAGCATCATCATCAAAAACTTGTAGCAGCTCCGCTTCGATGTTTTTGTTGGAAATGCTTCTCGCCGCCGCACTCAGGAATGAATGACGAGAATGGAATGGATGAGGAGGCTGGAATGGATGACGAGGCCGGAATGGATGACAACGCAGGAATGGATGACGAGGATGGAACGGAGGACGAAGTTTAGGGAAGGTGACATCGGCAGGCCGGTGTATATAAAGTCTCTGTTTTTCTTGTCTCTCGTTCCTTCTTAATAAATCACTTCAACAATACTCAACTTACTCATTATTCTTCTTCTTCTTCACTCTCCCGCTCACTGCTCTCTCACTATAAGACCCGATAATATCTCTCGAATTTTAAGAGGTTTCCGGTTCCTCTAACAAAACCGTGCTTTCCGTCCTTCTAGCGTAGGCGAGGGCTTTGGTGAGCTTCCGTCCAATCACAGTTCGGGTACCGACGGTCTCCCGTGTCTAACCGTGGCAGGCCTAGTAGCCGTAGCCCAAACCGTCGTTGTTGTCTATTCTCCAGCTTCACTGTCGCAGCCCGGAGTCCTGACTCCATCGAGAGAGCACCCAGGTTGGTGGTCCGGAAGCAGCCAGTTGTTGCTCTTGCCTCCCGATTGACCAGTAGCTGCAGCTCGTTTGCCTGGCCGGAGGTGCCCCGGATATGGTCTCCCTTCTACCACAGTTCCGATCCAAATATGGCAACAGACTGAATGCATGCCATCATGCCTTTCTGCGGTTGGCTGGTAACAACCCCATCTGGCCTGCGAGCCGACACAGCCTTGCCATTGCCTTCTTTCCGCCCTTCAGCCGGATAGTATGATGGTCCTTGAGCGTGATCTGGGAGTCAAGCCATATTCCCAACCACCGCATTGCCTCCTTGTTGAATGGGACAGTGATGGCGCCAACCTTCACTGTTGCTGCTGGAGTCGTCTACTTCCTGCGGAAAATCGCCGCCTCGGTTTTTCCGTGGTCGAAAGCTACCCCATTTCGTGCTGCCCTATCAATGGACGCTGCTGCCGCCTCAGCCAGCGTGGCTGACACTGCCTCGTCGTTGGCCCCGTCAGCCCACCACCCAATGTTTTTTAAATTTTTTGTCGGGTCTGAGTGAGAGTGAAGGGAGACAGTAATGAGTATTGATTGAAGCGATTGGAGAGAATACAAGACAAGGAGAATAAGGACATTATATACACCGGCCTGCCGATGTTGACCTCCCCCATCATTCATTCCGGCCTAGTCAGCCATTCCGGCTTCGTCATCCATTCCGGCCTCCTCATCCATTCCGAGCGCAGCAGCGAGAAGTATTTCGAACAATGTTGTCCACAAAGGATAAACCCTGGATGCCTAGTACTGCTGCTTCCACCTCGTCAAAGATGCCCGATAGGTACGTAACGAATAAGATCGGCGCCGCTGGTGACCCCTGTGGGATATCAGTGGCCACAGGAGCCTCCCCCGTTTTGCCGTCGAGCACGAGTTTCACCTGACGGTCCGACATAAAGCTGCCAGTCCACCTGATAAGATCTGGTTCGATTCCGAGCGCTTCCATGCGCCTGCCCACCCGTGCCCCGCCGATATCGTTGATGTTGGAAATGCTTCTCGCGCGTTGTTTAGATTTGGCACTTGAGCCTTAGAGTTTGTTGAGGACACGATTGCGTAAGGCGCAAGCGGGGAAGTGTCAGCGGAGGATATTTGTTCCGCGGGTTCTTTCTCTTCTCCTTCTACTATATACTTATCGAATACTACAACGAAGTTGTGAACCACTCGAACTACAAGAATCGATACGCCTTGTGTTTTCTCATCTCATACTGCATTAAGACTGATCGAACTCCTATCATTCATTTCTATCCTCATTACTAATTGGTATTCTTTCAACAGTTGAACGCCGACTCGACATCCGTGGTAGCCCCCCGCTGGCCCCCCCTGCTCCGCCTCTCACTCCCGCAGTCCCGCTTCCGGCACCTTGCCACCGTGTCCTCCTCAGCCGGTGCCCGCCTTTTCACATCTGTGGCAGAGAGGAAGTCCAGCACCGCCTGACCGCACCTCCCATCGGCTAGGAGGCCCCGGATCTTCCACCGACTCTCCCACTTCCCAGTCTCCTTCTGCACCTCCCACAGAATTTTCTGTTGGGCTGTCCACTCCGAACACACCTTGAAGAAGAGGTGCTCCCGAGTCTGGGTCTGGTACCGGTACCACCAGCACTGAGGGGTGGGCCGGTCTTTCGTCTAGTGAAGGTACTACCCGGTCAGGCAGTGTCCCGTCTTGATCCGGTAGAACCGCGAGGCAATCCTCTTGGTGCTCCCAGCCACCGTCCGGCTTTTGGTTTTTCGGCAATCGATGTTTCGTCTTGGTGGTCCGGCCTCCAGCCCATTGCCGCGCCTCCGCCCACTTCTTCTCGGAGATCTCCCGCCCGAGGTTCGCGAGAGACCTTGGGAGAGGCATCGCGCGTGCCTCAGCCCGCTCCGAGCAGCTCAACCATTCCACCCCACGGGTGTCTAGCTCCTTTGCCGCAATCTTTGCCCAATGTCGGTGTTGGAAATGCTTCTCGCGCGTAGTTTAGATTTGGCGCTTGTGCCTTAGAGTTTGTTGAGGACGCGATTGCGTAAGACGCAAGCGGAGAAGTGTGAGCGGAAGATAATTGTTCCGCGGGCTCTTTCTCTTCTTCTTCTGTTCCATAGTCATCGAATACTACAAAGAAGATGTAAACTACCGGAATCCAGATGCCTTGTGCTTCCTCACTTCATACAGCATTCAGACTGATCGAACTCCTATCGTTCATTTCTATTCTCATCGCTAATCGGTATTATTTCAACAATCGGCCTTTCCATTGCAGGCGATTCCCTTCGGTGAAAAGATTTGTACAACAGTTGATTTTGACGGTGCGGAAACACGTCCGCGTCAGGATCGCCGGTGGGCCGGGCACCACCGGATCTCGATGATGATGCCTGGCCGAGCCCTCCGCAGCGCGGCGATGCCTCCTCGCCTGGAGCGCGCACTGCTGGCCTGGGCACGGCTCCTCCGAAGCCATCCATCTGATGGCGGCTCCGTGAAGATTGCGACCCGCCCCGGCGACAACCTGCGCATTAGGTGTGCCGGTGACATCACACTTGTGTCCCAGTGAGCATGTTTTGTTGGTATCCCGCCACCACTTCTTTATTGTTTGTCACTCGTCCAACACAACGGCGAATCATAGGTGATAGATTTCCTTTCACCACCGGCGGACCACCAGAGGTCGCGACAAACAGCGAACAGGAAACAACTCTACATAAAACCGCCATCATCCGACAGGGTCGCATGCGATCAATGAATCGTCGTCATCATCCTTTCACCACTGACCGGTTGTGGCGGAAATTCAGTTCATGTTCTCTCCCTCATTCTTCTACTTCATAAGGCTGTCCTTCATGCACACTGTATGGTTACCTCCGCTCCGACTTGGCAGCCAACTACAGCTTCCGTGCATCATTTGTTCGCTGACACACTTTCAGACGCTACCCAGATCTTTTCCCGGAGAACCATTGCTTCCAAGAGACGTGGGCCTTCGTGATGTTAGTGGCCTTGTATGGCCATAATAGCTCAGAAGAGTGCTTAAGCTGTGTGGCGCGTTTGTCTAGCAAGACCCCTGCCGGAAATTTGGGTCGTTGGGTGGTAGCTCTGCTCTGGCACTGGGAAATGGAATGGAATCGATGGGGGTTCGATTGGGGGTTTCTCTTCTGGCAACCTTGGTTTTCGCTATGGTATATCAAATGAACGTAGGTAAGAGGGTTGAATTGATGGCGTTCTTGGGGAACGGCGCTTCTCACGTGATAGCCTCCTATCGCGTCGTTGCTCAGGATTCGTGTCTAGCTCTTCTAGGTACATAGCCAGTTGAAGCACCCGAACTCGGAAATCTCTGAGTCCTCCAGGCTATCTGCTTGTCCCGGTATATGAAAATGGTATGAAATCTTCGGATCTCCTGAACATCGGCTCTGTTTTCTGTATGCTTGGCCTTCGCCATGGTACATGGCGGGACGCAGACAATGGGATTGGATATTCCGGTTTTTCGGGAGCTCCGCTTCTTTATAAATTCCAGTTTCATGCCATTTTTCTGTTACGCGTCGTGTAAATTGAGATGGTGAATATTTGCCAGGCTCCACGTACATGCCAACTCGCTGAGTAGGCCATTAGTTTATTTTTCCGCGGATCTAGCTACATCACCTCACTCGTCCATTACAACTCCCAGCCACCTCCAGTAACCACCCGATTGATCACAAGCAGCAGGCTGTGTGCGAAATTTGTTTCACTTCACAACCGGTCGCCGACCAACCCACCACGTCCAACCAAGAACCACCACCACCACCACAGCCACATCCGAGCCTTCCCCAAACCGCCTATCTCACCACCAAAGAGAGACCTTCTGCAAGGACGAATAATGAATGCGCACTTGATTTTCGTCCTGCACATCACCCTGCTTTGTTTGGTGGGTAAAACTGCTGCCAACGCTCGCGGTACGATCTCTCCCTCGATAGCTACAAGATTTGGCCATTCTCTGACACCACGAACGCCACAGATGTTCTTCTCGAAGAGGCACAATTTGTCTTTGGCCTCTTTGTCGTCCTCATCCTCATTGCGTTGCATATCCTGTATCTTGACCGAGTTGTTAAGGTGCGTGTTCAGCTTCGTTAACTGGATACGTGGCGGACTGGTGGGTCGTTAGGATACTGCATACTTTGTGCTCTAGGAAATGCGATAGAATCGTGGGGTCTTCTTGTCTAAGTGCTTTTGTTTTCAGCACGATTTGGGAATTGGAATGGTACATCCAGGAACCTAAATCTTTGGACCGATTTGATCGGATTTTTGGGAAATTTGGTTTTCTGGTGATTTCGGTGTCATGGCCCGTTGCAGTTGCCCGCGGTCCGACGGGGATGCAGATATTGCCATTCTTGCGGTGATCTGGTAGCGATTGTGTTTCCACGCAGGCAGGCGCGTCCAAGTGATAACCCCACCGCAACTTCACATCACTGCCATAACTTTTCTACCCACCACCGCCCACTGACACGACCGACCACACTCCACCGCAACGGCTGCCACCGAGATATAGCTCTTTCGGGGAAAAAGACCCCCCTAATGTCAAAAAGCGCTAACGTTCGGAAATGGATATCGCCGACATCTGCTTGATGTGTTTCTTCGTCAAGACCGTCGTCAAGGGACAGGGTATGAGTCTCTCTGCTTGGCCAGTCAGTTTTATCTGCTCGCTGACACATACCCCAACGCTTCCCAGAGTTCGACCTGCAGGAGATCCAATTCTTCAACGGGCTGTGGATTCCACTCGTGCTGGTCACCATCCTCGGCCGAGGCACAACCAGAAGAATGCCTGACATTCGTCTCTAGCTCGTCCAGGTACATAGGCGAGCTGTAGGTCCGGGATGCTGGGAGGCAGCTCTGCTCAGGCCACTGGAATTGAGTGGAATAGATGAAATTTTCTTAGGGTTCTTGACACTTGAAGGCGCCGCGCGGGACACAAAAATCGGATACAATCAATCGGGTGTATCAGCAAAATAGGTTTCTTGTGCACATTGCTTGGGATTCGAATTCAGTTCGTCAAGAAAACCGGAAGGCACATTACACTTGGGGCATCACTTGGACTTCCTAGCGATTTCTGTGTTGGGTACGGGAAACGGGACAGAATTATGGGGTCGTCTTGACATCAAGCTTTGTGATTCACTACCCCACCTGGGGCCATGAGCTCCACCACCAGAACGCAGTTGCCACACCCTCTTGTCATACCTTTCAGTTCTGTCACCCCAAACCTCGATGCCCGATTGACCGCTATCCAGATTTGCCGCCTCTCCCTCCGCGCCCCTTATGAAGTTAAAGCTGGTGAGCGACCATGTACTGTCCTTCTCTTTCTCTCCTCTGGGCTCCTGTATTAGCACCAGATCCAGTCTCATCCTTAATGCTGACTCCAGATTGTTGGAGGTACTTCTCGCCGCTCCGGCACGGCATGCCGACGGAGGATTAGGCGACGCCATAATTGAGAGGCGCCGTAGCAACACTGTGGCAACGGGTGGGGCTACCGGGTACTCAGCGGTGCGGAAGCGGGGCCTAACTTGGGCGGGCGCCAAAGTGCATATGGGAAACAACCAAGAGGCCTATGATGCAGAGTGCGCCGCTCTTGCCCATGCACTGGAGCTGGCAGCGCAAAGAAGCACAACCCCGGAACGAGTCGCCATCTTTTCGGATGCACAGGCAGCCATCAGGCGGATGGCATCGGACGAGCCTGGCCCCGGGCAACAGTACGCCCTCCAGGCGCGGAAACACATCGCCACGCTGCGCAGGGCCAGGAAGGGCATCGTCATCGAAATCCGATGGTGCCCAGCCCACAAGGGAGTCGCTGGCAACGAGAAGGCCGATGAATGGGCAAAGATTGCAGCAGGGGTGCCGAACACCCGTGGGGTGGAATGGCTAAGCTCCTCAGGCCGAACGGAAGTGCGGGCGGCACCTCTCCCACGAACCCTCGCCAGCCTCAAGCGGGAAATCTCGGAGAAGAAGTGGGCGTAGGCACGTCAGTGGGCCGGAGGTCGGACCTCGAAGACGAAGTACCGCATGCCGAAGAGCCAGAGACCCGATAGCGTGGTGGCCGACAGCACCAAGAGGCTCGCCTCGAGGTACTACCAGTGAAGCCGGGACACGCCCGCACAGGACAATACCTGCACTGGACTAAGGCCCGCCCCGAGGCCCAGTGCTGGTGGTGAAAGTGCCCCTCGCAAACGAGAGACCACCTCTTCAAGGTGTGTCCGGAATGGAAGACGCAGCAGAAGACTCTGTGGGCGGAGGCACTGAAGGAGACCAAGAGGTGGAAGAGCGGGTGGACGGTCCGGGACCTGATGGCAGATGAGAGATGTGGGCAGGCAGCGCTGGACTTTCTCTCCTCTACGGACGTGGGGAGGTTGGTGCCGCTGCTAAAAAAGGAAGATGACGCCGGAAGCGAGGTGTCTGAGTGGGAGCTCCGGGAGTGGCGGCAGCGGCATGAGGAATGGGAGGGAGAGGGGGAGGCGCTGGGTGCCGGGGACGATATGAGCGATGGGGAGGAACTTCCGCTGTTCCTTCCCACCCCTCCATTCATGGCATCGGCAGGCGAGGAGTAGGGGACGGATCGCGCGTTTCTTTTGTTCTCTCCTTTGTCAATTTCTTTGGACGCGTCTACTTTCTCTGGGGACAGTCCGGGCGGAGGGCAAAGGGGAGCTTGCAACGAGCCGCCACCGCGCGGACTGCGGACAGGAAAACCGGACAAAATGTACGCCGCCATGATCTACATAGGCCGAATGCGAGTATGATTAAAAAAAAAAAAACTGTGGCAACGGGAGCAAAGCTGTGTTGCAAGAGGGCCAGATTGGGATTAGCATCGTGTAACGGCTAGGCGTTCTGTACTTGGTTCTTCTTCGTTCTTTCTTTCTTTATCTAATATATGAAGATATTAGATAGTGAGGGGGGTAATGGTAGCTGAATGGCGGAAACGGAAAAATTAGTGGCCTAATGGGGTTAGCAGGGATGCAGAAGGTTAGTCAGCATGGAGGGTCCTTTAGCTCGACTCCGAGGGGTTTTACTCCTCATCCTGTACATGCCACGCTAGCAACGGGGTCACAATCTTTTTCTTCGCACACCCTCTTTTCTCTGTGACCGGTCCTCTCCCTAATCGCCTGCCCCCTAGACCATAGGCTTCATCTGGTGCGCCAAACCCGGAGTGGAGTAGCTTGGTCGACCTTCAGATCGG
>Ga0307516_10005043_pt1 | contig 15977 bp, 10 predicted proteins | sample 19_EM_MG_FD_203310 | JGI IMG/M metagenome (GOLD analysis project Ga0307516, IMG submission 203310) | Populus trichocarpa ectomycorrhiza microbial communities from riparian zone in the Pacific Northwest, United States - 19_EM | ecosystem: Host-associated > Plants > Roots > Unclassified | place...
CCATCAGACTCGCTCGAAAGCGAATCCAACCCGCACACATCATCGCATGGTCACTCTGGCGTAGAGCTCATCAGGCCGTCGCTCAGCGAGCCCACCTCAAAGCAAAACGGCAACTGTAATGCTAGACTACCGGCGCGTGGACGGACGGCCGATATGGCTCAGATTATGAAGCTACAGTTCCCTCATTTGCCACCGTACCTGGAGTTTGCACCTTCGATCGTTGAGCGCGTTACTGCCTCCATCTTTCGATTGGTTCGTCTATCGCTGTTAGCAAGACCCACGAAAGCGCCGCCGACAACGGGGTTTCCGAAATTTCCCAGAGGGGTCATTGCTGAACAAAAAAGGAAGTGAACCAAATAGACGGGATATGAGTATGCTCCGAGCTTGGCATCGAATCTCCCGTCTTTCGTCAGTTCGAACAGCGCCGGAATCGTCGCAGCGAACGCCAGCCAAATAATCGGGCTGGCCTGCTTTGTCGATGTGATCTGAAATATCGTCCAGACAATGATCGGTAGGGCGGCAAGCGACAAAACGAATTTGGGATGCAGTCTGCGGCGCACTACTGGCCAAAGACGGTGTGCGAGCATACCGAGAACAAAGTAACACAGATTATAAGGTGCGATGAGGTGAAACCATCCAACTGTATCACCCATCGAGAATTGAATGGCGAACTGCATCCCGCAAAAGCCGGCCATCGCAATAAGCAAGCCGCGGACCGATAGCCTAGCTAGCTAAGCTAGCCAGGAAATGGAGCTATCGCGTAAAATACGATTTCAACGTCTAACGACCATATCGGGGGTGTAATCAAAAAGCGGTACGCGCCCACGAGAATTGCCGTCTTCGTCACCGAGCGACTGAGCCACCAGATCGATAATTGGGGGGGGGCGATGTATCGTAGATGAGAAGTCGTATCCAGTCTGAACCAAGGAATGTGATATTTGGAACGAGCGCAGCTATGCTCGCGGCGGTGCCGTTGGTTGCAAATGCAAGCGGATTTTGAGCTTCAACTACCTCCCAACTGCGCAAGTTGAGCTAGCTAGCGCCTGGCTGTTGGGCAGTAGGCCATGGCGCAAGGGGCGCGCCGAGGCACCTCGGGAAGCGGGGATTTCACATCTCCGCCGCCATTGTAGCCTCGGGCTATCTTATTCTGGGTTAGCGCGGGCGGATTAGACTAACCCCAACGCTCGCGCCAAGCTTCGAACATCAATACATCCCACAGCAGATACGCCCAGTTGTTCTTTCTGGAAAGGTGCTGTTCCCAATACCGCCGCACCAAAGCCGTATCGAATAGGCCGGCTTCGCCAAGCCGCTTTTCCGATAGCAGGCTCTCCGCCCAGTCCCGGAGCGGACCGCGAAGCCAATCAGCCAGCGGCACGCCGAATCCCATCTTTGGCCGCTCAACGAGTTCGGCGGGAACGTGCCGGTTGAGTACTTGCCGAAGCAGCCATTTGGTTTTTCCGTTCCTGATCTTGACCGAGCGGGGCATCCTCCAGGCGAGTTCCACCACGCGATGATCCAGTAGGGGAACGCGTGCTTCGAGGGCGACGGCCATGCTCGTGCGATCGACCTTTGTGAGGATGTCGTCGGGCAGATAGGTCGTCAGATCGAGGAGCTGCATCCGGTCGAGCAGGTTGGGGAAGTCGTGTTGAATCGTGTCGTCCTGCAGGACGCCGACCGTCTCTGAAACACCCGGCATCAGGGCGGCGGGATCCCAATGGCTCACCAACTGGCGATAAATTTGCGTGGAGTCGTCGACTTCAAGCAGGCTGGCAAGCTTGTGCAGACTACGCCCGGGTTGGGCCGTCGGGCGATATCTTCGCAGTATGGCGAAGATGTTGTCCCACTGGTCGGCGCCGACGGAAGCCAATCCCGAAGCTGCGCCCTTGCGCATGAAGCCGGGCAGAAGTGTCAGCTTTCGCCATATATTCGAAGTCAGCTGATATCGGTTGTAACCTGCGAACAGTTCGTCGCCGCCGTCTCCGGATAGAGCGACCGTGACGTGTTTTCGCGTCATCGCCGACACCAGATAGGTTGGAATTTGCGATGAATCGGCGAATGGTTCGTCGAATATTTCTGCGAGCTTGGGCACGACATCCAGCGCTTCGCTCGAGCTGACCATCAGTTCGGTGTGTTCGGTTCCAAGGTGTTTTGCGATCGCCGCGGCATAAGGTGCTTCGTTGAATTCTCTTTGTTCGAAGCCGATCGAGAACGTCTTCACCGGACCTGAGTTCGTCGCTTTCATCAAGGCAACAACCAGCGATGAATCGATGCCGCCCGAGAGAAACGCGCCGAGCGGCACATCCGCCATCATGCGTTTTCCCACCGCATCGACCAGCAAGGACTCAAGACGGTCGGTCAACTCTGTATCATCTTCACGGAGCGGATTGCGAATGCCGTCGATGGCAACGTCGCGTGCATTCCAGAATGTCTCACTGCTGGGTTCGCCGTTCCACGGCAGCGTGAGAATCGTTCCGGGCTCGAGCTTGTGGACGCCCTGATAGATGGTATGCGGTGTTGGAATGTAATTGTGCCGCATGTAGGAGGCGACGGCCTCCGGCCTTATCCGCGGTGTCCACCCGCGGTATTCGCGCAGCGCCTTCAGTTCGGATGCGAACATGAAGACGCCGTCGATCTTCGCCCAGTAGACCGGCTTGATCCCGAGTCTGTCGCGGACCAGCGTCAGGGTGCGGTCCCTGCGGTCCCAGATTGCGATCGCGAACATCCCGATCAGCCGGCGTACTGTCCCGCTGATGCCGTATCGTGCGACTGATTCAAGAATGACTTCGGTGTCGGAATGGCCGCGAAAGCTCTGTCCGGCAGCCTCCAGTTCCCTTCGAATCTCAAGGTGGCTGTAGACTTCGCCATTGTAGCTGATGACGAAACGCCCGTCGGCCGAATGCATGGGCTGGCGGCCGGCGGGCGTCAAGTCGACGATGGCGAGGCGGCGGTGGACCAACGCGACCCCGGCATCATGGTCAAGCCAGACGTCGTGGCCGTCTGGCCCGCGATGCTCGAGGCTTCGATCCATCGAATCTGCGATACCAGCGAGATGGTCCGGGGATATGCGCCGATTTGGATCGATGATGCCAGCTATGCCACACATATACCAGCCAGCACCATATTCTGTTGTTTGAAGCCGTTATTGCGGGGATTGCAGCAAATTTCACTACTTCTTACCCAAAAATACCTTCTTGGCAAGCCAACGCAACCAGAGCATAAGACTAGCCAAAAGCGGATATTTATAGCTCGAAATTCACGCTGGACGCGTGTGGGATAGCTGTGCCGCGAGAGGATATTCGAAAGTGCTCACGAAGCCATGACAGTCGTCGCAGAACCATCGCGCAAAGCCGCCCTCTTCAATCATTCAGAAGCTTTTGCAGCTGCTCGCTCGGATTGGCGAAAGAAGGCTCATTTTTTTCACCGTGAAGACGAAAATTATCTGCGCTTTTTGATCCCGAAAGGCGCGCGCGTCCTGGAAATCGGATGTGGCACCGGCGATACGCTCGCCGGCCTCGAGCCGTCGTTCGGTGTCGGATTGGATTTCAGCCCGGCGATGGTTGACCAAGCCCGCAAGCTTCATCCCAGTCTGACATTTCTGGTTGGCGATGCCGAAGATCCGGAAGTGATTGCGTCTCTTCCGGGGCCGTTCGATTTCATTGTTGTACTGGATACGATCGGATCACTCGACGACGTTCAAGCATTTTTTGAGCGGCTGCATCCGCTGTGTTCACGCGAAACGCGGCTGGTCGTCGGCTATTTTTCGCATCTGTGGATGCCGTTGCTGAAGCTGGCTGAATTCGCCGGGGGGCGCATGCCTCACCCGCCACAGAACGTCCTGTCGCCGTCGGACGTCCAGGCGTTGGCCGGTCTAGGCAGCTTTGACGCCGTCAAAACTGAACAGCGCATGATTGTCCCCATGTCTCTGTTTGGAATCGGACGTCTCATCAACCGCTTCATCAGTATTCTTCCGCTGTTTCGTTGGTTCGCGCTACGCCATTACGTGGTTTGCCGTTCGCTGTTGAAGCCGGACGATACGTTGCGCTCCGCAACTGTTGTCATTCCGGCGCGCAACGAGCGCGGCAACATCGAGCCGGCCGTCCAGCGTATCCCGCAGTTTTGCGAGGATCTGGAGATCATCTTCATTGAAGGTCACAGCAAGGATGGCACCTTCGAGGAAATGCAGCGGGTCAAGGCTGCTTATCCGGACAAAGACATCAAGACCATGGTCCAGCCGGGCAAAGGCAAGGCCGACGCTGTGTTCGCCGCCTACGATGTTGCGCGCGGCGATGTCTTGATCATCCTCGACGCCGATCTTACGGTGCCGCCAGAGCAGCTCCCGAAATTCTGGGATGCGATTCAGTCCGGCAAAGGTGAGTTCATCAACGGATCGCGCCTCGTTTATCCGCTGGAAGATGACGCCATGCGGTTCCTGAATTTGATCGCCAACAAGAGTTTTTCGTATTTGTTTTCGTGGTTGCTCAATCAGCGCTATACCGACACGCTGTGTGGCACCAAGGTAATGCGGCGAACCGACTATTATCGCCTGCGCGAGGGTAAAGCGTATTTCGGCGATTTCGATCCGTTCGGAGATTTCGATCTGATTTTTGGTGCATCGAAACTGAACCTGAAGTCGGTCGATCTGCCGATCCGGTATGCCGCGAGATCGTATGGCGAAACGCAGATATCGCGCTTCCGCCACGGCGTGTTGCTCCTCAAGATGGTCGTGTTTGCCTTCTTCAAGATCAAGGCGATCTGATCATTTATTTGGTGGTTGATTGATGTCCAGTACCATCCAGAGCGACCCTCACGCTTCCTATCGCAGCGTCTGGTCCACAAAGCCGATCCTGCGATTGGTCTACGAAGACTATTACCGCCGGATTGCCGCGGCCTGCGTGGCCGGAGAAACCATCGAGATCGGCGGGGGAATCGGGCAGCTCAAGAACTTCATTCCCTCAGCCATATCTTCGGACATCCAGCATTCTCCCATGGTCGACGTGGTCGCGGATGCACAGAATTTGCCATTTGGTTCCGGCGCCATCAGCAACATCGTCATGCTCGACGTGCTGCATCATATCGAGTTCCCGGTCCTGTTCTTCCGGGAGGCCGAGCGTGTTTTGCGCGCTGGCGGCCGTTGCGTGATGATCGAGCCGGCGATCACCCCTGGAAGTACGGTTTTCTACCGGTTGATTCATCCCGAACCGGTACGAATGAGGGCAACTCCGTTTGCCGAAGGTTTGCCGAACCCTGAGCGTGATCCCTACGATTCCAACCAAGCGATCCCGACGCTGCTGGCGACGCGCGACCGTCAGCAATTCGAGAGGCTCTTTCCAAATCTCGAGTTCGTCGAGGTGTCCTGGTTTTCTTTCTGGGTCTATCCGCTTTCCGGCGGATTCAAGCGCTGGACGCTGATGCCGGAGTCTTTGGGGCGGCGGGTGCTGGCGTTCGAGAAGCGCATCGAGTCTGCGCTCGGCCGTATGCTTGGGTTTCGAACCATGATTGTGCTGCAGAAAAAATCTGCCTGACCATCGTCCGGCGAATTTATTCGCGGCGCCCTCAGCCTGTCTCTGAAAGCGTGTCGGGAGTCTTTGCTGCTTTCTCCGCGCTGAATATCCAAACGAGGCCGCCAATCGCGCCTACGATAAAGGAGGATGCGCCGTAAAGCAGCGACACCATGGTGCCGTCTGTCTGCACCAGGCCGGCGTAACCGAATGCGACCATCATGGTCGCCTCCCGCACCCCCCAACCAGCAATCGAAATCGGTAGCATCGTGACCAGCATGATCGGTGGTATGAGGAGGAATACCTGGCTGAAGTCAGCGGGCGCAGCGATCGCGCGCACGACACACCAGGCAATCACAACGGTCAGGACGTGCACGCAAAGCGAAAGGATTGCAATTTTGGGACCGCTGTGACGATCGAAGAGGGTTCGATTGGCAATCAGCGAGCAGGCGTGGATGTGCCGTGTTGGCCACCACGTCCGAAGCCACTTCCACGGCAGGTGCCCCAGGAGCAAGAAGCCCAGGCCGCCCGAAATAGCGGCAAGATCAATTAGCGCAAGAGCAAGGCGTCCCCGCGAATCCCCGATCAGCTGATAACTCCAGGGAAGGCTGACAACCACGACGATCGCGAGTGCAATGAGTCCGATTGCGCGGTCGACCAGCACCGAATAGGTGGCAGCTCGCCAACCTGCGCCGGTACGGTTGACCAGCCAAAGACGCAGTGCGTCTCCGCCGATGGTTGATGGTAGCGTTTGGTTGAAGAAAGTTCCGATCATATTGAACTTGAACGCTTGCGTTGCGTGCAACGGAGCCCCGCAGGGACCGGAAATCTCCCGCCATCTCAAGGCGCCAAAGAAAATCTGGACGATGTTTACCAGCACCGAAAATCCCATCCAGCCCAGAATCCAGGCGGGGCTGCTTTCGCTGAGGCGGGACTGGATCGCGGTAAAATTCACGCCGCGGAGCGCCAGATAGAGCAGAGCGCCGGACACCAGAATACGAGCAGCAAGAACCAGAAATCCGCGCATTCCGAGCCGTAGAGTTGGAGTTACAGACGCCCCGCGCGCCGACCGCTATTTACCAGAAACTGAAGGGTTATCTAGCTCTGTTATGGTTTTGCGGCCGAAAACGCAATACGGACCTCTTCGGCTATTGCTGAAAGCGTAGTACTGCGGGTAAACAGGCCCATCTTGGGGCACGAGGTGGCTGGAAAACCGTAAGTGACACATAGGCGTAGCATAGCTGTTATCGGCTTGGGATATGTGGGACTGCCTGTTGCCGTCTCTTTTGCTCGGGTGGGTGTTCCGGTCGTTGGTTTCGACGTGGACCATACTCGCGTTTCCGAGTTGCAGGCTGGTCATGATCGCACCCGGGAGGTCGAAGCCGATGACCTTCGACATGGTTCGCTGGCCTTCAGCCACGAACTCGCTGACATTCGAAATTCTGACTTCTTCATTGTGACCGTACCAACACCCATTGACGACGCGCGCAAGCCGGATCTTGGTGCGATGATTTCCGCATCGCGTTCGATCGGAAGCGTGCTCAAGAAGAATGATATCGTTGTCTATGAATCGACGGTCTATCCCGGTGCGGTGGAAGAAGACTGCATTCCGGTTCTGGAGCAGGCGTCATCCCTCAAGGCGGGTGTGGATTTTGCGGTCGGATATTCGCCCGAGCGTATCAATCCGGGCGACAAGGAACATCGTTTCGAAACAATCATGAAGGTCGTCTCGGCGCAGGACAATAAAACGCTTGATATCGTTGCGGACGTCTACGGGTCGGTTGTGACGGCCGGTATTCACCGGGCACCCTCCATCAAGGTGGCCGAAGCCGCGAAGGTGATCGAGAATACCCAGCGCGACCTCAACATCGCGTTCATGAATGAACTTTCACTCATTTTCCAATCCCTCGGGATCGACACGGGCGACGTATTGGCGGCCGCGCGGACGAAATGGAATTTCATGCCGTTTCAGCCGGGGCTGGTTGGTGGCCACTGCATCGGGGTCGATCCTTATTATCTGACCCATCGGGCCGAGAAGGCAGGCTATCATCCGGAAGTCATCCTTGCCGGGCGCCGGATCAATGATGGAATGGGGCAGCGCATCGCGCGCGAATGTATTCGAGGGCTGCTGCGCCGAAAGGGCAAGGCCGGAATTGTGACGGTGCTTGGTCTGACCTTCAAGGAAAACGTTCCGGATACGCGGAACTCTCGTGTCATCGATATTATTCGCGAACTGGAATCGTTCGGTCTGACCGTTCAGGTGCATGACCCGATGGCGGATGCCGCGCACGCTCGCCACGAATACGGGGTAACTTTGGTCGATTTCGACGCACTTCGGCCGGCTGATGCCGTCATATTGGCGGTGGCGCATGATCTTTATACAGACGGAGGTTGGTTGCTAATTCAGAAATTATTGCACGGCGGCGCGGGATTAGTTCTCGACATCAAGACCAGGCTCGACCGCGGCTCGCAACCTGCCGGGATCGAGTTGTGGCGGCTCTAGGAATGAGGTCGGGAGATATATGTCGGATACGATACTAGTCACGGGGGCCGCGGGCTTTATTGGCTTTCACGTGGTGCAGCGCCTGCTGGCGGCTGGCCGCAAGGTTGTTGGTCTCGATATCGTCAACAGCTACTACGATCCGAGGCTCAAGGAAGCTCGTCTCGAAATTCTCAAGCGCGATCCAAATTTCGCTTTTGAGAAGCTCGACCTGGCTGATCGCGCGGCGATCAAATCGCTGTTTGCGCAGCACCGCTTTCCTACCGTTATCCATCTCGCGGCACAGGCAGGCGTTCGCTATTCACTTGAAAATCCTCACGCCTATATCGATGCAAACATTGAAGGCTTTATCAATGTGCTTGAAGGCTGCCGGCATAACGGATGCGGGCATCTGTTGTTCGCATCCTCGTCCTCGGTCTACGGCGCCAATACCAAATTGCCGTTTTCGGTAAAGGACAATGTCGATCATCCGATCAGCCTCTACGCCGCTTCGAAAAAGGCCAATGAGTTGATGGCGCACACCTACAGCCATCTTTATCGCGTGCCGGCCACCGGCCTGCGATTCTTCACGGTCTACGGTCCGTGGGGGCGTCCGGACATGGCGATGTTCATTTTCGCAAATGCAATCCTGAGCCGGACTCCGATCAAGCTGTTCAATCATGGCAATATGCGCCGTGATTTCACCTTTGTTGAGGATGTTAGTGAGGCGATCGTGCGCCTTGTCGACCGGCCACCTCAAGGTAACCCGGACTGGTCCGGCGACCGGCCCGATCCTTCGAGCAGCGCGGCGCCGTGGAAGATCTACAACATTGGGAATAACAATCCTGAAGATCTCATGCACGTGATCTCAGTTCTGGAGAAAGAGTTTGGACGGACGGCCACCAAGGAGATGTTGCCTATGCAACCGGGTGACGTACCGGCAACATATGCCGACGTCGATGACTTGGCGCGAGATATCGGGTTCCGTCCCGCGACCAGGATTGAAGATGGTATTATGCGATTTGCCAAGTGGTATCGTGAATATCACAAAATTTAGCGGCAGAGCTTAAATGAACAAACGCATTATTCCACTGATCATGTGCGGCGGCGCCGGGACCAGGCTTTGGCCCGCATCGCGCGAAGTCCATCCGAAGCAGTTCCTGCCCCTGTTCGGGAAACGCTCGACGTTCCAGGACACGTTGATGCGGATGTCGGATGCGGCGCTGTTCGAACGGCCGATCGTCATCACCAACAATGCCTATCGCTTCATGGTGATCGAGCAATTGGCCGAGATCGGCCGCGAGGCTGACGTGCTGCTGGAGCCGATGCGGCGCGATTCCGGGCCTGCGATCGCGGCAGGTGCGGCGTTCGCACAGACGCGCGACAACGAGGCGGTCGTGCTGGCGCTGGCGGCCGATCACGTCGTTGCCGACACCGCAGCCTTCGTGGCCGCCTGCCGCGAGGGGCTCGCCGCGGCCGAAGCGGGACACATCGTGACCTTCGGCGTGCAGCCCGAACGTCCCGCCACCGAATATGGCTATATCAGCCCCGGTGAAATCATCTCGGGTCAGGTTCGCAGCGTGGCGAAGTTCGTCGAGAAGCCGGATCCGGAAACGGCCGCAAGCTACATCAAGGCCGGTTACCTCTGGAACAGCGGCAACTTCATGTTCCGTGCCGCGGTGCTGCTCGATGAATATCGCAAGGTCGATGGCGGCAGCGTCGAGGCCATCGCCGATTCCGTCGCCAAGGCCGGGAGCGACCTCGGATTTATCAAGCTGGATACCGATGCGTTCGCCTCCGCCAAGTCGATTTCGATCGACTATGCGGTGATGGAGAAAACGCAGCGCGCCGCCGTGGTTCCGGTCGCTTGCGGCTGGTCCGATGTCGGCTCCTGGCATGCGGTGTGGGAACTGTCCGACAAGGACGGCGAGGGCAACGCAGCGCGGGGCGCCGCCGTGTTCGAGGATTCACGCAATTGCAACGTGGTAACCGATCGCGCGCTGGTCGCGCTCGAAGGCGTCGACGACCTCGTGGTGATCGCAACCCAGGACGCCGTGCTGGTGTCCCGGCAAAAGGATGCCAACGGGCTGAAGCGGCTGGTCGCCAAGCTCAAGACCGTCGCACCCGCGGTGACCGAGGATCACATTAAGGTGCACCGACCCTGGGGCTCCTACCAGTCGGTCGACAATGGCGACCGCCACCAGGTCAAGCGCATCATCGTCAAGCCGGGCGGCCGGCTGTCGCTACAGAAGCACCACCACCGCTCCGAACACTGGATCGTGGTGCGGGGCACGGCGCGCGTCACCGTCAACGAACTGGTCAAGACCGTGCATGAAAACGAATCGATCTACATCCCGATCGGCGCGGTGCACCGGCTGGAAAACCCCGGCAAGATTCAGCTCGAGCTGATCGAGGTGCAGACCGGCAGTTATTTCGGAGAGGACGATATCATTCGGATCGAGGACGATTATCAGAGGTCCTGAACCACCAGCTTCAGATTTCGAACCCGCCCCGGAAATGCGTGCCTAGCCAACCCTGAAGGGGCTAGATATGCCAATCACTCACGTGAAATTCTCTCCAGGTGCTCCAATCCGTGCCGTCAAAGGCCCGCACCCACAAATCGTCCGTTACCGAGGCGCTTTGGAACGTGGTGCTGGCGAGCTGTGCTGCGGTCACGTCGATGTTTTGGTTGGTGCCCTGCGCAATACCACCGACCACAAAATGCCCGCTCGAAGGATCGGTGGTCGAGTCCCAGAATTGGTATTTGGCGATGGCATCGCCGTCGGCGTCGCTGACGCTGAACTGGCCCGATGCCGCGATGTTCTGGTTGTGGGATGATGCCATCACATCGGAAGCCGTTGCGACAGGCGCATGATTTGCGGGTACGTTGACGTGGAACTCCTTCCAATTGCCCCACTGCGTCCCGTCGAAAGCCCGTACCCACAAATCATCTGATGCCGAGCCGCTCTGGAACGTGGTGCTGGAGAGCTGTGCTGCGGTCACGTCGATGTTCTGGTTGACGCCCTGTGCAATGCCGCCGACCATCAAATGCCCGCTGGCGGTATCATCGGTCGAATCCCAGAACTGGTATTTTGTGATGGTGTCGCCGTTGGCGTCACTGACGTTGAACAGGCTGGTGACGGCGAGATTCTGATAATGCATTGTCGTAACGTCGGAGGCTGCCGCGACAGGCACGACATTCACGGGCGCATTGACGTGGAACTCTGCCCAGCCTCCCCACGCAGCGCCGTCAAAGGCCCGCACCCACAGATCGTCCGACCCTGAGCCGCTCTGGAACGTGATGCTGGCGAGCTGCGCTGCGGTCACGTCGATGTTCTGGTTGGTGCCCTGCGCAATACCACCGACCACGAAGTGCCCGCTCAAGGCATCGTCGGTCGAATCCCAGAACTGGTATTTCGTGATGGCATCGCCATCGGTGTCGCTTGCGCTGAACAGGTTCGAAGCCGCAATCTTTTGGTTATGCGTGGCCGCGAAGTCGGAAGCCGTCGCCACAGCCGTATGGTTCGCCGGCACATTGACGTGGAACTCCTGCCACGTGCCCCACTGCGTACCGTCGAAAGCCCGCACCCACAGATCGTCGGATATGAGGCCGCTCTGGAACGTGGTGCCGGCGAGCTGCGCGGCGGTCACATCGATGTTTTGATTGGTGCCCTGCGCAATGCCACCGACCGCAAAGTGTCCGCTGGTGGCATCGACGGTCGAATCCCAGAACTGGTATTTTGTGATGGTGTCGCCGTCAGGGTCGCTCGCGCTGAAAAGGCGGGTGACGGCAAGATTCTGAGAATGCATTGCCGTGAGGTCGGAGGCCGCCGCGACGGGCGTGTGATCCGCGGGCGCAATGACGTGAAACTCCGTCCAGACGCCCCAGAACATCCCGTCAAAGGCACGCACCCACAAATCGTCCGACCCTGAGCCGCTCTGAAACGTGGTGCTCGAGAGCTGCGCTGCGGTGACGTCGATATTTTGATTGGCGCCCTGCGCAACATCGCCGACCATGAAATGTCCGCTTAGGGGATCGTTGGTCGAGTCCCAGAATTGGTATTTCGTGATTGCATCGCCATCGACATCTCTGGTGCTAAAGAGGCTGGTGGCCGCGATGTTCTGGTTATGGGAGGCAGTGAAGTTGGATGCTGTCGCTAAGGCCGTGTGGTCGATAGTAACGACCAGCGTCGCAGTCGCACTGCCGCCGTTTCCGTCGGTTGTGCTATAAGTGAAGCGATCCGTGCGACGGACACCGGCTGGCGCCGCGTTGATCGTCGACAAGTTGTCCGCGACGTAAAGATAGGATCCATCCGCGTTGAGTGTCAGATGGCCATAGACGCCGGCCAGCGGGATACCCAGTGAACCTGCGCCATTCGAGCCGCTGAGACCGACGAAGCTCAAGGTGTCGCGGTCCAGATCGGTGTCATTCGACAGCAAGCCGGTCGCGGCCGTCGTCGTGACAGTCTGTCCGTCGCCAGCCCAGGCGGTGTCATTGTTCGCGACCGGCGCGCGGTCGATCGTTACCACCGACGTCGTGTTGAGGCTGCCGCTGCCGTCGTTCACACCCCAGGTAACAGTACGCGTGGGATGGCTTCCGCTCGAAGCATCGGTCCCTGTATCGGCGTAGCTGACTTGGCCGAGCAGTGCGCTGTAGGCCGCGATCACGGAGCTGCCTGTCAACGTAAGCGTGCCGGTGCTGGCGTTCCAATTGGCGGTGATGCCACTGCCGACTGCGCCATTCTGCACGCCGTTGACGTAAAGCAGGTCGCCGGCGACAGCAGATCCGACGCTATTCGCGATCGTGATGGTAGCGCTGGTGAGATTGGTCTTGCCGGTATCCGTGATGGCCGGCGCGGCCGTGAGCAGCGCAAGGCGGGAGCCGCCCTGGACGGCCTTGGCGGTATTGCCGTCGACCACGATGCTGTTCAGGGCGACGGAGGTATGGAAGCCCAGGGCGTCGAGCTGTTGCTTATCGGCAGCTGTAAGGCTTTGCAGCGTGCCGCCGCCATAATACTCGTTGAAGGGGTCGTTGGCTCCCTGCATGCCGCGGTTGAGAAAGTCGCTGGGATCCGAATTCTGGCCGTAATCGGCCAACTTCGTGACACCGCCGTCGATCGAGAAATACGCCGCCGGAGAGGTGCTGGCACCGTTGAACACCCGACTGCCGGCGTTCGCGAAACGGAACAGGTCGAAGATATCGGGTGACGAGCCGTAGGGGACGCGCCCCATGGCGTGCGTCAGTTCGTGGAGCGCAACACCAACCAGCAGGTTCGAGTTGATGTCGGTCGCAAAAGTGGCACTGCCGTCATCGGTGGTGGTGTCATTGGCTCCGAGCAGCCCGAACAGCTTGAGCTGCGCATTCCAGACCGCGACGCTGGATTGTCCCTGGATCGATGATCCGGCGAGCAATGCGTTGAAGACGGCATCGCCGGGTGTGGCATGGTTGATCAGCGCCGCTCTGACGCTCGAATAGCTTTGGTACAGGCCGTTGTCCGGGCCCGCGGCAGCGCCGCCGCCCGTGCCGCTGTAGTCGATCTTGATGTTGACCGTGATCTGGTCGGAAATCGCTGCCGTCAACAACGACGCCGCCTGTTGAATGCCGGCGCGGAAGCTCGCGGGCGCGGCCATAGCCGCGGCATCGAACAGCAGGTTGATGGTGATACCGCCAGACGTCATGCTGGTGACGGTAATGGCGCCGCTCTGGGCGCTGGAGGACTCAACGGCTTCGCTGACGAGAGTCGGCGCCTGCGAAATCTGCACGGTGTCGTTGGCGGAGGACGTCGTGTCCTCCGGCGACGGCGTAGGCAAGCCCGCGTTTGGCGCCGACGGCAAAAAGAAAAAGGACGTATCGTCGTCGTCCTCAAAGGGCACGTTCGGGCCAGTTGTCGATTTGAATTTCATCGCGTCGTCTCGGACCGTCTCGAAGAATCTTCCGAAATGGAATCCGCGCACTGCACTTACAAGAAACGCGCGGCTACTGGCTCGATGTTGGGCGAATCTCTGCTAATTTCAGGTTTAATTTATCTATCGTTTTCGAAGGAAATCGGCGGTTTTGCCGTGGCTGTCTTCGAAGGTGAACGCCGGTCCCATGGATATAGTAAAGATAGATACAATTATGGGTATTTCCGCAAATTGGATAGGACTAAGTTCCTAAATTTGCGCATCCACGCAGGAGGTCACCAGCGCAGGTGAGCGGTACTACTGAACGTCCCGCACCACGCGAAAGCCATTGGCGAAATAGCGCACGTCGAGATCGTAGCGGAAGCGCGCGGCCGAGGTGACCGTATTGGACTTGTTGGCGAACGATCCGCCGCGGATCACGCGCTGGCGGCATTGCCCCGATGTCCAGGCCGAGCCGTCCTTGGGCGCCTGCTTGTAATTGTCGTTCCAGCAATCCTCGACCCATTCGTAGACGTTGCCGGAGGTGTCGTAGAGGCCAAAGCCGTTCGGCCGATAGGATCCCGTGCGCATCGTCCGGTGCAGCGAGGTGTCGCCGCAATTGTCGCAATTGGCGTTCGACTTGCCGACCTCTTTGCCCCACCAGAATATCGAGGTGGTGCCGGCGCGGGCCGCATATTCCCACTCGGCCTCGCTGGGCAGGCGGTAGTTGCGGCCGGTCTTCTGCGTGAGCCAGCCCACGAACGCCTTGGCGTCCTCCCAGCTCACGTCGATGACCGGCTGATCGCCGCGACCCCAGCCATGATCGTCCGCCCGGTATTTGCATTTGCCGTCGGCGACGCAGGCGTCCCACTCGGCGAAACTGGTTTCGCGCCGCTCGATCGCGAATGGCTTTGCGATGGTGACCCGGTGCGGCGGCCCTTCGAACGGGGTGTCCTTGCCGCCCATGTCAAACTCGCCGGACGGCACCACGACCATCTCCGGGCAATCCGGACAATCGCGGAAAAGCTCGCCGGGTTCGGGAGCTGCGGCGGTCTGGGCCGTTGCGCTGCCGGCGAGCAGAAAAATCAAAAAAACAAACAATCTGACCATTGTTCCCTCGGCCTGAATCGCGCCGGTCGTCGTTGCGTTGCCCATGACCCATGGTGCCCGCAACATCTGATAAAATCAAAAGACCAGGTGTCGCTATCGTACTATTGTCAAAAGGTACTTTAATACCATACATTGAACCATTCTGAGATGTTCAAGCCTAATTGAATTGGAGGCTTTGACACAGGCCAGTTTGGTGGCCGGGATCATATTCATTGACCCAATTCCGGTGTATTCTTTTCCGCAGGATTAGAGTCCTTGGATTTTTGAATTTTGTCGACCCGCCTGTCGTAATTTTAGGAGGTGTGTGTGCTCTCGAAAGTATCGACCGGAATTGCATTTTCGCTTTTGATGCTGGCAGGAACGATTGCAGCCAGCCACGCACAACAAAAGCCCACCGGAGGGCCTTCTCCATCGGCTCCTGGCGCCGCCGTCTACTTTGTCGGCCTCAAGGACGGGCAAACGGTTCCGACCACCTTCACGGTCAATTTCGGTCTCAAGGGCATGGGTGTCGCGCCCGCGGGCTCCGACAAGGAGAATTCCGGACACCATCATTTGATCATCGACGCCGAGCTGCCGCCGCTCGATCAGCCGATCCCGAGCGACTTCAACCATCTGCATTTCGGTGCTGGCCAGACCGAAGCCGAAGTGACCCTGCCGGAGGGCGAGCACACGCTTCAGCTCGTGCTGGGCGACAAGAACCACATTCCGAATACGATTCCGCTGGTCTCCGATCGCATCAAGGTCCGCGTCGTTGCGGCCGGAAAAGTTCCAGCCTCGGCCGCAGCCGCAGCGCCGGCTCAAGCCGCAGCCAGCGCGGGCGGGCGCCATAAATCGCCGCCCGGCGCCAAGGTGTATTTCGTCTATCCGACCAACCGCAATTACGTCACGCCGATGCCGGTCATTCGCTTCGGCCTGATCGGCATGGGGGTCGCACCTGCCGGATTCGAGAAGGTCAACACCGGTCACCACCACTTGCTGGTCGATAGCGAGCTTCCGGCGTTCGATCA
>Ga0307516_10005045_pt1 | contig 15975 bp, 16 predicted proteins | sample 19_EM_MG_FD_203310 | JGI IMG/M metagenome (GOLD analysis project Ga0307516, IMG submission 203310) | Populus trichocarpa ectomycorrhiza microbial communities from riparian zone in the Pacific Northwest, United States - 19_EM | ecosystem: Host-associated > Plants > Roots > Unclassified | place...
GTATCGACGGAGGCCTGAGATTGAGCACGCCGATGAAGATGGATCCGCTGATGGCGAAGGTCTGGCCCATCGCCTGAAGCAGCTGCGTGCCGAGGAAGTCCGTCTTCGACCATTGCGCAGTCAGGTGCGTGGCCGTGATCCAGCAGGCGCTGCCGATCATCGCGATGCCCCCGAACGCGATCCAGCGTGGGTCGAATAGGCGCATCAGGCCCACCGCCAGGGGTGCCGCGAGAAGCTGGGGAATCGCGATCCAGACCAGCACCTCGCCGATCTCCGGTGACCGGAATCCGCGCACGGAACCGAGGAACTGCGGAATGAGGAAGGCGGTGCTCAAGCCGGCGAAGCGAACCTCGCAGACGAACAGCAGCAGGATCGGAAGATAGCCGCCCAGCAGAAGCCGAAGGTCGAGCCAGGGCACCGCGGAGGTGGCCTCGTGGACGACGAAGACGACCAGCAGCGCGATGCCGCCGCCGAGCAGGGCGATGACCAGGTCGGACTGCAGCCAGTCGAGTCGATTGCCCTGGTCGAGCGCCGCGTAGACCATCGACAGCCCGACGGCGAGCGTCAGCATGCCGAACCAGTCGGCCCGCCGCGCTGCGGGTCGGTCCATCGCAACGCGTGGCAATCCGAAATGCACGCACAGCCCCATGCCGATGGCCATCGGCACGTTCTGCCAGAAGACCCACGCCCAGGACAGGTTGTCAACGTAGAAACCCTCCAGCGAGGCCGAGATGTTCGAGGAGGCCTCGATGTTCATCGCGTAGAGCACGATGCCGATCGGCCAGTAGCGCGGCGGCAGCGAACGCAGGACGACGAGGATGGTCAACGGCATGAAGCAGCCCGATCCCAGTCCGGCGATGCTCTGGAGTACCAGCAGGCTGCCGATGCCGTTGGCCAGTGGCGTGAGCGCGGAGGCGACGCCGAACAGCACGCAGCCCGCCAGCAGGATGCGGCGCGGCCCGAATACAGTGGAGGACCACACCGCGATGGGCGCGATCAACATCTGCGCGACGGCCTGGGCCGTCGTGATCCAGGCGGCCTCATCGAAGCCCAGGCCCATCGCGCCTCGAATGTCCGCGAGGCCGAAGGTCGAGAGCCGGCCGGTCAGCGTGGAGACGAAGGCACCGAAGAGCACGGCGCCCAGTCCGAGCCAGGGGTGCGGCGCCGCCGGGCTCGGCGTCGGGGAGGTGGGCGGGCCGCTCATTGGCGTGTCGACACGGTGGCGATGACCGACAGGCCTGGACGAAGCCGATCCTGCAACTTGCCGGCGTCGTCGATTGCGATCTTCACGCCGACGCGTTGAACGACCTTCGTGAAGTTGCCGGTGGCGTTGTCGGGCGGCAGCAGCGCGAACTGCGAACCGGTGCCTGGCGAGAACCCGAGCACATGGCCCTTCAGCGGCTGCTGCGGAAAGGCATCGATCTCGACCGTGCAGGGCTGCCCAGGCCGCATGTTGCGGATCTGGTTTTCCTTGAAGTTCGCCAGCACCCAGATCCGCGGCAGCGCCGCGATGACGGCGACCTGCTGCCCCGCGCCGACGAACTGGCCGACGCGGACCTGGCGCTGACCCGTCGTCCCGTCCGACGGCGCGACGATTCGCGTGTATCCAAGATTCAGCGCGGCGAGGTCGCGATTGGCGTGTGCCGCCGCGAGAGCCGCCTCGGCTTGCGCGCGTTGCGCCGCGAGTACGTGCAATTGTCGTTGCGCGGCGGCGACCTGGGCATGTCCCTGGGCCAGTTGGGCGGTGCTCTGCGCTGCGTTCGTGTCGGCGCCTTCCTGCGCCTGTTCGGTGCCTGCGCCATCGCTGGCGAGCCGGCGCTGCCGCGCTGCTTCCAGCCGGTTGCGCGACAGCACCGCAGAGACAGCCTCGACCGAGGCTTGCGCCGCCTCGATGTTGGCCTGTTGCAGCTCGGTGGCCGCGCGGTTGCTCTCGAGCGCGGCGGTCGCTGCAGCGACGCTGGCATCCTGCTGTGCCAGGAGCGCGCGATAGTCGTCCGGCACGAGCGCCGCGATGAGTTGGCCTTGGTGCACTGGCGTGAAGTCATCCACCGGGGCCTCGAGCACGTAGCCCGACACCTTCGCGCCGATCGGCGTGATGTCGGTCTGCAGGTAGGCGTCGTCGGTGCTTTGGCTGTCCACGTTCCCGACCCACTCGTTCCAGTGGTGCGCGACCACCCAGGCGACCACCACCAGCAGCGCAAGGACCGTGATCCGCACAAGCGTGGTCGCCAGGGACGATGCTGGCGCCGCGGGCGGCGGCGACGGGGGTGAGGGCGGCGATTGGTTTGTCATCGGCACTCACTGTGCATTTGGGTGCATCGGCGAGCGCCTTCCCAAGGTTCCGTGGCGGAGCCCCATTTCGGCAGACGCAGTGCTCATACCGCGGTATGAGGCACTGCGTTCGCTGACTGCGCGCGTCAAGGATGCGACTTCGGATGGAGACGGTCGCCATCGCATGAAGGAGGCGGCGCGCGGCGCGCTCACGCAGCATGGAGATCCCGAGACAAGGAGTCCAAGATGAAACGTCCAGACCCCAATCCTGCGCGGTGCCCGTCCGCCGTCGCCAAGCCGCCGTCCATCTCCGTGCGTCCGCGCGATCGCCAACCGGGGGGCTCGATCGTCCCGCTGCGCAGCGGTCCCCTGCAGAAGCTGGCGTGGATCTTCGGGATCTGGCTATGACCGCCGGCCCCAACTCGTCGGCGCTGGCCGGCATCACCCTGAACAACGTCGCGATCTCGGTCGCCAACCTCGAGCGCTCGGTCGGTTGGTACGAGCGTATCCTGGGGTTCCACTGCGTGCGTCGCGGAGAGTTCCCCGCACTCCAGGCGAAGGTTGCCTTCATGGCACGGCCGGGCATCGCGCTCGAACTGGTGCAGGTGCCGGCGGCCTATCGCATTCCTGCCATCGACGTGGATCCGCCGGACCATCTGGGTCCGACGGGCTACAAGGCGATCGTCTTCGACGTTGACGATCTCGAGGCGGCCACGGCCGAGCTGCGAGCGCACGGCGTCGAGATCGTGTGGGACCAGGCGCTGATCGACTTCGCCGCCGGCCTGCTCTCGACGCTCGTGCGTGATCCGGACGGCAACCTGATCAACTTCTTCAAGCGGTTGCCGTGAGCGCCCTCACTTCGGCAGGGGCTCCTTGATCGGAGCCTTCTCGTCGAGCACGAGGATCGCGAGCAGCTTGGCCGGCTTCGTTGCGCTCGCGTTGCGCGACACGCGGTGCGGCGTGAGGGGCGGCTCGTACCACGTTTCGCCGGCCTTGTAGGTGACCTCCGGCCCGTCGGCGAGCTGCGAGACGATCTCGCCTTCCAGCACGTAGGCGAATACCGAGCCCTGGTGACGATGGGCCTCCGATACGCCACCAGGCTCGTAGCTGACCACGGCCATCACGAGCTTCTTGCCGGGAACGTCCGGCAGCAAATGGTTCTGCACCGGCTTCGCGGAGTCGCCGGTGCCTTCCGCTTGAGCGGGGTGCAGGGACGCGGCGGCGATCACGAGCGTCGCGCACATCAGGGTCAATGTCGTCCTCTTCATGGCATTCCTCGAATTTGAAATGAATGGGCTTGCCAGACTACGAGGATCGGGCCCAAGTCGCTTGGAGGATTCGCGCGTCGCTGGTCTGTGCTTGATGCGGCGGCGAACGGACATGGCCAAGGGTCGGCGTTGGTCTCTGTCTTCCATGCGAGGCGCGTTCGGTGTCTGTTGCCTAACGTGAGAGAACTCTCAGCTTCGAAGGCACGGCCGTGACGACTTTCACCATGCATCGATTTGCGCTCGCCCTCGGGGGTGCGCTGGCCACGGTAGGGCCTGCCTCGGCCGTTCCACCCAATGCCATGATCGGACGCCACGCGTTGTCGAGCCGTGCCGCCGAGATCGTGGCCCGCGCGGCGCTCGAGGCGTGCGCGTCGCAAGGCTTCCATGTCGCGGTCGCGGTCAGCGACGCCGACGGGGCGCTCGTGGTGCTGCTGCGCGGAGATGGCGGAGGCGTCCACCTGATCGACGCCGCTCAACGCAAGGCATTCACGGCGGCGAGCTCAGGAACGCGAACCTCAGCCTGGGAAAAGGCGATCGACGAACGGACTGGCGTGCCCGACCCCCACATCGTGGACGTGAAGGATGTGCTGGCGGTCGCGGGCGGGGTCCCGATCCTCTTTGGCAAGGAGGTGGTCGGTGCGGTCGGCGTCTCGGCCTCGCCCGGCGTTGCCCATGACGAGCGATGCGCCGATATCGGAATCCGTGCGATCGACGACCTCGACGCCCACGTCGGGCCGGCGCCTTGAGAGGCTAGCGGCGGGGCCACCCGTGGGGCTAGGGGTCGCGGCGCGCGTAGAAATCGGCGACGTCGGCGATCTCCCCGCTGGTCATCGCACGCGCCATGTTGCGCATCTGCGCGTGGCTGTCGTTGTGCCGTGTGCCGTTGCGAAAGCCGACCAGCTGGGCGGCCACGTAGTCGCGCGCAAGCCCGTCCAGGCGCGGCGCGCCGAGCTTGCGATCGATCGCGTCGTGGCAGGCGGCGCACGGAGCGATATTGCGCAGGGGCGCACCGACGCGGACGAGCGGCGGCGCGCCGTCGAGCGACGCGACGCGCGGTGCGGGCAGCGACGAGAAGTAGGCGGCCAACTCGAAGATGTCCTGGTCCGACAGCTGGCGTGCGAGGATCTGCATCGCGGGGTTGGCTCGCTGGCCGCCCTTGAAGTCCTGCAACTGCTTGATGAGCACCTCGCGGTGCTGGCCCGCCAGGTTGGGTGCGTCGGCCACGCTGATGCCTCGCGGGCCGTGGCACATCGTACAGTTCAACGCCAGCGTCGCTCCGAGCCCAACCGCGTCCGAACGGACCGGTGTTGCCATCGATCTATCGAGCACGACCTGCGTGGCCGGCGTCGAGGCCTCGACCGCCGAGCCGGTGCGCCACGTCGACGGTGCCCCTGCCGCACGGCAGATGCTGGCCCACAGGCCTTGCGCCATGTAGTCGTCCTTGGCGGAGGGCAGCAGCAGGAAGCCGACCGCCATGGCGAAGACAGCCAGGCCTCCGAGCGCGACGGCGGGCCATCGCGCCGAGCGTTCGCGGCCTGAGTGTTTCGTGTCGATAGACATCAGCGATCTCCCACCGGAATGACGGGCACGGACGCCTGCTCGATCAGGGCGAGCTGCACGATCGGATAGCCATAGTTGACGACGGTCAGCGCGATCATCATGGCGACCCAGAGGCCGAGTCCGTTGAGCGACCTGGGCACGGGAGCGCCCTCATGCACCGCGCGGCTGAAGGTGTAGGCAGGCAGGGGTCGCGGCGCGCGCCGACTGGTCGCGAGCACGAGAACGAACAAGGCGGCCGACATGACGAGCAGGGCGCCGCCGAGGGTCGACGCGGTCACCGTCCAGGCCTGGTTGGCAAGCGCCGGATCCGCGAAGTCGTAGTACGACATGCGTCGCGGCATGCCGAGCAGGCCGACCCAATGCCATGGCAGCGTCAGCACCAGCATGCCGACGAACCACAGCCAGAGCTGCCAGCGGATGGCACTCGCCGGGAGCGGGCCTCCCTGCGTGAGCTGGGGCCACAGGTCGTAGGCGATCATGAAGTACATGATCACGATCGCGCCGCCGTAGATCAGGTGGAAATGGCCGGTCACCCACTGCGTGTTGTGCACCGTCTCGTTGAGCTGGTAGCTCATGTTGATCAGCCCGCCGGCACCGCCCAGGCCGAGCATCACGAACGAGAACGCAAGCGCGAGCATCATCGGGTTGTCCCAGGGCAGGGCCTTGACCCAGCCGAAGGCGCCGCGACCACCGCGCAGCCGCGCGACGATCTCGACGGAGGCGCCGATCGTGAAGACGGTCAGCAACGTGGGCATCGCGACCATTGCGGTCATCGTCGCGTGGACGAACTTGAAGCCGGAGCCAACCTCCGGGTCCTCGAAGAGGTGGTGGATCCCGATGGGCATCGAGAAGACCAGGAACAGCGCAAAGCCGACCCGACCCATGGCGTCGCTGTACAGGCGCGAGCCGATGGCCCGAGGCACGATCGCGTAGAACGCGACGTAGGCCGGCATCAGCCAGAAGTAGACGATCGCGTGCAGCGTCCAGGAGAAGAACACGCGCGCCAGGCCGGCGTTGATCGTCTCCGTCCAGCCGAACGAAGCAGGCAGGATCAGCAGCAGGATCTCCAGCGCCGCGCCGAGGGACGTCCATGCCCAGAGGAAGGCACCCGCGCAGTTGCCGTACATCGCCAACGGCACCGTCGCGCCGGGGTTCGCCCGCTTCCAGGCGCGCAGGTTGATCGCCATGAGCGCGACCCAGATCCACGAGCCGACCACGACCAGCACGACGCCGAGGTAGTAGAACGGGCTGGCGAGCAGCGGGGGATAGAACGTGTAGAGCACGGAGGCCTGGCCGAGGCCGACCGTCGTCGCGGCCATCGCGGTGCCGATCATCACGAGCCAGAAGCCGGCCCAGGCCCAGCGCAACCCGATCAGCGCCTGCTTGAGCGCGAGTTCGGTCACCGCGTAGCCGAAGCCCATCGCGACCAGGGTCGGCATCACGTAGCCCATCACGGTGCCGTGCGCGGTTACCGACCGATAGTAGTGCTCGGGGTTGCCGACCCACGCGCTCAGTGGCGAGCGGACGAACATCTGCCACTCGCCGAGGCAGATCGCGATCAGGAATGCGATGAACGCCACCCAGAAGTGGGCCAGCACGAGCCGACTAGCGCGCGACACAGGTCAGCCTCCGGACGTCGCGCGCCTTCGCGAAGAATTCCTGCGTGGGCACGACCTGCACATGCGCCCACATCGCCTCGTGGCCGACGCCGCAGTATTCGTGGCAGGGCATCAACACCGTCCCTGGCTTGTGGAAGCGGGTGGTGAACGTCGTGACGAAGCCCGGCACCAGCATCGTGTTCGCGTTGGTGGTGCCGATGACGAACCCGTGGATCGCGTCGGTGCTGGTTGCCCGGAACGAGACCGGCGTGTCCGCAGGGACCACGATGCAAGGCGGCTCGAACGAGTATTGCTGCGCGACCAGGCGCACCGTCACCTGGCCGCTGGGTTCCACGGCCGTCCCCAGGTTGCTGTCGACGAACTCGCCTTGGACGTGCAGCGCCCGGATGTCGACGGTCTCCACGCGCGACGGCGGCATCGCGGCCCAGTGCAGGCTGGTCACGATCATCATCGCGACGAGCAGGACCAGGATCGCCGAGACGATGAAGAGCCAGCGTCGCTCCGCCGTGGCGGCGACCCGTTCGGCGCGGAGCGCGTTGACGTCCGCGGCGCTCATTGCATGGTTCCCCGCGGCAGGTACGCCAGGAAGTAGAAGGCAAACCAGAGGGCCACCACGAGGGCCGTGGCCAGGCCGACGACCGCGAAGGCGCCGGTCGGCCCCTTGGCCACGACGGCGTCGACGACGGCCTGGTCATCCGCGTCGCGAGGGGAGGTGTCGTCCATCGTCGTCACTCCGGTATCAGTTTGCGAAGCTCGTTGACCTGCTGCGGCGTCACCGGCGCTCCGGTGTTGCCCCAGGCCACGCGGACATAGGTCACCACCGCGGCGACTTCGTTGTCGCCAAGGACGTGGCTGAACGGCGGCATGCCGTAGGGACGCGGGTTCTTCGTCGTGCCGGGCGCGTAGCCGCCGTTCAACACCATGCGGATGGAGTTGACCGGCGAAGCCATGGTGATCGAGCGGTTGCCCGCCAACGGCGGAAACGCGTCGGACTGGCCCTTGCCCTCGGCGCCATGGCAGGCAGCACACATGCCGGAATAGACCTTGCGGCCGACCTCCATCACCGCCGGGTCCACCAGGCGTTCCTGGTTTGTCGGCAGCGCCTCCGCGTCGCGTCGAGGCAGCGACTTCAGGTAGACGGCCATCGATTCCGCGTCGTCGTCCGACAGGTACTGCAGGCTGTTGTAGACGACCTCCGCCATCGGGCCGTAGGTGGTCGCACGATGCGAGGTGCCGGATTGCAGCAGGCTGGCGATCTCGTCGACGGGCCAGTCGCCGAGGCCGGATTCGCGGTTCGAGGTGAGCGACGGCGCATACCAGTTCTGGTTCGGGATCATCCCGCCTTCGAAGGCCTTGGATTCGCTGGAGCCGCCCAGCGCGTTAATCGCCGTGTGGCACATCGCGCAATGACCCAGGCCCTGTACCAGGTAGGCACCGCGATTCCATGTCGCCGACTGCCCGGAATCCGCGACGTACTCGCCCTCCTTGAAGTAGAGCGTGCGCCAACCGATCAGCAGGTCGCGGTTGTTGAAGGGGAAGCGCAACTCGTGGGGACGGTTGGAGCGATTGGCCGGCGGAACCGACTGCAGATAGGCGAACATCGCGTCCGAGTCTTCGCGCGTCACCTTCGTGTAGGACGCGAAGGGCATCGCGGGATAGAGCAGCGAGCCGTTGCGGGAGACGCCCGCATGCAACATCCGGTAGAACTCATCCGGCGTCCAACGCCCAATGCCGGTCTCGTCGTCGGGCGTGATGTTCGGGGAGAACAGGCTGCCGAAGGGCGTTGCCATCTCGCGACCACCCGAGAAAGGTGCGTTGCCCGGGGGCGTGTGGCAGGCGACGCAGTCGCCGGCGCGCACCAGGTACTGGCCGCGAGCGAGTCGCTGCGCCGATGCGTCCGGATGGCGCCCCGTGTGGGTGGGCGAGCCCAGCCGGTGCAACTGCCACGCGATGAGCAGGACGACGAGGGACAGGATCCCTAGTATCTGGACGGTACGGGCCAGGCGGATCATTTCCGGCCCCCGTCAACGAGGCCGCAGGCGTACGGCATGCGTGCGATGTCCAGAGCATTGGGCAGGAGGTTCTCCGGCGCCGGCTGCGTCGCCAGCCATGCGGCGACGGCGTGGACGTCGTCGTCGCCGAGGCGGTCGGCCACGCGCTTCATGCAGTCCGGCGCCGAGGCGCTGCGGTCGCCGGTGCGCCAGCGCGCCAGCTGGGCAGCGATGTACGAGGCGCGAAGACCGACCAGGCCCGGGATTGCCGGCTCCATTCCCGTCAGTCGCGGTCCGTGGCAGGCCATGCAGGGGGGCACGCCGGTGTGAAAGTCTCCCTGCGTGGCGATCGCTCGCCCGCGCTCGAGCGTGGCGCTGTCGGCCGGTGCGGTCGTCGACGGTTCGAACGGTGGATGTTCCTGGGCGAAGTGCTCGGCGATCTCGTGCAGGTAAGCATCCGGCATGTACGCGAGGAGGTAGTTCATCGGCGGATACCGGCGCGTGCCGTCCCGGAACGCGACCAGCTGGTTGTAGAGGTAGCCGGCGGGCTTGCCTGCGATGCGGGGGTAGTTGCCGTTCGAAGCGCCTTGGCCGCCACGCCCGTGGCAGGTCACGCAGCCCTGGACCCGCGCGTCGACGGAGTCAAGCGTGTCGAAGCCGGGCACTTCGCCTGCCGACGGCGCTGCGACGGCGAGCAGAGGCGTCGCCAGGAACAAGGCGAGGCAGGCACGTCGGAGCTGAGCGAAAAGGGCTTCCACGACGTCCGATGCTAGGGATCGGATGCGCGTGCGGCATGGCGCGCAAGAGGAGCCGCACCTCTATCCAAGGTGGGAGGACAGTCTGTCGGCGAGACCTCCGTGTCGATCGGCCTCAGCGCATCCCGGCCTGATTTCGCCTGGCAGCGGCCAGTCGCTTCGCATCCATGAAGCCTACCGAGCGCGCGAACGCGTCGGGGTAGAGGCCGCGCCCTTGCGACGACGTCCGCAGGCGATCGGCCTCGCGGATCCGGAGCCGCGTCAGCAGGGCCGCGAAGGTCTCGCCGTTCGCTGCGAGGATGTCGTGCAGGATGCGCGCGTCCAGGCCCAGCGAGTGGGCGATCTCGGAGGGGTTCAGGTCGATATCGCCCAGGCGCTCGTGCATGAGGGAGATGATCCGTCCGTGCAGCGCGAGCTCGGACGGGGCGGGCACGCGGTGGTCCGGATCGCGATCGGCCGCGGCGAGCATCAGCAGTGCGCCGAGCTGGTCGGCCATGACATCGCCAGGCAACGGACACCTGCCCGCAATGAATTCAGGCGTCAGCTGGACAGCGAACCGGACCAGCGGCCCCGTCCAGCGTCCGTTGCGATCCAGGAGGCGCGCGGTGAGCACGGAAGGGTCGGGCAACCACTGCTCGAGGAATGCCGCCGTCATCGCGATGTTGACGAACTCGTAGGTGTCGACCTCGAGTTCATGGGGGTGCGCCGAGTCGATGATGGCCGCGTCCCCGGCGCGCATCTGGCTGAGGCCGCGCTGCACGAGCTGCCAGGGTGCCAGGCGATTGACGAGAAGGTTGAAGAGCCGACGTTCGCTGCGTGCGAGTTCGGAGGCGCCCCGAACGACGCGGTGAGCGCTGCCGACCATCCGGAGAAGGTCGAGCTGCCCCAACTGGGTCGACTCAGCGGCCGCGTGGAAATGCGTGCGCGAAGGACATTGCACGCTCATCGGCACCAACGCTTCCTGCATGGAAGTCGCGTAGTAGTCGAGTGCCTGCGTCGGCGCGACGTCGGCCGTCGACAATCGGCGCATGACCGGCTCGAGGGGCGTGGTCGAGGGCGAGATGTCGACGGCGGGCGCAGGCACTTCGGTGTGGGTCATGCGCGAGGTTCACGAGAACGGGTGGGCGAGTCTAGGCGCAGGCGCTGGAAGGCGCTGACAGCCACGCGCCAAACTTGCCGATTCCTTGTCACCTGCGTGCCAGGCGCGAGCCTGGAAACGCTCGATGTCTCGATGGACGCTAGCCTCGCACGATGAAGCGGTCGGCGCGTGCCGCCTGGATGACGTCGAGCCAGCTCTCGTCGAGGCAGTCGACAGGCGGTCGGTCGTCCAGCCAGGCATTGGGCGTCGCGAACCAGAGTCCGGCCTCCCAGTTGTCGAAGGTGTCCTTCAGTTCGTCGAATACGTGCGAGAAGCTCGTCCGTATCGACAGGTCGCAAGGCTGGAACTGGAACATCGGAATCATGGTGCAGCCCTGCCATCCCAGCGAAACGACGGATCGCGAGACGATCCATCTCGCGAGCCTCGAGATGGGCTGAGAGAACGCAGGTCGCAGGCGTTCGGCTACGGCGTCGCCGGACATGATGCCGCCGTGATCGCGGAAGGCGGCGTGCATCGCCTGGAACTGGCTATCCGCGAGGCGCTCGAAGCCACCCACGCGCTCGCAAGCCGGACGGCGATTCACCAGTAAGAGTCGCTGTTCGGGCACGGTGTCGATCATGTGGTATCCCCTTTGTTGATGGCCCATTGGCTTGAATGTGAGGCTGGCAAGCCTTCTTCGAATCGCTCCGAAGTCGGAGCCTTGATCCCTCAGTGGATAGAGCAAGGTTGTCGACAAGTCCGAAGTCGGGTACTGGAGCGAGCCGGCCTCCGGCAAAGGGCTCAGGTTCGTTTCGGGAACAAGTGCGACGCGCGAACTCGAACGAGCCGAGACACTCGATCGAGACCCCGCCGCACGAACGGCATTGCGAACCTCGATCGAATGTCCTTGCCAAACGCCCAGCGACTCCCTGGCCTGCTCGCGGCCGCGATCACCATCGCTTCATCCAGCGTGCACGCGGCACCGAACGCGTTGCGCCCGGATGCTGTCTTCCTCCAACTGGGCGACGGGAACCACACGCGCACTGCGACCGTTGGCGTGATGTGGTTCCTTCCCTGGCATGCGGACTGGGCCGGCGGCACGCTCTCGAGCTACGTGGAAACGTCCTGGGGCCGCTGGTGGATCGACGAGCACGGGATGTCCCGCAGTCCTTGGGTCAGCCAGCTGGGGGTGACGCCCGTCCTTCGCTGGAATCTCAGTCAAGGGACGGCGCCCTGGTTCGCCGAACTTGGCATCGGCGCCAACGTGCTGTTGCCAGCCTTCCACGACAACGACCGGCGCTTCGGCACCGCGTTCAACTTCGGCGATCACCTGGCGTTTGGCCGCGTCTTCGGCGACCGCGACGAGCTGGGATTGCGAGTGCAGCACTACTCGAACGGCGGCATCAGGCAGCCCAACCCCGGCATCAACTTCGTGCAATTGCGCTGGGTGCATCGGTTCTGAGCCGGCGCACGTTCGACCCCTGGATAGGAGCTTCCCATGTCAACAATGTCGTCGGTGTCGGTACCGTCGTCCGGATCGCCAGGGGACCGGGCGACCCGGGCGCCTGATCTGGGCAACCCGCCGGAGCAGGAGCTGCATTCAGGTGCGCGGATCAATCTCCTGCTGAAATCAAGCTACTCGTCGTGGGTCGATTGCATCAGCCGGGCGCTCGAGCCGCACGGCTTGACTCACAGCGCGTACGTGACGCTCCTGGCGCTGCACAATCGACCTCACTGGGTGGCGAATCCTTCGTTGCTCGCCGGCATGGTCGCCGAGACCAAGACGAACACGACTCGCATCTGCGACAGGCTGACGCGCCAAGGTCTGATTCGTCGAGTCAACAACACCGTCGATCGTCGGAGAGTGGATCTGACGCTCACCGAAGGTGGGGAAGCGCTCGTCGCGACCCTGGTGCCTCAAATCGAGAGTCTGCTGGACGAGGCCTATTCGACCTTCACGAGCGAGGAACGGTCCAGCCTCGAACGCAACCTCGAACGGCTGAGCCGGGTCCTGATAGGCATGAGTCCGCGGCCCTACCTCCACGGCTCGCGCGAGTGACGATTGTCCCGCGGGCCTGCCTGTAGAAAGGCTTTCCGCTCAAAATGGAACACGCAGCCCGACGCCCCATTCGCGCGGAGCGCCCATCATCTTCACGACCTCGCCAAGCGACCCGCCGGGGCTATCGTCCAGGCCGCCGACCGCGTAGTGCGTATCGGTGAGGTTGGTGGCGAAGATGTAGGCCGACATGCGATTGCCTGGCGGTTCCCAGGTCAGGCGAGCATTGAGCAGGCCGTAGGGGCGTTGCGCGACCAGCGGCGAGTTGGAGGGATCGAAGTCGATGCGACTCTTGTGCACGTAGTCCAGGCGTCCGGTGAGGCGTCCCTGGCCACCCAGGGACGCCAGGTATTGGACGCTCGCGGTCGCCGTGAACTTGGGCGTGTCGACGAAGCGGCTGGCGGTCGTGACCGGCGCCCCCGGCAACACCTCGAGGTATCGGGCATCGGCGATGCCCAGCCCGGCCTGAAGTTCCAGTCCCGGCACGGGCAGGGCAGCCAGGGAAAACTCGCCGCCCCGCACGCGCGCGCGCGGCAGGTTGCCGACAAAGCTGAAGGCCGTGGGCTGGCCGGTGGAAGGGTCGGTCACCGAGCGGTTCACCTGCAGCTGGAAGTCGCGGTAGGCGCTATGGAAGACGGTGGCGTTGAAGCGCAGGCGGCGGTCGAGCCAGTCCGAACGCAGACCGGCTTCGACCGCCACCACGCGCTCGGGATCGAAGCGCGTGAACTCCGCGTCCGACGAGGCGCGTCCGTTGAAGCCGCCGGTCTTGCTGCCAGCCGCCACCGATGCGTAGGTCATCACGCGGGGCGTCCAGCGGTATTCCACGCTTGCACGCGGGAGCGCGGAGCCCCATCGTGCCGCGTGTTCCGAATAGGGCTGCTGCACGACCGGCTCAGGAAAGCCCCGCTGAATGCGTGCTGCGCGGACCCAGTCCTGGCCGACACGCAGGCCAAGCGAGATTGCCAGGCGGTCGGTGGCGTGCCACGTGCCCTGTCCATACACGGCGACGTTGCGATTGATCACGTGCAACCAGGGATCGAAGTCGGCGGCGCCATTCAGGAGCTCCGTCGCGATGTGCACGGGCTGGTCGTCGATCGCGTCCTCACGGAAGGCGTAGGCGCCCGCGACCCAGTCGACGCGATCGTCGAAGGCGCGACCCGTGGCCTGCAACTCCTGCGAGAGTTGGTGCTGGTGCACGATGTTGAACACGTCCAGCACCGCGAGTGGGGCGCCGTCCGGGTCGAATTGGCTGTCCACGCTCAGTTGGCGGAAGGCCGTGATGGACTTCAAGGTGCCCCAGGGACGTTCCCAACTGGCGGTGAACGACGTGCCCCACACGCCGCCCGCATTGCGGTTGGGACCGCCGCCCTCGTAGGCGAAGTCGCTAGCCGTCACCCAACGGTTGTCGTACCGGTACGGCGAGATCGTGTTGTAGAGAGTGGGTACCGGACTGGCCGTTCGCACTTCGACGAGGCGGTAGGCGGCTGAGCGCTCGTCGAAGGTCGTGCCGTCCAGGCGCAGCACCGCCTCGACGTCCTCTCGCGGGCGCAGCAGGAGCTGGACGCGAGCGACATCGCGGTTGCGGTCGGCCTGGTGTTCGCCGTCCGAGCGCACGCTGTAGCCTTCCTGCCGGAAACGCGCCGCGCTGAGCGACAGTCCCGCCGAATGCGCTGCCAAGGGCAGATTCAGGCGTGCGAGCAGGTCGAGTCGGTCGAAGTTTCCGGTCCGTAGTTCGACGTGGCCGCCCGGGGCCGCAGCCGAGGGGTCCGGGGCGCGGGTGATGATGTTGATCGCGCCGCCGTTGGTGTTCTTGCCGAAGAGGGTGCCCTGCGGCCCGTAGAGTACCTCGACGCGCTCGATGTCCTGCAGGTCGAGGTCGTCACCCTGGGCGCGACCGAGGTAGACGCCGTCGACGTAGATGCCGACACCGGGACTGAACGCCACGTTGGTGTCCTGCTGGCCGATGCCCCGGATGTAGACCTGGCCCGCGCTGCTCCCCGACTGCACCTTCTGGCCGATCAGCAAGTTGGGCGTGAGCTGGCCCAGGTCGGACATGCGCTGCACCGAGGCGGATTCGAGATCGGCCGCTGTCCACGGGGCCACGGACAGCGGCACCGCTTGAAGTTCCTCGGGACGCTTGCGAGCGGTAATCACGACGCTCTGGAGGTGCGCGGCATCGCCTTCCTCCGCGGCACCTGCAGTGATTGGCAGCGTCTGGAGCATCGCGAGCACGGCGCAGGCGACTCCGGCTCGCGGGCGAGCCGGCATGGCGCGCCCGCGGCTCATGTCGTGCGACGCAGCTGGAGCGGCGTGTGGCCGGTGCGCCGACGCACGGTGCGTGCGAAATGGCGCTCATCGCGGAAGCCGGCCCGCGCAGCGACTTCTGCCACGCTGAGCTGGCGCCCTGCATGCGAGGTCAGCAGCGGCCGTGCCGCGTCGACACGGGCAGCAAGCAACTCGTTCGCGAAGGTCGTGTGCTCGGCGGCCAGGGCACGATGCAGGGCACGAGGCTCGATGCCGAGAGTCGATGCCACGTCGTTCGCGGTCAGTGCCGGCTCGGTGCAGCGTTCGCGGATCGCGGCGCGAACACGCCGCGGCAACTCGATGGCGGCGCGTGCCTCGCCATCGTTCGCGACCATCGTGAGCACTGCGCCAAGCTGATCGGCGATCACCGCCTGCGGCAGCGGTGCGTCCGAGACAAACTCGGGCGTGAGCTGCGCCACGAGCGGCGACAGCACGCGGCCCCAGCGCGAATCGTGCGCGATGCTGCGGCCGACCAGGCAGCCCGGGTCGGGCAACCAGGTCTGCATCCAGGACTCGGGACACTTGATGATCAGGCCGTGGAAGCCGTTGTCCACGATGGTCTCGTGCTCGCCTTCGGCCATCATCACCACGTCGCCACGATTCATGCGCTCTTCGCGGCCGCAGTGAGCGAATGCCCAGGACGGGCCGTCGCTGACGAAGAGGTGGAAGTTGCGCTCCTGGCTGCGCTCGACGTCGAGTGTCGAGCGGCGGGCGCGGTGAGGGCTGATGGTTTCCTGGATGGTCGACAAGCTGCCGAGGCTCGCCTCCTGCACGTCGACGTTGAAGCCGGGGGCGACGTCCGTCCATCCCGTGACCTGCCACAGCGAGTTCGCGAGGACCGACATCCAGAAGTCGAAGCGGTCCGACTCCGGCAGCGGGCGCGTCGTGAAAGTCCGGATGGCGTGGGCCTGGTGTGCGGGCAATTTGGGACTCCCTCTTGTCTCTCGATTCGACGGCGAATCCCACAGGGAGGCCGCGCCGGTGTTATCTTGAAGTCTAGGGTCGTGCCCACTCGAGAAATGGTCTGTGAGTGCCATGCCATGCACGGCGATCTGTGCCGGAGTGTCAACCCG
>Ga0307516_10005046_pt1 | contig 15972 bp, 12 predicted proteins | sample 19_EM_MG_FD_203310 | JGI IMG/M metagenome (GOLD analysis project Ga0307516, IMG submission 203310) | Populus trichocarpa ectomycorrhiza microbial communities from riparian zone in the Pacific Northwest, United States - 19_EM | ecosystem: Host-associated > Plants > Roots > Unclassified | place...
TGATCACTTTACTTGTATTATAATATATTCAGATCAGTAACCTTTAAACCCTAGAGGTGATGTAGAATTTCTTTTGTTCTTTGGAGTTTCAAGCGTGAAGATATTGCAAATTCTTTAATGGAACTTCAAGGGCTGCAGTGGGTTCTTCTTTTTAGAGACAAGCGGGTACTGAAAGTAAGTATATTAAAAGAGGAAATTAACAAAAACAAAAGAAAACTGAATGTTAGTGTTAAATTTTGTCATTACTTAGAGAGTTAAAAAGACGAACTATGACGCAGCAGCAGTTACACCGCTGTTTTCTTAATTTTTTATTTTTTTTATTTTGAATTAATTTTATTAAATTTTTAGATTATTTTAATGTACTAATATTAATAATAAATTTAAAAATATATTATTTTAATATATTTTTAAACAAATTATATTAGACACCGAAAGGGGACGAACGTGGTGTTGCCAGCACTGGGAGGCTAAAGCGGTAGAAGAGAGGCTCTTCTTTTAAGGGCTGTAATTGTAGTTTTCCCATCCATCATTTCACCCACTGCTGTGATTGTGGTGTTGCACATGCTATAGCCAATAGCCTCCCATATTTTCCAGTCAAAAGAGCAAATGAGGAATTGCTAGGAAGCCCTTTGGCTTGACGCCGGTTTTGTGCCCGAGTAGACTATCTAAATATTCACCTCTAGGCTTCGAGGCACAGAAGTTAATGCTACGAAATGAGTTCCATTCCATCGTAGCCTCGTTCAAAATGCACTCATTCCTCATAATTAGGTCATTGTTGGCCGCTTCTGACCTGAAAAGGAGAGGCTTTGGTGTCAGGAAGGAGCAGGGAGGTTGCGGTTTTCGTATGATTCAAGTGGTAATTAATATATCATGATTAAAGATTTGGAGTAGATTCTATGATGCATCACATGATTGGATTCTAGCCTAGGAGAATACCTAAGCTCCATAATTCGCGTAATTCTAGACTGTCGCAAATTTAATCAATTCATTAGGTGAGTGTCCTTGACTGATAAAGACAAACCATTCAAGTTTCCTCATGGTTTCCAAGCATTGCCGGTGTTCTGCTACATGACAAGGCAGAATCCGATCTACAACAACACTGGAATTGCTGTGAAGTGGCCAGCTCAGAGCATCCAGATAGGTTTGAGTTTCGCAAACTCCTCCCCCAAGAACACAGGAGAAAAAATGGCAGCTTCTTTCAAGTTGATTTTTTTTTTATGCAAGAGAATAAACTAAAAGAAATCAGATGCAGGTGGCTGTAAAAATCATAACTGAAATTTGAGCTCTCAAAAAATAAAGAATTATACAATATACTAAAAGCTATTAGTACCTCTTTGGTCACCTAGAGAAAATTACTGTAGATTAGAGCAAAGCTGTCCTTATTAAAAAAAACTTGTTAAACATGTAGTGGGGTAAGATTGTTTTTTTAATTGGATATATTTGATATTAAAAAAATAATTGAAGACAAAATGATTAGTTCGGATTTTACTGAGACATAGCAAGGCTGTTTGTCATAAGCGTTGGGGCATGTCATAGCTGTTAGACATCTGGCACTAAGATCAGGCATGATTATCATACCCTAGACGCCTGGGTCGGGCAGAGTAGCCAGATCCAAGGCTCTAGGGTTCGACATCCAGACCCAGGGCTCTTTGGTCCGGCCCGGACCCGAAGCTCTAAGGTTCGGCATCCAGACCTCAGGCTCTTAAATCGGGCGTCTCATGAGCCTTAAAATATTATTGTTTTTAATACAAATACAAATAATATTATTATTATTATTTGTATTATAAATATTAGTATTTTTATTATAATTTTTATTATTAATATATTAATTAATAAATTTAAAAAATATATTATTAATATTGAAAAACAACCATATATTTGATTTTAAAGATTAAAATGAAAAATTATTATTATTATTATTATTATCATTAATTAATTTGAAAAAAAAATATTATTACTATTGAAGAAAAACCATAAATTTAATTTGAAGAGATTAAAAACTATAAGAACTTGGATAGGTGAGTTTATTATTATTATTAAATTTAAAAAATATATTATTATTATCGAAGAAAAATCATAAATTTTATTTGAAGAAATTAAAAACTATATAAACATAAACCAAACAAGTTTAATATTATTATTAAATTTTAAAAAAAATATTACTATAAAAAAAAATATTGAATTGATTTAAATGATAAAATCAATTATTATTATTATTTTTGTTATTAACATCAGACCCAAGTCATTTGAATCTTGCAACCCAACCAGGCCTGCCCAAGGCTCTTGCATCCGGTGGTGCAACCAGACCAAAGTCTGAGGTTTTTGGATCTGGCATTGCGGCCAACTCAAAACTCTTGAATCTTAGTTTTTTTTAATATTTTTTATGCTAAAAAAAAAAATTAACCGGTGATTTCGCGCATCCACCTAACTAGTAACTCACTAATCATCACACAACAGATCCTGCATGCAAATGATTGAGAAATTCAACCTATCAGTGCGGTTTGTTTGAATTCGAGCACAAGCGCGGTGCAAGTAGGAATGATGAATGCATTCTTAAGTACAATTTAATCAATGTGACAGCATTTTACAAAAAAAATTTATAGCTGACATTCATCTACCGAAAAGCTGTATATTATTTATTTTTCTTCTTGCCTCTCTTTCTTGAACTAGTTTCAGCCTCTTCTGCTTCTTCAGCTTTCTGCTCCGCCTCTAATATAGCCAACTGAGCGCACACAAAAGAAAAATACAACATCATGTAGGCCGTAAATGTGAATAGATCTTATATCTTTTGGCAGACTCCGATGTAAACCCTGGGATATAAAGGTGGAAGGATTACCTCATCAAGAATTGGTTTAAGTTCCTTGTATCGTGCTTCAGCAAGATCAAAACCATCCTTGCGAAGCTCCTGCAACGCAAATGACAATTTATGTTGCACATACTTGAGAACCTCCAGGTGTCACATATGTGCATGCAAGTGTATACGAGCATGGAAGAGTCTAAAGAAGCATGGTTCATGGTTTGCAGGAGAGGGATCCTCTTCTAATTTTGGTAGCAGGACTCGATCACTATTTGTCTTTTTCCATCTTTGTTTTTCATTTCAATGAAACTATTTTCCCTCCAGCCACTTCATTCGAGATCTTAACAAATTCCATTCTTTTAACAGAAAAGGCCGGGTAATTGTTATGAGAAGACATGGAGCCAGAGGCATACCTACGTGCTCACACTCCACGGTTCTCAGGAACTAGAAACAAATCAAAACTAATCGGCACCTACTTGAACAAGTGGATCAAAGTGTCTAATATGCCTCCCTGTTTCAATCCTAACCAACCAAAGACAACATAAAATATTATATCTATATTATTTACAAGTGAACAAGAGTATGGTTTGGTCACTGAAACTTGGTACTTGTCTTTAAAGAGCCAAGCAAGCCAACTATGGATTATCGAATCACAGAACAAGTCTTTGATGGGTAGAAGAACCAGCAAATCCAACATCAACAGATTAAACAAAAAGCCACCTAAACTGGCTAGAAATTTATAAGATAAGGGAACAGACCTTTCCAGTGTGTTGGGTATGTTCATGTGCTGCCATTTGCCAGTAAAGGTTTGTACGTTTATAGAAATCCTTCAAAGATTCTCCAGGCTTCAAAAACAAATGACAGTTGTTAAATAAAAAAAAGAAGCGGACAAAAAAAAAGAAGAAAAACAGCAAGTACCGTTGGTGTTCTTTGTGCATCTGAAAGACCAAGATTGGCTCTGATCTGCTCTATCCTGGCCCGTTTCTCCTTCCTCCGTAGATTTTTCTTTTCACCTTTTATTATAGCAACAGCATCTCCCACTTGAAGTGATCCAGAACCATTATTTCTAGCCTAAATTGTCAAAAAAAAGTGAAGGAGAGTTGAACGAGTGAGCAACAACATAAAATTAAATTCAAAAGGATATTTTCATAGCAAATATCTTCAGCTCTCTTCTTCACTTGCACAACACACACACACATGCATATGCACACATTTACATGTTATTGCATGGATGTCTCAAACAAAGGCAAACACCTGCATACACACAAGCATGATACGTAGAACCAAATTTTTTAATGAAAACAAATTAGATTGCAATAGATTTTGTATCTCTTTAGATATAGCTTACAGCATACAGGAAAAAAAAGGGGGAAGAGATTAACTTAAATTTGAAGATGAAGTATAATTTTAGGATAGTTTGCAGTTTATGTCAAATGTCAAATTCATCATTAAATCAGCGTCTTCTAATTTAAGTTGGATGGAAGCAAACAGAGGAGAGGCAATAGGGAGTGTAGAGACAAAATAGGACAAAAAATTGCACAGGTTGAACAAAGTTAGAATTCAATCCTCCTGTCATTCATAAAACGAGGTGAAGAAGGATGGAAGGAAGAGCAGTTGCTCATTTGATTTTGCTGCATGAGAAAGCTAAGTACCTCTACATCATTATCATCGTCATCATCCTCGCCATCATCAGTCTCATCATTGCTATCGCTCCCACCCTCGCCATCACTTGCATCTTCATCTTCGTCATCATCTTCATCCTCTGATGCTTCAACCCATTCTGATTCAGATGCCTGTAAAAAGAAACAATAGCTTAGTAGAGCCAAATTCAACCAAGGTGAGGTGCTCACTACAAGGATCAATAACTAATCCAGCATGCAAATGGCATGAAACACTGAATTCCAGAAAGCAAAAGGATATCATCTGAAGTCTGAACAAATTGAACTAGGGGAAGAAATTTCACAAACCGGTATAATGCACTTCCACTCATCAAGTTTGCTGAGATTGAGAGAATACAAATCATCGAGTGTAATTTCCTGGTCTCTAATCTCCATCATGCCACCATATATGTACAACATATCTCTCCCCACAACCATACAAGAATTTATACGTCCACATGGCTTCACTGTCTAAAAGTTCAAACTAGATTAATAAATCAACAATTGGACATGAATAGGTGCATAAGTGGACCAACTCTATCCATGACAAACCTCTGATAAAACAGAATTTTGCAGAATTTGTTTAGCTTCAGATGTTCCAGGTTTCCCATCTAATTTGGCAGCCGACAAACTGCCATCAATTACGGTAATTTTTCTGGTCAAATTGTGAGATATTTCATCAATGCTGCTTTCTATATTTTCTGCTTCTTCATGGTACTCTAGGTTCTCATCTGGATCATTTGGGGTAGGCTCCTCCCCCATATCATTTGAATATTTCTTATTATCAAAACTAGTAGTCCTTTGTTCGGAACTCTTTTTTGACTGCAAAGAACCAATGCAAAGCAGATTACAACAGAAGTCATCTAAAATTAACAAATTATAAGTTATTAATTCACAGGTAACATAAAAACATGATTATAATAAGCAGAAATAAGGAGGATCACTTCAGCAAATAGGAAGCAGCAAAAATTGAATAGATGCATGGATTTTTGCAGTGTGATATTAGCTGACAAGTATTTTGGATTAGAGTTGAAGGACAGCGAACAACCAATACTTGAAGAGTTCAAACATTTTGGCAGTTGAGGATATACTTGTGGCGAATCAGAGTATTGTGAATTAGTTGGTGAGTACAATGCCCAGAGCAATAGTTGTGATATTAGCTAACAAATATTTTGGAAATTAGAGTTGAAGGACAGGGAACAACCAATACCTGAAGAGTTCAAAAATTTTGGCAGTTGAGGATATACTTGTTGCAAATCAGAGTATTGTGAATTAGTAGGTGAGCACAATGCCCCGAGCAATAGTGACTGCTAGCTAAGTGTATTATTGATGTTGTGGATGGCTTGAGAGTTCGGGGGGCTGTAAGAAAAGTATAGCGAGAAAAAGACTGGAATGAGCCAAAAGCCCATCATAGAGAAGCAAGGGATTATTTGTAGCGGAAAGGATTTAGCCATCAATAAGGAAGATTGGTGGTTGTCCACCAATTAAGTGACAAGTGGCATTGGTTTGTGATTGCAGAGAAAAGGACAAGTGTCAAGATTTGGGCATCCTATGTAAAGGTCAAAAAAGGGCTATTTATTCACTAAGCCTGATCCAAGCCATCAAACAAATTCCCTCTAAGATATCACATAAAGCTTTCATTAATTTCACGATCCTACTGCAAATCCTTGATTAATCTTGTTCATTTATGACAACAAAAATAATATCACCAACAGTCATTTGAGAACAAGCATGAACATAATGATTTTTATATGCAGTTATGTTGTCAACAGCATCATTTACAGTTATGAGTGTGAACGTACCCTATCTTTTGTAGACTTCTCCTTCCGCAGCTCCAATGGATACCTATATGCAAATGCAGCATCTGATTATAAGAAAATACACTGCACTACATGATGTATTTGTTTCCATATGCCACACAAGTTAATTTTGTTTCCTAATTTTATTTCAGAATAATCAAATATACATATATACAGAGTAGGGAGGACAGTCTCATGGCAAGAGGTGGGGGGATGGATCTTGCAACCCTCCATGTTATTATGATATTATGCTGTGAGCACATAATTTGTTATTCTGATTAAGCCTGTGCATTGTGGTGACTGAGTTCTTAGCAAATAAGCAAGATATATCCTGCAAAAAATTTCAAGTGCATATGTCCAAAAGGGCATTGCAAACAACTAATACAACCAATTGAAAATAACTTAAGATGGAGATTACCAGCGACGGTTGTCTAATTGGAAGCCATAAAGTTCATTCAAGAATAAGCTCATCATTACATCACCTGCAATGATAAAAAAAAAATTACAAGAAAACAATGACTAACATGGGAAAAGCAAAAGTATGAAGAGGGGCTAGCGAGTATAGATTGAAATCTAAATGTTTTAAAACAGGATAACTGCAGATGCTGAACAAGCAGATTTCATTCATTTCATTGTAAGTGGTTGTTTCAATTAAGCAAGAAATATCGAATGACATTTACTTAAACAGCATATCAATAGCTTGTATCTGGCTAGACTGCTAGATGGCCCCTTGCCTCTCTTCAAGCATAAATAGGGGGGGAGGTCATCATCCTGCTTAGTTAACTCAGCTTCACAAAAGGGAATGAGAATGGCAAAGAAAGAACATTCCAGAAAAAGGTGTCAAATTAATGACAGAAAAGATAGTATTTGTTTTCCAGGATACATGCATTTTTGCTGCCCGAAAACATTCACAACATGTTTGGAGGTTGGACCGTGTCTATGACAAAAAAATCATGGAAAAACATAAAAGTTTGGATTTAGAGTTACTCAAATTGTAGACAAACGTTGCACGGATGATTCAAAGATGGTGAAGAATTTCAGAAAAATAAACAATAGAAAGTCAAGGAAGAAGATAGACCAAACTGAGCTTGATAAAAAGGTAGAAGGAGTGCCAATTCAAATAGTAGCTTACTTACAAGCACATGCACAAAGAAAGAAATTTACCTTCCATTTCCATATCCACTACACCTCCGAATAACATTGCACGCTTTTTATGAACACACATGGAAAATCCAGCACGAGGACCAGGAGGCATCCCACTTTTCTTTACCTATCACCAGGAAAAAAAAAGTATAAAAGGACAACAATATACATTCACCATAAAGGGAAACTTTGATCTATTGGAGAAAAGGAAAAGGAAAAAAAATCAACCTTGTTCCATTCCCAGGTCCTAGGATCAAGGGACCACATATCTGAATGAACAATTCCTTTCTCTGAGATGCTCTTATCAGATGAAACTTCTTTGGAATAACCACCATATAAAAAAACCTGCAATGAAAAGGTATTCAGCAAAATGTATTCAGCTCTACCCCTCAACCTTGTAACTGGGAAAGTAACAATAGCCCCAAATTCATACAAGGACAAATATCAAGGAAAAAGCACCCAATATAACACATTGTGCATGATGTGTTAATAGAAAATCCATGATAACATAACAAGGATATATGAAATCAAGCAGTCAATAGATTCTTGTTTTCAAGGCTATCAGTCTTCAGTGCTAGCAAAACACATTATAAGTATCAACAGATCAACAACCAATTAACAATAGTTAAACAAAGAAACTATATGAGAAATTTTCAATCATTTCCAGCAATTATAGATTTGGAAGGGGGTGGATGGGAAAAAATCTATACTAAAAGAACCTGGCATTGATCTTTATACTCATCTCAACTTGTATTTAAAATCCTACTCATGAAAATGAGGTAGCAAACATCTTTAATTTACTTTCTTAGGACTTACATACATTAATTGTCTTTATTCTGCAATTTAAATCTTTTTCTTTCTGCATATTTTCTCAACATTAGTTTCAGAATTATGCACTGTACTTCATTTTTTTCTCAAATGCCAGTAGGTGCTACTCAATACAACCAACTATTGCATCTTTATCCCACCACATTCACACAAAGCATATTTTCTCCCAAATTTCTTCATTTATATAATAAATCAAGAAACTTTTTCAATATTTTCATTTTATGTAAAGCTCAAGACATTTCACATTATGCTTGTCTTCTAAGATAAATATCACCTTGAAAGCAAATTAAATATGATGAAAAGTATGTCCCAGTAGCATTTTGAATTACCTCATCTTGATAAACAAAAAACTGGAAACCACTCCGTGCACTTGGCCACATGGCTCCAAGCTTTGGTTTTATTTCTTGCCACTACAATGCACCAATACACATTACTTTTAGCATAAAAACGAAAGAATATAAACAAAAAAATCAAAAGCATGATATGAACAATTTTTTTAATTATTTTTTAGATACAATAGGTGTCCAGCAAATGAGGAGCCAAATATATTCACCTTGAATTGATCCAAGTCAAAGATGTGCAGGTCATTATAATACCTGCAGATATGGAAAGAAAAGCTCCATCAACCATCCAATTATGGATCAATCGACAGATTTGAAGAAATTGTTATTACATTTCAGATGGAAAATTAAACCCAACCAAAGAACATGAAACTGAACAGTTTTCAATTTCATATTAAAACGTCATCGATAGCACACACTGCAAACAACAATCAGAACCACAATAATTTTATAATAATAAAAAAAAAAGACTACAAAGAGCCTGGGGATCTTGATCTGGCCACTTTCTGTCAAAATCTTGAGTTCAAGTGAAACATGAACGATCCTCTACAGTTGGAATTATGAAATTTTCGTGGGGAAAAAAGATGAGCACTTAACAGTGTGGCCAATAAGATAGATGATAGTACCAGGACTTTAAATGGGAGTCACCTATCATATTGAGATCTATAAGTTATAAACAATCAAGTTATCTTGCGAATTGTTTATAATTAGAGCATGTGCCATATCAAATTATGATAGATACATATAGAATCCTGTACAGTGAGTTGTTATATAGAATACTTCATTCTCATAAATGAAGAATCTGCAATATATGGCTTAATTGTGAATGGTATCAACAAGATGCCCCTTCAACTAAAGAAGATTTCTAGATAACTTCTGTTGAAACTTTTTCAACGACCATTGAAACTCCAAACACGCCAACCTATTTCTCTTCAACCCAACTTAAGCAGCATGTAGAACAAAAGCCACTTTTCTAACTTAATTCAGCTATCACGTGCTTGATTCTTTATAGATTCTGCAGTTACATTGACCCTGTCTGCGTGCATCCTTTAAAATAATTGCAATGGAGGCTAGCAGCATGACGGCAGATCATGCAATGTAAGTTTCTAAAACTTTATGAAGCTATTTCACTTATTTCCCTTGCAAGGTAACCATGCAAAATAATCATAAATAGACTAAACAATAAACAGGTTACAAGCACTTAAAGGAACAGAAATATGTCAAAAGAAATCAGGCCTCTGCAGAGAATTCCTCACAATGATGTGCAGAAGAGTGTATTAATTCAAGCAGACAGATAGCACAGATAGCATGAGCTAATAATTAACTGACAAGAAAATTGTTAAATGAAGCAAAAACATATCACAACCTCACTTCTCTGAGAGTGTCATAGAAGCCACCAAAAAGAATAATTTTGTGCTTGTGTAAAACCTGCAGCAGAACCCCAAAGTGGGAAAACACACATGAGATGCAGACTATACTAAGATTTGTTTATTAAGATAATCCGGTAGCAACAAGATGAATAGTGAGATAGTTCTTAAAAGAAGAGAGGGCTTTTGTATCAGCACAGTGACGACCATATTTAGCACCTGATGTCAATTCAAGATCTTTAGCTATCATAAATAATGCATGATCCAAAATCAAAACCTCATTAATATGTTCGATCAGCATTGCTCTAGATACAAATAACATTACATTAATAACAGACAAAGTAAATGTATGATAAGAAATTAACCAAAACTCAATTTCATACCCAGTTTCTGGCCAAGTCAAAATCCAAGGAGTGTCATACATCCTTGATTATAAGGAAAATGAAAAGGAAAAAAAAAGAGCTAACCTACAAATAAAAGTTAAAGATGATGCCCCTATTACTGAAATAAGTAGTGCACGAATTTAAGTAGAGCTGAACCAACCATTCGATGACCTGAACGTGGACTTGGAGAGCCTTTGAAATTTAGCTGTTCCCATTGATTTGTTTTCAAGTCCAACATCCAGAAGTCCTACAACAATAAATATAACCAAAATCAGAATTCTAGGTGAGCTATTAACAAAACAGATTTGCCAATATATATAATGGAAAACAGATGACCAAAGCTTCACCTTGTAGTGATGAAAGCGCTCCTGGTTCGGGGAAGTGAATTCACCACCTAACAACAAATAAATTCAGCTAAACATGCATAATGAACATAAAGCAATCAAGCTTAAATATTTTCATATAAATAAAATCAAGCTTTCAGACTTCATCACTTACCAAATATGTAAAGATAATTCTTCCAAGCAACCGCCTGGTGAGCACTCCGTGGAGGCGGACTATTAGGGCTCGATACCAACTTCCATTCTTGCTTCTCCACGTCATAACGATAAAGATCACCATACACAAATGTCTACATCAATCCACAATCACATAATGTTATCCTTACCGAAATTTTAAAAAAAGAAAAAGAAAAAGAAAAAAAAGTTAAGTTAAAAGATCTAACCTTGCTACCATTGTAGAATTCACCTCCATAAAGTATCAATTCCGTGTCTTTCAAGGGATTAATGTTTAACTACGCACACCAATCAATAAACACAAAATATAAACATTTCAACATAGAAAGGCAAGATTTGATTGCTGAAGAAAAGAGTCACTACCGTGCAATTGGATCGAGGAGACGGTGCTGCTACATTCTCCTCCACATGGACGTCCTTCTTCTTAGCTTCTTCTTTTTGTATACTCAACTGTCAAAACACGAAAGAGATCATCTCTTCTAATAATAATTGAAGCTTGAGCTATAAAAAAAAACCATCAATATTTTTTTAGCGAAATAAGATAAATTTGATGATGATGGTTATTAAAATAAAATAATTGAAGGAGAATGAATTACCAAAATGGCGTCGATGTCATCTTCAGGAGAGAGTTTTTTGGTTTCTCTGCGAGCTTTTTTTTCTTCGGCTTTTGCTGTTTTTTTCTCTGTTTTCTCTTTACCTTTGCCTACTTTCTTCGTTTTCTTTCCCATTCTTTTCTTATTAAATCTTCGCTCCTCTTTGCTGTAGCCTTGAAGGCTTTGCTTCGATGGCTGCTGCGGCTGCTTCTTTTCGGTGCTCACTGATGTTATTGTGCTGAAGCAGGCATGAGTTATAAACTGTTGAGAGAGAGGAGATTATTTGTTTCAACTTTTAAATCAATTATAACGGTGTCGTTTTACATGGAACAAGCAAAACAAGTGAGAGACATCACAAGAAAAGAGACCTGCCCAACGACTTGTCGTTTACTTCGTGCCTGCCAAAATACAGTGCAGTCTGCACTCTGCAGAATGCGAGGCAGCTTTCGTGGTTTTTGGACGACATGTCTTGATGAATTTGCGACTTGTCATTTGAAACACGGGAGCAGAATGAATGAACTAGGCAACTCGCCGGTACAAATTCAATGTCACATGCCCCCCCCCCCTTTTTCCGGCAAAGCCCCTTTTTTTCCGGCGAAGGAAGACCATAAATCAATTGGACATATTAGAAGTCATGGGTTTACAAATTAGCACTCTAAAAGAACACACCAATCCTAATTCTGCCACATCATACAAACAATAAACGACACCCAATCTATTTTGCCGAACGTCTCTGCATGAATGAATTTTTAATTTTCCTCGAAACAACATTGAATATTGGATGAGCAGCATCTGTTCAATAATTTTTAGAAATTGCAAACTATATTTTTAAAAAAATTAAAAATTTTTATATTAAAATTTAATATGTTTTGTATGTTTTAGATCGTTTTGATGTGCTGATGTTAAAAATAATTTTTAAAAAATAAAAAAATATCATTAACATGCATTTCAGCACGAAAAGTTATTTGAAAAGTAATCGCAACAACACAGATGAACACATGTGAAGAGAGAAAAAATAAAAAATAACTTACACAAATGACCCAACAGTAGCAATAAATTACAGGGCATATAGAAGGAAATAACCTAACAAAGGAGGAAAAAGAACCCTCAACAATACACAATATTTACTATAGATGCTCCAGACAAATAGGAATGAAAAAAGCTAAAATAGAACCAGAGGAACAAATTCACCCTTTTAACCATCGAAATTGAATTAGAATTGTTGTTGCTTGAGAGTGAAAACCACAGAACCAGATGAACAAATTTGCCTACCAAGAACCAGAATATTTACATTTTTCATGAACTTTATTTTTTAAAAAATATTTTTTTATAATATTTTTAGTGCGTGCATCCTTGCATGATATTTTTTCATTTTATTTTATTCAATTTTGTTTCTATTTCTATTATCATTTGATTGAATAAAAATTTAATTTTAATAAATAAATTCAATAATATAATCAAGTAAGTATCTTATATTGCGAAATCAAATATCCTAATTTGCACTTATCTTTTTTTTTTATTTTTTTAGTTTTTTTTATAATTTTTTTTTCATTTATATACATAGATTATTGATATCAATTTATTGAATTAGATTCTTTATAAACTTTTCAATTTATACCTATAATGTTTCTATAAAATAACACGTTGTAAAAGCATATATATATATATATAATCCATGATCAAGCGCGGGTAAGTAGTTAATGAAGCTTAAGAAACTAAAAGCAATATGGTTTTGAATACTGTGAACAACATTGTTCACTTTCAATAATTTTTTTTTATTTCAGCTATTAAACCCTTTTTTTTTATTTCACGTTTGAAGTTATATTAGTATCGTTTGGAAAAATAATCTCAAACAAAACAAATAGCAATGAAAAAATAAGGATCAAACCTGAAAAATAAAAAAATAAAAAAAGATGAAATGGAAAAATAATTTTAATTTTATAAATTACTCAAGATAAAAAAAATCAAAAGAAAATGAACTAAATACAAATGATTAACAAATTAAGGGGTTGTCTTAGGCTTTTCAAGGGGTTGATACAAAAACTTAGGAGGAGAAAGAGAAAAAAAAAAGAAATGGTTATTGGTATTAAACCTATTCTTGGAATACCCGTCGCCCCATCACGAAGGGAACATTAAGAATATTCAAACACTGACATAAAATATAATTTTTTATGGTCGATAATATATTTTAAAATACAATTTGCTAAAGATAATTTTATTAAGATAAAAAGAACATATTCCTCAATACCTAATCCAAAGGTTTTATGATTCAATGGTAATCTTCTCATTACACTCTAATAATTAGGGGTGATCATTTTCGGTTCGGTTCGGTTTTTATCAAAAAAAGTAACCAAACTGAAAATTTTTTTTTGAAAAAAAAATCGAAACCGGGTCAAACCGACCGGTTTCGGTTCGGTTTTTTAGGGCAAAAACCGGTTCAAACCGGTTTGGCTCGGTTTTCTTGGTTTTTTCCGATTTTGGCTCGGTTTTTCCGGTTTGGCTCGGTTTTTTTTCCGGTTTTTTGTCGGTTTCGGTTCGGTTCGGTTTGGTTTTTTCAGTTTTTTGCTTATAAAACCGAAATCGAACCGAACAGGCCGGTTTTTTTTAAAATGTAATCGATTTAATCGGTTTTTTTTTTCGGTTCAATTTTTTTGGTTATTTTTTTTCTGGTTTTCTCGGTTTAATCGGTTTTCCGGTTTTTTTGCTCACCCCTACTAATAATAAATAGTTTTGAGTGTTTTGTATTTTATTGCTCGCTTGGTAATTTCTCTTTTCTCTTTAGGTTTTTGTTAATTATCTTTAAATAAATTTATTTAAATATTTTTTTTTCTTATGCCATAGTTTTTTACGATAATATTATCAATTATTTTATAATTAATTTTATTTTTTATTTTTTTATAAACAAGTTGCAAGTTGTAACGGGCCTGATAATTCAGCTCAAATTTTGTTTCTGAAAAAATAAAGAAATAAAGGGAGGCACTTTATCCATGTCAAGATTTACAAAGCAGCGACATGTCATTCAGAATCTAAGCCCAAGCCCGCCTCCGAAACTTGGAAAAACGAGAGGAGAGAAGCAAGAGGCAAGGGTTTAAGCAGCGACATGTCATCCAAAATCTAAGCCCGAGCCTGCTTCCAACACTTACAAAAACAAGAGAGAAGCAAGCAAGGGTTTGTTTGCCTATCCCTCCCTCTGTGCAACATTTTTTTTCCAGTAGCTTCGATTCCTAAATTGATTCATCCAGTAGAACAAAATCGAAATAGCAGAAGCATTAATCTGAAAGCAACAGGGAAAGGAGAAGAGCAGTAATTTAATCAGGTTTTTAAAGAAAAGACAGGTGAAGAAGATGAAGACGACTAAAGGAGGCAAAGTTATGAACCCTACGGATGCTTACCGTAAGGAGCTCCGTAAGAAGGAATTAAAACGGGTAATTTATTATTTTCACTTCAAATTCTATTTTATTATTATTTAAATTTAGGCTTCTATTTGTTTTCTATCGGTACGGTTATTTGTAAAATTTTCAAAAATCCACTCAGTTTTTGAAAATTTTTATTCCATGAGAGTGTCAAATAAGGCTGATTTTTTCCTGTTTGATGTAATAATTTTTCTGTTAATGGATTTGATATATTATTTTATTTGCTTATTATGTTATGGAAATTTAATAAAAAAATTTATTACAGAATTGCTGCCATTTTAGGTTGTGATTTAGTGATTTTTAAAATTTTCTGCCCTTGTGTTTGATTAACAGAACAAGAAGGAAAGAAAGAAGGTGAGAGAGGTGGGGATTTTGAAGAAGGATCCTGATGTGATCAAGGAGCAAATAGAGAAGTTGGATTTGATGAGTAAGTTTTTGTCTACTAATTATTTGAAAATCTATCATTTGATTACCTGCTGTAGCGCAATTTATTAGCCGTGTTGAATGAAACTTTGTTTTTTTTGGGTGAAATTGACTATAGTAGAGTGTATACATGTTATGTTGTATTTAGCTAAATGAATGTTTAAATATAGGTCTTATTTCTAAATTGTATAGGCCATAAAATATTAAGATACAACAGCATAGAGAGAAGATGCTACCTTCAGTTTGATCTTGAATGCTAGACTCCTCCAAAGCTATGCTTTGATCTTATCTTATGCTAAATGTACATCATTGCTGCGTAGCCAATTTAATATTTCCCCTTCCTGCTGTTCTCTCTGACATTCCATAAACTCAAGTGCTGTTTTGGACTGTTTAGCATCAGCTGCATGACCCTTGCAATGATAAGCATTGTGTAGTTTGTGAGAGTCTTGAGTTAATAACTGTACAGCTCAGCTTATGGCCGTGAATTCCAAGATAGTGACCCAAATAGAGGATGCAAGAAAAGGGGGGGTGGGGGTGGGTTGGGGTGTACAATCATTTCTGCCTGTGTGTTCTTCTGTGTATAATCAAATGCACTGAACATAGAAAATCTATCTGTTATGGTGTATAATCAAATGCACTGAATGGAGAACATCTATCTGTCATGGTGTATAATCAAATGCACTGAACGTAGAACATCTATCTGTTATGGTGT
>Ga0307516_10005047_pt1 | contig 15969 bp, 9 predicted proteins | sample 19_EM_MG_FD_203310 | JGI IMG/M metagenome (GOLD analysis project Ga0307516, IMG submission 203310) | Populus trichocarpa ectomycorrhiza microbial communities from riparian zone in the Pacific Northwest, United States - 19_EM | ecosystem: Host-associated > Plants > Roots > Unclassified | place...
CGGAGGGCACAAGGGGAGCTTGCAACGAGCCGTCACTGCGCGGACTGCGGACAGGAAAACTGGGCAAAATGTACGCCGCCATGATCTAGATAGGTCGTATGCGAGTATGATTAAACAAAAAAAAAAAAAAAACATCAAGTATCTGGGCATCTATATTGACGAGTCCCTTACTTTCTTACACCATGCAGCAATGGCAGTTGCTCGAGGCAGCCAAGTACTCGGCAACTTCAGATTCCTACAGCACAGATCACACGGCATCCCTGCCCAAGTGGCACACCACCTGGCGCTGACTGCGATCTTTCCAGCCATGTTCTGGGCTTCCCCCGCCTGGTGGACTGGAAGCCCATCCACCACCAATGCTCTAAAGACCACGTACAACGCAGTGGCACGGTGGATTACTGGCCTCCCACTCAATACCAGAATCACCAACCTAATCATGCTCGCCCACCTCCCTCCCATGGAGGCGTACCTCGATTACCTTTCCCTCCGTTTTGCCATCCGCCTTCACTTCCTTCCACCACACCACGCAACAGGCCCCCCTCGCCACCACCCTGATGCGCGGCCGGATCTGCCAGGTCTGCACCACCTCTACAATCTCAGCAAAAATCTCATCATGGGGAAGCTTGAGGATCGGACCACTCACCTCCCGGTTGATGGCGTCCAGCCAATTCCCTCCCCGAACCCTGACAAGACCACTACACCCCGACAGCTACACGAACAATGGCTACACACTCTTCCCACCAATGCCCTTATCATTTACACCGACGGTTCTCAGCTCACTAATGGAGCAACTGGGTGCGGATGGGTCACCTACCGAAAAGGCCACGAACTCCTCAGGCTCAGCGAGGGCCACTGCCACCTCGGGAAGAGGGCGGCGGTGGTCGATGCCGAGTTACATGCCGTACAAGAAGCCACCTCCATGCTACTCACCGCGATTTCACCAAGGGGGAAAGTCTACATCTGTATTGACAACCAAGCAGCAATCGACACCCTTAGCTTCAACAAGTCCAACCACGAATACGCCCGACGAACACTCGCGAATACCGAACAGCTCCGCCTGCTGGGCTGGGAGATCCAGACAGTTTGGTGCCCTTCACACTGCAATGTTCCAGGTAATGACAGAGCCGATGCGCTGGCGAAGCAGGGGGCCTCCGGCCACACCCCGTGTCAATACACTACCACCACAAAAATTTGGCTTCAGACTCAGGCAAGGGCCCAGCTTCTCCGCCGATGGAAAGCGGAGCTGCCCCTCTCTAACCCATCGTTCAAGTTCCCTGATCACCTCCGCAATGTGGAGTGGGAGGAGACACGCGCTGTTTGGCGCGTCTTCTCGAACAGGTCCCCCTCAGATTCACATCCGAACCAGCCCAAGGATCCATGCCCCTGCGGCGCGGATTTAAACTCCTCCCACCACCTCCTACGGGACTGCACCCTGCTTTCAAAATACCGGACCGAACTTCTCCAGGCAACTGTGGGCGATATCGAATCCCCAGAGTTCATCATCAACCCACGAAACCAACAACCTCTACGCCGCTTCCTGAAGGCAACCGGCTTGGGCCATACCCAAAAACTGTGCTTCGACCAGCCCGCCAACACCACGAACGATACCGCGAGCGCCCACTCGGATTCCCCGGAGCCCGATTTCGGCATTTTCGAGCCTTGAATGATACCGCGACGACAAGTGATCAGGGGAAAGTAGCGGGGATTTTGGTCTTCTGTGTTTCTTTCTGCTCCGTCCTTCTGTGTCGTGCAACCTTCTGTATTACTGCGTGTTCTGATTTGTTTGTTTGTCTGTTTGTTTGCTTTCGGTGGAAGGGAAAGATGGGAACCCCACGGGGGTGGTACGGCGTGGTGGAGCGCAGATAGGCTGTAGTCCTGAGCGCACTTGAATGACATTGAATATTATCTCTCTCCACAGACCTATCTCTCTACCTCCATGACCCGGCACTGCGACCACCACCTGTAAGAACCTACTAGAGATTAAGGGGAAGTCGGATACCGCCACAGCGAAGTTGAATACCGCAACGAGACCACGCCAGGCGTGCAGAGATTAGGGCGAAGTCGGATACCGCCACAGCGAAGTCGAATACCGCAACGAGACCATGCCAGGCGTACAGAGATTAGGGCGAAGTCGGATACCGCCACAGCAAAGTCGAATACCGCAACGAGACCACGCCAGGCGTGCAGAGATTAGGGCGAAGTCGGATACCGCCACAGCGAAGTCGAATACCGCAACGAGACCACGCCAGGCGTGCAGAGATTAGAGCGATGTCGGATACCGCCACAGCGAGACTACCAGACCTCCTACGTTGCCTGTCGAGCTGCACGGACTAGTGAGACAGGATCTTGACACATGGCCAGTAGAGATAGAGGCAATGAACCCGGCAGGTAGGAACTATGCGCATTGGATGGTCAGTGTCCATGCGTTGTGCAAAAAGACATTAGAGCGTACTTGAGAACGAATAAGTCGTCACTATAACAAGAGGTCCAAGGAGGCTCCTAAAATGAAGGTCGGAGATCTCGTGATACTCAGCAGGAAGAGGCTGAGGACCCGACATCTGTCTAAGAAGCTTGACCACAAGATGCAAGGTCTATTCGAGATTGAAAAGGTTGTATTTCCGAACGTGGTAATGCTTAAGCTGCCAAGGTGTTGGAGACTCCACAATGTATTTCACGTCTGGTCACTGGAACCGTATCATGTTTCGAGCAAGGCAAGCTGTGCTTCATCTGACCCTGAGAGGGTTAGGAACGGGGCTGATGAGATGGATATTGATGTCGAAGAAGGTCAATGGGAGATTGACGAGAATATGGGGAGTTCCTATGATCAGGACAGCAACGTAAAGTACCTCATGAAGTGGGTGGGATTTCCAGAGGAGGAAAATTGGATGGAGGAACCCTTGGAGCATTTTCTAGGCTCGGGGGAAGGGATGATGAGGGCCTTCCACAGGAACCACCCCAACGCGGCAAAGGATCCAAGGGTCAGACTGTGAGGTTGAGTCAGTACCTTTTCCTGGTAAAGCTATAAGGGGATCCAGGTTTTTAATGGCTGACAAGACACCGAGGACATGGTGTGATGTAGGGAATAATTGTGTTTTCCTTAGTTAAAGGTTTTTTGGTTTTACTAGACAAAGATGGGCACTGTAGCAGGCTTCTGGGTGACGATTGTCAAAGCGACACCTTTTCTTTCTGTCGACGAGGGTCAAGAAGGTGGCGTCCGGATGACACACGCCACGGCATGTGCTTTTCGGACGACGAGTGCCATGGCATTTTGCCTTCCAGACGCAGAGTGTCAGGGCATATTTCTTCCAGACAACAAGTGTCAAGGCATTTGGCGTCCGGTCGATACACGCCACAGCATATGCCTTCCTCATAATGAGTGCCAGGGCATTTCACCTTCCAGACGCAGAGTGTCCGGGTATATTGCTTTCAGATGATGAGTGTCAAGGCATGTGGCGTCCGGCCAACATACGCCACAGCATATACCTTCCGGATGACAAGTGCCAGGCAATTTCGCCTTCCAGACACAGAGTGTCAGGGGATATTTCTTCCGGACGATGAGTGTCAAGGTATGTGGCGTCCGGTCGACACTGTTACACCTTAAAAAGTGTAGTGCCGGGTCTAGATAGGAACATAATCAGGTGATCTCACGCTTGCACCCCAAGTCTCGAGCCGGAAGTCAGTTCGGCAAGAGGAAAACAGACTCTCGGGTCGACCCCGCTGGGTGGACCCGATGACTGCCGATTCTTGTAGCCGCTGCACTAGACTCAGAGATAAGGGCCATGCAAGTCGCATGCCATAAGCGGGGCTTCTGTCGCAAGACAGGTCTGAGAGAGTCTAGGTGGGAGATAGGGACCAGAGTTAAGACCTCTCGACTGTAAGGTACAGCCGAGAAACTAACTCCGGAGTGGGCCCGGTTACGAACCACCTAGGGGTGACAGCCAAAGGAGGTTACGTCACATACCGAAGTGGGGCCACGTCGGGAAACCCTGCCTAGAATAGAATAGTCGCAGGATGGAACATGGGACCAGCGAACTGTCATGCTCCTCCTTATCGCTAGGCACCATACAGGACCAATCAAGCCCAAGTGCATCCTCCCGATAATGTTGGAGGACGCACGTTTTGTAATGAAGAATCTGGCGTCGGCTTCCAAAGAACAGAGAAAAGGACTCCTGTACCGGCTAAGCAGAAAAAGTCTCTAGAATAGATCATGTGACCATTTGCCCGGACTATTTCTATGAAAGGAAAAACCCACGACGAAAACACTCCTGATTGGACGGACATCCTCATGATACACTGAAACAAACCTACACGACGAACCTAAGATTATTCCGCTGTGAATAATGACCGAATCGAACCTGACTTTCCGATACCACTACCTCCACCTCCGTACTCGCGTATCCAGGTGTCACACTATAATCTTGGTTCATAAGCCACCTTTGATTCACACCTACGCATGCCCTCATTTGAGCACGACCACTTTTACCTGCTCGAGCTCTCACACATACTCGAACCCACATCCCAATACTCGCTTGACTACACCTTTGAAGACGACAAGACGATCTACACAGGACACTTCCTAGACCTATATTGAAAAATGTCTACCACCTCCGACTTCAACATGCTTCGCTTAGAGGCCCCTCGGGATGTCCGACAAATTAGGGACGGCACAGAACCCATGGACGAAGTGGTGGAAGTTGAGAACCCCGCGGGCTGGGTCAGATCCCTGGTCCACCAGCAAGAACAGGCTGAAGCTGACCTCCGGCAGCTGTGGGAAGTAAGCGGATCCGCTCTGGACCGAACGAACCAACGGATCCAGGACATCGAAAGGGCCTACATGACCCTAGCCCAAGGAACCCAGTACGTTTACGATCGAATCCGAAACCAGGAAAACATCGCGGAAAGCTGGGTCCGAAACGAGCTGGCAGCCGCTGCCAACGCCTACCAAAACTTAGCCCAACAAGTTTGGCAGGAAATCTTCGACCGGACAAACGAGACGGACCTCCGCCAGACACACCAAGGCACTCAGCTGGCCCGCTTGCATGATGCCCTTGCCTTCCTCACAGAAGCCAATACGGCCCGAAGCTGGCACCTGACATTGTTCCAGAAGAATGTGGAAGAATGGGCCCAGGGTCACCAGGCCCGAGTTGTGACCCGAGAACAACGACTGGCGCAGGCCCAGGAAGAGATACGAAAGGTGGCAGTCCAGGTGGCGCTGCCGACCATGCCACCCCCAGCAGCACCAATACCAACCTGACCCAGCTCCATTCCTGGGCTGAGGTTGGGAACCCCGGCTCCCCAGACCTAGGCACCCTACGTAACCTTGGGAGCCACAGGGGGAAACGGGGGAGGGCGGCCTGCAGAGCACCTCGAAGTCCGGCTGTCCCGCCATCACCGTCACCCCCACCCCCGGAGAGCAACAATGGCAATAACAATGACCTATATGAACGAAACCTCCCCGTAGGATGACCACCCCCATGTGCACGAGAGCCCACCCGGCCCGAATTATCGACCATGCTCCGACCTGAGGAGATAGCCCAGCTGGTGGGAGAAGGAATCGTGGCAGCACGGCAAGGACAGCTGCCGGATCAGCGACCGATCACCTCCCGCTTGAAGATGAAGAGCCCCCACAACTTTGACGGGAAGAGCTCCACCAACTTCAACCAGTGGTGGGAAGCAGTGGTTATGTACCTTGGGTTCTACCCGGAAACGGTGGACCGTCAGAAGATCGCCTGGGTAGGAACCCTCCTCACTGACACCGCCCTATCATGGAACCTCCAACGGTATCAAGAATTGAACGACGCTGACACATGGGTCAACTACTCGGCCGCTCTACGAGTGGCGTACCACAATGATAGGGAGGCAGCCGATGCCCAGCTCAAACTCGGAAAGCTTAAGTACCACGGCTGTATCAGAACCTACCTCACCGAATTCCGTGCACTCAACAATTACACAAGGGCCAGAGGAGAAGCCCTCCGCGAAAAGGTCGATCTCGCTATGCCCGACAGCGTCTTGGATATGCGGTTCAACCAGAACCCGGAGGACCCGGCAGATGACAAGCACTTCCTGCAAGCCACACAATGCGTGGGGCTGCAGGTGGAAAAAAGGAAGGCTCTAAAGGCCACCAAGGAAGCAATGTGGAGCCAGACGTCAGGGGGGAATGGAAACAGAGGAAAGGACAGCCAGAGCGAGAAGGGCTCTGCTAATGCCCGAAAGGACAAGGAGCAGGAGGGCCCCAAGCAGACAAAGAAGTCTGTCTCGGGGGGCAAGCCTGAAAAGCCCAGGAAACCATGGACGGAAAGCCGGTGGGGTAGCATTGGCAACGCCTTGAAGGGAGTCCCGCAAAATGAAATCGACTCCCACAAAGACAGCAAAGCCAACTGCTGGCGATGTGGTCGAGACACCCACTCGACCAGCGATTGCTACGCCCACACAACGGCCAAGGGAATGGAACTCCCAGAGACACCAAAAGTCGCGGGTGCCGTCCAAGGGAAGGGGAAACGAGAAAGGGAGGAGCCGGACGAGCTGCCTGCCCCAAAGAAGGCCCAGACGGCCGCCGTCAAAACTGAAGATGATGACATGAAGGAAGCAGCATCGGCTTGGACGGCCAACCGGAAAATCTCGGGCATCTGGGACGATGACGATTCGGATTTTTGAATGGCCAGGGCATGCCACACCCTAAGGCCTTTCCGATAATATGAAACCTCACGAAAACGAAAGGGTCCGGATGAACCAAGTGCTGGAACATTGCAGGATAGACAACGAAGAAGGTTGGACTTGGGAAGGCCGGCTTCACCCGAAAAGTCTATGGAAAAACCACATTGCGGCAACCGACCAATCACTAAAATGGTCATACATGAAGGAACAGCTCAGCATGTTGTATGGGTCCTCCTCGACACAGGGTGCTCAGTCCCCCTTATCAGCAAAACGCTAACCGGGTGCCTTAACCTACCTCGAGTCCAACAGATCACTGAAGCACCACTATGAAACTGCTAGGGAGAGCAAGTACTGGGAGCAGGGATGGAGTATACCAGATCCCTCCTCCTCCAACACCGAAAACACTTCTCCCGAGAGGTACTTGAAGTGGCCCCGCTGGAACCCGAGGTCGACATCTTCCTCCCCTTCTGGTGGATCGCGAAGCACCCCCCTCAGGATGCATGGGACTGAGATGAACTCCACTTCAGCAGCCCAAGCTGCCTGACCAGCTGCACCAAATACGAAGTGGAGTAATTCTCCCAATCCCTAGACGAGACAGTATGCCTGGACCCAGAGGAAAGGGTTGTAGGCTATGTCTCTGCGGTCGACCAGAAAGATAGGGACCCTTTGGAACTAGTGCTAGGGAAATTTAAAAAATTCCTGGACATCATGGGAAAAGAAGCGGCTGAGACACCACCAGAGCATCGACCGTACGACTGTAAAATTGACCTTAAGGAAGGAGAAACAGCTCCTTGGGGACCAATCTACCCCCTCTCAGAAACAGAGCTACGAACGCTCAGGGAATGGCTGAAGGAAATGCTGAGGACAGGCAAGATTCGGAGATCAACCTCACCAGCCAGATCCCCCATCCTGTTCATCCCGAAACCGTATGGATGAGGGCTTCGACTATGTGTGGACTACTGAGCCCTCAACCGTATCACCATTCCCAACCGTTACCCCCTTCCTCTAATGCAGGAGCTGCAGGACCGGGTTCAGGGCACAAAGTGGTTTACTAAGATGGAACTGAAAAACAGGTTCAATCTAATCTGCATCCGAGAGGGAGACGAATGGAAAGCGGCATTCCGGACTCGGTATAGGCTGTACGAGTTTCAGGTCATGCTGTCCGGACTCACCAACGCCCCTTCAATCTTCCAAGATATGATGAACCATGTCTTCTCCGACATGATCGACTTGGGCCTCCTGATTTACATGGACGACATCTTAGTCTACGCGAAAACAGAGGAAGAGCACAATGGCCTAGCCGAAGAAGTGTTGAAAAGGCTGCAGAAAAACCACCTAGCAGTCTCGCCAGACAAATGCGTCTGGAAGACTCAAGAGGTGGAGTTCCTGGGGTACATCATTGGGCAAGAAGGAATCACAGGAGGCGGTGTTAGGATGGAAAATGCCGACCTCTCTGACGGAAACCCAATCCTTTTTGGGGTTTGCCAACTTCTACCGACAATTCATCTGGGACTACTCACGAGTCACTAGATCTTTGATGGAGCTCACAAAGGGAGACAGTAAAAGCTGGGCATGGACGAAGGAGGAGGAGGTGGCCTTCAAGGATCTGAAGGAACGATTCACAACAGCTCCAGTCCTGGTGCACTTCGACCCGCTGTAACCAGTGATTATCGAAACCGACCCCTCCGACTTCGCCATTGGGGCAGTGCTGTCCCAACAAGACGATGAAAACCGCCTACACCCTGTTGCTTTCCACTCACGCAAGTTCCAACCAGCGGAAATAAACTATGAAATCCACGACAAAGAACTTCTCGCGATAGTGGACACCTTCAAGCACTGGAGACGGTATTGTGAAGGAGCGACTCAGCAAATACAGGTGTACTCGGACCACCAGAACGTCGAGTACTTGACCACCACAAAAGTCCTCAACCGCCAGCAAGCTTGATGGGTACAGGAGCTCGCCGGAATCGACTTTCGAATCTATTACCGGTCTAATATGACTGTTTACAACAAATTGTGCCGCCCGGCAGCAGTAGCCACAGGGTATTAGTCTCAGAAAATAGAGCTGCGAAACAGCCATCACCTCATACTAGATTTTCACCCTGCAATGAGTGATTGCACAACAGTAAAATCAAGACTTGATCCGACGCTCACAAGAACGATATGACTCTGACAATCATGAAAGGGGAAGCTCAAGAGCAATGGTGCCTACATATGCATAGGGCTACCCAACACAGCTTGACCTTCTACAAAGTATGGTATGTGGTGTTGTTGAAGACTGAGAACAGCAGAATCTCAAATGCGCTAACAATTTCTTTCAGCTGAAGCTTGATCCACAGATGGCAGCTAGTGGACAGGATCGGCATAGGAATCTGCTGAGTCTAAATCTCGATCCTATTAAAAATTGGTATAAACCAATTCTACCATAACATCCAGCATTGTCAGTGATGGACAGTAAGTCCCTTGACAATGCTGTACATTGAACAACGGTTCAAAGATCATCCGTAAGTACTTTTGAGGATTGAAGTAAATGATTAGGAGAGAAGTTGAATATCAAGTTCCATAACATCTATAATAATAATATAGATGAGAAGGATTATTTCTTGACTTTATACAGTGTTCTGCCTGAGTGCTTGTCAATGTATCAGAGAAAACAGAATAGTAAAAATGATTACATTTTTCAAGAGACTGTCAGCGTATTTGAATAAGAGATTCTGTTTTTATTTTATGTCTATCAGAGGATTCTTTGGACTCAGAGTTGGATGAAATATAACCTCACACTCTCAGATTGGATACTTTCTCTCTTACTGTTTATGTGGTCTGAATGTGATTCTATAACTGTACCCTCTCTGACTTTTCAATACTGATCCACCAAGTAGCTGTGTTCAGTTGCGATGCAGTTACCATGTTATATTGTCTTGTCACAGAGTCACAGAGTGGCTTGATGTAAAATCCTTTCCATGTAATTTGTATAGGTACTGAGTGTCAGGAATCTGGTGCGACAGGCTTCTAGGTGCCACTGCCAGAGGTGTCATAACCCTTGCCGCCATATGAGTTGTCCTTGTCTCTGCGGTTGCAGCCATGCATCAGCAAAAAAATGAAAAGTTGAAGTACCGTAATAACTCACTTAAGAGGCATACTTTTTTCGGTGGCAAACACCGTTTTGGTGCCACTTAGCTATCTTGGTGTGATCTTGCTGCGGTCTTGGTGCGTGTCAACACCACTACCATTAATTTGCACTAGCGCTATGTCAAAAATTGGCAGGGGTGGAATAGGAGCTGGGAATGAGGTTGTGAGTACTTTGGGGTCACCCATATCCCACGCACTCAATATTCTATTTAGATATATATATGCTAGAACTCTTCACCCTAACAACAAAAGTCACATTCAACTCCGTCATCCTCATCAGATTTCTCTGTGGCAGTAATTTGTGAGATTTCTACTAGATATGTACATGTTGGTTTTCCAGTCAATCTAGCAGTTCTTCTAATAGTACCGGTAGCAACTGGCACACTTCTAGACGATCTTTCATACCTCCATCCTCGCTGGCCTTTTGAATCTCGTACTGAGCCAGCTATGCTATCAACCAGTAGGAGCAAGGTTGCAGTAAAGAGATAACTGCTGGTATGTAGACTGCTGCTGGTTTGCGAGCTGACACTGACACGGAACTGTGCAGGTGGTGGAATTTCCACAGGGATTAGTAGTGAGTCTGCAAATAGATCACTGTCAGGATCGGATATGGCGGGGTTACTGTTAGAATCATCGTCGGCATCTCCAGCATCTCCAGAGACAAAATCACTCCCATCTCTAGTATTTTGGACTCCTTGGGCTTGCCATTGCTCTAGTGCAATCGCTAGACAAAAAGTATTGAGGCCTTTAATGGAAAGTTCTCTGTCCTTGCTGACATCGATTGAGAGAGAAGAGGTGTTGCTGCTGCCAGTGGAATCTACCATAGTACTGCCAGAACTGGCTGCTTCTGGGGACCCGGTCAACATTTGAATTTCAGTAGGGATCAGGCAATAATATCTGATTGCGAGCTGCGAGGTAACTCTCTAGTCGACTGCAAGCTGATGGTAGAGAATAGTATTGAGAGCCTATGGCCATTGACGCTTATAGGTGGTATAGAACACTCGAGAACAGAGGTGGGTTATACTGTCATAGCTTCTGGTATACTGATAGTAGTGATCATTCAATTCTTCTATGTCCCCCCATATTGTTACACCCTAAATACTACGGGTCGGAATTCGGATACAGACTGGGCAGGAAGGTATCGGAAACTCATCACACGGTCTGAGGACGGCACACCGAGACCAGGCAACCGACACTGTCGGGGCTCAGCTCGGGTCGACCGACTCTGCAGCACCGGAGGACCCCGAGCCAAGTACCAGTGCAGACCGGGAAAACACAAGTGCTGCTGCAGAGAAAGACAACCTTGGTGGTCATCATAGGATGGACAAGCAATCGGAGAGAAAACGGAAACGCAAGGAGTTGCGAGTCTAGGTTGCGGAATAGGAGTGAGGTTGTTTCCAGAGGTACGGCCCAGGGAACAACACTACGAGTTGGGAATCGCTGTATCGTCGCAGACGGCCTGGAGGCACGAGGCGATACCGCTGCACTCCGTGTCAGGAGACACGAGGGATGATGCTCCCACTTGCATTCTTGTCATTGACACCCAATTGTGGCGATAAACTCTGGGCTTTGCCAGCGCACGGAAGCGTGAGCGTATCCCCACTCATCCAAGAGGCTTACAATGGTTATGTTGCAGGGCATACGCCGTACCAAGGTGAGGGACAATGAGTCAAGCCGAATACTGAAGCGGAGACTTGACTTCAAGCCAATACTGTCGCACTGGGTAGCCCCCGCACCAAGTACCGGCTTGTGATCGGGAAAGTACAAGCCCCGCCACAGGACCGCACCACAGGAACAGTTCGAGAGTCTATTGCGGAAGATATGGGACAGAGTTATGCCTTGACGCCGTCGTGGCCGAAGCAAGGATAGCTGGTACGGTTGAGGGTTCATTGCTCCGGCTCAGGTCGGGTAGCGTAATCAACCCCGTACACAACCGATATCGTATCACCTAATTACGACGAGAGAACAGAGGATCTGCTCCGGCCACTCTCAGGAGGATATGAGGAAGCACTACTTTCCAATCTAAATCGAGAGATTATCTGTGATGTGACACTGATGAAGTCTAGTGCCACGATGAAGAGTTTTCACGCTGTGGTGCGGGGTAATTTCCCCGCAGCACGTGACTTCGCCTAGCCGGATACTTATACGACGACCCACCAACGAGCGGTGGCCAATGGCAGAATCAACAGAACTATTGGAAGATTCATGTCACGGCGCGTGCCAGCTGGGCCTGGACCCTTGACACTGACTGGAATGCGGGAGGATGGAATGTGGAGTGACGGGAGGATGGAATGTGGAGTGACGCCATTCAGGCAAGGGAATGTGGAGTGACGCCGTGTGGGTGACGGATATCCTTTTAAGGAGCCGTCACCCACTTCTTTCCCTTCCTTTTCCTTCCTCACACAACAACTTGTTCCCTTGTTTCCCTGCTAGAAGAATATTAGTACTTCCCCACAAATCTCTCTCTTGCGGCGCGCCGCCCGCTCGTTGCACGTCGTTCTTGTCCTGTCCTTGGCCAGCTTGCTGCGCGCTGTCCTTGTCCTGTCCTCGGCCAGCTCACTGCGCACCGCCCGCTCGCCGCCGTCCTTGTCCTGTCCTCGCTACGCGCTGACCGCTCGCTGCGCGCTGTCCCTGTCCTGTCCTCGCCGCGCGCCATCGGCTCGCCACCACCCTTGTCCTGTCTGCTACCGGGAGCCCGTCTGACCCTGCGCCATTACACTTTGTTGCGTGAGTCAAACTCTTCCAGTTGCGGAAGAACCCCCGAAGTCTCCAAGAACCCTGAACCACTCAAGAACCCCTCGAATTCCTCAAGAACCCCTTGGCCATGGCAGACGAGGTGTCGGGAGAATTGTCCCAGCCAGCTCACCCTGTCTACCTCGAAATTTCCGCCGACCTCCACGAGAAGTTATGCTTCATCTCGACTAGCGGCGCCTTTGCAGCGGATGTCACCTTGCACTCTGCCTTCGCCGATGTCAAGCAGTTGGTCAAGGAAATCCTCGACGCACCTGCTGTGTATCCCGCCTGGCATATCGACGAATTGGAAGAACAACTGGCTTCGTCCAGACGAATTGCAGACCGACTAGCCTCTAGCAATGCACCCACTCACAGTCGGGGTAACAAGATCTCCGACCCCCCCGTATATGACGGCAACTGCGACACCCTCGAAGGATTTGTTGCCCAGCTGCGTCTTAAACTCTTCAGTGACCCTACACGTTTCCCGACTCCTGCTATCCGAATGGCATACACGTTCAACCGGCTGCAAGGTTGGGCACAGGCCGAAGTTCTCCCCTTCATTAAGGGAGAGACCATCGAGTTGGAGGACGCCGAAGACATTATCCGGATCCTCCACAACACCTTCGGCAACCCCAACCCCGTCGCCACTGCCCACACCAAACTTGCCAACCTCAAGCAGGGCAAGAAAGAGTTTAACACGTACTTCGCCGAATTTCAGATGCTCGTGTCAAAGCTCAACTGGAATGAAGACGCAAAGTTGGATGCCCTGCGTAAAGGAATGTCTCATAACCTACGCAGATTGTTGTTGGGAAGGACGAAGAAGCTGACCTTTGATGAACTGGTGGCTCTGTGCCAGGAAACGGATACCGAGTCCCGCGCTATCCACCTCAGTGAAGGGCGATCCTACCATCAGCAACAGCGTATTCCCCAGGGTCATGCGCAATCACGTGCCCCGGCCACCACCACAACTCACACCGCCAACCCACCCCCGAGCTGCGCCAGTCAGGCCCCACACCCTGATGCTATGGACCTTAGCGCCACGGGAGGACGGGGGAAGATCTCGGAGGAAGAACGTACGGCCAGGCTGCGTGAAGGTCGCTGCTTGTACTGCGGAGGAGTGGGCCACATGGCTCGCCATTGCCCGAACAAGAACAGAAATCCTTTCCGCGCTACAGCCGCTCAGACCATGTTGCAGCAGGATCAGAACCTCCCGAACGCAAACCCGAACCTGACTCCAACTCCCACCAATAATCCGAACCGGAACTTGTATCCGAATCCTTTCTATGGCAATGAAGGTAATAGAGGTCGAGGCATGGGAGGAGGTCAAGGCCAGTCAGGAAATGCTTAGACCAACAGCCGCTTGATGGCACTGTTGTTGGTCATATACTGGGCAAGTCTTTTTCGTTTCCCACACCGATGTGTTTGTCTAGTTTGTCAGTTTCGGAGATAGTAATGGAAGGAAGGCATCTTGTGATTTTGTGCAAGCTTTCTTTTGGCAATAAAACCATTGCTACTCACGCCCTGATTGACTGTGGAGCCACTGGAATCGCTTTCATAGATGAAGACTTCGCCCACCATCACCAATTACCCCTCACACCACTCCAGTATCCTAGAAGTCTCGAAGTCATCGATGGCCACCCTATATCCTCTGGCGACATCACCCATCTCGCCAACACCCACCTATCAATCCTCGAACACCATGAAATGTTACCGATGTTCGTTACAAAGCTTGGTCACTACCCCATTGTACTGGGCATCCCGTGGTTGGAGCTGTACAATGTGGCCATTCGGTTCAGCTCCCGTACCCTCACATTTGGGTTACAATATTGAGCCTCGCACTGCAACCGGACACCGACCGTTGTTCTCGCCGATTCTCTCACGCCAAAAGTAGCTTATGAGGAGCCAGCGGTAAGCGTGGGGGCCGGTGAATTCAGGGCCCGGTCATTTACATCTTCCAAATTCTTTTTTCAGAACCAAGTTAACGATCACAAGGACGGCGGCGAGCGGGCGGTGTGCAGCGAGCTGGCCGAGGACAGGACAAGGACAGCGCGCAGCAAGCTGGCCAAGGACAGGATAAGGACGACGTGCAGTGAGCGGGCGGCGCGCCGCAAGAGAGAGGTTTGTGGGGAAGTACTAATATTCTTCTAGTGGGGAAACAAGGGAACAAGTTGCAACTTCAATCTATTATGCTTAGCACTACAGGCTATCTGCGCTCCTCCTCACCATACCACCCGCGTGGGGCTCCCATCTTTCCCAAACCGCCAACAAAGAAAACATACAAACAGGGGAATTGTTGCAAAGCAAGAAAGTAAGTGCGCCACATAGTGGTATTGAGGGGAAATCAGACAATGGTAGGGCAAATCCTCCTCCACCCGCCCTTTCCCATCTAAACATGGTGGTTGTCGAATTTTCAGGGTTCGAAAGCGTCAAAGTCTGGTTCAGACGAGGCTGAGTCGGAGGTGTAGGAGCCATATTTTGGGTTGTGGTCATCATCGAATCGGAGTTGGGAGGAGTGGCCTAGGCCAGTTTGTCGAAGGAAATTTCGGAGTGGTAGGGTGTTTTGAGGTGCCGTGAGGAAACCAAGGGACTCGATATTGTCTGTGGTGGAATGAAGCAGGGCGGCACGCTGCGCTGCCAGCAATGGACAGGCTCATAGAAGATGATGTGAGGAGTTGAGATCGAGTCCACATGGGCACGGGTCTGCAGTGATGCTGGGCGGTGAGTCGGTGGGTGATCGATTACAGAACACTCTCCAGATTGCTCGCGTGTCGGCTCAGTCTACCCCATGTAGGTGAGCTGGGAACTTAAAGGATGGGTTGGCGAGGGTTAGTTCTTTCTTCCAACGAGCAAGAAACTCTGCTCGCGCTTGGGTTAAGAGTTAGGTTTTCGTGGTGACCGCAAAGCGACAGGGAGTTGTAGCATTTGCTCCGCGTTTGGCGAGAACATCAGCCCTTTCATTGCCCCGAATATTGCAGTGGGAGGGGCACCATATCGTATGTATTCGCCATCCGAGAAGTTGGAGTGGGTCGATTGTCTGCAGTGTTCGTCGTGCATATTCGTGGTTGTATTTGTTGAATTGTAGGGTGTCGATCGTGGCTTTATTGTCGATACAGATGAAGATTGTAGAGCGGGATATCGTGGTGGTGAGAAGGATGGCAGTGGCTTCCTGTACAGCATGTAGCTCGGTATCGTACACCTCAGCCCTGTCACCGAGGTGGCAGCTTCCATCAGTCAGTCGGTAGAGTTGTTGATCTCCGCAGTGGTAGATAGCCCATCCGCATCCAACAGTACCATTCGCAAGTTTTGAACCGTCCGTGTAGATGACTATGGTGTGATCCTGCAATGTCTGTAGCCACTGTTCATGGAGCTGTTGTGGCTGTGTCGTTTTATTAGGGTTGGGAGAGGTAGTCTTCGTCACTCCTTCTGCTGTTGTGTTTATGGTTGTTGTTCGGT